>WNFS01002059.1_pt1 | contig 19326 bp, 15 predicted proteins | sample 5400141 | NCBI WGS metagenome assembly WNFS01 (sample SAMN13153358, study PRJNA577476) | soil metagenome | isolation source: 60 cm saprolite under Madrone tree | place: USA:California | collected 2016-06-14
TGAACAGCGCTCCGGCCGCAAAGGTAACTTCGGGTCCCCGACGGATTTGATTTCAAACGAATAACGCGATGCAACCCGTTGCAACTAAAGCTATAGCCCAGATGAGGTCTAGGTTGAACCACGCCCGGCGCAGTAGTGCGAGGCCGAATTTCTGATAGACAAGTAAGGCCACCGCCGCAGTGACGGTGAGATATCCCAGAGTATGGATGAGAGTCGCCCAAACTCCATTGGCCACGCCTTGGGCTGTGGCATGGTGATGCGCATGAGGCCCGGCTAGCACCACTGGCAGCACCATAAGGCCGGCGCCGTGCGCGGAAGCCATCAGAAAAGACCAGATAGTGAGTTCACGAAAACCCACCCGCATGCCGCCCCAGTGGAAGTGCCGGCTACGGATCAGTTTGTACAGGCCAAGCCCCATCAGCGCCACGGCCACGCCGATGCGGATATAGGTCAGCGGCAGGGCGACTTGGGCAAGTCCCGCCAGCAAAACAACCACGCCAATGGAGAGCGCGTGCCCCAGAGCGATGGGCGGCAGCGACCATGCAACGGCTCGCGCACGATGCTCCTGCATGCCGCGAGCCACGGCGAACAACCATCCCATTCCTGGGTTGATGCCGTGATAGGCCCCTAACAAGAAGAGTGCGGGCCACACCACCAATCCTTCGCTCATGCATAGCAGTATGAGTCCGAGGAGGCGTCGCCGCCTTCCAGTCGAACCTGATGCCCGCGCAGCTCACCGAAGTCCACGAAGAACTTGGGATCGATCGCCATGCCACCTTCCGGCTTGGCGTCTAGCTTCACCATCCAGCTCTGGATGCCTTCGGGATAGAACTGTGCGTCCCACGGCGCGTAGAGAGAGTTGGTGAAATAGATGCGCCGGCCATCGCGGCTGACCTCGACCATTTGCGGGGCTCCGTTCAGCGGACTCTTGGGGTGCTTGGGATGCTCCGCCTTTCGCACGATTCCACCTAGGTGCACCGATCCGGTTTTGCGCGGATGGAAAGGATCGGAGACGTCGTATTGCAGAAATTCGCCGGTGCCAAAACAGGAGACGTAGAGGAAGCGGTCATCGAGAGACAGATTGATGTCCGTGATCAACGGCGGAACAGCTTTGAATCCCTGCAGCAGCGGCGGCAAAGTACCCGGATCGGCAGGCTCGGCGGGAATATCGATTACCTTCGTGATGCTCCACTTTCCGTTGTCGCGATGCCAGACCCAGATCGACGCCGAGAGATCTTTCAGGGAGACGACCACTCCCAGAAAACCGTAGGCACGCGTGGGATCGTGTGCCGGCCGCAACTCCAGCGCCATCTGGTACTCGGGGCCTAAATCGATCTCCTGCTGATGCCGCCGCTTGAGCAGATCCCACACGTGCAGTTTGTGACCATAGCCGCCTTTCAGCAGAATCTCCGGGTTCACTCCCTTCTGCACCATGCTGGGAGTTCCCCATTCGCTAGTGATCACGGTGTCGAATCCCAAATGCCACCAGAAATCATAGGCCAGGAATTGAGGACCGCGATCCAGCTCCCATTTCCCGAGGACATCAAAACTATCGTGATCCATCACGAAAATTCCGCCGGGACCGCCGCCATCAGTCGCTCCCAATGCGCTGGCAAAGATTCCGTCCGGACCGCAGTGGATTGTATGCGGCGATGCGTATCCCGTTCGCGCGGCCAACGTCTCCGGCTCGATCACTTTCACGATTTGCGGCTTCCGCGGATCGGGCTTGGTGTCGATGATGTGAATGCGCGACGAATTGATGCCCGGCACGACCAGGTAGCGACGTTCCACGTGCGGATGCGGAGCGTGCGGGCACAGGCAGGCGCTGCACGCGTTCCATCCGAAATGATGCAACTCGTCTCCTGCGTTCGGCATGTCCACCTGGCCAACGAGATGACCGTAGGCCGTGGATGCCGGATCGACGTCCACGACGCCTAGTGCATCCGGCCGACCGTTATCTTTCGCGTTGAGCATTGCGACAAACGCCAGCTTTTCTGCCGGCGCCTGCATAGCCATCTTGGGTGAGGGGTAGAACGTGGGATCGGGACGCCACATCGGCATATAAAAAATCTCCTTCTAGCTAACGCGCAATTGTTGTCCTCGCGCCACGCCCAATCTTCATTAGCCAACTCGAGACAAACAGTCACTCGCAAGTTCGGGTTTGACCTATGCCGACGCGTAAGTTACTCCTGAACGCCTCAGTTTGCAACGCTGCAGTCAGCATCTTGACTGCATAACTTTTTCAGGTGTTGGGTGATTGTTCCCGAGCGACGGCGTACCCTGAAGCAACCTACGCGGACAATAAACGAGCTAATAATAGTGGTATAACCAACTAGCCCGAGATCATATTCTGAAAATCTTTCTCACAGGCCATTCCCTCCGCTGTGGCCTAAGCGCTCCGCCTACGGCGTCGCAGGCCGCCGCTTCGGGAGTGGCCTGTGAGACGCAATGCATGTTCTAATAATCCACCCGTCGGCGAGGGGCCCGTCTCACGAAGCTATTCCACTTAACTATCAAGTAGGACATGGAAACTTCTCCTTTTTCTGCCCCATTTTCTTGGGCACCCGAGAAGCGAGGGCTTCTGCTTCCAAGGCGAGCGGCTGCTTTATGGGAGGGACCCATGATGTCTGGCGAGGAACCGCGAAAGCAGAGGACGCGAAGCTGCCGGACGCAGGAATTAGCCCGAAGCAGTGCCCAGGAAAATGAGCGGCAGAAAAAGGCCGGGCCTACTGGACTCAGGAAGAATCGGCTGAGGGGGCCGCGGCGTGTGAGCACAGCGGAGCGGAGAAAAATATGCGGCCCAGCGCTCTCTGAAGGACGCTGCTCGGCGCAGCCTTGACGCCAGACGAATGGCTGTCTGGCCTGGTCGACGGGATGCACGAGATCGCACTCGAAGGTCTGGTGCCTAATGAATTGCCCGTAGCCGTCCGCCGTTAGGCGCGAACTCAACCCGCCACGGCCCGGTGCGGCCGCGCATCAGTTCACCACCAGTGTGACGTTCTGGCTGCGGCTGATGCTCCCTGACGTGCCAGTGATCATTATGGTGTACGTGCCTGCAGGTGTGCCGTTCGGATTGTTAGTCGGTATCGAGCCGCCGCCACAGGCGACCATTGTCCCGATCACAACAAGAAGGATTCCGATTTTGGAGAGCCAAGTCCATCGCCGCGAGCGCCTCGAGCGCGGTCCAACTATGAGCGCAAGCGGCAGGAGCAACCACGCGAACACAATCGCCGAAGACTGTCCCGCTGCTGCGGAGAACCGCGACGTAGTCGTAACTGTCAGTGTAGTTGTCGCGGCGCTTGCTCCCGGACTGACCGATGTCGGGTTGAATGAACATACCGCGCCCTGTGGCACGCCCGAACTACAGGAGAATGACACCGCTGCGGAAAAGCCTGGCTGGCCCAGGACTTCGATCATGAATTGCGCCGATTGGCCTGCCGTGATCGCCTTGGGACTGGGTGACGCTCCGAAATCAAACGGCGGCACCGTGTCAAAGGTTGCCGTGACATTCTTCGCCGCGTCCATGGTTACAGAGCAACTGGCGGTTCCGCTGCACGCACCACTCCAGCCATCGAGCGTAGAGCCACTGGCGGGCGTCGCAGTGAGGCTCACAACGGTGCCGCTAGGGAAGGAGGCCGAACACGTCGCGCCGCAGTCGATTTTGGCGGGACTGCTTGTCACGGTGCCGCTGCCTGTTCCCGCACGGGTGACGGTGAGCGGGCTGGTCGTAACGTTGCCGGTCAGGATGACGCTATGCGGGCTGCCGGAAGCGTTGTGAGTGACAACCAAGGATGCGGACTTCACCCCGCTTGTTGTGGGCGAGAAAACCAGAGTGATGGTGCAACCGCTTCCCGAAGGAATCGGCGTACCCGAACATGCATCAGCGGTTATGCTGAATTGATCGAGGTCTGCCCCGGCAAGCGCGACACTGCTGATGTTCAGGGGAAACGATCCCGTGCTATGGGCTGTTATGGTTTGGGGTGAACTGGTGGTCCCTGGCAGTTGTACGCCAAAGAACAGCGAGGCCAGGTCCAGCGTGAGGGCAGGGCCCTGCAGAAAAATACTAACCCCATCGTCCACCGGATCCGGAATCGCCAAGTCAATCCTGCCATCTGCGTTGAAGTCACCTGCCGCAATTCCGGCGGGAAAAGCGAGAGTGCCGACCCGAAAGTTGCTGCCAAATGTTCCGTCCCCATTGCCCAAACGCAAGGCGAGTGCTGCATTCGCTATGCTAAAGCTAACTACGCTAGCGGTGAGGAAGTCCAGGTTACCGTCGGCGTTGAAATCCGCCACCGTTACTTGGTCCAAATCTCCTGACGTTAGATGCATGAATGTTTCGAGGTCGGTCCTAGGACCGAACGTGCCGTCGCCTTTCCCCAGGAGGATGGGGGACCGAACGTGCCGTCGCCATTGCCAAGCAGAATTGAAACGGCGTCGGATTGCAGGGCCGGCACCGCGATGTCCTCTTTGCCGTCCCCGTTGAAGTCACCGACGACAACCATTGTTGGCTTAATACCAGTTGGGAAATCCACATGCGTTGCAAACACGCCGCCGCCCTGCCCCAACAGAATAGAGATATTATTGCCCTGCGGATTTGCGGTCACGAGATCCAGCTTGCCGTCACCATTGAAGTCCCCCACGGCAATCCTTTCAGCGGCAGTTCCTGTTATGAAGTCGGCGTGGGCGCCAAACGTGCCGTCGCCGTTCCCCAACAGGATCGAGACCGTATGGCCGTTCGCTGTGGCAAGGTCGAGTTTGCTGTCGCCGTTGAAATCTCCGGCGACAATCCCCACAAGAAAGGACAGGTCACAGGGTCCGATGGCGAAGCTGGTCACCGCACTAAACGTTCCATCGCCATTGCCGAGCACAATCGACAGGTCTTGTGTCTCGCAGCTGGCCGTGGCTAGATCCAATTTGCCGTCGCCATTGAAGTCGGCCGCAACCAAGTCGGTCGGCGCGGAGACGTCGTAGCCACTTCCGATAAACCCCACTCCTTGTGCATGGGCATGCTGAGCGAACAGCCCCAAGGCAAACAAAAACAACGGCAGCAAGACTATGCGTCTGAACGTTCTCATTTTTGACTCCCGGTCGGCCGTTGCGCGGCATGCGGGCCCCGGCCGCTGTTGTCTGCCCGCTGATTTGTATTGGCTGCTTCTCTCTGAACCTCACTCGTTGCTCAGTCCGGCTGCTTGAGCTTGGTGCGCGTGGTTACCCAAATATCGAACATGGGCCCTCCCACATTTCCGGGGCGGAACGGCGAGTGGAAATAGAGCTCGGTGCCATCAAAAGAAAGCGCCGGGCCTCCATCAATAAACGCGCTATTGACGACAGGCTCCACGTTGACAGGGGTTGACCAGGGGTCCGAGGTGCGCGCGCGCGTCGCAACCCATAGATCAAACGTTTGGGAAGGCAGACCCGGGGGAGGGGGGATCGACCCTGGCCGATTTGAGGTTAGGAATATTTCCAAGCTGTCCCGCCGGATGGCCGGGGCCTGGTCGGCGAAGGGGCTGCTGAGTTCTGCAACCAAGACGGCCGGGCCGAAGGCCTCGTGCTCGTTGACCTCATTTAGCGTGCTGATATAAATGTCACTATCGCCAAGGCCGCCCGGTCGGCTCGAGTTAAAGTACAAGGTTACGGCTCCGGTCTCGTCATCCTCGAAGAAAGCTGGGCCCCCCTCGTCTGCGGCTGAGTTGACTCCGTCGCCGAGATTCACCGCGGGTTGCCAGCCGAAGTCGTCGCGCTTGTTGTGGCGTCGAGAAACATAAATATCATTACCGCCAAATCCTCCAGGCCGGTTGCTGACGAAATACAGACTGTGTCCGTCGGAGGAAAGGGCCGGGCCGCCCTCGCCCGCGCTCGTGTTGATGTTGGGGCCAAGGTTTTGCGGGGTTCCCCAGACGTCGTTAACGCTGGCCCGCTGTGAGACCCAGATGTCAGAGCCCCCGACATTTCCCGGGCAGTTGAAGCAAGCAAAGTAAAGGCTCAACCCGTCCTTTGAGATAAACGGATTCATCTCGGCAAAGGGCGTATTCACTGGCGGCCCGAGGTTGACCGGCGCGGACCAGGGACCAAACTTCGGCCCGTCATCGCCATCGTCGGAAGAGGCACTAGCGGACGCCAGCAGCCACATCGTACAGACTAGAAGCGGAACAATCCAAATCGCACGTCGAATCAAATTGTGAAGTGTCATGGCTTCTCCTTATATGCGCGTTCCCCTCTCGCGGAATCGCGTGAACGGGCCAACGGTCGTTGAGTTTCGAGTGGCGGTCAATGCACGGAAGCTGTTCTCTTTCCAGAATCCTTCTGGAGTTGGAATCGCTTGAGTGGAAAGCACTTGGACGCCGGTCTGTACCAGGTCGAAGTCGTTGAACCTCCCTCAGCTGGGTGTTAGACTTCGCGCAATCACCTGAGGCGGTATGGCACCACAAGTCCAGGCCAGCCGGGTCTTGCAGTTCGGCGCGTTCGAGGTGGACCTGCGCACGGGCTCATTACGCAAGAGTGGCGCACGCATCAAGCTTCAGGAACAACCCTTCCAAATCTTAGCCATGCTGCTGGAGAAGCCGGGCGACATGGTCACCCGCGAAGAGTTGCGGCAGAAGTTGTGGCCGGCCGATACATTCGTCGATTTCGACAACGGACTGAACACCGCAATCAAAAAGCTGCGCGACACGCTGGGCGACTCGGCGGATAGTCCGCGCTTCATCGAAACGCTACCAAAGCGCGGTTACCGTTTCATCTATCCTGTAAATGGAGCGCGCGCACCTGCGGAAGTGCAGGCTCTTCGGATGGCTTGGTGGCGCCAACCCTGGGCAGCGGGGCTGTTGGGATTCACCGCGCTGCTGGCGGCAGCGTTGGCAGCAAACGTCGGCAGTCTGCGTGATCGAATCACAGGCCGGACAGGCGTGGGTCCCATTGCGTCTGTGGCCGTTCTACCCTGCAAGAACCTGACGGGAGACCCTGAACAAGAGTTTCTCGCAGATGGCCTAACCGATGTCCTGACGACGCATTTGGCCCAAGTCAAATCCCTAACTGTGCCTTCGGTGACGTCCTCCATGTATTTCAAAGGCGAGCACAAGAAGCTCTCCGAGATCGCGCGGGAATTGCGAGTGCAGGCCATGGTTGAGCCCAGTGTGCAACGCTCTAGGGACCGGTTGCTGGTCAACTTCCAGCTCATTCACGCGCCAACGGATCGTCATCTGTGGGCCAAGTCGTACGAGGTCGATCCCAAGAATGTTCAGGCGCTGCTCCCTGCGGTAGCGCGTGAAATCCTCGAAGCGATGAACGCGCAAGTAACGCTCGAAGAAAAATCTCGCCTCTCAAGTTCGCGAGAGACAACTCCGGAAGCCAACGAAGCCTATCTGAGGGGCCGCTATCACTTTAGGAAGGGAACGGATGCAGACAGGGCCAAGGCTCATGAGTATTTTGAGAAGGCGATTGAAAAGGATCCGAACTTTGCTCTTGCTTATGCGAGCCTGGCTGTCTTGCGTGCCCACGGCGGTTTCTTCCGCGCGGGCACGGGACCACTTGAGGCCCACACCCAGACTCGGGAGTGGGCCCAGAAGGCACTGAAGCTGGACGATACCCTAGCTGAAGCCCACGCGGCACTAGCTTGGATAGAAATGGCGGATTGGAATTGGACGGGCGCGGAGCAGGAATTCCGCCGCGCCATCGAGCTGAACCCCAACTTGCCCGTAGCTCATACTTGGTATGCCCAATTTCTTAGCTACATGCGCCGCTTCAAGGAGTCTCTCGCCCAAGCAGAAATCGCCCGACGACTCGACCCCGCATCGCCGGACACCAGCGTTCATTCTGCAGAATCCTATGTGAATGCCGGGCGTGTTGATGAAGCAATCGAATTCTATCAAAAGGTGCTAGAGCTGGAACCGAACTACTTCGTCGCCCACCATTCTCTCGCCCGGGCTTATATTGAAAAAGAGATGTATCAGCAGGCTATCGAGGAACTGGAAAAAGCGATGGCCTTGGGCGGGCGAGACTCTTTAAGCCTTGGCGTGCTGGCGCATGCTTACGGCAAGGCCGGGCAACGCCAGGAAGCACTAAAGCTGGTAAGTGAATTACTGCAACGGCCGAATCGCGAACACGTGCCGCCGTTGAGGCCGCTGGCAATTGCGTACAGCGGCTTGGGAGACAAGGACAAAGCGTTCGCTTGTCTGGAAACTGCCTACGAGCGGAGGAGCGGCGCCTTGTGGGAGCTCAACTCGCAACCGTTATACGCCCCACTACGCTCCGACCCGCGCTTCCAGGACCTCGCGCGCCGCATCGGCCTGCCCGAGAGCAGCACACCCCCACCAGCCGCAAAGCGGTAGCCACCGGCTGAGCAAGCAAGCCGCGGACCTTTAGAAGGAAACCCGCAGGACGAGCTGCCAGGAACGCGGCGTTCCGAGCGCAAAACTCCCACCGCCGAAGCCCGCGCGGTTGGGGCGGCTGGCGCGCGTGGTGCCGTTGAGCGAGCCTTCCAATCCGGTCAGAGTCCCGCTGAGCTTGTTTTCGGGCAAGTCGTAGTTCGCAACGTTGAACAGGTTGAACCATTCAAAGGCTGGCTCGATGGTGACTCGTTCGCCGCGGAGCTTGAACGGGCGGGCGATACGTACGTCCGTGGTGATGAAAGAGTCCAGACAAACTTGTCCATCGGGGGCACGTTTGACGGAAGGGCTGACGGCACCGATACGTTGGAGCTGTGCGGATGTGAACAGTCCCGCAATCACCAGGGCTTGCCCGGCAGACGTTAGGTTGCCGGCTTGCGTGCTGTTGTAAGCGTCAATCAGGCGGTTCACGGCCCCGGCGCCGCAGCCGAGGCTGCGGCCGTAGCCTCCGCGGTTGGTGCCCGGCAGCGGGTCAACGCCGAGGCCGTCCCCGTTGAAATCCGTCTGGAAGATCTCGGCCGCACCGCCGGAAACCTGGGGCACAAAGAGCGTTTGGGGAAGGGCGCTAAACGCCCTCCAAATACTGTTCAGTCGCACGCCACCCGGAATCGTGAACAGACTCGCCAAACTCAGCATGTGCGTCCGATCGAGTGTCGCCGGCCCATGGAATTCTAACGGCTTATCGTTGGAAACGTGATCGGCGAAGTTCAATATCGCCGAATCTTCATACGTCCCTTTGGCTTCCAGGCGGCTCAGAGAATACGAGGCTACGATCGCGTGGTCTTTGGCCAATTTGCCCAGGTTGGGCAGGCGTCCGCGGAGTTGCACCTGCAGCGCGTTGTAGGTGGACATCCCGCTCATGCTGAGCAGGAACATATTATTGAAACTGAGATTCGCGCCGGAGAAAGCAAACGTACTCGGGAGTGTGGGCGTGGCGTTGGATCCGCTGCCCAGCCCCTGAGCCGCGTAGGTAGCAATGGTGACGCCAGGGACGGCGATGGCACAGTCCACCCCCGCAGGCCCGAGCGGGCACCCACGCGCACGCTGGACCGCGTTCATGGCGGCCAAGGCGTTAGCGACGTTTAGGTTATCCGCTGCGCCGACGCGGTTCTGATTGATCCTTAGGAGAAGGTGCAAGCCGCGATGGCGTACGTAATCCGCTGAGAGCACCAGCCCGGGGCGAAGTTCGCGTTGAATGCCGGCGTTGAGCTGCAAAGAGTATGGGGTCGTGTATTGGGAGCCAAAAGTCGAACAGCTTCGACGCAGTTCGCAACGCGTCGGGCCAAAGGGGAACTCGTCATAGGCTACCTGGTAAGCCGCCTGAAACGCTTGCTCGGCTGCCATCAAGGCGTCAATCAGGCTCATGCCAAACGTGCCACCAGGAGGTGGTCCAGGTATCCCAGGGAAACCCAGCGGCCTCCCCACCCAGTTCACGCCCGGGGTGATCTGAGCCGGGGTGCTGCGGCCCGTCAGGTCGAAAATGGTGGCATTGGTGATCGGGTCTCGCAAGAGTTGGTTCGCCTCTGAGGTGATGCCCAGTGGCAGGTTGCTGTTGCGCTCGAAAATGACGTGCTTGAGCAGGTTGGTGTCAAAGAAGACCCCGGCTCCCGCGCGTACCACCCACTTGCCGCTGCCTGTGGGATCCCAGGCCACACCGAGCTGTGGGGCAAGATTGTTCATGTCCCGCCGGTTCGGATTCGCTCGACCCGGCAAAAACTCATTTTGTATGGTCGGCTTCTTCAGATCGGGGTCGTCCGGCCCGGGCTCATACACCCACCGGACTCCGAAATTGACGTTCAGCCGCGGAGTCGCGCGCCATGAGTCGGCCATATACCAATGGACGCGGTCGTTTTTGATGCCACCGTAAGGCAGGCCGTGCGAAGGCACCTCGGTAAAGTAACCCAAGCCGTTGCCTATCGCTGCCGAGGCAACCGGGTAGCAAAGCACGTCGCTGCCACAGGTCGTCGGGTTGGACAGGAGGCTAACCTGCGGCGCGCGGCCAAACACGCTCGCGAACCAATTGACACGGATGATATTCACCACCGCGCCCCAACGCAGGGCATTGCGGCCAAAACTGAAGCTGCCGTCATAACGGATCTCATGTGTATCGTGAAAGCGGTGAACGGGAGCGTTGTTTGGAGGGCCGATCACCAAGTCACCCGCAAAGCTGCCCCCGCCACTCAGGCCGAACGTGACGGTCAGAGGGCGCCCTGCTGGGTCGAGAGTCTGCGGCAATCCCGGAATCGCGTTGCCGGCGCTATCCGAGTAGTTGTCATAGTTCTGGTAGCCAAAGCGGACCGAATGCGTGAAGCGGCCCGAAGTCGCATCCAGTCCGAGGGCAATTTGGTTGGCGTTGTTCTTGTCGGAAAGCGGCGAAAGCTTGACGCCGCCCAAACTTTCGCTGGAAATGCCCGCATTCGAATTGTGGGTAAAGCGAAAGAAGGTGCGGAGCGAGCGGGTCAAGTCCCCATCCAGCCGTCCCAGCGCCATGTGTTCGTCATAGGGAAGAGGCCAAGTGCCGGTGAATTGCGGAAAGCCAGGGATGTTGGTGGCCACGGCGGCGTCCTGGTTGTTCCGTTCGTAGCTCATAAACCAGAACAGGCGATTACGCACGAAGGGACCGCCGAGGCTGAAGCCGGCCTGCTCGCGGTCGAAGGGGGCGGGCTCCTGCCCGATGCGCGCGGCGAACGCGTCGTCCCGCCAGAAGAAAAATGCGCTGCCGTGCACCTCGTTGCCTCCGCTCTTGGTCACGATGTTGACGGCCCCACTGCCGGTCAGACCTGTGGAAACATCCGAGGTGGAGCGGCTAATCTGATACTCCTGGATGGAATCCGGGGAAATGTTTTGTGCCACCGTGCCGAAGTGTTCGTCGCTGATATCTAGCCCATCCACAGTCACGCGCGTAGTGATGCCCGATTGCCCAGCCACGCCGAGCATAGAGTAAGCACCCTTAGAGGTTGCCGTGTTGACTTGTACTCCGGGTTCGAGCTGGCCAAGGTCGAGGAAGTTGCGGCCGTTGAGCGGCAACTCTCGAAACAACCCCTGGGTGACAATCCCTTCCAGCGCCGTCTGCGCGAGATTCACGTGAACTCCGTTCGCTTCTACCGTCACTGTTTCGGTAACCGCGCCCACTTGCAGCAGCACGTCCGCCGTGACCACCCGCCCGACTTCAACCGTTAACTCGATGACGTGTCTCTTGAATCCCTTTGCTTCCACGCGTAGCTCATAGAGGCCCGGCAGAAGCCCGGCAGCGCTGTACATGCCCGCACTGGAGGTGGTTGCCCGCGTCGTGGATTGGGTGGGTTTGTGAACGATCGTTATACTGACTCCGGGAACGATTGCTCCCGAAGGGTCCGTGATCACGCCGGTGATTGCACCTGTGGGCTGCTGAGCTCGGAGGAGGCCGGGCAACAAGAAAACACAAACCACGCAGGACAACCACGATAGGGGTCGTAACGCCATGGCTAACAAACCCCGGAATAAGAACTACGGAGATTGGCTCAATCTAGTTCAAACGAGACAAAAGTTCAATCCGACACATGAGGAAGGATCGTTTGCTTGGAAGAATCTGCCGAGCGGCTTCGTTCTAACTGCGTACTCGGAAACCGTGGACCTTGTCGCATTACGCATGACTCTTAGGAGTGTCCTCGGCCCGCACAAGATCGTATTGGAAAGTCTTGTTCTCACTGGCGCCTCCCTCCACTCCGGTCTAATCGCTCCGCCTACGGCGTCGCAGACCTACATTCCGGGAGGCGCCAGTGAGAAGGTCAACATCTGGTGGGACACACGAGGCGGCAACGTCTGAAGAGCCCCTTGCCAGACCTATTCCACTTAACTATCAGGTAAGACATAAATGTTTCTCCTTTTTCTTGCCCCATTTTCCTGGGGCACCCAGAAGCGAGAGGCCGCTGCTCCCAAGGCGAGCGGGTGCTTTATGGGAGGGACCTGCGACGTTCGGGAGGAACCGGGAAAGCAGAACCCGCGAAGCTGTCGGGCGCAGGAATTGGCCCGAAGCAGTGCCCCGGAAGATACGCGGCAGAAAAAGGCTACTTACCAGGCTCAGTGTGAATCGCGTTGAGGAGCAGCACGCCAACGATCAGCGTGGAAAAACTCGTGAGAAGCCCCGAGTTCTTTCAGCTAAACCACCTTGGGGTTGGACTTGTCCAGGATCACGGCCCTAGCAATAGACCGGCGGAAAAGGGAAAATGTAGAAATTGGAAATGGAGTGCGCAGCCGGGTGAGCGTGACGTTAGCCAAATTGAAGAACGCGAGAGTTGGCTAGAGCACGGAGAGTCTGGGGTATTCTGTTCTGCCGTCCGTTATGCTTCAATTCGGCACGCAGAAATAGGGGCATTCCCGAAGGCCGGACGGCTATCCTTATCGCAATTGACAATTCATGACCAATCATTCCTCAAAGTATGACTTAGGCGATTACGTCCAAAGGGTAAATCAGCCCGAGCTGGTGGGTGTAGTCCGGGAACTTCGCTGGGACAATCAAGTAGAAAGCTGGAATTATGTTGTCCAATTCGGAGCGCAACTACGCGCTCTCCCCGAAGAGGCCCTTGAAACAGTAACAGTGGTTGAGAGTCCCTGGGATTCATTCGAGCAAGGAAAGCTCTCCGGCAAGACGCATTTTGTCTTCACTCTCACTTACGAACGCCTGAAAAGTCCACCTGCCCGTATAGCCCATTCATTCGCGACGGCCCGCACTCAGTTTTACCCTTACCAGTTCAAGCCACTACTGAAATTCCTCGATAATCCGGGCAAGTCCGTGTTAATCGCGGACGACGTGGGCTTAGGAAAAACCATTGAGGCAGGCTACATCCTGCGCGAATTGGAGGCTCACCAGGCAATTGAGCGTGTCCTGGTTTTGGTTCCTGCACGTCTGCGATCTAAGTGGGAAAAGGAATTGCGGCAGCGCTTCGGTGAACAATTCAGGATCGTTAAGGGGAAGGACCTGATTGAGCAAGCGAGCCGAGTGGGAAAAGGTCGTGAGTTGGAGGAGTTTCGCTGGATTACTTCGTTCGAAAGCACGCGATCAGAGGAAGTTCGAATTGCGCTAGATGAAGTCCTACTTCCGATCGATGTGTTGATCGTAGATGAGGCGCACCGCCTCCGCAACCCTGAAACGCTCCAGCACAAAGTCGGTGGCGTGCTGACACGCTCCGCGAATGCGATTGTGTTCTTGACCGCCACCCCTGTACAAAACAAACTCGAAGATCTGTGGAATCTCCTAAGGCTGCTTTCGCCCGAGGAGTTCAGCGAATGGCCTCTGTTCCAGGAACAGATCAAAGGTAATCGCCTTATTCTGACGGCTCAAAGGGCACTGTCCACGCATCCGCCCGACTACGAAGCTGCAACTGAGGCAGTTGGATCCTTCGTTCGAATGTACTCCCCGGAACGTGCTGGTAGGCAGTTCCTCGCGTCGATTTCCGATCGCCTGGCCAATGCTTCGTCTGACCGCCGAGAGTGTTTGGAACTCCAGGCCGATATTTCGCGGCTGAGTCCTACCAGCCACATTGTTTCCCGGACTCGCAAAGTCGAGGCCCTGCCTAACCGCCCGAAACGTGAGCCGCATTGGCAGCGCGTTCGGCTCAGCGAACAGGAACGCACGATCTACGACAGCGTGGAATCCATTTGTCGAAGGAAGTGGCCCGGAACAGCAGATTCATGGGGCTTCCAGATGAGTCTCATAATGGCCTATCGCATGACCGCTAGTTGCATTCCCGCGGCACTTGAGTATTTTTCGGACAAGCTAAAGGAAACAGAACAGGCTACGCAACCCGTCCCCGGTGAAGAGGGCACAGAGTGGGAGGAGGCGGAAGAATTGACCGCTTGGACTGGACCGGCGCGGCAGGCGTTGGCCGAAATCGTCGAATCCGCCTACCAGGTCTCTAAACACGACTCCAAGCTTGAAGAGCTGCTCAGTGCTTTCAAGGCAATTTGGCAGGACGATGAAACAAACCGTCTCCCTCAACGGAAGATCATCGTTTTTTCCTTTTTTCGCAGGACACTCGATTATTTGGCACGCGCGCTAGCGGACCGAAAGATAGCGAACCGTAAGATACATGGCGGCGTTCGTGTTGAGGAGCGCGAGCGTGCAATCGACGACTTCTTGGAGCGCAGTGACGTTCAGGTGTTGCTTACTTCGGAGGTCGGCGGTGAAGGTATAGACCTTCAGGCTGCATCCGTACTCTTTAACTACGACTTGCCTTGGAATCCCATGGTTGTCGAGCAGAGGATCGGCAGGATCGACAGGATTGGGCAGCAAGCAAAACGCCTTGTGATTCTCAATTTTGTTGTTGAAAACTCAATCGAAGAGCGCGTGCTTAAGCGCTTACTGACCAAGATAGAGATTTTCAAAGAATCAATCGGAGAACCAGATCCGATCATCGGCGAGGAAATCGAGAAGCTTGCGGGCCGCGCATTGCAAGGCGATTTGTCATCGGACGAACTCGATCGGATCGTTGAGGACCAAGGCGATGCACTCGCCAGACGTGTGCTGGAAGCCAAAAGGATGCTCACGCGGGTCGATGGCCTGCTTGCGGCGGATCAGGCACTGATAGACGAAATCAATGCCGTCATTGGAGAGCGGCAGCTTCCATCGGAGCATGAGCTAATCTTATTTCTAAATTCATTCCTTGGTAATGGCTACCCTGGCACGCAACTTCCTTCGCGTGTGGTTAAGGAGGTTGTCTCAGTTAACCTAGGGACAAGTCTGGGCTTTGCCCTTGAAGAAAGCGCCGCAGAACTCGGTCACGATGCGGCGCTTTTCGGTAAAAGGATTAGCACAGGCCCTGTTGAGATAACGTTGTCTCGCGAAATGGGCTATCGGCATCCGCGCGTAGAGGTGATTCACCTCCAGCATCCTCTGACCCGATTCGCGGTCATGAAAACCACCAGGGAGCAGAGTTTGAAGAACGCGGCTTTTGCGCTTTCGCTTGCCACGAACCGTTTGCCCAAAGGGCAATATGGCTTCATGGTGTCGTTGATCCACGCTCATACTCAACGGTCCTGGACGAAGTTGGTTGCTCTATTTTCCGACTGGCACGGAGATAAGGTGTGGACGGAGCCAGACGAGGCCACGGCATTGCTCATCGAGATGTTGGAAAACGCAACTGACCTCAGAAATCCACCGCAGCTGATAGGCGTTCAGAGAACCAAGAATCGCCTGGTCAACGCTATCAACGAGCTGAAGAGAGATTGGGAAAAGCGCGAATCCAAGTTGGAAGTGGCTCGACTAGAACAGCAATCTGTTTCACGCCTTGCGATACTCGACTTTCGGGTGAAACGAATTCAAGAAAGGGTCAAGAAGCTAGAAGCGAGCGGCGCGAACGAGTTCGCGATCAGGATGGCGAGAGCTCAATTGACAAAGGCTGAACAGGAAAGAGATTCGTCGCTGGCAGCCCAAAGGAATCAGACTTGGGGCGCAATTGAGCATGAGGAAATTGCTGTAGGTTTCTTGGAAGTATCAGGAGCCAGACCAAATGTCACCTAATCGACGATTTCACATCGGGATCGACTATGGAACAAGCGCATCGAAGATCGTTTTCCGTGATTACGGTGCGCCTGGTGGAGAGGCAGCAATTGTCGTTCTGAAAGATGGGTCGATTCGGATTCCGTCGAGAATTTGTGTAACGCCCTCAGAGTTCCTTTTCGCCGACGAGCAGAAAACGCGTCACGATTGCGACATTTACGAAAGCCTAAAAATGCGGGTAGCCACCGAGGTCACGGGGAATCCCACCTACTACTTGGGACTGCTGGATGACCTTCCGGCCGGATTCACGGCGGCCGATCTTTCCACTCTTACAGTCTGGCACTTAATTTCGGAGGGATACCGCGCCATCGAGAAGTATCTCGGGAGTCGGACCGAGGGCTTTACAGTTGGCATGACACTGGGTGTGCCGATGGCCTTTTACAGGGACGAAAAGTTGAGATCAACCTTTCTTGCAATCGCGCGGAAGGCATGGGCCCTATACCGTAACGAAGGACCCGCACATTCATCGGTTCTCATTGAGAAGGCCCAAAGAGTGCTACAGAAGCACGCAGCCGCCGCGCTTTCTCCAATTCCGGAGTATGAAGTTCGGGATTGGATTCGTTCTGAGGCTGAGGCAGCCATGTGGTGGCCGTTTCAGTCGCCGGCCGTCCCTGCCGGTCGCTACGCCAAGATAGATATAGGAGCGGGAACGACGCACGCTAGTTTGTTCCAGATATATTCCGGCTCGGCTGGGGCTAAATCAGGCATGGCGTTCTCCGGTGCTATCTCGATACCAGTGGGTATGGATGCTGTTGACCGTGCAATAGCAGATTGCAAGGGTCTAGGGAGTGATTTCTTATCGATTCGCGGCCTTGAAGAAGAGATTGTCCGCTCAGAGGCGGAGGTTCGAGGCGCATTACTTCCTGTCCAAGAGGAGATTTACGAGGCATATCGGAAGTCGTGGATCGAGACATATCAAAAGATCAGAGAATATGTGGCGGAACGGACGGCCTGGAATACTCACAAGATTTTCGTCATCGGCGGTGGGAGTCTAGTCTCCACACTAGTTGAAGCTGTGAGGATTCACCCCGGTAGAAGCGAGCGTCTCGAGCTTGCTGTGCTGGAACAACCTTCAAACCTTGTCCGTGCGGACAATACGAAGGTTCCTAAAAACGAGCTGCCGTTTGTCGCTGTGGCTCACGGTTTGTCAGTCATTGGGCTGTCAATTCCTGAGGTCTATACGCCGGACGAGGTTCCGCCAATGCCCGAAATAAATGAACGCCGCGAGCGCCTCGATCACGACGACATATACGCGAAATAAAGAGTTTCTTGCGCGTTTCCACTTGGATAGGAGAGCAATGTTTTCTGGCGCGAGCCGAATTAACACGCCTTGGCAGTGTGCTGTGAGTATTGGTGAGTGGTGCTCTGCCTTCAACAAACTTCCCAACGCAATTGCCAAAAAAAGGGCCGCGCTTGGAGCGCGGCCCCTGTGGCTCGTTCGTGCGAAAGTTTCAATTCCTTTGTTTCGCAGTTGTCGCCTTATGGTTCTGTAAAGGAGGCCTCGCCGTAATAGCTCGGCTATGTCTGTGATGGCTTTTGTCGTGAAACAGTTCTGCCCGAATCGCGGCGGCTGCTTTCGCAGTGTCAATCTTATACCGAGCCGCAGTGCGTACGAGGTTGGAGTCTTTAGCCAATGATTGCCTCGGGTTGTAGCCGGGGCAATACAGGTCGGACACAAGAGCGCACACAACAAGGAAATGATGGAGGTCTGCGGCGGTCATAGCTTGCACGGCAGTCGTCGCAATCCTCTCATAATCTACGGTCTGAGCACCCCATGAGGTTTTGCTCTTCTTCTCTTCCCATGCGTAGAGCTTAGAGAGACGGCGATGGTTGTCGTGGCCCAAGCGCCGGAAGTAGTCGAGGGCTACCATCTCCAAGTCTGGTCGAGAAAGAGCGTCGGGCAGCTTCTTACGGATGGCGTCTAGGACGCGCACCCGCGATTGCCTCTCCACGCGCTCGGCAAGGGCTTCTTTCTTGCGTTGGGCCTGTTCCTGCGGCGTCGGCTGGTAGCGAGTCACGCGATTGTGAACGTCGCATTTTTCAGTCTGGCAGATGTAGAAGATGCTGCCAGTACCCTTGCCGTCTATGAGAACGGCGGCTTTCGTGTTGGGGCATTCCCCTTTTGCTTTGGCCTTCCGGTACTGCCCTTCAAAGAGCACGTCTTTGGCATGACCGTTTGCCTGCCATGCGGGAGCCTGCGAAACGCGCAGAGGCTTCTCGCCTTTCTCTTGAAGAGGCTTGACCTGAATTTGCACGAGTGCTTCAACCTTCGCTCGGTAGCACTCGCGGTCCGTGCAAATGGACTTCTGCCGGACTTCGGGAAAGAGAAGTGGATTGCTGCCCGTTCGTTTCGGGCAACGAGCGCACGCTCCCGCCTTAGGAAGAAGGGTTTCGTCTTGCGGGTCAAACGGAGCGTTTGTAAGGTCGAGGTGGATTTCACGCTCAATCCATGCGCGAAGCTCCCGCACTGTGGTCGCCTCGGCTTTTTTGTCTTTCAGGATGGCGACTGCATTTCGGTATTGCGGAAAGCATTCCTGTAGAGCGCGGCATTGGTCGGTCGCTTGGAGCCGTGCGATCTCGAAGGCATGGGCAACCGTCAGCTTGTCCTCATAGAAAGCTTGCTTCGCTTCGGGAATGAGTTGAATCAAGCGCAATCGTCCGCTGACGTACGCGGACGATCTGCCAACTCGCGAAGCGATGGTTTCGACGGTGTACGTGTCAGGTTGAAGGTCAATGAGGGCGGCGTATCCCTGCGCCTCGTCGAGCGGATGCACGTCCACGCGCTGCACGTTCTCGATGACCTGTAGCTCTAATGCTTGAGCGTCGGTCAGTTCGCGCACGGTTGCGGAAATGCTCTCACGCTTTGCGAGTCTGGAGGCCCGGTAGCGGCGCGCTCCAGCCACAAGCTCATACGTGCCCGCTTCCCCTTCGGGAAGCGGACGCAAGAGAATCGGTTGGAGGACGCCGTGTTGTCTGATGTTGTCCGCGAGTTCCGCCAGCTTCGCTTCATCAAAGAAGCGTCGCGGGTTGGTCTTGGATTCGCGGATTTTCGCTAAGGGAATGTCCTGAATAGATGAAACCACAGGGGGTATTGATTTCGTTCCACTTGCTACCATCGTTGCGTTCATTTCTTCTATTCTCCTTTTTCTAGGAAATTTGTTGGGCCTAATATTCTTCGGGTAGCAAAAGCGTGGTCACAGAACGGTCCGATTCCGTGATGATCCACAACTTGTCGCCAGCGTGTGTGCGGTAGGCGCTCAAGAGCCGGAACCCGTGCTCTAGGCTGTAGTCGTTTTCCTTACGGTCCTCGTCGGACAAATCGCCCCACTCGCGGTTGACATGGCGTGTGAGGAACTCGCCCGGCTGTTGTCCTGATTTCTTAAGCGCGGCCAAAGCGCCCGGTGTTGC
>WNFS01001964.1_pt1 | contig 19317 bp, 15 predicted proteins | sample 5400141 | NCBI WGS metagenome assembly WNFS01 (sample SAMN13153358, study PRJNA577476) | soil metagenome | isolation source: 60 cm saprolite under Madrone tree | place: USA:California | collected 2016-06-14
CGAGCGAGCGCCTGGTTCGCGAATGCTGCCAGGGCAATCAAGCAGCCTGGTCCGCTTTGATCGAGAAATATAAGAATCTGATTTTCTCGATCCCCATAAAGTTCGGGTTGTCTCGCGAGGACTCTGCGGACATTTTTCAAGCCGTTTGTCTCGATCTGTTTTCGGATTTGCCCCGATTGCGCGAGCCGCGCGCTCTTCCCAAATGGCTCATGCAGACGAGCTATCACAAGTGTTTGCGGGTCAAAAAGCAGCGACTGAATCTGCTCGAGCACCCGACGGAGATCGAGGAACAGCCCGAAGCGACAACTGAAGAACTGCCCGAAGAGATGCTCTATCAGTTGCAGCGGGAGCAAATGCTGCGGGATGCAATCGCCGAACTTCCTTCCCGATGCAATCAGTTGATTGGCCTGCTCTTCTTTGATGAACCGCCCCGTCCCTATCAGGAAGTGGCCAAACAACTGAAACTCGCAACCGGCTCGATCGGGTTCATCCGGGGGCGCTGCCTGAGGTTGCTTCGGCAGCGGCTGGAAAAAGAGGGTTTCAGGTGACCGAGCCCACCCCAGCAGATCTTCAGGAAAAAGAGCATCAGGAGAAATTGTTGGCGCAGCTCGCCGAGCTGTCGGATGAAGCAGCCAGGCGCGCCTTCCTCTCGCGCAACCCGGGTCTGTTGAAGCCGGAAGTGGTGACCGAACTCGCCGATCAGGCGCGCGAGAAGGTCCGGGTCGATGTGCGACAAGCCTTATCCCTGGCCGACGCTGCGCTGACCATCGCGACTGATCTTGATAATAAGGAGTCCCTGGCGCGCGCCCTGCGGGCAAAGGCAAATGTTCTGTACGCCCAGGGCAAGCACGCGGCGGCAGCCGTGCTCCACGAGCAGGCGGTCGCCTGGTTCGAATCGATCGGGCAGAGCCACGAGGTGGCCCGCACCCTCAGCGGATCGATCCAACCCATGCTTCTGTTGGGCGAGTACAACCGTGCATTTACCGCCGCCGAACGCGCCCGGCAGATATTCGCGGCGGAGGGAAACGTGTGGCGGCTGGCCCGGCTTGAGATCAACATCGGCAACATTCACTACCGGCAGGACCGCTTCATCGAGGCCCAGGCTTGCTATGAACGTGCCTACCAGGGGTTGTTGCTGGATCAAAAGGATGCGGAAGGGATCGCCGCAGTTTTGAGCAACCTGGCGACTTGCTATATCAGCCTGCATGCCTTCTCCAAGGCAATTGACGCTTATCGCCAAGCCCGCCATTTCTGTGAAGGGCATGGGATGCCGTTGCTGGTATCCCAGGCCGACTACAACATTGCCTATCTTCACTACCAGAGAGGAGAGTACGGCAAAGCTATTGAAATGCTGCGGGCAGCACGTCTGGCCTGCAAGAAAGTAGATGACGCGTATCACCTGGCGTTGTGCAACCTCGACCTGGCGGAACTTTATCTCGAACTGAATCTCAGCTCGGACGCAGCCGAACTTGCGCAACAAGGCTACGAGGGCTTTCAGAAATTGGGCATGGGGTATGAGAGCGCCAAGTGTCTGGCCTTCTCCGCCATCGACAACGAGGGACGTCTGTTTGAGGCGCGGCGGCTCAGCGTCGAAGCCCTCGAGTCCTTCCGCTCACTCAACCTAAGGCACAAGGTGGTTCTGGCTCAACTGTTGCTGGCGCGGATTGCGCTACGGACCGAGGACGTGGAGCAGGCCTATCTCCATGCGCAGGAGGCGATGGGGGAGTGTGCGGAACTGGAGGCGCCAGTTCTCGCCTATCAGGCACACTTGCTGATGGGGAATATTCATTCCGCGGGCGGCAAGGTCGACCCGGCGTATGTGTCTTATCAGAGCGCGCGGCAAGCCCTGGAAACGCTACGTAGCAATTTGCGCGGCGAAGAACTGAAGATCGCTTTCATAAAAAACCGCCTGGAAGTGTATGAGCATCTGGTTGACCTTTGTTTAACTCGAAATGGCGATGCGGGAGCGACCGAAGAAGCGTTCACTTATATCGAGCAGGCAAAATCGCGCAGCCTGATGGATTTATTCTTCCGGCCGGCGCCCAGCATCGCCGAAGACCAGCCGGGACAGAGCGAACTGGTACGGTCTATCCGCGACTTGCGCGAAGAACTCAACTGGTACTACAACCTGATCGAACGGGAACAACTTCAACCCGAACAGAAGTCGCCAGAACGCATCACAACTCTGCAGAAGCAAGCGGGGACCCGCGAGAAGGAACTACTGCACATGTTGCAGGAGGCGACACCGGCCGACGCCGAGCAAGCCGGGTTGCAGACTCCCACCAACCTTCCAATTACGGCCATTCGCTCCGCCATACCCAATGACACCTTACTGATCGAATATTTTCGAGTTAAGGACCGCATCCTGGTGTGTTTGCTGGGACCAGAAACTCTCGAAGTTCTTCCGGTCACGCTGGAGACCAGGGTAGCGGGTTTTCTGCGGTTACTGCAGTTTCAGCTTTCCAAGTTCCACCTCAATCCGCAATATCTCGAGACCTTCAAGGATTCCCTGGTGCAATCGACTCATGCGCACTTAACCGAGCTCTATCATGAACTGATCGCACCCGTGGCCTCCCGGTTGAAAGCCAGTCATCTTGTTTTCGTTCCCCACGGTTTGCTGCACTACGTTCCGTTCCACGCTTTGTATGACGGTACTGAACACCTGATTGACCGCCATACGGTGTCGTACTCGCCCAGTGCCAGCATATTTGCGCTGAGCCAGAGCAGAACGGCAAATTCCTCGGGAGCCGCGCTCGTATTCGGTATTCCCGACCTGCAAGCGCCAGCAATACTCGATGAGGTACAGGCGCTTACCCGGGTTCTCGCGCGGGCAGAATTGTTTATCGGGAAAAATGCGACGGAACACGTCCTGCGAAGCCAGGGGCCCAATAGCCGGATCATTCACATCGCGACCCACGGCCGTTTCCGCCAGGACAATCCCATGTTTTCCGCTATCCGCATGGGAGACTCGTTCTTGAGTTTGTTTGATCTCTATCAACTGAGGCTTCCGGTTGAGCTAATAACCCTAAGTGGGTGTTCTACCGGGCTGAACGTCGTCAGCGCAGGCGATGAATTAATTGGCTTGGCGCGCGGTTTGATGCACGCCGGGGCACAATCCTTGATTCTCAGTTTGTGGGACGTTCATGATAAGAGCACGGCCAAGTTTATGACCGTCTTTTACCGACTCCTCGAGGAAGGGAAAAACAAGCCGGCTGCCCTGCGGGGGGCGATGTTGGCCCTACGATCGAGTTATCCCCATCCTTATCAATGGGCTCCGTTTATCCTAGTGGGCAAAGCCTGACCCCCCAAAATATTTTTGCCCACCCTATATTTTTCGCTCCCTGGGCTTCCCTTATTCCACAGAGACCCAAAAAATCAGGAGTGACCGCCGCTAGGTCGGGTCCGCTCCCCTGCGGAGGTTGAAGTTGAAGCATTTCAGCGAACAAGCTTGGGCAGATTTTGTGCGCGACCTGGCTACGCCAAGGATGAGAACAGCGATGCAGCAGCATATCAGGGACGGTTGCGGGAAGTGCATGACCGCATTGCAGGTGTGGAAGAACGTTCTGTCCATTGCCAGGGCGGAGACCGCGCTCACTCCCCCCAGTGACGCCGTCCGAGTGAGCAAGAGCCGATTTACCCCGACGCCTGCTAAAGCCAAGCACGGCCTTCGTCTTTTATTCGATTCCCATGTGCAGCCGGTCACGGCGGGAGTACGGGGCGCGGTTTCGGCCAGGCAGTTTCTCTACGAGACCGATGACTACTACATTGACCTCCGTCTCGAACCGCGCCGAGACTCCGATTCCGCGTGCCTGGTGGGACAAGTCCTGAACCGGACAGGCGGCGAACGGGCAGCTCAAAAAGTGCCGGTCCGACTGCAAGAGGGAATCCGGCCGCTGGCTGAGACCGCAACCAACCAATTTGGTGAGTTCCAACTCGAGTTCGAGGCCAGCCAGAACCTGTGCCTCTCGATCGGTCATGACCAGGAAAGTGAAATCATACTCCCCCTTTATGGAGTTCAAAAGCCGAACAATCGGAAGGACTTAACATAGGCCAGCTGGGTCTAACGGTAACTCTTTTCCGATTACGGCTGTAAGTTTTGCGAATTCTGATTTTGTCCTAGACTCACATGAGTCAGAGGGGGAACCAGTGAGATCGAACGATCATTCTACGAGCAGCGCAGCGCAGCATCATTGGCTGCGGGCTCTGCGTGCGTATTTGGCACTTATATTGCTCCTCTGTGTCGGAGCGCAGAGTCTAGTGGCGCAAACAGCGCCGCAGACCCGGCTGGTAGTCCGAGACAAGCTCGGTCTCGGCAACCTGCTGAACCTGTGCAAGCTGGTCGGGTGCACGGTGGACCACGGATTAGGCGATCCCTCCGGCCAGTTGTTTCTGATCAAGACGCCGCAGCCGCTCAATGCAGTCGTGGCGCTGTTAAACGTAAACCTCGGACTGATCTCGATCGAGACTGACCAGGTGGTGCAGACGCAAGCCGCAGATGCTGGGCCTGCTCCCTCTTATCTGACGGACACCACTCCGGTCAACTATTACGGCTCGACGGTCTGGCGGGGTTATGTGACTCAGCCCGGAAATCAACTAATCCTGACGGACAAGACTCACGCAACATTCAATACCGCGGGGGCGAATGTCATTGTGGCCGTGATCGACACCGGGGTCGATCCCACTCATCCTGTCCTCAAGAACTCGTTGGTAACTGGTTATGACTTCACTCGTGGCAAGAGCGGCGGTTCTGAAGACGCGGACGTCAGCCAATCCACGGTTGCGGTGCTGGACAATCGCAAGCCGGCAAGAGTTAGCCAATCGACGGTCGCGGTCCTGGACCAGTCATCGGTGGCAGTGCTGGACGGTCCGCAATACGCCGCTTTCGGTCACGGCACCATGGTGTCCGGCATCGTTCATCTGGTGGCTCCACAAGCGAAGATCATGCCGTTGAAGGCGTTCCATGCGGACGGAACCGGTTATAACTCCGACATCCTGAACGCCATCTACTATGCGGTCAACCATGGCGCCAGGGTGATCAACATGAGTTTCAACTATTCCAACTCCTCGCAGGAGCTGGCCAACGCTGTGAACTACGCGAATTCAATGGGCGTAGTTTGCGTGGCGGCAGCGGGCAACGACGGTCAGCAGGTGACAGTCTATCCTGCCGCGCTGAAGAATGTGATCGACGTGGCAGCGACTGGTAATAGCGACATCCGCTCCACTTTCTCTAATTACGGAGCGCCGCCAGTATGGCTGACCGCGCCGGGTGAAGGCATCATGACCACCTATCCCTTCGGCACCTGGGCGGCGGGATGGGGAACTTCATTCAGTGCGCCTCTGGTGTCCGGAACCACAGCATTGCTGATCAGCACAAGTCCGACATCGCTCTCGCTGAAGTCTGTGTTGCAGGGTGGCGGAGCCAAGACCCAAGCGGGATCTGCTTTGTCACATGCCCAGCCGATCTCGGATCCGCAAATGGGATATGGGCGTCTGGATACTTATCAGGCCATGCAGGCGTGGCGCAAAGCTATGGGATTGAAATAGCGTGGCGCAAGGCTACTCCATGCTCTCACTAAACGAAATGTCGCCTGATTTGTTGGCAAGCTCAGCTGGCTTGCGGATCAAAGAGCTGGAGCAGCAGCAGAATTCCCTGCTGAAGTCGGTGATCTGCGGATTCAATCAGCTGCTCGACCTGCGCGACCTGGGCACTGGAGTTCACAGCACCCGTCTGGCGGAATGGGCGGTGCGAGTCGCGCGCAAGTTGGGCATCCCCGAAACCGATCTGTATCAGTTGGAAGTCGCCGCCTTGCTGCACGACATCGGAAAAATCGGCATTCCCGACTCGATCTTGAAAAAGCAAGGCAAGCTGACCGACGCCGAGCGCGGACTGATGAACAAACATCCGGAATACAGCTGGTCTATCCTGCGCTTGCTTCCGGGACTGGAGAAGGCTAGCCTCTATGCCCTCCACCATCATGAGAGTTTCAACGGAGCGGGCTACCCGGCCGGGCTGAAGGGCGAGGAGATACCGATCGGATCGCGCATAGTGTCGGTGATCGATGCCTATGACGCGATGATTTCCAATCGTTGCTATCGCCAGGGCCTCCCGCATGAAGACGCCGTGCGGCGGCTGTTGGAGGGTGGCGGCGCGCAGTTCGATCCAGTCGTGGTTCATAGGTTTGTGGAAATTGCCAAGGAAGAAGCCGCAGATGTCTTTGCGGCGATCGGCGTCGGCCCTTCGGCGGTGATCTAGAGGCTAGTGAACCACGACCAGGTGATGGCAAAAAATGTGGCGACGGGTTCCGTCGCCCATCCTTCCGACTTTGGGGCGGACCCCGGGTCTTACTCCCACCTGGTCCGACTTAACGTCCCTTCAACAGCTCAAGTCGCGACGCGTTGCGCTTTCTGGTGAGACCGCTTGTCTTAACTGATCCGGTGCTCCGGTTACGAGCGATGCTATCCATGCCCGAATTGCTCAAATTGTCCGGGCCGCCATCCGCAATTGTTCCCGAAACCATGCGTGCGCCGGTTCGGCAGTCAGTTCGAGGGTGCCACGCCAAAAAGCTTCCTCCGCTCGAACGGCTGGGCCAACCGGAGGACATCGCGGGCGTCGTGTCGCATTACGCAAAGCCCCCGTTAGCGCGCAGCACCTGCGCGTTTACCCAGCCGCCGTCGGCGCCGGCGAGGAATGCTTGTGGGCGAGTGAATTCGCCCGCAGGACTGGTGCGGAATATTCTTACGCATAGAAAACCTCTAAAGGAGAACCAGTAATGAAGCAAATTATCGTCATCACGGGCGCATCGAGCGGCTTTGGATCCCTCACAGCGCGTGCTCTAGCCCAAGCAGGACACACCGTGTACGCCATAGATTGGATGTTGTGATCCACAACGCGGGCCACATGGTCTTTGGCCCGGCCGAAGCCTTCACACCGGAGCAACTCGCGGAGCTGTATGACGTCAATGCGCCGAGCACCCAGCGCGTGAACCGTGCAGCTCTGCCTCAATTGCGTCGGCAGAGGAAAGGTCTCGTGGTTTGGGTGTCGAGCAGTAGTGCAGCGGGCGGAACTCCGCCCTATCTGGCGCCTTATTTTGCGGCGAAGGCCGCGATGGATGCCTTGGCCGTAGTCTACGCGCGTGATCGAGACCTCGATCATCGTTCCAGGTGCTTTCACCAGTGGCACGAATCACTTCGCCCATGCTGGGTCACCCGATGACAAGGCACGGGCTGCTGAATATGACGCTGGTCCCTATACGGGTTTCGGGGACCAGGTCCGCAAGGGCTTCGCCTCTATCGTTCCCCCTGATGCGGGCGTCTCCGCGGTGGCGGACGCTATCGTCAAGGTGATTGATGCCCCCTTTGGCAAGCGACCTTTTCGGGTCCATATCGACCCGACGCAGGACGGCGCGGAGGTAGTCAATGCGGTTTCGGACCGTGTCCGGGCCGAGCTGCTTCGTCGGATCGGCCTCGGCGACGTGCTGACACCGCGGGTGGTCGCAGCCCAATCGCAAAGCGCGGCCTAAACCGATTACAGGCAGAGCTGAGTTGCCGATGAAGTGGCGAGTTACGCCACGGTCACGGCTTGGGTCGTCGCAGACAGCAGAGGCGGGTTATTTAAAGGCAAAGAAGTAAATCTGCAAGTCCCTAAGAGAGGAAGGGGGCGGGAGAGACCCGCCCCTGTTTATATCCACCGCGTCACCGAGCGGTGGCTGCTTAGAACTCGTATCGCAAAGCGAACTGCATCACGCGCGGGCTGGTGAGCAAGCCGCTGTAGGCACCAAATGCCGGGCCAGCGTCGATATTATTTGTAATGGTCGCGACGTCGAAGCGTTTCAGGTTCGGTACGTTGAAAACCTCCCAGCGGAATAACACGCTGTGCGCTTCGCTGTAGGGCATCTGCCAGCGCTTGCTGAGGCCCATGTCCAGGCCGGCATAGCCCGGGCCACGAACAATGTTGCGCTGTCCGCTTTCTCCTGGGAAGAGATGGCGAAAAGGACCTAGACCATCGTTTGTAGTCGGCAGGTCTGTGGGAAAGAGATTGACCGAACCGTCGGGACGTATGGTGGTGTGAGCATGGATGGGACCGACTTGAACTACAGCGCCGCCTAACTGCCAGTTGGTCGGCCATGTGCCACCATTGGTTATCGTAATTGGGAATCCGCTAGTCCATCGGGCCAGTCCGGACAGTTGCCACCCGCCAATAATGGCTTGGGCAATTCCATGAGCTTCCCCGGCAAATGCCCTACCCTTGCCAAAGGGTAGCTCCACAACCCAGTTCGCATTGACTTGGTGCCTGGTGTCAAAATCTGACGCAGCACGCAATGCATTCGGATCCCATGAGTTAATGATCTCTCCTGTCCCGCCTCCTATGCCGTTGTAAGCGTCAACCCGTTCGGCGTCGGAGGAAATGTCAATCGATTTGGAGAAGGTGTAATTGAAGTCGAACTGGATACCCTGAGACATCCGTTTTCGCAGGTTCACCTGCATGGCATGGTAGTTTGCATTACCGATCGACCGCCAGGCGTACAGAGAGTGGAACTGACGATTGAAGAACGCGTTCCTTCCCAGCACCGATGGGTAGTATTGTGACGGCGTGAACACGCCTTGGCCGTCGGTCGTCCCCTCCTGGCCGGCGATACCCCCGATTCCATTGAAATCAGAGCCCCAATAGTCCAGATTGGCAAGGGCCGTAGTTTCGTCCCCAAACCCATTTACCGGCCCTCCGCTGCAGCTGAAGAGATCGTACATTGCTTGCACGGGATCAGTCGTGAACAGGGGAGTCACACCGGGCGTGTTGATAGGTCCGCTGCAGGCCAGGTTGTATTGATCGCCTGCTTGCAGCGGAGCAACCATGTTCTGCCAATAAGCGGCGGTGGGACCGACCAGGGCAGCGTTAACGTCGGAAGTCGGTGTGCCCGCAAAGCCAAGCTCACTCAAGCGTCTAGCTGCTTTGAAGTAACTAATTTTGGATTTCGGATCGGTGATGTTGAGTGGCATTGCCAGGTCTTCCTGCGATAGCAGGCGGTGAGAGAGGCGTCCTACGTAGGAGACATCGAGGCTGAAGTTCTTGGGCAACTCGCGGCCGATCGAGAAGTCCAGAGTGTAAGAGTAGGGGGTCCTGATGGTGTCGTCCAATCCCCATTGGATCGCCAGGCCTGTGCCGGCGTCAGGATACGTATAGGGGAACCCGCCGGCCGGCGTGGCCGGGAAATAAGGCGTAACGCCATCCTGCTCGAATTGTGGGAGAGTGTTCAGACCCGTGAGGCGCGGTACCGTGGACGCCGACGGAACTGGCGCTGTAATCCCGGTTGAGAGGCCGAAAGAGCCGCGGCGGTCGAACGTGCTCAGCAAGCCCGAGCCGATGCGGTCGAACACCATACCGAAGCCGCCGCGGACGACGGTTTTATCCCCTTCTCCGAACAAACTTTTCAACCAGCCATCGCTGGCCCTGGGCGAGTATGCGAAGGCGAGACGCGGCGCGAAGTTCTTGTAATCCCACCCGTAGTATCCCTTCTTCCCGCCATTGGCTGGCCCGGACAGGTCGAAGGAAAGGAGGGGATCGGTGTTGGAGGCGCCGCCGCTCAGCATCTTTTCCGCACGCTGTTGAAACCAGTTGCCCAAACTTATGGTTGGCGTTACCTCAGTTCCGTTGGTCTCCCACGGGGGAGAGAACAAGGAATAGCGCAGGCCGTAGGTAATAGTGAGGTTTGGTTTGAGGCGATAGGAGTCCTGCGCGTAGAACTCATACTCATCGGCGCCAAAGCGCCGCTTCAGGGGTGCGCCCTGGGGCAGGGCTGTGCCGGTCTTATCGAAGTTGAAGGTGGCGTCCAGCTCGCTGACCATCCCCAACATCGCAATCATCGGATAGTTGTACCCAATTACGAAGTTCGAATCGACGCCGGGGAAACCGTTATTCCCTGGATCGAGCGGGCTGTTGGTGCCCGCGATTCCGGCGGTGTTCAGCCCGGAAGAATTGGTTACACCCTGGGAAAAGGAGCTCAGGAAGTTCGCACGTGGATTGCGAATGAAGCGGAGGTTCGTGCCGAACTGAAAGGTGTGCTTTCCCTTTGTCCAGGCAATATCATCGACAAAATTATGCACCGGGGTCTGGAAAACGCGGCTGCGGGTGACCGCCAAGCTCGAGTTGTTAGAAGTGCTATCGTCGTTCAAGCCGCGGAAGAAGTTGAACGGCTGAGAGTCATTGTTGCCGATGTCGCCCAGACTCTGCCGGGTGAGACCCCAGTGGAAATTGTTGATCAACGTTGGTCGGAGCAGCGCGGTGTAGCCCACGGTCAGACCCTTGCTGAAGTCCGTAAGAGTGTGTAGCGGAGCCGTACCGGGAAGGTAAGGCACGTCGGACTTAGCGTCATTTCGAAGCGCGCCGCGCCAGAAGAGGCTGTGACTTCCGCTGCGCGTAATCTTGAAATCGGCGCGCGCGATATACCAGTTCTTGTTGGTGGGGACCGGTCCGCGAAAGCGGTACCCTACAAAGTTGAGTTGATCCCCCTGGGTAAGGTCGTTCGGCTCAGGGAACGAGTTGAAGTAACTCAACATGACTGGATTGTTCCCGATATGTAAGGGATCCATCTGCTGGATCTGCGCGCCAGAAAGAGTGGCGACACGACCGAGGCTGGCATCGTTGACCACGGTCACACCACTGGCATTGCCCGGAGTGCATGACGGATCAGTTGAGTCGCACACATATCGCATCAAGCCTTGACGCAGGCTGTCGCTGGGGACGATGCGCAACACGCTGTTTTCCTCGCGCTGGCGGGAGCCTTCATAATTGACGAAAAAGAAGAGACGATCTTTCAGGATAGGACCACCAAGCGAGCCCCCGAAGATGTTGCGAATGAGCTTGGGAGGCACGTTGGGCTGGCCGCCCGACAATTCAGCCGTCTTAACGAAGTAGTCATTGGCGCTGGTGTAGGTGTTGCGGTGGTACTCATAGAGAGAGCCGTGGAAGCTATTGGTGCCGCTCTTTGTCACCAGCGATACCTGGGCTCCGGACGAGCGTCCCTGGTCGGCATTATAGTTGCTCGTGGTGACACGGAACTCCTGAACGGAGTCCAATGTGACCGGCAAGACGGAGGTAAAAGCGTTACCGTTGACCTGGTCATTGACGTCCACACCATCGAGCGTGATGTTGCTCTGGTCGCTGCGAGCTCCGTTCACGGCCCCGCTCCGCGTGTCGACATCACGGTTGACGTCGGTGCGGTTTCCGGTGTAGGTGACACCGGATTGCAGGCTGAGCAATTCAGGCACACTGCGGCCTTCGAGCGGGAGCTCCTTGAGCTGGCGCTCGCTGAAGGCGATACCGAGGGAAGCATCGGTCGTGTTGACCAGTGCTGCCTCGGCCGTCACTTCCATGGTCTCGGCAACGGCGCCCACTTGGAGTGCCACATTGACCGCGGCCGGGGTACTGACGAGAAGCTGGATGTTTTTCTGCTCGTATCTCTTGAATCCAGTCACCTCGACGGCAAGCTCATACGTGCCCGGAGGCAGTTGAAGGAACTCATATCCTCCTTCAGGGTTGGTGGTCGTCACTCGCTCGATAGAGCGCTGCGGACTGCTGAGCGTGACTCTTGCGGTGGAAACGGCGGCGCCGGTCCCATCGGTGACAGTTCCTCGCAAAGAAGTAGTGGAGGATTGCGCCCACACCACACTGCCCAGGACGAGGAACGCAAACAGGACAACTACGAGCCGTGAGACCGAACGCATAGAAGCTCCTTGAGACGGCTTGCAATCTCGCTGCTTTTCAGACAGGACTGATTGAACTGAACGAGCTTCAGGGAAAGAGGATCCTGAAGGATTTGGCGGAATAGAAGCAATTCTCAGTCCAAATCGGGAGTGCGATCTATTGAGGATTTTGAACAAAACTGCATGCAACATCCAATTTTCGGAGGAATATCTACCAATTCCCATACAACATAGGAAACAAGGCAACTGTTGTCCAATAACACAGCCCCTGGCGGTGCGGTCTAGCTCGATGCCTTGGCTGCAGTATTTCCGATCCGAGAAATCTGTAACAAGAATTTGGAAGGGTTTGTTGGCCTCGCAGTTCTGTTGACCGCAGTCGCCCTCCGGTGAGAGTGAAGCTAGTTCAGTCTAGGGCCTCGCAAAATTTCACCAGGCTCTGATTGTGGGATTCTCTTGAAAGTGTGTCCCGATGAACAGTTGGGTTGTGCGAAGTGCGTTGCGCGACAGTGCGTTGCGCGAAGCTGACGGGTCAGGAGAGGTCGACTACAATTCGCAGTACAGAGACAGATGCTTCGGGTCGTAGGGGTCGCGCAAACAGGATTTGGGCTTTTGCTTCCTGTCGATCTCCTGTCCGTTAGGCCCCAGAATTGAGACGCGGGCGGAAGCGGTTGAAACGGGCGACCCTGTGGACAGTAAGAAAAGGCAGGAAAATCAAGCGTTTCCTGCCAACCCGATGGAAACAAGCCGGGGACGTAGATCAGTTGGTTAAACGCTATGTCATTCTACTTCTAGTCTATCTGCATTACTTTCAATTGGTTGCGACAGGGGTCGTCAGGTCGCATTCTAACCAAGTCGACTTCACCTCTTCTCCTTAATAACTTAGCCTTCCAATACGGTTCAGAACCACTCCAACCAGGGGTTGGCCGTTGCTAGCAGTGCCAATCGCATACGTCTTAGGGCGATCCGCGTGCCCCGGTCGCCCCGCTTTCACCCAAGCCGTAGACAAAAATCCAGAGAAAGTTCGCCCGACTCATACCCTTGGTTTTGTGTCGCTCAGCGCAAATACCAGGGTTCATTGTTTCGATTGTCACGCTTTGTGAAAATAGCGGAGCAGACCCTTTGATCGGGCCAGGTCTGGCAACCTGGGAGCTCTCAGCCTTCAAGACAACGAGTCTGCGGGAGCGACTCGCCCTCCAATTTCGCGGCGAGATATTCAAGACACTGAACCCTTGCAAATTTCATACGCCGAGTCTGATTGCGTTTACCTCTTCAGCGTCAGCCAGGAAAGCCTCCGGCACGGGCCGGAGCATCGACAACCCCGATCCGCACGCCCCTTTCGCGACCAACGGTGTAGGTAGAGGGCAACACTTACCTCGATAAAAAGAATCCTTATATAAGGGTAATCATCTCATATGCTGTTTGCCCCACCCCGGGGCAGCGGGCTTGCGACGGAGGGAATTTCTATGATTCGTAAACTGATTGCCACCGACAACGACATTGCAACGACTATTCTTCGATTGGTGCTCGGGGTGATCTTCTTCGCCCACGGCGCCCAGAAGATGCTCGGGTGGTTCGGTGGATACGGCTTCACCGGCACGATGGGCTTCTTCACGGGAGTGATGCACATTCCGGCTGTATTCGCATTTCTGGCCATTGCCGCGGAATTCTTCGGCGGCTTGGGTCTTATCTTCGGACTGCTCACTCGCGTTGCGTCCTTTGGAGTCTTTTGCAACATGATCGTGGCCGTCGCGCTGGTTCATGGTCAATTTGGCTTCTTTATGAACTGGACCGGAGCACAGAAGGGAGAAGGTTATGAGTACCACCTCCTCTTGCTGGGGACTTCGGCCTTTCTGATGATTCGCGGCGCAGGAGCAGCTTCCGTCGATCGCCTGTTGTCTTCCCCCGCGAACAACAGGATCAAGGCCCGGCCCCAAGCTGCCTGACTAGGAAAACATAATGAAAAAGAGCCCTCGCATTACAGCTCCTCGGCTCTGGCTGGTGATTACGAAGAGCTATCGTGTGCTAAGCCTATTGGCTGAGCAGAGTATCGCCAAGGCGGGGCTATGCCTCACGGATTTCGCGGCGCTGGAAGCTCTCTTGCACAAAGGTCCGCTCACGATCTCGCAAATTCAGGAGAAGGTGCTGCTAGCCAGCGGCTCGATGACCGCCGCAGTCGACCGTCTCGAGAAACTCGGGCTGGTTGTACGCAGGGCGAGCCCAAGTGATCGACGGGCGCGGGTCGTGGAACTCACGCCGGAGGGTAAGCGGCTGGCGGCGTCGTGCTTCGAGCAGCATGCAAAGGACCTTGAGGCGCTCATGGCAGCACTGTCCGAAAAGGAGATGGAACGACTCTACGGATCGCTTAAGAAGCTCGGGCTGCTCGCAGCGGAAAAACTTGAGGAACAAGAAACACGGTTCAGGCGCAGTAAGGAACAAGCTACAAAATGATCACAGAGTTGGACGAGACCACAAATGCAAATTGGCATCGATAGCTTCGCAGCGGCATACGACGACGCCAGCCTTGCCGTCGACGCGTCGGATCGTTTGCGCAACTTGGTCGAGCAGATCGAACATGCCGATCAGGTTGGCTTGGACGTCTTTGGAATCGGCGAACACCACCGTCGGGAGTACCTCGATTCCGCACCTGCGGTCATTCTCGGAGCGGCGGCGGCACGAACGCGCCACATACGTCTCACTAGTGCTGTAACGGTCCTCAGTTCAGCCGACCCGGTACGGGTGTTTCAGAACTTCGCCACCCTCGACCTGCTTTCGCAAGGCCGGGCTGAGATGGTCGTAGGCCGCGGTTCGTTCATCGAGTCTTTTCCATTGTTCGGCCTGCAACTGAAGGACTACGACTCGCTTTTTGCAGAGAAGCTCGATTTACTCCTGAAGATCCGCGAGAACGAGCACGTCCATTGGTCCGGTAAACATCGGACTGCCCTGACAGGCCAGGGCGTCTACCCGAGACCGGTACAGAATCCTTTACCGATATGGCTGGGCGTGGGCGGGACTCCACAATCGTTCGCTCGCGCCGGCGCGCTTGGTCTTCCTTTAATGGTCGCAATCATCGGCGGTGAACCGCGGCGCTTCCGACCGCTCATTGATCTCTACCGAGAAACCGGCAAGCGGTTCGGATACTCGCCCGATCGACTGAGAGTCGGCGTACACTCCCTGGGCTATATCGCACGCACGACACAAGAGGCCATCGATGACTTCTTCCCAGGCTACGCCCGCGCCGTCACCTCTGTCGCGAAGGAGCGCGGATGGCCGGCCGTCACCCGTGCTGACTTCGATGCGCAACGAACCCCGGAGGGCGCACTGCTCGTCGGCAACGCCGAAGAAGTAGTAGAGAAGATCGTTCGCCACAGTGAAGCGCTTGGTGGTATCTCCCGCCTCACTTTTCAAATGAGCGCGGCCTCTTTACCTCATGCGAAGCTCATGCAAGCCATCGAAGCGATTGGCACTCGCGTCGTACCTGCGCTGCGCGAACGACTCGCAGACGAATCTAACTTAAACGAGACAGCTGTGCCATGAGTCGAACGTAGTCCTGACACCTTACCGATTAGCTCGGGATCAGTGGTTGAATTCATAGAAACTCCTGCAAGAGAAACAAATATGCAGACTTCATCGACAAAACTCGCAGCCGCTCGCTTTGGCATGGAGCTTAGCTACGACGACCTATAGTTACGCGATGGCATCCGCAGAGCATAGCTCCGAGCAGGCTCGGCTGGCACCGGAAGTTCGCATCCGCTCTGCAGGCAGGTCCAAAGTTTGTTACGCTAAACGCAGCCGTGTTCGACTGGCCAACTTCGCCCAGCGGCGAGTTTCGGGCTCTCCGGGCTGGCACCAATGGGTGGACCTGTCTTCCGGGTTTTCCTGAAGGCACCCATGAGCCCGGCTGCTATGACCAGGTCTTTCTGCAGTTCTTCAAGGACAGCATTGCCGGTCGTACGCCCAATGTGCAAAGCGTCGGAATTTCATATATGTATGGTGGCAAATGGGTACCTAACAAGTCGCATGCGATGGGAAGCGGCAATGAATTCCACGTTGGGCGACACCTCATGGTTATCGGACCGGATCAAAACATGATGCGGACATTGAGCCAGAACGGATCGAATGATGAGCCTTACGTCAACCACCTTCCGGGTCACACCGAGCTATTTCTGGCGATCCCGATGCGTGAATGGCATGATGTGCAAGCGGTCCGCACTGTTGGCGCCGTAACGCGATGATGCTCGGAGAATTGCAGGAGATGCAAATGGACATACGTTCGTTGCGACGCCGCTTGCGTCGCGTTACTCCAAACGAGAAGAGCAGTTCGACACGTCAATTTTCATCGGCGGAAGGGGAAAGCAGATGCAGAATCACAAGTCGGCAGTGCAACGAAACCAGGCACTCGCTAAAAAGTCTGGCGAATTCCTGATCGGAGGCGATCTTCGTGTTACGCGCCTGGGATTCGGCGCGATGCGAATCACGGGAGATGGAATTTGGGGAGAGCCTGCGGGTCGGGCTGAGGCCGTCCGGGTCTTGCGTCGCGCTGTCGAATTGGGGATCAATTTCATCGACACCGCGGACTCCTATGGTCCCGGCGTGAGTGAGGAGATCATAGCTGAGGCGCTGCACCCGTATCCGAACGGGCTGGTGATCGCCACCAAGGGTGGCTATGTGCGGCCAGGTCCCAACCAATGGGTTGAAAATGGAAAGCCAGAGCACCTGAGATCCGCCTGCGAAGGCAGCCTGCGCCGATTGCGCCTGGACCGGATTGACCTTTATCAGTTGCATCGAATCGATCCAAAGGTCCCGGCTGAAGATCAGCTCGGCACTCTGAGGGATTTGCAAGCGCAAGGAAAAATCAAATACATCGGTTTATCGGAAGTGAGCGTGCGACAAATTCAGCATGCGCGAACGATTGTTCCGATTGTGAGCGTTCAGAATCGTTACAGCGTCACCGATCGCGGATCCGAAGATGTTCTGGAGTATTGCGAAAAAGAGAAAATGGGTTTTATTCCGTGGTTCCCACTGGCGGCCGGTCGTGTTTCCAGTTCTGAGAGCCCTATCAGTCGTATAGCAGCGCGATGGAAAGCTAGCCCATCGCAGTTGGCTCTGGCATGGCTGCTAGCTCGATCTCCGGTCATACTCCCGATCCCAGGAACTTCCAGGGTCGAACATCTCGAAGAAAATGTGGCGGCAGCGGAGTTAAAGTGGCGGCAGCGGAGTTAAAGGTTGACGTAAACAAATGGCAGGAACTAGACCGTATGGCACGTGCCAGCTAGGAAAGAGCAGCATTCCCGAGGTTGGGATGATGGATCATGCCACCCACCTGCATGGTACCGTGAAGAGGGAGCAAGTTGGCGAACTCACGATTCTGACGCCAAATCTGCGACCAGCCTCGATCGCGAAGTGAGCGTCACTGACCACTGATATACGGAAGGAGCGCATGACAACGCTGCAGGAATTCAGGTGTGAAGTCTGTGGACTGGTTGCCAGCAATCCCATCCACTGGTTCGTGATTCGATGTGGAGATTCCGATCTTACCGTGTACCGATGGAGTTCTGAAAACGCCAACGCGGACGGAGCCCGGCATTACTGCGGTGAAGCCCACGCCGAGGTATATATCAGTCGCTGGTTTGACTCAGTGTGCGCGCCGCCGAAGCCAAATTTTACCTAGCGCCTCGCCGGTGAGTCATCGATTCGCAACCACTGAACTGCGCGGAGGCAGTTCTTCTCATCTTGCCAATGCTTCTCGAAATGGTTTTGCGTTTCGTTCCACGGCTCCATTTTTCGGAGTTTCGGCTCAAGACCTGCGGTACCAGGACGATAATAACCAAAACGTTCCCGGATTGGACAAGGTAACCTTGTCGCCGAGGTTGTGACCTCCATGGCCTCGAGGGACGGCCGATGGATAACCGGCCAGACAATTGATGCGACGGGCGGAGCATGCCTCTAAAAGTAGTCTCACCGAACTTCCGGATCGTCGGCTAGCGACCACCCGGGATTCATCGCGCCCGGTTAAATGCAAGGGTGTCACTCGTTTTGAACTCTTTGCTGGCCTGTGGAATTGACCTCGTCCAGCCTCTCAGCGGCCTTCGAACTATCCTGCTAGACTCTTCGCGTCCAATTATTTTTTCATCGCGGCAATGGCAAGTATCGCTAGCTCCCGCAGCCGCCGGTCAAGTGCCTTCCGATCGCCCAGCACTTCTGGGTCGTGTTTGGCCCCCTCTGCCGTCCGCATCAAGATACGAACGATCTGCTCCACGGTGAGCCCCTGCGGAGGCCCTCCGATCGCCCCCGTTTTCTCAAGCGATCGCAAAAATCTTGCGAGCCGATTTCCGTATTCCGTATTCAGGTCGCCGATCCTCGCCCGCGCCAGCTTTGAGAAAGTCTCCTCCAGCTCTGGCATGTGCTCAGATTTGCTGAACAGCTCGAACGCCATTCCAAAGTAGGCATCGAGCAAACCAGTCAGCCGGTCCGCTGCCGTGCCATCCGCGCTCTCGGCGGCAGCGCACCGTCGTCGCACCTGGTTGCCGAGATATTCAAGGATTGCCAGAAAGACCGCCGCTTTGTTCTCAAAGTGCAGGTATACCGTGCGCTTGGCCACATGCGCCGCCTGGGCAATATTATCAACGGAAGTCTTACGATATCCGTACTGGGTAAACAACTGCAGTCCCGCCAGCACGATGGCATTTGGCTTGGCCGAACCACTCTCCCGGACACCTGCATTTTTTTTCCGAACCTTTTTCAGGGGTCCTCCATCCAATGATACTGAGTATACCAAAAACGACTATATGGTATACTCGAAAAGGTGAGAATGGCTGGAGGAATCCAATGGTACGAAAACGTTTAATCGGTTTCATTGCAATGATTCAGTCCGTTCTTTTTTTGACCCATTTTCTCCTTTATGAGACGTGGACATTTTCGCCCGCAGGAAGCGATACTCGCGGGACGCTGTGGATCAAACCGGTGCTCGGCTTTTTGTCGGTGAGCTTTGTTGCCGCTTCGCTACTCGCCTTTCGCTATACAAATGCTGCTCTGCGCGCGCTTTACAAGGCTGCTGCTGTTTGGGTGGGTTTGTTGACCTTCCTCGTCATCGCAGCGGTTTCCTCCTGGATTATTTTCGGAGTCGCGCGCTTTGCTGGGCTGGACGTGAACTTCCATCGGATCGTGGAATTACTGTTCGGTACCGCGGTCGTGGCGGGACTCTACGGAGTGTTCAATGCAGGCTGGATGCGAATCACGCGAACCACGGTGCGGCTCGCGAACTTGCCGGCGGCTTGGCACGGCCGAAGAGCGGCACTGATCAGCGATGTGCACCTGGGGCACGTGCGAAACGGCAGATTTTTGCGACGCTTGGTTGCGAAGATCTTGAAGGAAGAACCTGACGCGATTTTCATCGCCGGTGATTTGTATGACGGCACAGCCATTGACGCGGGACGAGCGGCGGCGCCGCTGAACCAGCTCACGGCGCCACAAGGCGTGTATTTTGTCGCGGGAAATCACGAGCAGTTTGGCGACGACGGCAAATATCTCGGTGCGATTGCGGCGGCCGGAGTCCGCGTGCTCAGCAATGAAAAGGTGGAAGTGGACGGTTTGCAGATCGTTGGTGTCCCGTACCGGAACGCG
>WNFS01001187.1_pt1 | contig 19308 bp, 17 predicted proteins | sample 5400141 | NCBI WGS metagenome assembly WNFS01 (sample SAMN13153358, study PRJNA577476) | soil metagenome | isolation source: 60 cm saprolite under Madrone tree | place: USA:California | collected 2016-06-14
CGACGAGCGCCTTGACCCCGCGCTTCCAGCTGGACCGGAGCTTCACGGTGCGCTTGCCGAGGGCCGGATTCTCCCGGATCTTCTTGTCGAGCGCCCTGATTCCGTCTACATCCACGTCGTTCAGTCCGAGTGCCATGGGCATCCTCCTCTGGTTTGAGTAGGGGTGTTCAGGTCGAGCTTCAGCGCCGCGGGGGCCCGTCTCATCGTCTTCGCTCGTCAGAGCAGCTCGGCGATGAGCCGGGCGGCGCGGTCGGTGCCGTCGAGCGGCATCTCCGCGGAGTGGACCGGCTTACCCAGATGCTCGAGCATCGCGGCGCCCAGGGCTTCCGGGCTCGTCCGGTCGTAGTCGAGGCGAACCCCGGCGCCGAGGCGATCGAGGCGCCGGGCCACGTGTAGCTGCTGCTCGAAGTGGTGGCGGAGGGGAAAGTAGAGAAATGGGGTACGGAGGGCCGCCAGCTCCATGGTGGTGGTGAGCCCGCCCTGGACGATCGCGAGATCGACGGCCGCGTGATGCTTGAAGAGGTCCGGCACGAAGGCGCGTACCTCGACGCGGGGCCCCCAGGCCGGCTCCATCTCGGCGAGCCGCGGCCCGCCGACCAGGACCAGGCGCGTCTCCGGGATCTCGGAGGCGATGAGGGAGAAGGCCTCCGCGCACTTGCGAAGCAAGCTCCGCCCGACCCGCGTCCCTCCGACGGAGGCCAGGATGACGCGCTCGTCGGCCCGGTAGCCGAGCTCCGCCCGCAGGGCGGTGCGGTCGCGCAGGGCCCGGGGATCGAAGTGGAAGGTGTAGCCTGAGAAGCGGAAGTGCTCCTGGGCCCACTGCCGCATGTTCGGGAGATCGGGACCGAACTCCCGATCGAGCACGTCCGCCTCATCGCCGACGAGGATCGACAGGTCGCGCACGTCGGGATGGAGGCGGAGGTGGTCGATGTTCTCGGCGTTCTTCTCCCAGCAGCGGATGAACTCGGTGGACGTCCGGTCCTCCCGCATCGGGAGGAGGCCGATGAAGTCGGTGAGGAAGGCGTAGGGCGCCTGCTTGAGATCGGGATTCTCGTGGAGGAAGTAGTCGAGATCCCATCCTTCGTCGCCGATCCACAGATCGTACCGCTCGCGCTCGACCACGTCGGCGAGGGTCATGAAGTTCGCGGTCACGATCTCGTCCATGTCCCAGAGAGCGTTGAACGCGTGAAGCTCGTGATCGGCGGCCCAGCCCTCGAAGTGCTTCGTCTCGTTCTGCAGGAGACGCGTCGCCGGGTGCAGGCGCTCCCCCCAGTGCTGGACGACGCGGTCGGCGGGATCGCCGGCCAGGAAGTCGACGATGACGTCGGGATTCGTCTCCCGCAGCCGCCGGGCGATCGCGAGGTCGCGCTGGATGTGCCCGAGCCCGATCGGGCTCGAGAGCCAGAGCACGCGCCGCTGGCTCCCCCGCGCGGCGCGTCGGGCCGCCGGCCGCGTGTCGGACGCGGGAACCGTCCGCTCGGTGGTGGCCGGGATCCTGGTCTCCTCGACCTCCCGCCCGAGCGCGAAGTCGCGGATGAGCCGGTTGACCTTCACCGCGTCGCGGCCGAACAGCCCGTGGCCGCCCCGCTCGAAGGTGACCAGACGGGCCCCGGGAATCGCCGCGACCATCTTCTGCGCGTGCGAATACGGAACGATCTTGTCCTCGGTCCCGTGCAGCGCCAGAGTGGGGACGCGAACCTGGCCGAGCAGATCGTATAGATTGACGCCGTCGATGGCGCGCAGGGACTCGATCAGGACCTCGGGGGTGGTCTCGCCCGCCCAGCCCACGCAGTCCTCGATGGCCTTGAGCGAGTGGGGCTCCGGGAAGATGCGTTTGAACAGGCGCGTCCGCCAGTTGTCGAAGTCGTCGCGGATCACCCGGGCGACGCGCTCCTCGAAGGGCTGCGGCACCCATTCCGCGTACTGGCCGGAGAGCAGGATCAGGTGCGAGAGCCGGTCGGGATGGGCGACCGCGTACCGGAAGGCGAGCGCCGCCGCGCACGAGAACGCCACGAGGGCGAAGGGCGGTCGCGCGACCTCGTCGAGCACGGCGAGAAGGTCGCCGTAGCGGGTGTTCAGGTCGTAGCCGGTGGCGGGCCGGTCCGATCGCCCGTTGCCGCGCGGGTCCATCGTGATCACGCGGAAGTAGCGCGACAGGTACGGGATCTGATGCTTCCACATCCGGCTGTACGTGACGACCTGGCACTGGGGCAGCAGGAACAGATCGCGCGCCCCGCTCCCCGTCACGTGGTAGAAGATGCTGGCGTCCGGTCGATGAACGTACATCGTGGGACTCCTCGCTCAGGTTTCCCGGCCGCGCCGGGCCATTTCGTAGAGGACGAGGGCCGCGCCGCCTCGTACCGTGGCGCGCTTGTCGGCCGGCACCACACGCACCATGGTCGCGTCGAGCGCGGGGGCGAGCGCCCGGCGCCGGACCCGGCGCTCGATGTCGTCCTGGAGCGGGGCCAGTGACGCGGCGACGCCGCCCGTGATCACGATGACCTCCGGGTTCAGCAGGTTCACGAGCGCCCCGATGCCCATCGCGAGCGCTTCGCAGGCCTCGTCGACCACCGCGCGGGCGAGGGGATCGCCGCCCGCCGCGGCCTCGAACAGGAGTTCCGCGCTGATCCGCTCCGTATGACCCCCCGTCCGCGCCAGCACGGTGGAGTTCGGATAACGGGGGAGCCGCTCCCGGGCGCGCTCCGACATCATTCCGCCTGCCACGTACGTGGCCAGGCACCCGACGCTTCCGCAGACGCAGAGGGGTCCGGTGAGGCTCACCGCCAGATGCCCGATCTCCCCCGCGGTGTGGAGATGCCCGCGGACCAGCTGGCGGTCCAGGATCAGCCCGGCGCCAATTCCGGTGCCGATGGCCACCGTAATCAGCGAGGAGGTGCCCCGCCCGAGGCCAAACATCCACTCTCCCAGCGCCAGGGCGTTCACGTCGTTGTCGACGAAGACCGGGTGGCCGCTCCGCTCGTGGATGAGAGCCGCGAGTGGCACGTCGCCCAGCTCGGTGAGCCAGGAAAACGGCATCGACCGCATGAATCCCTTCTCGACGTCGACGAGGCCCGGAAGGCCGACGCCGATCCCGGCAACGTGCAGGCGGCGCTCTTCCGCCGAGGCCAGGGCGCGATCGATCAAGGTGAAGATCGTGTCCACCACCGGGCGCCCGCCCCGGGTGGGCGCCTGGGCGGTGGCGAAGACGGTGCCGTCCGGGCAAACCAGTCCCGCCGAGATCGTCGAGGCTCCCACATCCACCCCGATGACCGGATCCGTCGTCATGCGGGTCCAATCCCGCAAGCCCCATGCCAGCGTGAAAGCCCGTCTAGGATCGTGGCGCCCCACGTTGTCGGCGCAAGGTGATCTTGCGGGGACGGAAGCCGCTGCTCGGCAAGCGCGCATGGGGATTGGCCGCGATGAGCGCAAGGTGACATGGCGGATCTCTTGGGCGCGCGTGCAAGGTCCGGATGCTCCGCGCGCTATGATCGCGTCCCTTTCGAGTCCGCATGCCGTCTGTTCTTGCGTGTCCATGGTCCCAGCCGCCAGGACAGCTTGCGGGGCCAACGTGCCGAAATCAAGCGCGGCTGGTTCGACCGCTTTGCCGCCACGCAAGCTCATCTTGCTTCCGCCTTCCCCGAACCCGCTTGAAATTCCATGGACGCGCCGTGGGCACGGCGCTTGCTCGGCGATCGGCCCGTACGCAGCGCTAACGTCGTGAACAGGAGGATTGACCATGCGTCGTTCTCACCTCCGCGAAATGGGGCCGGACAATCCCACCACCGCCGAGGAGCGGTCGTGACGGAGCCCGCCCGCGCGTTCTTCCGTGAGGCGGGCTGTGGGGCCGCCGTCATCTGCCTCCATTCGAGCGCGAGCTCCTCGGCGCAGTGGCGGCCGTTGATGGATCACCTGGCCGGTTGCTTTCGCACGCTCGCGATCGACCTGTACGGCTCAGGCAAGACTCCGATGTGGCCGGGTCACCGGCCGCTCACCCTCGCTGATGAGGCGGCGCTGCTCACTCCCGTCTTCGCCTGGGCGGGCGAGCGATGCCATCTCGTCGGGCATTCCTACGGGGGCGCGGTGGCGCTTGCGGCGGCGCTCGCCGAGCCGGGGCGCGTTGATTCCCTCGTCCTGTTCGAGCCCGTGCTGTTCTCGGTGCTGATGGCCGAGGATCCGACCCAGCCTGCGGCCCGGGAGATCGCCGCCGTGCGTGACGACACGGTGGCTGCGCTCGAGCGCGGGAACCCGCACGCATCCGGGGCTCGGTTCGTCGACTACTGGATGGGGGCCGGCACATGGGCGGCGATGCCGGAGTCGCGCCGCGAGGCGCTCGCAACCGCGATGAGGACGGTGAAGGCCGAATGGGACGCCGCGTTCCTGGAGCCCACGCCCCTGTCCGCCTTCGCCGCGCTCGACGTGCCCGTTCTCGTCATCACCGGCTCGGACTCGCCTGCTTCGTCGAGAGGGGTGGCCCGCCTGCTCACGAAGACCTTGCCGCGCGTGACCGCGATCGAGATCGAGGGCGTGGGACACATGGGCCCCGTGACCCATCCGGATCGGATCAACGCGCTGATCGAGCGGTATCTCACCGACAGTTCGAATACACCAACCGAATAAACGAGGAGAAATGGCCATGGCAAATGCCATCACGACGAGCATGCTCACGGACGCGATGCTGAAGCGTTTCGCCGACCGGGCTCCGGGCTATGACCGGGACAACCGGTTCTTCGAGGAGGACTTCACCGAGCTCAAACAGGCCGGCTACCTCGCCGCAGCCGTGCCGCGCGAGCTGGGCGGCGGTGGGCTCACCTTCGCGCAGATGATGCACGAGCAGCGGCGACTCGCCACCTACGCCCACGCGACGGCTCTCGGGATCAACATGCACCTCTACTGGACGGGGGTCGCCGCAGACCTGTGGCGGGCGGGTGACAAGTCGCTCGAATGGTTGCTGACTGGCGCGGTCAATGGCGAGGTCTACGCCGCCGGCCACGCTGAGAAGGGAAACGACATTCCCGTACTCCTGTCGACCACCAAGGCCGAGCCAGTCAAGGGTGGGTACCGCTTCACCGGCCACAAGCACTTCGGGAGCCTGACCCCGGTGTGGACCTACCTCGGGCTCCATGGTCTGGACACGAGTGACCCCGCGGCTCCGAAGGTCGTCCACGCCTTCATGCCCCGGAACACCGAGGGCTACAGTATCAAGGACACGTGGGACGTCCTCGGCATGCGCGCGACGGCGAGCCATGACACGATCCTCGAGGGCGCGTTCGTGCCCGACCGGTACGTCGCCCGGGTGGTGCCGGCGGGGTTCGCGGGCGCCGACCTCTTCGTCCTGGCGGTCTTCCAGTGGGCCCTCACCGGCTTCGCCAATATCTACTACGGCCTGGCGCAGCAGCTGCTCGACCGCACGGTGGAGAGCGTAAAGAAGAAAACCTCGCTCGGAATCTCGCGGGGCTCCATGGCCTATCACCCCGAGGTGCAACACAGCGTGGCCCAGATCGTGATGGAGGTGGAGGCGATGGGTCCGTACCTCGACCGGCTGGCGGAGGACTGGACGAACGGCGTCGACCACGGCATGGCCTGGCCGCTCAAGATTGTCGCGGCCAAGCACCGGGCGGTGGAGAGCGCCTGGAAGGTCGCGGACATCGCGCTGGAGCTGGCCGGGGGCTTCGGTATCTTCGCGGCCTCGGGGACCGAACGCCTGCTCCGGGACGCACGCCTCGGCCGCATACACCCGGCCAATCCAGCCCTCACTCACGAGATCGTCGGCAAGATGACGCTGGGAATCAACCCGGACGAGCAGCCGCGCTGGGGGTAAGCGGCGGCGCGCGCCGGCCCGGTTAGGGGAGTACGGCGCGGTTGGCGGCGAGCGCCTCGAGAGCGACCTCGTCCGCCGGCCGCGCCCAGGATGCCCCGCGCGCGTCAGGAGCTCGCGCATGTGCGCCAGCGTATCGAGTCGGGCGCAGCCTGGCTTGTCAAGGTAACTCTGCGACGTCCCTCCCGGGCGTAGAATCCCCCGGGCAGGCTCAGGCATGCCATCGATGGGCTCGCGCACGTCGTGTCGAGCCCGCGGCCTCGATGTATGATCGGGACCCTGACGGCAAACCAACGGGAGGGAGCCATGCCACAAGTAACAGGCCTCGGTCACATTGGCCTCTACGTCCGTGACCTCGAGCGGATGGTGGGGTTTTACCGCGACGTTCTGGGCATGCAGGTCACCAAGCAGAACTGGCGCATGGGCATCGTTTTCCTGAGCGCCGATCCCGAGACCGTCGACCACGAGATCGCCCTCATGCGCGGCCGCCCCTCCGCGGACGACCCCCACCTCATCCAGCAGATCACCATGCGCGCGGCCAGCCTCGACGACCTGCGCGCCTTCCACCGCCGCCTGCGGGCGGAGGGCTATCGCATCGAGACCGTGGTCAACCACGCGAGCGCGATCGGCTGCTACTTCCTCGACCCCGAGGGCAATCGCACGGAGGTGTTCTGGGTCACCGGGCGGCCGAGCTGGGTGCCCGTCGCGAATCCGATCGACATCGAGCAGCCCGACGAGGTCGTCCTCGCGGAGGTGGACCGGTTGTGGGAGCAGGTGCGCCACGTACCGGTCGGCGGCACGATGGCCGATGAACCGGCGGCGCTCCAGATCGGGCCCTAGCGCAGCAGGAGACGAAGGCTCTCCAAAGGAGGAGACCCATGGCGGTGACACTCTCTCGTCGGACGTTTCTCACGGGCACGGCCGCCGCGATTGCGATGCCGGTGCCCGCGTTCGCGCAGGCGAAGCCCGTCAAGATCGGGCTCCTCACCGTCAAGACCGGACCGCTCGCCGCCGGCGGTATCCAGATGGAGCAGGGCACCATCCGCTTCCTGAAGGACAAGAACTACACGCTGGCCGGCCGAAAGGTCGAGCTCGTGGTCGGCGACACCGGGGGCAATCCCGCCGGCACCAAGACCAAGACCCAGGAGCTGGTCGAGCGCGACAATGTCGACATGATCTTCGGTCCGCTCGCCGCGTTCGAGCTGCTCGCGATCAGCGAGTACACCGCCCAGGCGAAGATGCCCCTCCTGAGCCTCGCCGCGGCAGAGGACATGACCCAGCGCAAGCCGAACCCATACTTCATCCGCGCCTCCGCCACCTCGTCCCAGAACATGCACCCGCTCGCCGACTACGCGGCGAAGGAGCTCAAGTTCAAGCGGGTCATCACCATCGCGGACGACTTCGCCTACGGGCAGGAGCAGATGGCCGGCTTCCAGCGTGTCTTCGAGGACGCGGGCGGCCGGGTCGTGAAGAAGCTGTGGCCGCCGCTGGTGACTCCGGACTACACCCCGTACATCGCGCAGATCAGTGGCGTCGACGCCGTCGTCCAGGGCTTCGCGGGCTCCAACCCCCTGAAGTTCATGAAGCAGTACCGCGACGCGGGCCTCAAGCTGCCCGTGCTCGGCGGAGGGACCGCGTGCGACGACGCCCTTCTCAAGAGCTACGGCGACGAGGCGATCGGCCTGATCTCCTGCTCCGCGTATACGGGCGATCTCGACACGGCGAGCAACAAGCGGCTCATCGAGGGCATGGTGAAGGACTACGGCAATATCCCGGGCCTCTACTCGGCCGGCCTCTACATCAACGGCCAGGTCGCGGAGGCGGCGCTGGAGAAGACGGGCGGCAAGACGGACGACCGGGAGGCCTTCAACCAGGCCATGCGGAGCGTCTCCCTCACCGACACGCCCCGCGGCCCCTTCACCTTCGACCGGTTCGGCAACGTCGTGGGCACCTTCTACATCCGGCGGTGCGAGCGGAAGGGCGACCGCCTCGTCAACACCACGATCAAGACCTATCCCAAGGTCAGCCAGTTCTGGACCTACGACGAGAAGTGGTTCCTGTCGCAGCCGGTGTACTCGCGCGACTACCCGCCGATGAAAAGCTGAGGGGAGGCCGCCGAGGGTGAGCCTCTGGCTGCTGCTGGCCGTCAACAGCATCACGCTCGGCGGCCTGCTGTTCCTCCTCTCGGCGGGCTTCTCGCTGATCTTCGGCTTGATGAGGATCCCGAACCTCACCCACGGCTCGTTCTTCATGCTGGGCGCCTACCTTGCCACGAGCCTCATCGCGCGTGGCGTCGGTTTCTGGATCGCCGCCATCGTAGCCGGCCTCGGAGTGGCCGTCTTCGGTGGCATCGTCGAGCGTCTCGTCCTGCGCCGGCTCGCCGGCGCCGAGCTGGCGCAGGTGCTCGTCACCCTCGGCCTGTCGTTCATGGTGGCCGACGTCTGCCTGATGGTGTGGACGGGCGATCCCATCCGCATCGACACGCCGGTGGGGCTCCGCGGCACCACCGCGGTGATGGGCTTCGGGTTTCCCACCTATCGGCTCGCCATCAGCGCGATCGCCATCGTCTTCGCGGCGGGTCTTTGGCTGCTCCTCGACCGCACCCGGCTCGGGGCGATGATCCGCGCGGGTGTGGACGACCCGGCGATGGCGCGGGTGGCCGGCATCCGCGTGTCTCGCCTGTTCACGATCGTGTTCTGCCTCGGCGCGTGGCTGGCGGGCTTCGCCGGCGTCATGGGCGGGCCGATCCTCTCCGTCTACCCCGGTCTCGACGCCGAAATGCTGCCGCTGGCCCTCGTCGTCGTGATCCTTGGGGGCAGCGGCAGCCTCGTGGGCTCGCTCGTCGGGAGCTTCATCGTGGGCTTCCTCTACAACTTCGGGCAGGCGATGTTCCCGGAGATCGCCTACGTCGTGCTCTTCCTGCCCATGCTGATCGTCCTCGTCGTGCGGCCGCAAGGGCTGTTCGGGCGGCAGCCGGCGTGAAGCGCGGGGCGTTCGCCGTCGCGCTCGCGGCGCTCGCCACCGTCCCGCTCTGGGTGCCCGGCACCTTCTACGTCAACATCGCGAGCCAGATCCTGCTCTACGCGATCCTCGCGCTCGGCGTCAATGTGCTGGCAGGCTACGCGGGTCTCGTGTCGCTCGGCCACGCCGGACTGTTCGGCATCGCCGCCTACACAGGAGCCAAGATCCTGACCGCGGGCGGTGGCCATCTCGCCGGCGCCGCGGCCGCTCTGGCCGTCACCGTGCTCGCCGCCGCGGTGTTCGCGGTGCTCGCGCTGCGTGGCACCGGGCTCGGCTTCGTCATGATCACGGTCGCGCTGGGGCAGATCGTGTGGGGAGTCGCCTATCGCTGGATCAGCCTCACCAACGGCGACAACGGCATCTCGATCCCCGGCCGGCCGAGCCCGTTCGGGCTGTCGCTCGCGGCACCCAAGACCTTCTACTGGGCGACGCTCCTCGTGTTCCTTGCCGCGCTCGCGTCCATGGCCGTCTTCGTCGCCTCGCCGTTCGGCGCAGCCCTGCGCGGGACCCGGGACCAGCCCCGCCGCATGAGCGCGCTCGGCTACCACGTGTGGATGATCCGCTTCGTCGCCTTCCTCTTCTCGGGCCTGTGGACCGGCGCGTCGGGGCTGCTCTACCTCTACTACCACCAGTTCGTCAGCCCACAGGCGGTGGCCCTCACCGCCTCCGCCGAGGCGCTGCTCATGGTGATCGCCGGGGGCACCGGCACGCTCCTCGGCCCGGTGGTGGGCGCCGGCCTCGTCGTCGTAGTAAAGAACGTGGCGAGCGCGTACATCGAGCGCTGGAACTTCGTCCTCGGCGCCATCTTCGTCCTCATCGTCGTGTTCATGCCCGACGGGCTGGTGCCCGGCCTCGCGCGCCTCGCCCGCCGGGCGACGGCGGGGTGGCGACCGGAGTCGGCGGTGGCCGTGGCCGCGCCGCGTGAAGGAACCGGGCGATGAGCGCCCTCGCCGTGCGCGGCCTCCACAAGTCCTTCGGGGGGCTGCAAGTGACGTCCGCGGTGAGTCTCGCCGTCGAGCCGGGCGAGCGCCGGCTCATCATCGGCCCGAATGGGGCCGGCAAGACCACCCTGTTCAACCTCATCACCGGGGAGCTGCGCCCCGACCGCGGCACGGTCAGCCTCTTCGGCGACGACATCACGCGCGTGCCCGGCCGGCGGCGCGCGCATCTCGGCATGGCGCGCACCTACCAGATCATCACCCTCTTCCCGCGCGACACGCTGCTCCGCAACGTGACCCTGTCGCTGCTGGGGCTCACCGCGCTCCGCTGGAATCCGCTCGTGCGCCTCGACAGGCAGACGGCGCTGGTCGCCCGTGCCCGCGAGGTGCTCGCGCGGGTCGGGCTCGGTCATCTCGCCGAGCGGCCACTCGCCGAGACGTCGTACGGCGAACGCCGCCGCGCGGAGATCGCGATGGCGCTCGCCCAGAACCCGCGCCTCCTGCTGCTCGACGAGCCCTTCGCCGGCCTGTCCCTCGAGGAGCGCCGCGACGTGCTAGCCCTCGTCGCGGGGATCCCGCGCGACGTGACCATCGTGATGATCGAGCACGACATGGACGTGGCGCTCGACTTTGCCGAGCGCATTACCGTGCTCCATTTCGGCGAGGTGGTGGTGGAGGGCACGCGCGCCGAAGTGGTCGCGCACCCGCGCACCCGGGAGATCTACCTTGGCGAGTGAGGCCCTGGTGCTGGAGGACATCGACGCCTTCTACGGCGACAGCCACGTGTTGCATCGCGTGTCGCTCCGGCTGGGGCACGGGCGGCTGCTCGGTCTCCTCGGCCGGAACGGTGCGGGCAAGTCGACGTCGATGAGCGTGACCGTCGGGCTCCTCGCCCCCCGTGAGGGGACAGTTGAAGTCTTCGGTCACCCGCTCACCGGCCGCACGCCGGAGACGATCGCCGCTCACGGCGTCGCCCTCGTTCCCCAGGGGCGCCGGATCTTCCGGAGTCTCACCGTGCGCGAGAACCTCGCGGTGGCCGCGCGTCGGCCCCGCGGGGCAGCGCCGGCGCCGTGGACGCTCGAGACCGTCGGCGAGCTCTTCCCCCTCCTGCGCGCCCGCCGGGATCAGCTCGCCGCCTCACTCTCCGGAGGCGAGCAGCAGATGCTCGCCATCGGGCGCGCCCTGATGTCGAACCCGCGCGTGCTCCTCATGGACGAGCCCTCGGAAGGCCTCGCGCCGCAGATCGTGGCGGAAGTCATGACGACGATCCGGAGGCTGAAGGCGCAGGGCCTGTCGATCGTGCTCGTCGAGCAAAACCCGAAGCTGGTATTCGACGTCGCCGATGACATCGTGATCCTCAACAGCGGCCGCGTGGTCGTGGACGCCCCCGCCGACGAGCTTCGCCGGAGCGGGGCGGACCTCCGGCACCACCTGGGCATCTACTGATGGCGGCGCGCGATCGAGTCTCGGCTCACGGCGTTGCCCTCGGGTCGAGAATCCCCCCATCGGTGCTGGAGCGGACGGACGGGGTGAAGCGCTCGACGGCCCGCGCCAGCACCTGCCTCCACCGATCCGACTCCCTGGCCACGGCCACGCCGTCTGGCTGGACGAGCTGTTCGACCTCCGCCCGGGAAAGAGCGATCTCGGTCGCGCCGCTCAGGAGGGTGACACGGTCGAGGACCGGATAGCGGTCGAGGGCCCGGATGGCCGTGGCCACGGCGAGGGTCCGGACATCGACGGGCAACGTCGGCGACAGGGTGACCGTGAGCCCCGTCCCCTCGATCGTGACCGACTCGATCAGCTCCCTCACGCCTGCGCCGCTTTCGCCGGAGCCGCGCGAAGCCGCTCGACCATGTGGTCGAGAATCCGCGGGAGCCGTGGATCGAAGATCAGCCCGGCCTGATCCCGGACGTAGCTGCACACGTTCCTGCTGGGAATCGCGTTCTTGTAGGAGCGGCGGGACGTCATGGCATCGAACACGTCGGCCACGCAGGCGAGCCGGCTCACCGGGTGCTGCGTCCAGTTGGCTCCGAGGAACGGGTATCCCTTCCCGTCGAAGCGCATGTGGTGCTCGAAGGCGATGATCATGGGGAGGCGGTGCGCCACCGACAGGCGACTCAGGACCTCCGCCCCCAGGAGCGGGTGCTGCTGCATGATCCGCCACTCCTCCTCGTTGAGCGGGCCGGGCTTGCGGAGGATTTCCAGCGGAATGGCGATCTTGCCCAGGTCGTGGAGCATGCCGGCCATGCCCACCTCGTGCAGGAGGGGGCCCGGAAGATCGAGAACCAGCCCGAGCCCGATCGAGATGACCGCCACGTTGACCGAATGATAGAGCGTGTATTCGTCGTAGGACTTGATGCTCGCGAGGCGGAGCACCAAGTCGGGGATCTGGAGAATCTGCTCGAGGAGCGCCGAGGTGAAGATCCGGAGGGTCCCGATCTGCTCCACGCCGACGGGCGCGCGCGAGCGGATCGTCGACTCGATCTCGCGCAGCGTGTCGACGGACCCGTAGTAGGCCCGGCGCGCCATCACCTCCGCGCTCTGCTGCTCGGCCTGCACCGGTGGCTCCAGGAGGACGTGGACCAGCCCCTTCTCTGCCGTCCACGTGGACAGGCTCTCTCCCACACCCTGGGTGAGCCCTTCAACCAGCGCGTCGAGCTCGCGGGGCTCCACGCCGGCGCTGAAGGTGATGCTGCCGATGTGCCGCTCCTTCTGGCAGGTTTCGAGGAGCCGGCGGTAGACGAGGCTCTCCCGCGCGAGGATCCGCTCGTTGGCGACGAGGACGTCTCCAAGAAACCAATAGGTGAGTGTCCCGTGCGCGGCCAGGTAGGCGGTCAGAGCGCCGTGCAGGGTCTCTCTGGCCTTGACCGTCTGGGGATGGGTGGGCGGGTACAGCGTGGAGGCTCGGACGAGGCCGTTGAGGTGGCCGAAGACGAGCTGACCATGATCTGGGGCACTATCCGGCATGCTTGCCTTTCAGTGAAGCGAGCGCGCCCGCCGCCGCCTCCCGGACCTGATGGCCCGAGCGCTGCCAGAACCGGACCGGCTGAGTCGCGATCGCCGTCAGGGTTTCGTGCGCGAGAGGGGTGCCGATGGCGGCGAGGCCGCGGATCGCCTCGAGCTTCACGTCAACGTCATCTGTCTCCTTGGCGGGGGCCTGGAGGATATCGCGGAGGGGCGCGATGGCCTCGTCGTTTCCCGGTGCGGACAAAACCGCGATGACGGCGCGCCGGACTGTGGGATCTGGGTCGCGGGCGCATCGGCTGAGACGCGCGGCGGAGCCGGCACCGCCAATGAGGCTGGCCGAGCGTATCGCCTCCACCCGCACCCGCGGATGAGGATGGTCCACGGCGGCGAGGATGGAGGGGAGAGCGGAGGAGGCCTGCCGGATCTTGCCGAGAATGTAGAGGGCGTTCCGGACGACGAACCAGACCTGGTCGCCGAGCCTGGACACGAGCACGGGAATCACCGAGGGACCAACCCGGGCGAGCACCTCACACATGCGCACCCGCGTGCGCCGCTCGGGCTCGTCGGCAAGGAGCGCGGCGAACTCTCTGAGGCCTTCCTCCGGAATCAGGCGCAGGTACGCGGCCACGTCGTCGATCTGCTGGGGCGCGGAGCCTTGGCGCAGGAGGCCGACCACCTGCGTGATGTTGGTGCGATCGGCGGCCTTGCGGCGAAGGCGCACGATCCACGTATCGGCGCCCTCGGACGGCAGGCCGGGCGCGCGCTCTGCGCTGGCGCCGAGGCCCTGGAGCACGCGCGTGGCGAGGGAGAGCCTGTCCCGGCCCAGCGCCTCGGCGACGACCTCCCCCAAGGCCTCGATGGAGAAGCCGAGGTGTTCGTCCCTGTCCCCGGTCGTGACCAAGGCGAGGAGGAGATCGGCGCTCCGCTCGAGCAGCACGTCTGGATGGCAGGCGTCGATGATCTCCTGCCGCAGCTCCGCGAGGAGAGGTTCGTCGGCCCCGAGCAGCGGGCTGGGCGCGCCCGTCTCACCGCCCGCCCGGACCGTGTCGGTGATCGCCTGAACGAGTCGCCGTCGCTTGCCCTCCTCCCACGGGAACTCCAGCAGGTCGGAGGTCAGCGTCATGAGCTGCTCGGGTGGAATGTGGCGGGCAATCTCGGCCAGCTCGTCTTCTGTCACCTGGGTGAAGAGATTGAAGACGGCGAGGTCCATGGCGCCTTGGGGCACGATCCAGTCCGAGAGGAGAGGCTTGAGCGTCGCCTCCGGCAGGAGCAGCAGCGCCTCGAGCGTCGTGCGCACGCGGACCTCCCGGTCGCCGTGGCCTTCGGCCATGGTGACCAGCATCTTCGCCGCCACGAATAGTCGCTCGATCCCGCCCGCCGCCGAGATAGCCAGGAACCACTGGAGCAGGCCCGCGCGATCGTACGTGAGGCCGGTGAGCCGCTCGTCGACGCTGTCGAGAATCGCGTCGACCAGCAGGTCCACGGGATTCCTCCCGCGGCGGGCGCCCAGAAGAGCGCTCCCCTCGGTGTCGTCGGTTGCGCCAGGGCCCTGGGTGGCGGCCAGATCCTCCGGCTCAGCCGGCAAGCCCAGCCCCCCGGGGGCCGCCACTCTCACATGCACCACGCCTCGCTCCCGCAAGTATGCCGGGGCATCGCTGACGGTGAGGATCTTTTCAGGCGGCCGGTTGAGAAATTCGAGGAACTCCTGGATCTCCCGGTCCTCGACCCCCGAGTCGATGCTGAACTCGGCGATGCCGTGGGCCTGCAGGTCGAGACGCAGCGCTTCGAGCGCGGGGTCCGTGCTCACGAGATCTCCCCCCGCCCACACGAAGCACTCCCGGCCCACCCGGATCGGGAAGACGGGGTCCTGTCCGAAGAGGTTGTCAAGCGGCCCGCGGACCTGGCGGAACCTCTCGGTCGCCACCTTGCTGCCTGGGGGATAGAGGGCAAGGGACTTCTTGGCAGCCAGGAAGGCGCGGAGGAACGAGAGGACCGCCTGCGGGTTACCCATTAGTCCAGCCCACCGTGTAGCTTAAGGCCGAAGCCCACGGACACGAAGCTTCGCGTTCTGGCCTGAGGGGGAGGTGCCCGGCCCTTAGGGGCACCCCTCGGTCTCCGCATCGGAGCCGACAGGCGCGGGTCTCGGCATGGGCACCCTACCGGCTGGTCGTTCTCCGCGGCATCGCCAGCGCGTCGCGCACCTTGCGAACGAGGGCGCCCCGCGTGAATGGCTTCTGCAGAACCCGCCTACTCCTTGAACTGCGCCGCCCGCCAGCGGAGGGCGGCCCCCAGCCCCTCCTTCTCGCGGATCTCATCGAACTTCGTGCCGACCTCGGTGCGGGCGGCGTAGAGCGCAGCCAGCACATCGAGGCCGCTGCGGATGGCGTTGCGGAATCCGGCGGCGTCGGCGCCGCGATTGATGGCAAGCTTGGTCGCCATGAGGGCTTCCGGCGACATGAGGGCCATGCGGCGCGCGAACTTCAGGGTCGCGGCCTGCAGGTCGGCACGCGGGACGACACGGTTGACCATCCCGTAGGCGAGCGCCGTCTGCGCGTCGATCGGGTCGCCCAGGTAGAGGATCTCCCGCGCTCGCTTGAAGCCGATGACGAACGGCATGATCAGCGCCGGCCCCACGTTGGAGAACCGGATCTCCGGCTCCCCGAACTGCGCGTCGTCGGCCGCGATCGTGATGTCGCACATCATCACGAGCTCGCAGCCACCGCCGAGACAATGGCCCTGCACGGAGGCGATGACGGGCTTGCGCATGTCCCACGGTGTCATCTCCAGGGCGACGTCGTCGGTCAGCGACTCGTGCCAGGCAAGCGCGTTGCCCTTGCGCGCGGCGCGAGCGGGGTTGGGGCTGATGTCGTACCCGGCAGAGAACGACCGTCCCTCGGCCCGCAGCACCACCACGCTCGTGGCCGGATCGCGGTCGGCCTCGTGCAGACGCTCGACGAGCCTTCGCTTGAGCTCGGGGCTGATCGCGTTGAGCTTGTCGCCACGGTTGACCGTCACGATACCGATCTTGCCATCGGTGGTGTACAGCACGAGATCAGGGGTCATCAAAGTCTCCTCACTCACGCCCGGTCGAGATCAAATATCGAGAGCCATGCGGTCTCACTTACGGGATTACCTCATCCGCGCGCAGGAGCAGCGACGGCGGGATCGTCAGCCCAAGCGCCTTGGCGGTCTTGAGATTGATGACCACCTCGAACTTCGTAGGCTGTTCGACGGGAAGATCGCCCAGCTTGGCCCCTTTTGAGGATGGTCATCGCTCCTGATGTAATATACGCGCGCGGACGCGAGTCGGCAGCTTTCGCTGCAGGGCTTCACGGACACGTGTGATCCAGGACTCAGATGTATGACTCCGCCTTGCTTCTGCGCAGCGTGGCGTCTTTAGACTGCAACGAGGACCGTGATGCCTGAGCCGAGCAACTTTCTTGTCTTGGTGGCGACGGATGGGTCGAAGGACGCCCGGGCCGCGGTCGCGATGGCACGCACCTTTCCCTGGCCGTCGGACACGCGAGTCCGCGCGGTGGTTGCGCGCCGCTCTCGCTGGAGCGGACAGGGGCGGCCGGTGATCGGTGCGCTGGGTGGACATTTCGAGCGCGTGGCCGCCAGCGCACGTCGCAGCTTGCGCCGGACATGGCCGAACGCCGACGCGACGGCGGTCGACGCTCTGCCTGTCGAGGCAATCGTCGGAGAGGCACGACGATTCAGAGCGAAGGTCATTGTGCTCGGCTGGCGCGGCTACGGGCCGGTGGCTCGTCTGTTGATGGGCAGCGTCTCGCGCGGGGTGGTCCGGCATGCCCTCTGTCCGGTCCTCGTCGTCCGGCGTCGACGTGACATCCGGACTGTCGTTGTCGGTGTGGACGGGTCGCCCAATGCTCGGAAGGCCGCAACATTTTTGGCGGGCTTGAAGCCAGGCCGAGGCGCCCGCGTCGTTTTGGCCTACATCGTCGAGTCCGTCACCGTCCCGTCGGCCGGGTTGCTCCCGGGCACGGTGCGATCGGTGCTTACTCGCGAAGCCGCGAAGGTCAACGCGGCGCGAATTCGCCAAGGGGAGCGGGAGCTTCGAGCAATTGCGCCGACGCTGAAGAAGGCGGGGTGGAGAGTGAGCACACAGGTCCGCCTGGACGTACCGCTGCGAGGATTGCTCGAGGTCGTGAAAGCGTCGAAGGCGGATCTGCTCTGCGTCGGCGCACGAGGCACGAGTGGCGTCAAGCGCCTCTTGCTCGGAAGCATAGCTGAAGGGGCGTTGAATCGATGTCCCGTGGGTGTCCTGCTCGTCCGCTAGCATCGACGGGGGCCAGGGCTCCATTCCTTTGCTCGATCTCCTGGATGTCCTCGCTCGCCGGGTCGGTCTTGCCGGAGCCGGGGTCGGCACTTTCCTGGCCGTGTTTGTCGTGACGTGTGCCGCGAGTCTCGCCGTGGTCACATTCTTCGTCGTGCGCATTCCTGCCGACTACTTCTCGACCGGACGTCGGCCGCCTGCGGGGCCGGCCGGGGTGCGTCTTGCTATTGCGATCTTCAAGAACCTCGCCGGGGTTGCCCTCGTCCTCGTCGGCATTGTCCTCTCCCTTCCCGGTATCCCCGGTCAGGGCATCCTCACCATCCTGGTCGGGCTCATGCTGACCGACCTTCCAGGAGTGCGAAGACTCGAGCGCACCCTCGCGAGGAGACGCGGCGTGAGGCGGGCCCTCGACACGATTCGGGCGAAGTTCGGCAGGGAGCCGCTGCGGATGGATTGAGGAGATTGGCAAACGAAGCGAGGCCACCGCGCCCCACTGAGGCGCCGAGGCACGCGGTGGACCTCCTCGCGATTGTTCACTTCCATCGGCCGGTGTACCATCCACGCGATGCGCGAGCCGGGGGAGGGTGCTCGGATGACGGCGGACACGGGCCTCAACAAGGAGAGCGACGCGTGGCTTGCCGCCATCGTCAGGTGTTCAGACGACGCGATCATCGGCAAGACGCTCGAAGGGATCGTCACATCCTGGAATCCTGCCGCCGAGCGGATCTTCGGCTACCCGGCGGCCGAAATGGTCGGCCAGTCCATCACCCGCATCATCCCCGAGGAGCGTAGGGCCGAGGAAGGAGAAATCCTCGCCCGCATTCGGCGCGGACAGACGGTCGACCACCTCGAAACCGTGCGCGTGACGAAGGGGGGGCGGAGGATCGACATCTCGCTCACCAGCTCGCCCATCAAGGACGCGCAGGGACGGATCATCGGCGCCTCCAAGATCGCCCGAGACATCACGGAACGTACGCGAGCCGCCGCGGCCTTTCATCGAAGCGAGGCCCAGACTGACGCGATTTTCGAAGCCGCGTCGGACGCCATCCTCATCGTCGCTCGGAGCGGGATCATCACATCGGCCAATCGAAAGACCGAGGAGATGTTCGGCTATCCGCGGGCGGCGCTGCTGGGACAGCCGCTCGAGATGCTGTTGCCTGAGCGCTTGCGGAGCCGGCATATAGGTCATCGCGCAGCATACTTCCAGGAGCCGCACGCGAGACCGATGGGCCGTGGTCTCGACCTGGTGGCAAGGAGAGGCGATGGCACGGAGTTTCCGGTGGAGATCTCCCTGAGCTATATGGAAACGGAGGATGGCCTGCGGGCCCTCGCCTTCGTCACCGACATCACGCAGCGGCAGGCCATGGAGCGGGCGGCTCGCCAGGCCGAACGGTTGTCAGCCTTGGGTCGCCTGTCGGCAGGGATCGCGCACGAGGTCAACAATCCCATCGGGATCATTTCATCGCGCATCGAGATCATGCTGCTCGACGCCGAGGCCCAGCCGCTGCCCGGAACGGTGACCGAGGACCTGAGGGTGCTGCATCGCCAGGCCCAGCGGGTGGCCCGCATTGCGCACGGGCTCCTCTCCTTCGCCCGAGAGTCGTCGGCCGCCCAGGAACCGGTGGATCTGAACCACGTCGTCGAGGAGACGCTGTTGCTCATGGAGAAGGACCTTGGCAAGGGGGGCATCACGATCCGGCGATCGTTGACCCCGAACCTCTCGCCCGTTCATGGAGACCCCAACGCCCTCCAGCAGGTGGTGATGAACCTTTTGACCAATGCGGGAGACGCCCTCGGGAGGGGTGGGGAAATCTCGCTGGAGACCTGCGTCGTGCCCGGCGAAAAGGGGAGGGTCCGGCTGACCGTGCGCGACACGGGGCCCGGTATCTCGCCCGACGTTCTCCCCCGAATCTTCGATCCCTTCTACACCACCAAGCCCGACGGCACGGGGCTCGGTCTGTCCATCTCCTACGGCATCGTGAGTGAGCACAAGGGCACCATCGATGTCGAATCGGCGCCCGGGGGAGGGACCACCTTTATCCTCACCTTTCCCACGGCGAGGGAGGGCATGCCGGCGTGACCCTCCCCCGCGTCCTGATAGTGGACGACGAGCCGGACATGGTTGAGAATTGCGTCCGCATCCTCAAGCCGGCCGGCTACGAGTGTCTGACCACCACCGACGCGCGTCGGGGGCTCGCGATGCTCGAGAGCGAGCGCCCGGATCTCTTGCTGTCGGATTTGAAGATGCCCGGCGTCGACGGCATGGAGCTGCT
>WNFS01001429.1_pt1 | contig 19264 bp, 14 predicted proteins | sample 5400141 | NCBI WGS metagenome assembly WNFS01 (sample SAMN13153358, study PRJNA577476) | soil metagenome | isolation source: 60 cm saprolite under Madrone tree | place: USA:California | collected 2016-06-14
AGCCACGCACAACTTCACATAGACTGGCTGCGGATCAGTGGCGAAATGTATGGCGCGACTACAACAAGTTCCTCAAGGAACTGGAAAAAACGGACGAGTCCATTGACAGGCGCGGAATCAATCCAGATTAAGTCTGGGAATGGCATTCGCGACCCGAAAGTCATTACTTCGAAACTCCCCTGTCGCGAGCTTTCTAGAGGATTCTTCGCGAACGATTTTGGGCTCACAAAGAACGGGCCGTAGCCTAGGAGACAAGAATGCGTTTGATCGCCCAGAAGGGAAAGTTCGCGTGCGCGTTTCTGACAGTGATTCTGTCCGGAAGTCTCTTCACTGGTGTTGTATTCGCGAACGATGAACCCAAAACGGTACCTGCAAGAGACGAGCAGCCCAAGAAGCTCGGCACGGCGAATACCGAAACTGTAGGGCAATCTGATTCAGCCGCTAGTGAGACGTCCGCGCCCCAGGAGCCGAGACGTCGCGCTCTTCCTGCGCCGCTTGATCAGCTATTTCCTGGCTCAGACTATCTCGGGCCTACTCCACTCATGGACTCACAGATTTAACGAGGCCGGGACGTTGCTGACCTCGACAGAAGCGTATTACGTCTTTCAGAGGCACGCGCTCGTCGGCGGGACCGTGAACAGCGGTCCGCCACATTCTTGGTTTCAAAACGTGGGCCCCGGTGCGCTAATTCCAGGGAATGCTCCTGCGTTTGGCATTGTCAACTACACCGAATGGAAGTTTGCAAAGAAGGACTTTCTCTCCTTTCGACCGATCGATTATATCGTCGATTTCAAAGGAGAGCGGTCCGGGTTTGCCACAACAATGGCGAGTTGGACGGTAGGCGTGACCCACCGGTTCAATGAGTTAGTCTCCGTTCGGCCAGAGGCGAGATACGAATACGCTTTCAGTGCGCGGCCCTGGGACAACGGCACACGAAAAGGGCAGTTGATGTTCGCAATGGATGCACTCTTGCGTTTTTGACTCAAGTAATTCAGCCCCTGTTACGACGAGTTCTTCACAACGTTTCAACGTACATCGGTCCAGACCCCATCAAGCACTGCCGCAGTAGTCCGTGCTGCGATCGTAGTCATTCCTCGTTTGATTCTTAACCTAATTGTTGTGCTCCGCGGGCGAGCGCAAATCTCGAATGCCGCTTGTTGCCTAGGGCCGCGAGCGCGCTCTGTTGTGCCAACGGCTCGACGAAAACGCTAGACGCTTGGCGGGCATACTTGATGTTCCGTTTTATGTTGTGCATTTAGAAGGTCTTGCCGCCCTCTTTGGTGGAAAACGAATTGCACTGTGGGCACCGTCGGATTGGCTCTGCTTGTCTTGAGACCTGATCGATGGGATCGGACTAACAGGGGAGGGGATACGGCTCTTCATTCCGGCGGCGAACTCAGCGGAACCGACGGGTGCGCTGCTTCTCGATCTGGCGCTGATGGTCAGCGCGACGTTGTTGATGCTGGGCCTGCGGACATCGTTGGCAGGCGGCGCCGCCGCGATCTGGATTGCAGGAGCGGCGCTGCACAGCAAACACAGTTTCGATCTCTTACGGAGTGAGACGTATGCGTGGTCACTCCTGTTCGCCCAATGTTTTTCCTTTCGGGCCGCTGGCCTTGCTGGGTCCCGGCGCTTATTCGTTGGACACGCGGCTGTCCGGCTGGCGAATGATCAGACTTTCTTCCAGGCAGTCGCATGCAAACAGTCAAAAAGGGGATCAGTATGTGGATCTTTCCGAACATCAACATCCCGGTGATCAGCGTGATCTGGACCTACAGCGGCCTTGCGCCTGCTGAAATGGGCACTCGCATTGTCTCCATCTTCGAGCGGTCGCTGACGACCAGCGTCAACAACATCGAGCACATCGAATCGCAGTCACTGAATGGCGTGGCCGTAGTCAAAGTGTTTCTCCAGCCATCCGCAAGTGTTGATGGCGCGATTTCTGAAGTGATCGCCGAAGCACAGGTGGGTTTGAAACAATTTCCCGCTGGCATCACGCCGCCGCTGGTCATCAGCTACAACGCCTCTTCTGTTCCAATCTTGCAGCTGGGTTTGAGCGGGAAGGGTCTTTCCGAGCAGCAATTGAATGACTTGGGATTGAACTTCATTCGCCCGCAGCTCGCCACGATTCAAGGTGCCTCAGTCCCGATTCCATACGGCGGAAAAGTGCGGCAGATCATGGTGGACATCGATTCGCAGAGGCTACTTTCAAAGGGCCTTTCGCCAACGGACGTCGTGAACGCCGTCAACACACAAAACGTTGTATTGCCGTCCGGGACCGCAAAAATCGGTAGCACAGAATACAACGTCGGCCTGAATGGGAATCCCCTAACAGTCGAGGAACTAAACGATATTCCAATAAGGGTCGTCGATGGGGGCACTGTCTACATCCGCGATGTGGCCAACGTGCGTGACGGCTACGCCGTCCAAACCAACGTCGTGCGCCAGGATGGGCAACGCGGCGTCCTGCTCACCGTTCAGAAAGCCGGGAACTCTTCCACCCTATCCATCGTGTCGAACATTTTCGCGGCATTGCCGAAGATCAAGGCCACCCTCCCGTCTCAGCTGAATATACGGCCACTCTTCGACCAGTCGTTGTTTGTGCGCGCCTCGCTGCAAGGTGTGCTGCGCGAAGGCGCGATCGCCGCTGCGCTGACGTCGTTGATGATCCTGATGTTCCTGGGGAGTTGGCGCAGCACTCTGATCATCGCGATTTCGATTCCACTGTCCATTTTGACGTCGGTGCTGATTCTGAGCGCGTTCGGAGAAACCATCAACATCATGACCCTGAGCGGCTTGGCATTGGCGGTCGGAATTCTGGTCGATGATGCAACGGTCACAATCGAAAATATCGAGCGGCAATTCAGGCAGGGCAAGGACCTCCATGAAGGCATCATGGATGGAGCTGCGCAGATTGCGGTTCCCGCGCTCGTCTCCACGCTCAGCATCAGCATCGTGTTCGTACCGATGTTCTTCCTGACGGGGGTGGCTCGCTACCTTTTCGTGCCCCTCGCCGAAGCTGTCGTGTTCGCTCTGCTGGCCTCGTACTTCTTCTCCCGGACACTCATTCCCACTCTCACCATGTACTTGTTGCGCTCGGAAGTGGAAAAGCGCAAGAACCCCGAGTCGGTGAGGCGGCCCGGCTTTTTCGCGCGCATTCACCATCGCTTCGACCATGGCTTCGAGACGCTGAGAGGAGAGTATTCGAACCTGCTCACTCTGTGCCTGGAACATCGCCGCGCTTTTGCCGTCTGCTTCCTGATTTTCTGCGTCGCAAGTCTTGCTCTCGTTCCGCTGCTTGGCCAAGACTTCTTTCCGTCGGTCGATGCTGGCCAGATCCGCTTGCATATTCGGGCGAAAACCGGTACGCGAATCGAAACTACGGCCGCGCTTAGCGATCAGATTGAAGCTGTAATTCGCCAGCAGATTCCGTCTTCGGAACTCGCGGGCATTCTCGACAACGTTGGCCTCCCGACGAGCGGAATCAATCTCTCCTACAGCAACAGCGGGACAATCGGCAGCGCCGATGCCGAGATTCTAATATCTTTGCAGGCCAAGCATCACCCGACCGCGCAGTATGTCGAGCACTTGCGCGAACAGCTCCCCAAGGCTTTCCCTGGGACATCGTTCTTCTTCGAACCCGCGGACATCGTCAGCCAGATTCTCAATTTCGGTCTGCCTGCCCCCATTGATATTCAGATTGTGGGTCCGGATCTCGCGAACAATTTTGCCGTTGCGTCGAGGATAGCTGACCAGATTCGCTCCGTGTCTGGCGCGGTGGATGTCCATATTCAACAAGCACTGGATCAGCCGAGGTTGCAATACGCGGTGGACCGCACCAAGACGCAGCAGGTGGGCCTCACCGAGCGTGACGTGGCGAACAACCTTCTCGTGTCGCTAAGCTCAAGTTTCCAAACCACTCCCAATTTTTGGCTGAACTCGAAAAACGGAGTGGTGTACAGCCTGGCCGTTCAGATGCCGCAGTACCACATCGACTCAATCGACGCGCTAGGGAGCATTCCCATCAACGCTGGAAATCAAACGACACCACAGCTCCTTGAAAACGTGGCTTCGATGCAGCGGATGGATGAGCCCGCGGTGGTCAGCCATTACAACGTCCTCCCTGTGGTCGATATCTTCGCGAGCACGCAGGGACGCGACATGGGAGCGGTTGGGGCGGACATCGCGAAAATCACAGCGGCGGCACAGAAGCAGTTGCCGGCCGGAAGCACACTGGTGACCCGCGGACAGGTTGCGACGATGCATTCTTCTTTCACGGGGCTCCTCGGCGGTCTGGCCTTTGCGATTGTTCTCGTCTACCTGCTTATCGTCGTGAATTTCCAGTCGTGGACAGAAGCTTTCATCATCATCACCGCTCTACCGGGTGCACTTGCGGGAATTTGCTGGATGCTGTTCTTGACGCGCACGACGTTAAACGTACCCTCGCTGATGGGCGCGATCATGAGCATCGGCGTCGCAACGGCCAACAGCGTCTTGGTTATCACGTTTGCTAATGAACGTCTGGCTGAGACCAAGGATGCTTTCCGCTCGGCCCTCGAGGCCGGTTCGGCAAGGCTGAGGCCGGTGATGATGACCGCTCTGGCGATGATAATCGGCATGGTGCCTATGGCCCTCGGGCTCGGCGAAGGCGGCGAACAAAACGCACCTCTCGGCCGCGCGGTAATTGGCGGTTTGTTCTTCGCCACAATCGCGACCCTCTTCTTCGTTCCAATCGTTTTCGCCATGGTGCGCGGTCAGAAGAAATCTAAAGACTTGGTTGCAGAAAATTTGTGAGGACTCTATGAGCGAACAACTAAACACTTCCTTGACGATAGACCAGGAACGTTTGGACAAGGCCCCGCAAAAGCCGGCTCCACGTTCGAATGGGAAACGGTTGCTGTGGTTCCTGGTGATCCCGGCTTTGCTGGGGTGCTCCGCGCTGATCACCGCGTATGCACGTCGCGCGAGCAGTACGAGCCTGGCCGCAACGACCAAGACTCTGGCGCTGCAGAACGTCAACGTCATTCATGCGGAGCTCGGGAACCCTGTTACGGACCTGACGGTTCCCGGCACCGTTCAGGCCTTTTCGGAATCGCCTATCTATGCGCGGATCAACGGCTACCTCCGCGTTTGGAATGCTGATATCGGTGCCCATGTGCACAAAGGGCAACTCCTCGCGGTGATCGAAGCGCCGGAAGTCGATCAAGAGTTGAACCACGCTCGCGCGATGCAGGCCCAGGCGCAGGCGAATCTCCAGCTCGCCACGGTGACCTCCGCACGCTACCGCGAACTGATCCAATCAAATGCTGTCTCGCAACAGGAAGTTGACAACAATAATCAGAATCTTAGCTCGCAAACCGCAAACGTGCAGGCCGCTTCCGCGGAAGTGAGCAGGCTCGAGCAGATGCAGGGATTCGAGAAGATCTACGCGCCCTTCGACGGAGTGATCACCGTCCGCAAAACAGAAGTGGGTGACCTTATCAACGCGGGCAACAGTGGCCTGGGTGCGGAACTCTTCCGCATCTCCAACAACACCACGATGCGCGTCTACGTCAATGTCCCTGAAGTGTACAGCGAGGCCATTGCTCCCGGCGTGCGTGCTTCGATGGAGATCGCTTCCCTTCCTAACCGTCAATTTACGGGCGCGGTTGCACGCACCAGCAACGCCATCGGCGTGAGCTCGCGGACGCTGCTTACGGAAGTGGATGTCCCCAATCCTAAAGGTGAACTGTTCCCCGGCGCTTACGCTCAGGTGCATTTCCATCTTTCCCTGAAGGTCGTACCGCTGGTGCTTCCAGGAAACACCATTCTCTTCCAAGCCCAGGGTGCACAGGTTGGCGTGGTTGACAGCCAAAGTCACGTTGAACTCCGAAAGGTCACTCTGGGCCGCGATTTCGGAAACAGAGTGGAAATCCTCAGCGGAGTAAGCCAGACCGACGCGGTGATCGCAAATCCTCCGGACTATTTGGTCGATGGAATGTCTGTCGCAGTGCAGACAGCACAGGGCAGCGGAAAGTAGGAGTGAACATGCCTGGCACCAAATTTGACTCAATAACCTCGACCGTGATGCACACTCGGCTGTTCACTCTGCGATCGATCGGCATGGAAGTCGGCCTTCTCACCGTGCTCGCACTTTCAGGTTGCGCCGTCGGCCCAAAGTATCAGCGACCTTCGGCTCCAGTGCCGACGCAATTCAAGGAGTCCAATCCGTCGGCAACGCAAGGGGCAGGCACTCCTTCGATTGCCTACAGCAACTGGTGGCTCGTCTTCAACGATCCCACACTCAATCACCTCGAAAGCGACGCCGATTCGGCCAACCAGGATATCCGCGTCGCGGTGGCCAGAGTTGACCAAGCCGAAGCCGCAGCAAGGTACTCGCGTTCTTTCTTGTCCCCGACTGTCGGTCTCGGAGCCAGCGCCTCGCGAACTCGCGAAGCTCAGAACCGTCCGAACAACGGCAACACCAACGGCCGGGCGGCCACGTACAACGATTTCCAGTTGCCGCTGTCCTTCAACTACGAAATTGATGCCTGGGGCCGCGTCCGGCGGTCGCTGGAGGCCGCGCGCGATGTACACCAGGCCACAGAGGCGGATCTCCGCTTTGTGCGCCTGTCGGTCGAGGCCGCCGTGGCTCTGGACTTCTACAGTCTTCGCGAGAACGACGCCGAACGAGCAGTTCTCGATTCCACGATTGAACAACTCCAGCAGGCCCTGGAGGTGATGACGAATCGTTTCCACTCCGGCTTAAACAGCGAGTTGGAAGTGAAACAAGCAAAGACTCTGCTGGATCAAACCAAGGCGCAGGCACAAGCGTTGGACGTCCAGCGCGCGCAACTCGAGCACGCTATCGCCGTTCTCGAAGGGCGTGCCGCGTCGGATTTCTCCCTGCCAAAGGCGCCGTTTGATGGCCTGCCGCCCTCGATACCGCCAGGGCTTCCCTCTGACCTTCTTGCGCGACGGCCGGATATCGCCGAAGCCGATCGCTATGTCGCGGCTGCTACCGCGCAGATCGGTGTTGCACGAACAGCGTATTTGCCCCATCTATCGCTCACTGGATTCGCCGGGTTTGAAAGTACCAATACCAGCAGCATCTTCAATTGGCAAAATTTCATAGCCTCGCTGGGAGCCGCGGCATTGACGCCAGTATTTAACGGCGGGCGGATTCGCGCCGATGTGGATCAAGCCCAAGCAAACTACCGCGGATCGCTTGCCCAATACGAAAAAACTGCCCTCATCGCCTATCAAGAAGTCGAGGATCAGCTCGCGGCTCTTCGAATCCTGTCGGGTGAGGCCCAATCCGAAAACGACGCCGTGGACGATGCCAAGCGAGCAGAAGAGATCGCAATGAATAGATACAAGACGGGCCTCGTCGGATATCTCGATGTCGTGTTCGCGCAGGCCGCGCTCTTGTCCAACGAACGCGCGGCCACACAGATCAACGGCCAACGCATGGTTGCCACGGTTGTCCTTGTAAAAGCTCTGGGCGGCGGGTGGCTGGGAGTATCAACTCCGCCGCAGCTATAGCCCGATAGTCAAACCGGAGAACCAGCAATAAATTCAACGAAATGAAAGGAGAGAGTATGAAGTTCATATCAAAACTCGCAACCACAGTCGGCTTGACACTAGTTCTGCCTCGGTGCTGCGATCGTACTCATTCTTTCGCGCTGCGCGCGCTGCCATTTCCTTGTTTGATCCTTAACCTAATTGTTGTGCTCCGGGGTGAAGCGCAAATCTCGATTGCCGCTTGTCGCCTAGGACTGCGAGCGCGCGCTGTTGTGCCAACGGCTTGACGAAAACGTTAGACGCTTGGCGAGCATACTCGATGCACCGTTCTTATGTTGTGCATTTAGAAGGTCTTGCCACCTTCTTTGGTGGAAAACGAATTGCACTGTCTCATTCCGCAAGATATGGCCAAAGCCAAAGAAAGGTAGCGGCATGACAAAAAAGGTGGCGGATCTGTTAGTGGACGTTCTTGCTGAGGCGGGCGTTCGGAGAATCTACGGCGTGGTTGGCGACTCGCTGAACGGCATCACCGACTCAATTCGCAAGCGGAAGAGTCCTGAATGGATACATGTCAGACACGAGGAGGTCGCAGCGTTTGCTGCAGGAGCGGAAGCCCATCTCACGGGGAAACTGGCGGTGTGCGCCGGGAGCTGTGGTCCGGGGAACATGCATCTGATCAACGGCCTATACGATTGTCAGCGCAACCGTGTTCCAGTACTCGCCATTGCCGCACATATTCCGAGTCGGGAGATTGGTAGCGGATACTTTCAGGAGACTGACCCCAAACATCTCTTTGCGCAGTGCAGCCATTATTGCGAGCTTGTCTCCGATCCCGAACAGATGCCTCGTGTCCTGGAAACCGCCATTCAGACCGCAATCTCGAAGCGTGGCGTCTCGGTGATTGTGTTGCCCGGAGACGTAGCTCTGAAAGATGCGGTCATCAAGGGGCCGCGCGTACGTTTCCACGAACCGCAATCCTCCGTTTGTCCATCGGATGAAGAACTTAATGTTCTTGCCGAACTTCTGAATCGCGCGGAAAAGATTACCATCCTCGGCGGAGCGGGTTGCGCCGGAGCCCACTCAGAGCTGATCGCGGTTGCCGGCAAACTTCAGGCTCCCATTGTGCATGCCCTGCGCGGAAAGGAATTTATTGAGTACGACAACCCCTTTGACGTCGGCTTGACCGGCCTGCTCGGGTTTTCATCTGGCTACCACGCCATGATGAATTGCGACGTCTTGTTACTGCTCGGAACGGACTTTCCATACCGGGATTTCTATCCCGACGATGCGACGATCGTGCAGATCGACATCCGCGGTGAGCATTTGGGACGCCGCAGCAAGCTGGACTTCGGCTTCATCGGAGACACGAAGACGACTCTACGAGCATTGCTACCAAAGCTGGAGCAGAACGCACATCAGCAGCATCTGAAAGATTCGGTGGAGCACTATCGGAAGACACGCAAAGGCCTGGATGATCTAGCAACAGGAAATTCCAACAAGGCGCCGATCCATCCTCAGTACGTTGCTCGCGTGATTGACAAACTCGCAGCCGACGACGCGATTTTCTCCTGCGACGTAGGTACGCCCGTAATTTGGTCCGCACGCTATCTCACCATGAACGGGAAACGGCGTCTTCTTGGCTCTTTCAATCATGGCTCCATGGCAAACGCAATGCCTCACGCTATCGGAGCGCAAGCTGCTTATCCCGGTCGCCAGGTCATCTCGCTCTCAGGAGATGGCGGCTTCTCTATGCTCATGGGGGATGTCATTACCCTGAAACAAGAGAAATTGCCGGTGAAAGTGATCATCTTTAAGAACGAATCACTAGCCTTTGTGGAACTGGAGCAGCGGGCCACCGGTTTCCTCGAGTTTGCAACCGACCTCCAGAGTCCAGACTTCGCAAAAATCGCGGAAGGTTCGGGTCTTCTTGGATTGACAGCGCGGACGCCGGATCAGGTTGAGCCGATGATTGCGCAAGCTCTGAAGCACGACGGTCCTGCCGTGGTTGAGGTGTTCGTCTCGCGTCAGGAACTCGCAATGCCGCCGACGATCACCGTGGAGCAAGCGAAAGGTTTCAGTCTCTTCATGCTCAAAGCCGTGCTCAACGGGCGTGGCGACGAAATCATTGATCTTGCGCGAGTCAATCTGCTTCGCTGATGAATTTCAATAATTCAAGAAAATAAGAAAGGGAATATTCCAATGGTTACACCGCAACAAGTCATGCAGTCAAGTTCACAGGATTTTCTGCGTGGGACGGATCTCCTAAACACTCCCTTGCTCAACAAAGGCACTGCTTTCACGGAGGAGGAGAGGGCAAAATTTGGCCTGCTAGGGCTTCTGCCGCCACAAGTAGAAACCCTTGACGAGCAAGTGGTCCGCGCTTACGAGGCTTTTCAGAAAAAAGACAATGATCTCGAGCGGCATATCTATTTGCGAGCTTTGCAGGACACCAACGAGGTTCTCTTTTACAGGCTCCTCGTCGACCACATCGAAGAAATGACACCGCTGGTTTACACGCCAACAGTTGCGACGGCGATTGAACAATTCAGCCACATCTATCGCAAGGCTCGCGGACTATTCATTCCATACCCTTTGCGCGACTCAATCCCACAGCTTCTGCGGAATCGCCCTAATAAAGAGGTCGATGTAATCGTGGTAACCGATGGCGAACGCATTCTGGGCATCGGTGATCAGGGCGCAGGCGGACTCGGCATCTCTATTGGCAAGCTCTCGCTCTACACGGGCATTGGTGGTATTCGCCCGGAACGAACGTTACCGATCGTCTTGGATGTGGGCACGAACAACAAAGAACGGCTCAACGATCCGGAGTACCTCGGCTGGCGTCATGAACGCATTACGGGTCAAGCCTATTACGACTTCGTCGATCAGTTCGTGCAAGCGGTCAAGCAGGAGCTGCCAGGAACGTGCCTGCAATGGGAGGACTTTGCGACTCCGCACGCCCGACCCATCCTCAATCGCTATCGCGACGAATTGTTGACCTTTAACGACGACATCCAGGTGACCGCAGCGATTGCACTGGGGGCAATTATCGGCGCGGTCAAGGTGGCTGGAAGGAGTTTGAAAGACCAGCAGATCGTCATGTTCGGGGCAGGTGGGACCGGAATCGGTGTCGCTGATGGCCTGCGCGCGGCAATGAAAGGGGAAGGATTGTCTGAAGACGAAGCGCGAAGCCGCTTCTGGGTCATTGACATAGATGGCCTGCTTCATTCAGGTCGAAAGAATCTCTCTCCTGAGCAAGCCGTTTATGCACAACCGGAGAGCCGCGTTTCCGGATGGCCCCGGACTTCCAACGGACACATCGGCCTGGCCGACGTGATCGGGAAAATCAATGCAACAACCCTGATCGGTTTCTCCACGGTTGGCGGTGCTTTCTCTGAGCCAATCGTGCGCGAAATGGCGCGAAAGGTCGAGCGTCCTATCATTTTTCCGCTCTCAAATCCCACCTCAAAATCCGAAGCAACTGCAGAGGATCTGATTCGCTGGACCGACGGACGCGCTCTGGTCGCGTCGGGCTCTCCATTTGCACCTGTCGACTACAACGGCCGCAAATTCACCATCGCGCAATGCAACAACGTTCATATTTTTCCAGCAATGGGACTTGCCCTTGTCGCTTCCGGCGCCCGCCGGGTCACCGACGCAATGATGCAGGCCGCAGCTCGCGCGCTTGCCGCGAATTCGCCCGCCCTCAAAGATCCTTCCGCGTCCCTGCTTTCTTCCCTGGAAGATAGCAGGCGGGTCGCCCGGGATATTGCGTTCGCCGTTGGCATTGAGGCTCAAAAAGGGGGCTTAGCCCCAAAGATCAGCGAAGACGAACTGCGCCAGCGCGTGCTGAAGGCGCAGTGGACACCCGCTTATCCAAATCTTTCTGAATGAGGAGAGGACTTCGATGAATCGGCATCCCAAACAGTTTTCAGTTTCATCCCTTGCGACCGCTGCAGGTTTTTTCCTGGCAGTGCTCTTGATGGCCAGTGCCCCATTGCTTGCCTCCACCACAAACTTTGCCGTTCCCGAAGACACTGCCGTTCGAATTCGTTTGGACGATACGCTGACCAGCAATGATTCAGAGGTCGGTGATCCCTTCAGTGCGACGGTCGTTGACAAGGGTGACTACCAGAATGCGCGCGTATACGGTCACATCGCGAAAATTGACATGTCCGGAGAGATCAAAGGGCACACCAGCATGGTGCTTCGCTTCGACCGCCTGGTTATGTCCGACGGCCGGCGTGCTCCGATTCAGGCCGAAATCATTGAACTCTACCACGCACCTTCAGGCGAGAAGGTCGATGTAGAGGGTGCGATCGAATCCGGCGGCAGAGGCCGCAAGACCATCACGCACACAGCGGTCGGGGCCGGTGCCGGCGCCTTGCTGGGCGGAATTTTCGGCGGAGGTAAGGGAACCGGAATCGGATCCGTCATCGGCGGCGTCGGCGGTCTGGGGACTACCGCATTTCATGGACATCAGAAGATTACGCTCAACAGTGGGCAGGAAATATTGATCCGCGTCACAGGCCGCTGAATCGCCGTTCGGTCTTGCGCCATATCACGTCGACAGGACTTAGCTGAATTAATAGAGGATACGGTTCTCAAAAATCTGAGAGGAGAGTAGGTTGCCATGTGTGCAGTTCTGAATTTATCGTCGCCAAGTCTAGGGAGAACCGCTCGCTGTTTGAGCCTACTCGTGCTCTTTGCGACTGGCTCCGCTTGGGCGCAAACGACTACGGACCCTACACCCGCTTGCGCCAAGGTGTCCTCCAATTTTCCGGCAATGACCTACGACGAGGACAACCGATACCTCAGCAGTCCTGACTGCCGGACCGAACTCTTTGACCGGCTGAAGTTCATCCCGTTGCGAGGCGGAGACGAAAACTACTATTTGTCGTTCGGCGTTGTGAGTCGCGACCGAGGGGAGTATTTCAGCGAGAACACCTGGGGAAGCGGCCCGGAGGGGAATGCTTACCTCATGCAGCGCTACTACGGCCACCTTGACCTGCACGTCGGCGAGCGATTTCGCTTGTTCGGGGAGATTGGAAGCAGCCTCGAGACCGGCAGGAACGGTGGACCGCGCTCTGGGATTGACGAAGACAAACTCGACATTCATCAGGCGTTCGTCGACCTCGGAATCTGGAAATCGGAAAAGAATTCCGTGTCATTGCGCGTGGGCCGGCAGGAAATGACGCTCGGATCGTCGAGTCTTGTCGCCACGCGTGACGGCCGCAACATACGAAGGAGTTTTGACGGGTTCCGGCTGACGGCAGACGTGGCGCATTGGAAAGTAGATGGGTTCGCTTTGCGGCAAAGCGAGGCAGATCAGGATCTTTTCGATGATTCACTCGATCACAAGACGAGTTTCTGGGGAATCTACGGTGTGCACGCTCTTCGTATCCTACCTGGCGGGCATGTCGATCTGTACTACTTGGGGCAGGACAACAAGCTGGACAAGTATGTGAAAGGCTCGGGCCGCGAGCAGCGGGAAACGATTGGAAGTCGTTTCTGGGGGAGCACTCCACACTGGGACTACAACGATGAGTTTATCTATCAGTTTGGCCGCTTCGGGGCCGGCGATATCAGCGCGTGGTCGGTTTCGACGCAAACCGGCTATCGGCTTGACTCGATTGCATGGAAGCCGCGGTTTGGCTTCAAGGTCGACGCCTTCAGCGGCGACGGAGATCCGAAAAGTAAAACCCTTGGCACATTCAATGCCTTGTACGAAGCAGGTCCGTACTTCAGCTACGCAGAGCTCTTCGGAAAACGCGATCTGATTGATATACAGCCGTCGCTCCGATTGAATCCCATCAAGAGGCTTACACTCACGCCAAACGGCGCCTTCTACTGGCGCGAGAGCGACCAGGACGGACTTTACGCAGTCGCTTCCGGAGCGATCGTTGTTGCCGGCAAGAACACCACTGCGCGTTACATCGGAAGCCACGCCGCGCTGCAAGCGAAGTTGGACATCAATCGACACGCCACTTTCTTCACGGAGTATCTGCACTTTTTTACTGGCGACTTTCTACGGCAGGCAACCGCCGGGAAGGACGTCACCTATTGGACCGGGTGGCTCGAAATCCGATATTGAACGCCATCGGATCAAGTTCAATTTCTAAGGGGAACCTTATGGGAACAGAAGTTTCAACCACGGTTTTAGGAAGTGCCAAGCAGGCTCCTCCGTCCAAAGATACTGTCGCAACACCAAGCGGGCGGCCTGAAGCAAAAACGGCCGCGCCGCTGTGGAAGGCGCTAGCGCCTGTTGCTATAGTTATAATCCTCGCGTTGTTGCCGGTGCCTTCGGGCTTAGCTCCCCATGCGTGGTACTTCTTTTCCATTTTTGTGGGCGTAATCGTCGGACTGATTCTCGAACCATTGGCCGGAGCAGCCATTGCAGTGATCGGTATAACGCTGGTCGCGGTGCTTGCACCTTTCGCTTTGTTTAGTCCGCAACAGTTAGCGGAGCCAGGTTTTCGCTCGGCAAGCGCTGCCCTCGCCTGGGCGCTTTCAGGCTACAGCAATCCCACGGTGTGGCTTATCTTCGGAGCTTTCATACTGGCGCTAGCCTACTCCAACACAGGACTGGGACACCGCATTGCCCTCGTCATCATCAAGCGTATGGGCAAAAGCACTCTTCTGCTGGGTTACGGGATAGCTTTGGCCGATACGATCTTGGCGCCATTCATACCCTCTCCTACCGCGCGCAGCGGAGGAATCATTTACCCCATCGCGAGCGATCTCGCCCTTGATTATGGTTCGAAACCAAACGATCCCAGTTCACGCCGGGTCGGGTCTTATCTCATGTGGGTCGCCATCATGACCACATGCGTGACAAGTTCGCTGTTTCTTACGGCCGCCTCATTTAATTTGCTGGCCGCCGGATTTGTTGAAAAGCTTGCGCATATTGAGTTGCGATGGACGGATTGGTTTATCACCGCCGCGCCGGCCATACTCCCGCTTCTCGTCCTCGTCCCCGTATTGACTTACTGGCTTTATCCGCCGGAAGTGAAGAAAAACGCAGAAGTCTCACAGTGGGCAGCGACGCAACTTCAAAAGATCGGACCACTCTCGCGAAACGAAATGATTTTGGCAGCCGTTGTTGTCCTCTCGCTCGTGTTGTGGGTTGCAGGAGGCGCCTACGTCGGCGCGGCAACTGTTGCGGGGATTGCCGTCTCTCTTTTGTTGATTACAAGAGTTTTGACCTGGAATGACATCGCGGGGCACAAGCGTGCCTGGACTACGTTCGCCTGGCTCGGTGCACTGATTGCGCTCTGTGATGGGCTCAACCGCGTTGGTTTCGTGAAGTGGTTCGCCGATGGCATTGCGGCGCATATGCACGGATTCTCCCCTCGCCTTGCAATGTTCATTTTGCTCGCCCTGTTCTTCGTGGCCCATTATGTGTTCGCCAGCGTGGACGCATACACCACCGCACTACTGCCCGTGATTCTGCTGACTGGAGCGGCGATTCCAGGCATTCCCTTGAAGGAATTTGCCCTCCTTCTCTGCATGGAACTGGGAATCATGGGGGTCATCACGCCATTTGCAGATGCGGCCAGCCCGATCTACGCGAATAGCGGTTACCTGCCGGCTAAAGACTACTGGCGCCTCGGAACAATTTTCGGCGCGCTTTTTCTCATCGTGTTCCTCGGAATTGGTGTGCCGTGGGCGTCGTTCCTCTGGGGGAAATAAATTTTAGGAGAGTTAAAAATATGACCGTGACAGCCATCAATCAGTTTCGTGTCGAAGAGGACGCCTTAGGGCACGTGCAGGTTTCGGCGGAGCGCCTGTGGGGCGCACAAACCCAGCGCTCTCACATGAACTTTCCCATCGGCGTTGAGCGCTTTCGCTGGGGCCGGGCGGTCCTTCGAGCCCTTGGCATTTTGAAAAAATGTGCGGCCTTGGCCAATGGAGAACTAGGCCAGCTTCCTAAGGAGAAAGTCGATCTCATCGTTCGCGCTGCGCAGGAAGTGATCGACGGCCGTTTGGACGACGAGTTTCCATTGGTCGTTTTTCAGACAGGCTCCGGCACGCAGACCAACATGAACGCCAACGAAGTCATTGCCAATCGTGCGATCCAGCTGGCGGGCGGTGTCGTCGGTTCAAAGAAGCCAATACACCCGAACGATGACGTCAACCACAGCCAATCATCCAACGACACGTTTCCTACGGCTATGCACATCGCGACAGTAGAGGCAGTCGAGCACAATTTGTTCCCCGCGGTCAGCCGCCTGCGAGACGTGCTCGACGAAAAATCGAAACAGTATAGCAATGTGGTTATGGTCGGCCGCACGCACCTTCAGGACGCGACGCCGCTAACACTAGGTCAATTGATCTCCGGCTGGGCAGCGCAGCTCGATGAGGCACTCGACGGAATTCGTCGAGCTCTCCCTGGGATTTACGCGCTGGCGATCGGCGGCACTGCCGTTGGCACCGGGCTCAACGCTGATCCACGCTTCGGGGAAGTAGCCGCCCGGCGCATCGCGGAAGAAACCGGCCAGCCCTTTGTCTCAGCTCCCAACAAATTTGCCGCACTCTCGGCACACGACGGCATGGTGGGCGTGAGCGGAGCGCTTCGCACACTTGCGGGGGCGCTGATGAAGATCGGGAATGATGTCCGCTGGTACGCTTGTGGTCCGCGTGCCGGCTTCGGCGAACTCAAAATTCCTGAAAACGAACCGGGCTCCTCCATCATGCCGGGAAAGATCAATCCCACTCAGTGCGAAGCACTCACGATGATAGCAGTCCAGGTTTTTGGCAACGACCACGCCGTAGCCTTCGCTGGTTCGCAGGGCAATTTTCAACTGAACGTATATAAGCCCGTCATGCTGCACAACGTTCTTACGTCAATCGAGCTCCTCGCCGACGCCTCGCGTTCATTCTGCGATCGCTGCGCCGTTGGAATCGAGCCGAACGAGAAACGCATAAAGGAGCATCTCGACAACTCACTGATGCTGGTGACCGCCCTCAACCCACACATTGGATATGAGAAGTCGGCGAAAATCTCTCTGACGGCATACCGCGAAGACATCAGTCTGCGTGAGGCTGCTCTTAAGCTAGGGTTCCTCACAGGGGAGCAGTTTGACTCATGGGTGCGCCCGCAGGAGATGACTCACCCGCTGCGGGACAAGGTTGACCCAGATTAAGCGTGGAAGGACAAATCATGCCATGCATCGATGTGGCAAAAGAAACTTGGTCACTGCACTCGAGGCCGGAAAGTAATGTGCTGCTTATGGAAACAGTGGTCGCCTCGCTTGCGTATCGGTGGCGTAATTTCATTTCTTATTTTGCTGCTCGCCGGAATTACTCCGTCTCAAACGGCGCCTGTGTCCCCCAACCATTCTTGGCATGGATCCGAAGAACGGCGAATTCAGGCAGAAGCAAGAAATTCCTCTGAGCCCAAGCTCGAGCTTGATCCGGGCAAGACTTACACGTTGCCGGAGTTGATCGATCTGGCGGAATCGCACAATCCAGAGACGCGCGTTGCCTGGGAACGTGCCCGCGCACAAGCCGCCGCGTGGGGTGTCGCGCGGAGCGAGCTGTATCCCACAGTAGCGGCAGCCGCACTCGCTGGGGCTGACCGCGACCAAGCTTACCTCGCGGACCGTTTCTTCCGTCATACAACAGGCGACTTTGAGGTCGTGTTGAATCTGAATTACACGATCTTCGACTTCGGCGCGCGGGCCGGCCGAATTAACGCTGCCAAAACAGAGGCCCTGGCAGCGAACTTCGCGTTCAATGACACACACCGCAACGTGATTTACCTGGTTGAGCAGGCCTACTACCAACTCTTGAATGCCGCTGGCCAGGAAGAAGCCGTCCGCGCGAATCTTTCCAACGCGCAGGCGGTGCAGCAAGCAGCCGAAGAGCGGTTGAACAATGGCTTGGCCACCCTCCCCGACGTACTCGAAGCCCGTAGCGCAACCGCGCAGGCAGAATACGAATTGCAGGCGGTGCTCGGAGCCGAGGAGATTGCTCACGGGAACCTGGCAAACGCTCTCGGAACGATTCCACAAACTGCCATACGCGTCCAACCGCTACGAGAGCTAACAATTCCGACCACCATCGACGACACCGTCAACTCTGCGATGGATCGCGCTCTGGCGCAGCGCCCTGACCTCCTTCAGAGGGTCGCCGACGTCCAGTCAGCAAAAGCGAGGCTTAAGCAAGCGCGTGCGGACTACTATCCCTCACTAAATTTCACCGCCAGTCCAACCGCGCAATCGCTGTATGGGTTGCAACAACAGTTTCCCTGGGGGCAAACGGCAGGCCTGGTGGGCGGCATGGCCTTCAAATTGAATTGGACTGTGTTTGATGGAAGGGCGCGAAAAAATAGGCTCGCGCAAGCGGAAGCCAATGTCCATGAGGCGGAGGCTCAAATCCACGCTTCGCGCGATCAAATCGCCAACGAAGTTTGGGCAGCATACTCCGATTTGAATACCGCCTTGCGCCAGCGCGAAGCCGCGACTGCGCTGCTCGAAGCCACTGGCCGTTCCTACGATGCCGCTCTGGAATCCTATAACTATGGTCTTCGTAATCTGCTGGACGTGACCGCAGCGCAACGAACACTCGCGCAAGCTCGCTCGACCGACGTCCTCGCCCGCACGCAGGTCCTTACGACTTTGGCTGTTTTGGCTTTCAGAGCAGGGGACTCAATTCAATCGAACGCAATGAAACCCAGACCATGAGCCCACTTCGAGATTCCCTCTTCGTAAGACTTCTGCCCCTCCTGCTGGCGGCGCCGCTACTATCGAGTTGCTCGCGGGCGCCCTCCGTAGAGGTACTAGGTTCTTTTTTCCCAGCATGGCTGGTGTGTTTCATTGTGGCGATTGTGCTGACGGCCCTAGTCCGGTTGGCATTGTCGCGGTTGCGTGTTAGGGCAGCTTTACCGTTGGTGCTTTACCCCAGCCTGGGAGCACTCTTCACCTTCCTGCTGTGGCTCCTCTTTTTTTACTAGAGGCTCTTATTGCGTTTCTCATACCGCAATTTTTTGGCAGTGAGGCGAAAATACCATGGAACTCGATTCCACCGCGACAACCACCAAGCAACTTAGCCGCTGGGTGACCATCGGCATTCTACTAGGGGCAATCGTCCTGGGCCTCGCTGTGCTCCACCACATTAACCACTCTCCGCGGACCGACGATGCCGAAGTATTCGCCAACTTTATTGGGATCGCTCCGCAAGTCGAAGGTCCAATTGTCCGCCTGAACGTGCGGGACAACCAGTTCGTCAAGAAGGGCGAACTGCTGTACGAAATTGATGAGCGACCGTATCAGTACGCGCTCGAGAGGGCTCTTTCGGAGCAGGCCGCCCTTGAAGGACAAATCGCTGACGAGCAGCGGAAAATCAACGCACTCGTGAGCGGCGTCTCCGTTGCCAAAGCGAATATTTCCAGTTCCCAAGCCGACGTGGCACGCTGGGCGGCGGCCGTCGAACAAGCGCGGGCGGACGTGGCCAATGCGGAACAAGGGGTGAGCCGGGCAAAAGCAGAGTGGGCGTACGCGAACAACAATTTGCACCGGCTTGAGCCGCTTCTGGCAAAGCAATTCGTCACCGTCGACCAGGTGGACCGTGCAAAGACCTCTGAAATCACGCAGTCGGAAGCACTGAAGCAAGCGGATTCGCAACTGCGGCTTTCTCATGCAGGCCTCCAATCCGCGCAAGCGCAATACGAGCGGTCTAAGGCGGCTCTCGAACAGAGCAAGGCGCAACACGAACAAGCACATAACGCGGTCACCACACTCGAGCCTCTGGTCAACCA
>WNFS01002743.1_pt1 | contig 19260 bp, 13 predicted proteins | sample 5400141 | NCBI WGS metagenome assembly WNFS01 (sample SAMN13153358, study PRJNA577476) | soil metagenome | isolation source: 60 cm saprolite under Madrone tree | place: USA:California | collected 2016-06-14
CGGGCGAATGACCCAGACCGCCGGGTCCTTGCCATGATGGAAAATGGCGGTTGCCGGGACCTTGAAGACCGGCGCTGCATCAGTCGCGTTGCCCGCAGTCGCCGCGCGCGACAGCGTCGCGTCGCCGGTCATGCCAAATCGCACCGCAACCCCGGGCTCAGCCAGCGTAAGCTTGACCCGGTAGGTACGGCTTTGCGGATCGGCGGCAGGCCCCACTTCGCGTACGTGCGCCTCGAAGCGACGCCCGGGCAACGCCGGAAATGTCACGCTCGCCGTCTGGCCGACGCCAATTCGACCCAGGTCGCCGGCGGCAGCATCCAGGATGACGTCCGTGTCCCCCGTCCAAGCGAGTCCGTAGACGGCCTGTCCCGCGGAAACGACCTGACCCGTGTCCGCATTTTCGCTGGTGATCAATCCATCGTGGTCGGCAACCAGCGTGTTGTATTGCAGATTGTTGCGCGCCACGACGAGTTGCGCAGCCGACTGCTCATGCTCGGCCAATGCCGCTGCGTAAGCATCCTGTGTTTGTTCCAATTGATTGACGGCGATCAGATTCTGCGCGAATTGAGCTTGATCGCGATCCAGCTGCTGCTTCGCAAAGACCAGCCGGTGTTCCGCGGCGTCGAACGCGGCCTTCGCGCTCGCCGCCTGTTTCTGAGCGTCCACGGGGTCGAGACGAGCGACCACCTGTCCCTTGTGAACGGAATCGCCCAGCCGCACGTTGCGCTCGATCAGCTTGCCGGCAACACGGAACGACATGGCGTTCGAGTAGCGCGCGGCCGCTTCCACAGGATAACGAATGCTCTCGCCCGCTCCGATACCGGAATAGGAATGCACGGGCGATGCTAAGACGAGCGCCGGCGGCGCGGCGGACGGTGCCTGCCGATGGCAGGCGCCGAGCGCCAGCAGTGCGAAAACGGCCCAGGGTGCCGTGCGGAGCGAAATAAAGTCACTTGTATATAAAGTAGACATGTGTCAACTCCTGACCAAAAAAAATCTCAGCCGGACGGCGGCTGAGAAACTGTGTTTTGCGCGACCGTACGTATCAGCCCAAATGCGTAGTTGCTGAATTCCGGGATGGCGATTCCGAACCTCGCCAGGTCGCTGCCCTTGGCCATGGCCAGCTGAATAATGCCGTGCGTGAACGCCCACAGGGTGGTCGCGAACAACACCGGCTGACCGATATCGGAGCGAATGCTGCCATCGCGAATACCGGCCTCGATGGCCTGTACGACGACGCCGATGGCTTCATCTCCCGCGGCGCGGCACGCGCCCTCGTGTGATCCCGGATCGATGGAAACCGAATGTGCCTGAAAACGTGTACAGAAGTCGAAATAATGAGGAAATTCATAGGCATAGCCCATATAGGCTCGACCGATTGCCTCAACCTTGTCCATCCCCGGTGCATGGCCCGCGGCGGCTTCGATGAAGCGATCGCGCAGCAGGCGCATGGCGCGTTCGCCGATGGCGAACAGCAACTCCTCCTTGTCGCGGAAATAGACGTAGACCAGGGCACGCGACAGACGCGCGCTGCGGGCCACCTGGTCAACCGTCAGAGCGTCCCAGCCCTTCTTGGCATATAACGCTTCTGCGGCATCGAGAATCTCGGCGCGGCGGCGCTCCTTTTCCTCTCCACGGCGTTGGGTAATGTAGGACATGAACTGAACGATAGATAATTATTGACACCGTGTCAATGAAAACCGCTAATCTCAAGGTACGGCGAGGCGCGAGTGCAGCTGGTCGGGCATCCGCCGAAAGGACCCGTATCAAAAGTCCTTCATCAAAATCAGCTTGAAGACCCGATGATCCGAAGCACTGGTCAGGCCGGCTCCCAATCCGAATTCGATGTCGAGCCGTCGAGTGTGTAGATCGACCACCGAGAACAATTGGTGCGACTGTTTGGACGCGGGAAGAAAATGGCTCACGCGGCCAAAGTCGTCGTACTCCTCGAGCGACGAATTCAAAGTTGGAAACCCCGGTGTAAGAATTGTCGACGATGGGGTTGAAAATGAAATCGAAGCGGCCGACGTGAGTACCGATGATCGGGCGGATTTCCGACGTGTAGCGCCGTTCGTTCCAGTGTGCAGTGTTGAAGCTGAATTCGAAATTGACGCCGTAGAAAACGTCGCGATTGGCCGCGTCCGGGGAAACGAAGAGAGCCCTCAGTTTGAATCCATTGTATAGAACGCGGTTGTCGCGAGTCATCGAATACAACGGAAAGTACAACCCCGCTTCGAACCAGGGGGCGACCCCGTAGGCCCATTCGGTCACGCCGTTGAGCGATTTGTCCGGCACGATGGCGCCGGGAAAGCTCGGCGTGCTGCTGCCGCTCGAAATGAAATTGTTGTGCCAGGTTAAATTGAAAACGCCCGGCGCGGCGATCTCGGCGTCGTACACCTGAATCTCATCCGTCTGCGCCCGAGCGACGGATGCGTATCCCAACGACAACAGAATTACCGCCAAACTGTTCAGTCGCTGAATGATTCGCATTTCGTCGCGCTCGAATTGTCACAGTGAAAGGCTCCGTATTCTGCCGTGTAAATTTTAAAATCGCTTGTAATAACCAACGCTCAAACCGCTCAGTTGCAGACTGATTCTCATTTACATTCACTCGCATTGACACAGGGACGGGCCTCTCATTCTGCCGCGCAAATTCTAAAACCGCTTGTAAAACCCGACGGACAAGCCGCGCGGTAGAATCTCAACGGAAATCGGTGTACTTCGCGTCGTGCTCCAATATCCGACCGCCGTACCCAGTGCCCAACCCGCGATGACATCCGATTGCCAATGGGCGTGACTCTTCAAGCGTGCCAGTCCGTCGTACACCGGCAGAATTTCGAGAGACCAGACCCAGGGATTTTGCCGCGCGTAATTCGCGATGAAAGGTGTCACGAAACTCGCCTGCAGAGTCACCTCGCCGCTCGGGAAACTTTGGTAATGGCTCCCCTTGAACCATGCATTGGGATTGTCGCCTTGGCTGGGCCGAGCGCGACCGAATCCATATTTCAGCAACTGGGCACCGACCCCTGAAATCACCGAGGAGTCGACCGTCTGCCACAGCGTATGACCGAGCTCGTTGTCGTTCCCAAACCACAGGCTCCCGGCCACCTCGAAAGCCACCACGCTGGTCTCGAGTGCGGTCTGATACTTGCGCGCCCAAATACCATTCTGATCGAGCGCCAGCTCATGATCGATCCCGAATGGACCGCCGGCATCGGCACGCTGCGCAAGCAGCGCCATGGCCGCCGCGGCGACGAGTGTCGCGAATGGATTATTCAAGTATGTCATGCTTACCCCATTTTACTTTGCGCTACAAAGTACACGGAGCCGCCGTCGGCGCGCAAGTACCCGCAACTCGTCAGGCGCTGTCTCCCCATCCTGGAGACACGTTTGCAACATCGGTGTTCCGTTCTGCCGACGATCTTGGGCGTGTACTCTATCGCCCCATGCAAACCCACTCACCTTTCGAGGTTCTAAGGGTATTCCTCAAACTGGGTCTCACCTCGTTCGGCGGACCGGTCGCCCATATCGGGTACTTCCGCGAAGAATTCGTCGTACGCCGCCGCTGGCTGGACGATGCAGCCTTCTCGGATCTCGTCGCGCTATGTCAGTTCCTCCCGGGCCCGGCCAGCAGCCAAGTGGGATTCTCCATCGGGCTGATACGGGCGGGTTATCTAGGAGCACTTGCGGCCTGGACCGGTTTCACATTGCCGTCAGCCGTCGCACTCCTGCTGTTCGCATATGGCGCGGCCACGCTGGGCGGACCCGTCGGCGTGGGGTTATTGCATGGCCTGAAGCTCGTCGCGGTTGCGATCGTGGCGCAAGCCATTTGGGGAATGGCGCGCACCCTGTGCCCCGACCGGCAACGTGCATCCATTGCCGGCTCCGCGGCGCTGATCGTCCTATTCAGCGGTTCGTCGGTCGGGCAAATCGCCTCGATTATCTTCGGCGGCATCGCCGGGCTTTGGCTCTGCCGTAGTCCGTCACCCGCGTCAGGCGGCGCCGTCGTCGTTCCCGTTTCACGCAGGGTCGGGATCGCGTCGCTCGTGACGTTCGTTCTCTTACTGGTCGGTCTGCCCCTGCTTCGTGGACTCGGATCGTCCCAGGGCGTGGCGCTGTTCGATGCGTTCTATCGCTCCGGAGCACTGGTTTTCGGCGGCGGCCATGTGGTGCTGCCGCTGCTGCGGGACGCCTTCGTGGAGCCGGGTTGGGTCAGCGACGATACTTTTCTCGCCGGCTACGGCGCCGCGCAAGCAATCCCCGGACCGCTTTTTGCGTTTGCCGCCTATCTCGGCGCCGTCGCACAACCGTCGCCGCACGGCTCGACGGGAGCCGCACTGGGGCTGATCGGTATCTTTCTTCCCGGCATGTTGATCCTCATCGGCACACTCCCCTTCTGGGAAACATTTCGCGTCCGTGCCGGCGCACGGGCTGCCATGGGCGGCATCAATGCTGCGGTCGTCGGAATTCTCGGCGGCGCCTTCTACGACCCGGTCTGGACCAGCACGATCAAGACGACGGAAGACTTTGGCGTCGCGCTCACCGGCTTCATCCTGCTGCTCATGTGGCGCGCGCCGCCGCTGCTGGTGGTGGTCATCGGCGCTCTCGCCGGCATCGGCTTGGCGCACACCCAGCCCTAAGCCAGCAGGCCGCTGAAAAAAGGCGGATTCTTGCGCAGATGAAGAACGCCATGCGGAGTTGGGCCGGGGATCCATAGCTCTAAAGCGAGTCGGGCCGCGACAGCGGAATGGTCTTTCGTCCGTGGTTGCCGCGCGCGCTATCGGTGGCCGCTATCCGCGCCTATATATAAGCGTCGCGTGACCCCGCACTTCACCCGTCGGTGTCGCTTCTTTATCGGACCTTAGCACCAGGTTCCACTCGCCGCGCGGTATGTGCACCCGCTGCGGAAGGGCGGCGAAGTTGAACACGCAGAGCACGTCGCCGCGGACAAATCTCAGCCATCCCGCTTTGGCATCGACGCTCACGGCGGCCTTGGTCCGGCCCCGCCTATCGTGCCGGAGACGAATGAGCTGCCGATACCACTCGTAGATCTCCGCATGCGGCGGCTCCGACAGTTCAGGCCAGTTGAGCTTGGAGCGAGCGAAGGTCTCGAGTTCCTGTGGGTTCGGCACCGCCCCGTGCCAGCGAAAACTGCTGAATTCCTTGGACCGTCCCTCTGCGACCAGTCTTCCTAACTCGGCATTCTCATGATCGGTGAAATAGAGAAAAGGAGTCTGCGCACCCCATTCCTCGCCTTGAAACAACAAGGGCACGAACGGCGACAGCACGGTCAGCGCCGCGATGGCCTTGAGCTGCGGCACACCCAGCATCATGCTCAGGCGCTCTCCCTGCGCGCGATTGCCGATCTGATCGTGATTCTGCGCGCACACCACGATCTGATCCGCACCCACCCCCTTGGGCGGCCGGCCGTGCCGCCGCGCGCGATACGGCGAATACTGCCCCTGGTACACGTATCCCTCGCGGAGCGCCACCGCCACATCGTCGAGGCCCCGGAAATCCGCGTAGTAGCCGTCGGTCTCACCCGTGAAGAATCGGTGCACTGCGTGGTGCAAATCGTCGGCCCAGTGCGCATCCAGACCGTAGCCGCCCCGAGACGCCGGCCACACCAACCGCGGATCGTTGAGATCGCTCTCGGCGATGAGAACGAAGCTGCGGCCGAGTTTCGCGCCCAGTTCCCTGACCGCGATTGCCAGCTCTTCGAGCACATGCACGGCATCGAAACTGAAAATGGCGTGGACCGCGTCGAGGCGCAGGCCGTCGAATCCATAGTCCTGCAGCCACATCAAGGCGTTGTCGATGACGAAACGGCGCACCGGATCGCTGTGCGGCCCATCGTAGTTGATCGCCGCGCCCCAATTGGTCTTATAGCGATCGGTGAAATAGGGACCGTACTGCGCCAGATAATTTCCATCCGGCCCCAGGTGGTTGTAGACCACATCCAGCAACACGCCGATGCCCCGCGCGTGACACGCTTGCACGAATGCGGCGAGCTGCGGCGGTGCGCCGTATGCGGGAAAGGGCGCGTACAGATCCACCCCGTCATATCCCCACCCCCGCCGGCCCGGAAACGTTGCCAGCGGCATGAGTTCCACATGAGTGACGCCCAGCTGCGCCAGGTGCGGGAGCTTTGCCTGCGCTGCTGCGTACGTCCCCTCGGGCGTGAAAGTGCCGACGTGCAGTTCGTAGATCACTGCATCGCGCAGCGGCTTCGCGACAAAGCGCAGCGCGCGGTCGGGCTGCCATTTCGATCGCGGATCAGGGATCGGCTCACCGCCGTCGATCGAGTATCGATAGCCGTGGGCGAGGACAGAGTCGTCGACTTCGATCTGCCAATATCCCGCCTCCGCACGTTCGGCTGTCCGCGGGTATAGCGGGACTCGCCGCTCCGGCGTCACCAGCTCCACTGACTTCGCCGACGGTGCCCAAACCGCGATATTCATGCCCCATACCGAATCAACAGGGCCACCGGAAACGAATTGAAGAGTGTGTCGGGTATGGCTTCCCGCTGAAGCACGGCGCCGGTAAAGCAGTTGCGCCACGCGCCGCCGGGAAGCGGCAGCCGCGTATCTCCCCATTCGCCGCCCAGCGACATGATGAACCGCGGCACCACGGCAATGAGGTTCTCGCCGCGGCGAAACGCGAACAGGCGCGCCAAATGCGTTCCCTGCGCAATGAGCGGCTGATACTTGCTTTGATCGGAAAAATCTTCCGCGCGTTCGCGGCGAATCGCCAGCACGCGAGCCGTCATCCACAGCTTGGGCAACCCGGAATCCCAATCCGCCGCCACGTCGGCAGCGGATAGCGAGCGAGCGCGGCGCGCGAATGCGGCGCGCAATTCAAAGTCCACCGGACGCCGATTGTCCGGGTCGACCAGACTCAGATCCCACAATTCGGTGCCTTGATAGAAGTCAGGCACGCCGGGCACCACCATTTTGATGAGAGTCTGCGCCAAGCTGTTGATCCTGCCGGGAAGGATCAGCGGGTCGATGAAACGCTCTAGACTGGCGATGAAATCCGGCCTCTGGAATACCCCGTCGACGAAGCCGCGGATCGATTCCTCATAGGCATAGTTGGGCTCGTGCCAGGAGGTCTTGATCTTCGCCTCGCGGCAAGCTTTCAGCATGTACTGCCAACAGCGCTCTTGGTCGATGGGCCACGCGCCAATGAGCGTTTGGTAGAGAAGATATTCCGCATGACGGTCCGGCGCGTGATTCTGCCAGACGGGAGCATTCAGATTCGACCAGAGATGCAACGCCTCCGCCCACCGCTCGGGGATTTCCGACAGGATCGAAATGCGCGTGCGCACGTCCTCGCTGCGCTTGTTGTCGTGCGTCGAGGTGGCGAGCAGATTATTGGGCCATCGGTCGCTCAGCGAGTGGCAAAACTCGTGGAACTTTCCCGCCGAGATTCCGATCAGCGACGCCTGTGACCCCACTTCATTGCAGGACACGAGCCGGTCGTAGCAATAGAACGTGGTGTCCTCCACCCCCTTGGCCATGACGGCGGGCGTCAGCTGCTGCCACTGGGCGACGAAGTCCGCCTCGGCCTCGCTCAACCGGGATTTGGTCAGCAGTGCCGCCAAAAAGTCGAAGATCGCGGCATCGATTTCCGGAGCGCCGATTCGCGCGCTTTGAACGGCCTCGGTTATGGTGCGCTTCTCGTCATCATGCAGAGTGTTGAGAGTTCTATAGGTCCGATAAACGGGCAATGCGATGATCAAGCGCGCCAGGGCTTCGCGCAGTTGCCGCGGACTCAAGTCCCGGGTTTTCCAATCGGCGCGCGCGATCTCGAGCGCGGCCTCGGTCAATTGTTCATGATCGGCGCAGAAAGTCGATTCGACGATGGCGCGCTTCTTTTCGCGGACCAGGGCGGCGAAGTTCACGGAGTGTCCGGTGAAATCGGAGTACGTCGAGGTCAGCACGTCGGTTCGTGCGTCGTCCATCCAGAGGCGATTCACTTTGGCGAGGAACTCGTAGCCGACGCTGCCGTCGATGGGCCAGTCGTCCTTCAGCCGCTCGTCGTTCTCCAGAATCTTCTCGACATAGATTCGTCCCTTCGGCAGCAACGCGCGCAGCCGCTTGAAATATTCCAGCGGTTCGCGCAGGCCGTCCGGGTGGTCGACCCTCAGCCCGGCGATCTCGTCGCGGGCAATCATCGCTTCGATGCGCGCATGCGTGGCTGCGAACACCTCCGGCAATTCCATGCGAATGCCGCTCAAGGTACCGATGTCGAAAAAGCGCCGGTAGTTTCCGAGCTCCCCCGCGAGCTTCCAGCCGTGCAGCACGTAGAACTGCCGCTGCAGGACCGCGTTCAGAAGCTCTTTGTCGCCCCGCGTGCGATCCACGGCATCCTGCAGCCGTCCACGTTTGCGCGCATCCGCGAGCGCCTCCCCTGCTTGCGCCGCGTGCGTCGCGTACGCGATCCGATCCTTCGCATCCGGCCCATCGATGAATTGCAATCTTTCGAGCTCGCCGAAGCAGCATTGCGCGTCCGCCGCCGGCGTCGGGGCCGCCGACAGCAGCTTGCCCCAGGAGGCGGGACCCAGCGGCCAGGTGTTCTCGTAGTGGCGAACCCGCGGCCGCCCGTGCGCGATCTCGATCGTGAGCTCGCCCGCCTCGATGGCGTCTCCGTAGGGGCGCGCCAGAGAACATACATGAACACGAAAGGGTTGATGCGGCCGGACCCTGAAATCGAAGTACTCGGCGAACTCGCTGAACGGTCCATGCGCGAGCACGTGATCCCACCACGGATTGTGCTCCGACGCCGACATGTGATTCGGCACGATGTCGAGGAGGATTCGCAGGTCATGGGAACGTGCGCAGTCCACGAAACTGGCCCAGGCGGGTTCGCCGCCGAGGTCTTCGCTGATCCGCGTGGGATCAGTGACATCGTATCCATGCTGACTCCCGGGAACCGCCTGCAGGCAGGGCGACAGGTAGACATGGCTGATTCCCAAATCGGCCAGGTACGGCAGTACGTGTTCCGCCTCCGCCAAAGGAAATCCCGCATGCAGCTGCAGGCGGTAGCTGGCGATCCATTTACCGCTCATGGCTGAGCACCACGAAAGAGCGCGCGGCGAGACTCACCAAACGATTGCGTTTCACCGCCTCTTTCTCCACGGGCAGCGCGGGGCGCGCCGTATCGAACGCCACCCTCCAACCTGACGGGTAAAGCTGGTGAGAAATGCGAAACGATACGGGCTCGTGATGGGCGTTGAGGAGCAGCAGAAAGTCCGCGTCCTCAGCGCACTGTCCCCTGCTGTCGCGTATCTCAGGCGCCATCCCATTGAGGTACATGCCGAGAGTACGCATCCAGCCGCCGTCCTCCCAGTCCTTCGCCACCATCCGCTTGCCGTCGGCTCTGAACCACACGATATTCTTATCGGGGTGCTTCGCTTCGGGATCACCGTCGTAGAAGGCGTACCGATGAAAATTCGGATGCTGCTTGCGATATTGGACCACTCGCCGCGCGAATTCCAGGAATTCCGTGCGCAGCGCGTCCAAATCCCAGTGATACCAGGAAAGTTCCGAGTCCTGACAATAGGCGTTGTTGTTGCCTCGCTGAGAGCGGCTCAACTCGTCGCCGCCGGAAATCATGGGGGAACCTTGAGCCAACATCAGGGAACACCAGAAATTGCGCTTTTGCCGTTCGCGCAGTTCGATGATTCCTGCGTCCTCGGTCGGACCCTCCGCGCCGCAATTCCACGAGCTGTTGTCGTCGCTGCCGTCGCGGCTGTCTTCGCCGTTGGCTTCGTTGTGCTTCTGCTCGTAGCTCACGAGATCCTGCAGCGTGAATCCGTCATGCGCCGTGACGAAATTGACGCTCGCCGACGGCGGCCGGCGAGTGGTTTCATACAGATCCGCACTGCCGGCGAGGCGAGTCGCGATATCCGAGTGCAGACCCATATCGCCTTTCCAGAACTTACGCACCGTATCTCGATACTTGCCGTTCCACTCCATCCATCCCACCGGAAAGTTGCCGACTTGGTAGCCGCCCTCGCCGAGATCCCAAGGTTCGGCGATCAACTTGACGGGAGCGAGCGTCGGATCCTGGTAAATCGTGTCGAAGAAGGCGCCCAATTGGTCCACGTCCATGAGTTCCCGAGCGAGCGCGGACGCGAGGTCGAAGCGAAACCCGTCGACATGCATCTCGGTGACCCAGTAACGGAGACTGTCCATGAGCAGCTGTAGGGAGTGCGGGTGAACCATGTTCAGCGTGTTGCCGGTGCCCGTGAAATCCATGTAGTGCCGCGGGTCGCCCGGAACCGTGCGGTAGTAGGCCAGGTTGTCGATGCCGCGAAACGAAAGGGTTGGGCCGACGTGATTGCCTTCGGCAGTGTGGTTGTACACCACGTCCAATATCACTTCGATGCCGGCGCTGTGCAGCGCTTTGACCATCTCCTTGAATTCATGGATCACGTCGCGCGGATTTTGACGATTGGCCGCATAATCCGGGTGCAAGGCGAAGAATCCCAGCGTGTTGTAGCCCCAATAGTTGCGCAGCCCCTTGTCGATCAGATGGCGGTCGTGCACGAAATAATGCACCGGCATCAACTCGAGCGCCGTGACGCCTAAGCTTTGAAGATGCTTGACGATGGGTTCGGACGCCATGCCTGCATAGGTGCCGCGCAAGTGGCTGGGCACATCTGGGTGCAGATGGCTCATGCCGCGAACATGAGCCTCGTAGATGATGGTCTCGTGCGCCGGATGCGAGGGCCGCCGATCTCCGCTCCAGTCGAAGCCGGGATCGATGACCATTCCCAAGGGCGCGAAGGGCGCGCTGTCTCTGTCATCGAACGACAAGTCACCGTCCGGATCTCCCAGCTGATAGCCGAACAGCTCGTCGGCCCAGGTCAGATCGCGGCCGATCGCTTTGGCATAAGGATCGAGCAGCAATTTGTTGGGGTTGAAGCGCAATCCGCTCTCGGGAACGTAGGGCCCGTGCACGCGATAGCCGTATAACTGGCCAGGACCCACGCCCGGCACGTAGATGTGCCAAGCCCCGCTGGTGCGCTCGCGGATGCGGATGCGCCGCTCGTTGCTCCCCGAGGCATCGAACAAGCAGAGTTCGGCGGACTCGGAGTTCTCGGAGAACAGCGAGAAATTGACACCCTGACCATCCCAATGCGCGCCGCGCGGGAATGGCGACCCTGCGGTCTGGTGAGACCGGTCGTAGTTGGCGGAAATTGCGGACACCTCGGCGACGACTTCAGCCAACGGCATAGTCCGGCCAAATCCAGTTCCGGATTTCCGGCATGTCTTGTCCGTAACGATCGATGTAGCGTTTGTGCTCGATCAATTTATCGCGCAACTGCTGCTGCAGATAGACGCCCCGGCTGCCGGTCTGAGGCAGTCGATTGATGGCATCCATCACCAGGTGAAATCGATCCAGGTCGTTCAATACCGTCATATCGAACGCCGTGGTGATAGTCCCCTCTTCCTTGTACCCGCGCACGTGCAGATTCTCATGATTGTGGCGTCGGTAGGTCAGACGGTGAATGAGCCAGGGATACCCATGAAAGGCGAAGATGACGGGCTTGTCTCTGGTGAACAGCGCATCGAATTCACTGTCGTTCAAGCCGTGCGGATGCTCCGAGGGCGGCTGCAGCTTCATGAGATCGACGACATTGACGAGGCGAACCTTGAGCTCCGGGAGATGCTCGCGCAAGATGGACACCGCCGCGAGACTCTCGAGCGTCGGCACATCGCCCGCGCAGGCCAGAACTAAATCCGGCTCGCTGCGCTGATCGTTGCTGGCCCATTGCCAGATCCCGATTCCTTCGCTGCAGTGCTTGACGGCCGCATCCATCGACAGCCATTGCGGGGCCGGATGTTTGCCCGCCACCACCACATTGACGTAATGGCGGCTGCGCAAGCAATGGTCCATCACGGACAGCAGACAGTTGGCGTCCGGCGGCAAGTACACCCGCACGATTTCCGCCTTCTTGTTGACCACGTGGTCGAGGAAGCCGGGGTCCTGATGCGTGAATCCGTTGTGATCCTGGCGCCACACATGCGAGCTCAACAGATAATTCAGCGATGCGATCTTGCGGCGCCATGCCAAGCCGGCAGTGACCTTCAGCCATTTGGCATGCTGATTGAACATCGAATCGACGATGTGAATGAACGCCTCATAGCAATTCAACAAGCCGTGCCGTCCGGTCAAGAGATAACCCTCGAGCCAGCCTTCGCATTGGTGTTCGCTCAACATCTCCATGACCCGGCCGCTGCGGGCCAGAAACTCGTCGTTGTCGGCGGTCGCGGCCAGCCATTGGCGATTGGTCGCTTCAAACACCGCCTCCAGGCCGTTCGACATCGTTTCGTCCGGGCCGAAGATGCGGAAATTGCGCTGTTCCGCGTTCAACTTCAGAACGTCGCGCAGAAACCGTCCGAGCACGTGCGTGTCGCCGATGCCGGCGACGCCGGGCTTGGGTACATCCACCGCATAGTCGGCAAAGTCGGGCATCCGCAGGTCGCGCAACAGCGTGCCGCCATTGGCATTGGGATTGGCGCCCATGCGGCGCTCGCCGCTCGGCGCCAGCGACGCCAATTCCGGCTTCAAATGGCCTTGCTGGTCGAACAGCTCCTCGGGACGATAACTGCGCAGCCAACTCTCCAACTGCCGCAGATGCTCGGGATTCTTGGCAGGGTCGGACAGAGGGACTTGGTGCGACCTGAAGGTTCCTTCATTCGCCTTGCCGTCGATCGTCTTGGGTCCGGTCCACCCCTTGGGCGATGCGAGTACGATCATGGGCCAGCGCGGCCGTTCCGTCTTGCCATGTACGCGGGCATCCGCCTGTATCTGCCGAATCTGCTCCATGGCGGTATCCAATGCCGCCGCCATTGCCTGGTGCATGGGCATAGGCTCATACCCCTCCACAAAGTACGGAGTCCAGCCGTAGCCGCGCAGCAATTGCTCCAGTTCTTCGCGGGAGATGCGGGCCAAAAGGGTCGGATTGGCGATCTTGTAGCCGTTCAAATGCAAAATGGGGAGAACTGCGCCGTCGCTCGCCGGATTCAAGAACTTGTTGGAATGCCACGAAGTGGCGAGCGGCCCGGTCTCCGCTTCGCCGTCGCCGATCACGCAGGCCACCACCAGTTCGGGATTGTCGAATACCGCGCCGAATGCGTGACTCAGTGAGTATCCGAGTTCACCGCCCTCGTGGATCGACCCAGGGCATTCCGCCGAAGCGTGGCTCGGAATCCCGCCGGGAAACGAGAACTGCGTGAAGAGCCGCTTCAGGCCCGCCTCATCCTGACTGACATTGGCGTAGACCTCGCTGTAAGTCCCCTCGAGATAGGTACCGGCCACGACGGCCGGACCGCCATGTCCCGGCCCCGACATGTAGATCATGTTTGCGTCGTATTTCTTGATGATTCGATTCAAGTGCGTGTAAATGAAATTCTGACCCGGCGTCGTGCCCCAGTGTCCGAGCAGCATGCGCTTGACGTGGGCAAGCGCCAGCGGCTCCTTCAGCAGCGGGTTGTCGCAGAGATAGATCTGTCCGACGGACAAATAGTTGGCGGCACGCCAGTAGGCGTCCATTTTCCGCGCCGTCTCCGCATCGAGCACCGGCGCCGTCGCTTGTTTCGTCGCTGTGTGCGTCGTTGCTTGTTGCGTCGTTGCTTGTTGCATGTTCGCCCTCCTATATCGATTCGAATCCCAGCAGCGGGATAATCAATTCCGCAATCACGGACTCCTCGTCGGTGCGGATGACGCGCACCGCGACGGATCCCGCGCCGGTCGAAATGCGCGGTGCGTGCCGGCCGTTGGCGTTCTCGTCGATCTCGATTCCCAGAAAGTTCAAGCCATCGCAGATGCGTTTGCGCACGGGGGCGGCGTTCTCGCCGATGCCGCCGGCAAATACCAAGGTATCCACGCCGCCGAGTGCCGCGGCGAACGAACCAATCCATTTCTTTGCCTGGTAGCAAAACAGCGCGAGCGCTTCCGCCGCACGCGGATCGCTCGATTCGCGCGCCAGCAGATCCCGGACATCGGCGCTGGATTCCGAAATGCCGAGCATGCCCGATTGATGATTGACCATGGTCTGAAATTGCACCGTGTCCATCGACTCAGTCAATGCAAGGTAGCTCATGAGACCGGGATCCAGATCCCCCGACCTCGTGCCCATCACCAATCCCGCAGTGGGCGTAAATCCCATGCTGGTATCGATACACTGGCCGTCCCGCACCGCCGCAAGGCTTGCGCCGCTGCCGAGATGCGCGAGGATGACCCTGCCCCGCGCCGCCGCAGGATCGCCGAGACGCGCCAGTTCCCTCATCAGAAAGGTGTACGACAAGCCATGGAAGCCGTAGCGCTGAACACCCTTCGCCGCGTACCGGCGCGGAATCGGCAATTGGGTGGCGACGCGCGGCATGCTTCGATGAAACGCCGTGTCGAAGCAAACGACCTGCGGCAATCGGCTGTAGCGGCGCTGCAGTGCCTCGATGAGCTCGATCTCACGCGGCATGTGTTCGGGATCGTAAGGAATGATGCTCTTGAGTTCATTCAACACGTCGGTCGTGACTCTTTCGGGTGCAGAGTGCAGCATGCCATGCACCACGCGGTGCCCCACTCCGTCCAGCGTTTTGAACAACGGCTGTGATTCCAGCCAATCCAGCAGAAAAGCGATCGCCGCGGCAGGATCCTTGATGTCGGCCTTGATTTGCGTCTGCGCGGAGTCGTTATTCCCAACGGTCAGGCTCGCACCGCCGCTGCCGATGCGATCCAGCTTCCCCTGCAGCAGCCGCGTCGGCGTTTGACCTACCCCAAAGATGGCGAAACGAATGCTCGAGGATCCGGCGTTGATCGTCAGCACATTGGGCATCGGTCACCTTCGCTTGAATTCGAGTCCTGGCATCAACAATGCCGCCGGTCTCGGCAATGCGGCAAGTAGGACAAACACCTACAGACCTGGGGTGCGGCTGCTGCGTGGGTTTGCGTACGCACGCTGCTTGCGGCATACAATAAACCATCACGTCGTTCACCACCGCTCAACTTCACCGGGGAAATATAAATGTCACACTATCACGCCGTGGTATGGATCGATCATCAGCGGGCAACCGCTTGGCAGTTCACGTCGACCGAGCAGACGAGCACGGTGATCCATGCGCATGACCAACATCAGCGCGTGCACAGCCGCAAGAGCACCCACGGCGGCCACAAGTCTCCTGCCGACCACCATTTCTTCGAGGATGTCGCACACACGCTCGAAGGCGTGCACGAGATTCTGGTGATCGGGCCCGCACAAACCAAGCAGGAGTTCGCGGGCTATTTGCGCGACAAGCACCCGCCATTGGGCCGCGCCATCGTCGCCGTCGAGAATGCCGATCATCCCACCGACGCGGAAGTGCTGGCCTATGCGCGACGCCACTTCACGGCGATCGACCGGATGTTCGCGCCCAGCGCTTGACTCGAAAGGAACCAACCGATGACCAAGCTTCGCGTTCATAGCTTCACCCTATCGCTCGACGGTTATGGTGCCGGCCCCCACCAAAACGTCGACAACCCGCTGGGCGTCGGCGGGGTCGCATTGCACGAATGGGCTTTCCCGACCCGGACGTTCCAGCAGATGTTCGGAGGCGACGGCGGCACCACAGGCATTGACGACGACTTCGCCGCGCGTGGATTTTCGAATATCGGCGCCTGGATCATGGGCCGCAACATGTTCGGACCCATACGAGGACCCTGGACCGACGATGCCTGGAAAGGCTGGTGGGGAGACAACCCGCCGTATCACGTGTCGGTATTCGTGCTGACGAATCACCCGCGTGCAGCGATTCCGATGGACGGCGGCACGACATTTCACTTCGTCACGGAGGGCATTCATGCCGCGCTGAAACGCGCCACCGAGGCGGCCAAGGGGCGAGATGTCAGGCTTGGCGGCGGTGTCGCAACGATCCGGCAATACCTTCGCGCGGGACTCGTCGACGAGATGCACCTAGCCATTGCTCCAACACTGCTCGGTTCCGGCGAGCACTTTTTTGCGGATCTCGACGCATTGAAGCTCGGCTATCGTTGCACCGAGCATGTTTCCGCGCCCAACGCTACGCATGTCGTCCTCACGCGGGCTGCATAGCGCCCGGGACTCCCCTGGGTCCAACTTATTGCGACGCACCGCGGTACCTGCGCATCCCTCAACTCGCCGTGGTGCAAAGCACATGGCGCAATGAGACGCGTACATCACTGGACCATTCCTTTACGTGTACGACATCACAGGCAGTTGCTTCCAATGCCTACTAGAGTGGTTCGCACTTGGTCTGGCGGACGCGCGAGGATACGTCAAATGGCTGCGCAAATCGTGGTCGGCATCGTTCTAGGTTTATCGGCCCTTCGGCTATTCTCAGTGCTCCGCCGACTCGTGGACTCGGTGTACGGCCGTATTACTACTGGATTTGATCTTCATGAGGGATCTCGAACGCGGCTCGATTGGCGCATCTTGCGGGACTTTCACCCCGACTAATCATTCTCAGCGAACTGATTATTTTTGGGAGATGTAAGGGCGCCAGGCCCCGTATCACTATCGCCTGACGGCCTATGCGCGCTTCGTAAAGAATCTCGCAATCCGTTGCGCCGCGTCCGGCGCCAACCCCTCGTTCTTGAACAACTCGAGCGCGCGGGCATCGTGCAGGCTCAGTCCGTCGATTGCCTCTTCCCTTATCCTGTCTAGGGGGATAGGATATGCACCCATATGAGATCTACGTAATGCACAAGTTCCCCGAGATCGGCACACGACTGAAGCGCGCCCAAGGACACCTCGCGGCCGTGATCGACATGCTGGAGGCGGGACGCCCGTGCATGGATCTAGCGCAGCAGCTGCACGCCGTAGAGAAGGCGATCGGCAACGCCAAGAAGGAACTCATCAAGGATCATATTCACCACTGCATGGAAGAGACTTCCGATGCAGTGCCGCGCGAGATCAGGGATTTGATCAAAGAGTTTCAGGGAGTCACGAAGTATCTTTGAGTCCACCGGGGGGAAGCCCTCCCGCGATGGTCTCCGGCCAGCAAGTTGCGAGCGAACCAATGGAAAACCCCTCGAGTGCAATGTCGGATGGACACACGCATGTCTTTCTCGGGACGGGACACGAGAAGAACGAACGCAAGACCTGGGCCGTGATTGTCCTATGCGGTGCGATGATGGTCGTCGAGATCGTGGGCGGCAGCGTGTACGGCTCGTTGGCGCTGGTGGCCGATGGTTTGCACATGTCGACGCACGCAGGCGCCATGTTGATCGCGGCGCTGGCCTATACCTACGCCCGCCGGCACGCCGAAGATTCACGTTTCGTATTCGGAACCGGAAAGCTCGGCGATCTGGCCGGATTCAGCAGCGCCATCGTACTCGCGATGATCGCCGCCCTCATCGGCTATGAAGCGATCGCACGATTTCTGTCGCCGATTCCGATCCGCTTTGCGGAGGCAATCCCCATTGCCGTGGTCGGCTTGATGGTGAACATTGTCAGCGCCTGGCTGCTGAGCGGCAGCGACCACGGCCATGACCATGGTCACAGTCATGGCCACGGTCACGCGCAGAATCACTCCGGCCACGAACATGAGGACTCCGACCACGATCATGAGGGCGAGCGCAGGGAAATTGCGACCGCTCAGGGTGCCGTCGAACTGGAAGAGCACGCGCACGAACACGCGGTTCACGCGGGTTCAAGCGCGGCGCACCGCGACTACAACATCCGCTCCGCCTACATACACGTGCTCGCCGATGCCGCAGTGTCGATGCTGGCGATCACGGGGCTCATCCTCGCACGCGGTTTCGGTTGGATGTGGATGGACCCGCTGGCGGGCGTGATCGGGGCAGTCGTCATCGCCAACTGGTCGTACGGTCTGATCCGCGACACCGGGCGCATCCTGCTCGACATGAATCCCGATCAGGGCATGACCGCAAAAGTGCGTGAGGCGATTGAATCGGACGGGGATCGGCTGGTCGACCTGCACTTGTGGCGTTTGGGCCCGGGACACTTGGGCGCCGTCGTGTCGGTGCTCACGAACAAACCCCGCGACTGCGCGTTCTATCGGGAGCGGCTCAAGAACTATAAATCCCTGTCTCACGTCACCGTTGAGGTCACGAACACCGGCGCGTAGCCGGTGCTGGCGCGGCGGCGAAAAAAGTGCATAGTGTGCGCACTCCGGTCGTCTCACATTGGGATTCGCCACGATGAAACGAAAACTCCTCGTCAGCAAACTAGCCACGGCGGTGCTCGCCTGCGCCGTCTTGGGCGGCGGCGCATTCGGTCTCGACGTGAATTCCTTGTCGAATGCCGATGCGTCCGCCGGCCTGAAAAAGGCGCTTGATCAAGGTATCAACCTCGCAGTCGGAAAGCTGGGCGTCACCGACGGCTTCCTGAAGAATCCCGAGGTCAAGATCGATCTACCTCCGAAACTTGCGAAGGCGGAAAGCATGATGCGCATGCTCGGAGTCGGCGATCAGCTGGATCAGCTCATCACGTCGATGAACCGCGCTGCCGAGGCGGCCGTGCCGGAAAGCAAAGTCTTGCTGAAACAGGCGCTCAAACAAATGAGCCTCGAGGACGCGAAACGGATTTTGACCGGCGGTGATGATGCGGCAACGCAGTATTTCAAACAGGCCACGTATACACCGCTGAAAGCCAAATTCGCACCCATCATCGGCCGGACGACCGAGAAAGTTAAATTAGGCGAGACCTACGACGCCTTGGCGAAGAAGGCGGTGGCCCTGGGCGTTCTCAAACCCGAGGACGCAACACTCCAGTCCTACGTGACGGAAAAGACTCTCGACGGATTATTTCTGATGATGGCGGAGGAAGAGCGTGCGATTCGTAAAGATCCGCTCGGCCAGGCCAGCAGCCTGCTGAAAAAAGTCTTCGGAGCCGTCCACTGAGCTGAAAGAACAACGCTTGCCCCTACCCCAAGCGCTCAGTACCATGGCTGCGATTCGGCCCTAGAGCCGCAACCGTTGGCCCTCGACGCACAATCATCGATCAGCGCTCGTCAAAAAAAAGGAGATTGCCATGGGATTAGGTGCAGAATTCAAAGAATTTGCCATGAAGGGCAACGTGGTCGACTTGGCGGTCGGCGTGATCATCGGCGCTGCTTTCGGAAAGATCGTTTCCTCGCTGGTCGGCGATGTCTTCATGCCCACGCTCGGCAAGATCATAGGCGGTTTCAATTTCTCGGATTTGGCGGTGACTCTCGGCAAGGACCCGACGGGCAAGGAAGTACTGGTCAAGTACGGCGCTTTCATTCAAAC
>WNFS01002887.1_pt1 | contig 19245 bp, 18 predicted proteins | sample 5400141 | NCBI WGS metagenome assembly WNFS01 (sample SAMN13153358, study PRJNA577476) | soil metagenome | isolation source: 60 cm saprolite under Madrone tree | place: USA:California | collected 2016-06-14
GGCGACGCGCGCTCCACGCCGAGATAGCGGCCGCCCGGCGCCAGCACCCGGCGGATCTCGCGGAGCGCCCGGGACGGGTCCGGCAGACGGTAGAGGACGACCTGCGAGTAAACGGCGTCGAACTGCCCGTCGTCGAACGGCAGCGTCTCGGCATCGGCGGCGGCGTACACGTCCGCCGGGGAGCCGAGTATGTCACCGGTGGGGACGGCATGCTGCCTGAGGTAGCGGGGCGAGACATCAGTAGCCACGACCGTTGCCTGGGGCGTGCGTGCCTTGGCCAGGGCGCTCGCGTAGCAGAGCCCGCCGCCGATCTCGAGAAAGCTTCGGGTCCGGCCGTCCACCAGCTCGGGCAGCCAGCGCGTGTCGCACCACTCGATCCAGTAGCGCTTGTGCTGGAAAAGGCGGCGCCACGTCGGCAGTCCCGCATCCGCGTGCGCTTCGTCTTCGTTGGACTTCACCGCGTCGAGCGATCGCGGCAGGAGGTCCCACACGCCGTCGGCGGGGGCGAAAGTTCTCCCGCATCCGGGACAGGCCGGCCGCCCCTCGAGCGGCCCCATGGACTTGGAGCAGTCCGGGCAGCGGAGCCTAACGGGCAGGCTTGAACCCATCCACCGTCTCCTGGTAGACCTTCTGGACCCGGCGCACCGTGAGGTCCCAGCGGAAGTGGCGATCCACTCGCTCGGCAGCCGCGGCGCCGAAGCGGGCGCGGACCTCCGGCTCCCGCAGCAGACGCACCACGCGGTCGGCGAAGGCCGCGCGGTCGTTCGGCTCGACCAGGAAGCCCGTGCCGCCGTCCTCGATCATCTCGCCGAGCGACGCCGCGCGGAAAGCCACCACCGGCTTGCCGCACGACATGGCCTCCTGCGGCGCGAGCGGGAATCCCTCGAGGAGCGAGGGAAAGGCGAAGACGTCGGCGAGGTTCAGCATGGGAACCTTGTCGGCCTCGGGCAGGTAGCCGGTGAAGATCACCGCGCCCTGGAGGCCGAGACGGTTGACCAGTGCCTCGAGCTCGCTCCTCAGCGGACCCGACCCGACCCAGACCAGCCGGACGTCCTCGCCCGCCGCGCGGCGAATCTCGGCGAAGGTCTCGATGAGCAGCACGGGGTTCTTCCTGGCGATCAGCGGGCCCAACGACAGCAGCACCCGCTTGCCCGCGATGTTCCAACGCCTGGCCAGGACTTCGTCTCTCGGGCCCGGGGCGTACTTCGGCCCGACACCGCAGTAGACAACCTGGACGTGGTCGGTGCGGACGCCCAGCTCGTCGGCAAGCTGGCGCTTGGCGAACTGGCTGTCGGTGATCACGCAGTCGGACGCCTCGATGACACGCTTCTCGATGATCGGGTTGAGCGGGCTCGGGTCGAGGTGGTGATGATGGGTCACCATCGGCACCGGCAGCCGGTAGTGCCGCCGCGCCCAGAGCGCGGCGGGACCCACGAAGCGCGCGGAGTGTGCGCGCAACAGGTCATAGCCCTGCTCGTCCCACAGCTTCTTGATGTACCTCGGCCAGACAAAGGGCGTGACGTACCAGCGGAGGCCCTTGGGAGGCCATACCGGGTGAACCGTGAGCCCAGGAACGCGATCGTAGGGCTTGCCGCGGGCCAGCAGCACGTGACACTCCTCGCCGAGCGCGGCCAGGCCCTTCAGGAGATCGCGCTCGTAGACTTCCCCGCCCGAGCCGGACTCGGGCGCGATGCCGCAGTGCGGAGAGCAGATCCGCATCACGCGAGTCCTTCGGCGCGCGCCAGCTGCCGCAGCGTGCCCGCGATCAGCTCCCGCTCGTCGGCGGTGAGATCGGGCGAGTTGGAGACGTAGAGGCCGCGCGAGAGCAGATCGGCGGCGACGGGCGTGTCGGCGGCGCTGTACCCCATGTCCCGGTACGGCGCCTGGGCGGGGATGAGAGAGAAGAACGGCCGCGTCTCGATCCCGGCCGCGTGAAGCGCGGCTTCGGCGCGCCCGCGAAGTTGGGGCTCGCGGAAGAGGAGGTGATACCCGAAGTAGACCGACCGCGCGTACGGGCGCTCGGCCGGCAAGCGCTCGATCATCCGGTCCAGGCCCCCCAACGCCGCGTTGAGCGCCGCGACGTTGGCCCGGCGCCGGGTGATGTAGCCTTCGAGCTTGCCCACCTGCGCGCATCCCACCGCCGCCTGCAGGTCGGTCATCTTGGCGTTGCCGCCGAGGAAGGCATGGAGAAAGTGCTGCCCCGGGACCTGGCCGAAGTTCCGGATGGCGCGCATCCGCTCGGCCAGCTCCGCGTCGCCGGTCACCAGCATGCCTCCCTCTCCCGAGGTGATGATCTTGTTCGCGTAGAGGCTGAAGCACCCGACGGTGCCGAAGCCGCCCACGGCGCGCCCCTTGTAGCGGGCTCCCGTGGCCTGGCAGGCGTCCTCGATCACCGGCAGCCCGCGTGCGCGCGCAAGCTCCAGGATGGGATCGAGGTCCAGCGGATGGCCGAAGAGGTGCACCGGCAAAAGCGCCCGTGTCCGCGACGTGATGCGCTTCTCGATCCCGGCAACTTCGAGGTTGTAGGTTTCAGGGTCGACGTCGCCGAAGACCGGGCGTGCCCCGGTGAAGAGGATCGGGTTCGCCGAGGCGATACACGAAAGCGGCGTCGTGATGACCTCGTCGCCCGACCCGACCCCGAGCGCGGCCAGGGCCACGTGCAGGGCGGCCGTGCCTGTCGTGGTCGCCACGGCGTGTTCGGTGCCGCAGAGCCGGGCGAACGCCGCCTCGAGCTCGCGCACCTTCTCACCCTGGGTGATCCAGCCGCTCGCGGCCACGACCCTGACGGCTTCCGCCTCGGGGGAGCCGATATCCGGCTTGGCGACGGGAATCCGCCAGACCATCAGCCTTCCAGGGCCTCGGCCAACGCCAGGGCGACCCGCTCGACCTCCGCCTGGCCGAGACCAGTGCCGGAGGGCAGGTTCAGGCCGTGGGACGCCAGCTGCTCCGCGACGGGCAGCCGCTGGCCCGTTGCGTAGGGCGGCAGCGTGTGGATCGGGTGGAAGAATGGCCGGGAGTCCACGCCGCGATCTGCGAGCCGGCTCCTGACGACGTCGAGGGTGGGAGTGGCCTCGCCGAGAACCACCGAATACATCCAGTAGACGTTGCGCGCCCACGCGGCCTCCGGATGAAGGCGGAGCCGGCCGGCCCGGGCGAGGGGCGCCAGACGGTCGGCGTACCAGCGCGCGATCTGCCGCTTCTTCTCGATGAAGCCCAGCATCTTCTTCGTCTGGGCCACGCCCACCGCGGCCTGGAGATTCGTCATCCGGTAGTTGAAGCCGATCACCTCGTGCCAGTAGCTGCGCTTGGGATCCATGCCGTGGTCCCGGAAGAGCCGGAGCCGCTCCGCGAGGGCCGCGTTGTCCGTCACGCACATGCCTCCCTCGCCGGTCGTGATGATCTTGTTGCCGTAGAAGGAGAAGCAGCCGATCGCTCCGAGAGAGCCGACGCGGCGGCCCCGGCACTCGGCGCCGTGCGCCTCCGCGGCGTCCTCCAGCACGGGGATCCCGCGCCGATTCCCGATAGCCATGATTGCGTCCATGTCGCACGGATGGCCGTACAGGTGCACCGGGATGATGGCGCGCGTCTTCGGCGTGATCCGCGCCTCGAGCTTCGCCGGATCGAGCTGCCAGGTCCCGGGATCCGAGTCCGCGAACACGGGCGTGGCCCCGCAGTAGTGGACGACGTTCGCGGTGGCGACGAAGGTCAGGCTCGGAATGATCACCTCGTCGCCCGGCCCGACCCCCGCGGCCACGAGCGCCAGATGGAGCGACATCGTCCCGTTCGCGACGGCCACGCCGTGCGCGACCCCGCAGAAGGCGGCGAAGTCGCGCTCGAACTGCCCGATGAACGCGCCGAGCGAGCTGATCCAGCCCGAGCGCATCGCCTCCATCACGTTGGCGATCTCTTCCTCGCCGATCACGGGCGCGGCGATGGGAATGCGGGGCAGCGTCACGGCGTCACCATGGCGTCCGCGCGTCCCGCGCTTGACACTCCGGAAAGGGCCGGGCTACGCTCGGCGCGATGACACGCATGTTTCGCTCCCTCGCTCGGCGCCTGCTCGGCGTCGCGCGGCCCCCGACGTACTACCTGCCCTGGATCGTCCGACCCGGACTCGAGTGCGCGCTCGTGCTGAGCAACGTGGAGGCCCGCTTCAAGCCGGAGCACGGCAGCGGCCCCTTCCGCGCCTCGGTCGTCCAGTACGACGCCCGGGGCGTCGCGGCCCACGTCTACGAGGTCTCGCTCCAGAGCAGCACCGACGCCCTCGAGCTTCCCCTGAAGCCGGCGGACGGAGGCTGCGGCTTCGTCACGGTCACCGGCGACCGGATCCAGTCCGATCTCTACGTGACGCTCTCGGATGGCCACGACTACACCGCGACCCACGGACGCGGCGAGTTCGTCGAGGCGTACCCGCCCCTGACGCGCCTGCTGCTGGAGGCGGGCTGCGGGGTGGCGTCCCTGGCCGGCCGGACGATCCCTCTCTTTGCGCGAAACCAGTACGTCTATCTGGGTCCTGAAAGCCGATCGCATGTGCTCCTCATGAATCTCTCGAACGTGACGAATTGCATCCGGGCGGTCCTCAACCCGGCGCAGAGCGCTGCAGCGCGCGCAGTGGGCTCCCGGCTCTTCCGGCTGCCGCCCATGGGCTCGCATCTCCTGGACGTCGCATCGCTCGCCCCGGGGCGCGCGCTGAATGCAGGCGCCTGGCGGCTCGGGCTCGAAGGCAACGCCTGGTTCAATCTCTACCTCGTGGGCGCGGGACCCCTGGACCTCGCCGGGCCCTTGTCGCTGATGCATGTCAAGTAGCCTCTCGGCGCTGCTGTCGGGCACGTTCTACGAGCACGGCTACGATCATCGCGTGGAGATCATTCACCAACGGGATGCCGGCGCGCACCGGCGGCTCGCGTCCCTCGAGGTCACGCTGTACGACAAGGACGGCGCGCTCCTGGCGCCATCTTCCCGTACCGTCCGCATCACTACGCGTATTTCCACCGGCGGGGGTCCACGGCGGCGCCGCTCTATTACGCCGTCAACGCGGCGCTCGGCGGCGTGCCCGACCGGGTCGGCGCGACGAACATCAACAACTTCGAGACCTACGTCTTCCGGCAGCAGCCCTTCGCCGAGACCTACTCGCTCCTCCTCGGCTGCCTGGCCCGCTTCGTGCCGGTGCAGGCCCAGGTGTTCGCGTACTACGGGAGCCGGCGAATTGCCCGGGACGTGACGCTCGCTCCCAAGTGCCACAGTGAAGTGCAACTGCCCGCGGAAAACGGCGGGGAGCGCCTCGCCCGCGTGGAAGTCAAGGCCCTCTTCAGGCTGCTGAGCTACGTCGTCGGCCGCCGCGCGGGCACGGGCGATCTCGTGCTGTTCGATCATCTCTTCACCTACGCCAAATGACCTCTGGTGCGGGCACGGAAACGTCACAGCAGGAGCCCGGAGACGATATTCTGCTCTGCTACTGCACCATGGTGACACTCGGCGAGCTGCGGGCGGCGTGCCGAGCGGGCCGGTGGCCGCTTCCGGGAAAGGAGAATACCGGCAAGCTCTGCACGGGCTGCGTCGGAGACCTCCTCTACTGCCTGCGGCTCTGTGGCGTGGACGCCTCACTCTGAGGCCCCCTTCCCGAGGCCGTCGGCGAGAGCAGCGACGACGGCGGCGCGCTCTTCCGCGGTGATCCCGACCGAGCACGGCAGCGACAGGCCGCGCTCGTAGAGGCGCGTCGCGACTTCGACCTTGTAGGCCTGCGCGGCCTTGAAGACCGGCTGCTGATGGAGCGGTCGCCAGAGGGGTCGTGCGCCTACTCCGGCCCCCATGAGCCCCCGCAGGAGCGCGCGGACATCCGTGGGGCGCGGCCCCTCCAGCAGCGCAGACGTCATCCAGTACGTCGAGCGCGCCCACGGCGCCTCGGTGAACACCGTGACTCCGGGCACCCGCGCCAGCGCCTCCGCGTAGTGAGCCGCCGTCGCGCGCTTGGCCTCGACGAAGCCGTCGAGCTGCTCGAGCTGCGCCACGCCGAGCGCCGCCTGGATATTGGTGAGCCGGTAGTTGAACCCGGTCTCCTCGTGCACGTACTCGATGGCGTCCGCGCGCGCCTGGGTCGTCAGCGAGCGGACGCGCCGGGCCAGCGCATCGTCGCGGGTCAGGACCATCCCGCCGCCGCCCGTCGTGATGATCTTGTTGCCGTTGAAGGACAGGCAGCTCACGAGTCCCTCGCAGCCTACGGGGCGGTCGCGGTACAAGGCGCCCAAGGCTTCCGCCGCGTCCTCGACTACGGCGAGCGGGTAGCGTGCCGCGACCTCCAGGACCGCGTCCAGGTCGCAGGGATGACCGTACAGGTGCACGGGCAGCACCGCGCGCACGACGCGCCCCGTCGCCCGGTTGACCACCTGCCCCGCCTTGACCACGCACTCGCGCGAGAGGAACTCGGCCATCTTGCCCGCGTCGAGGCCCCACGACGTCTCCTCGGAGTCGAGGAAGACCGGCTGAGCGCCGCAGTAGGACACGGCATTGGCCGTCGCGATGAAGGTGAGCGCCGGCACCAGCACCTCGTCACCCGGCTGAACGCCCCCCGCCAGGAGCGCCACGTGGAGCGCGGCGGTGCCGTTCACGGTGGCGACGGCGTGAGGCACGCCGACATAGGCCGCCACCTCCCGCTCGAAGCGGTCCACGAAGGGGCCGACGGACGAGACCCAGTTGGTGTCGAGGCATTCCTTGAGGTACTTCCACTCGTTGCCGGCGAGGTGCGGCACGGCGTTCGGAATGGCGCGCCCGGACCCTGTCATCGCGCCCCTCCCTCGCGCCCGCGCCAGTCGCGGTACCACGCCATGGTGTCGCGCACCCCGGCTTCCAGGGACACCTTGGGCACGAAGCCCGTGAGCGCCTGGAGGCGCCCGATATCGGGGCAGCGCCGCGCGACCGAGCCCGCGGGAGCGGCGACGCGCTCGAGCGCGGGCTCGAAGCGGGCCTCTCGCAGTATGAGCCGGACCAGGTCCTCGATCAGCGTCTCCTCGCTGTCGTTGCCGATGTTGACGATCTGCCCCCACGCCGTCTGGGTCGACGTGAGCCGGACCAGCGCCTCCACGGCATCCGAGACGTGGCAGAAAGCGCGGCGCTGGTCGGCGCCGTAGACGCGGAAAGGGTTCTCGCGGCGGAACGCGCGGAGCGACAGCTCGGGAATCACGTGGTCGGCGCCCATTCGCGGGCCGTAGACGTTGTGAAAGCGGCCGACGACGGCGGAGAGCCCGCGGGCGCGCGCCGTGTGGACCACCGCGGCCTCTCCCAGGATCTTGCTCGCGGCGTAGGCGAAGCGCGGCGCCCGGATGTCCTCGACCGACAGCGCGACCTCCTCGGGCGTCGGCACCGGCACCGTCCCCGCGGACACCCCGCCCGCGTAGGTCTCGCTGGTCGAGGCGAAGAAAAGAACACCAGACTCGGGCGCGAGCCAGTCGAGGAGATGCATGAGCGCGAGCGTGTTGGTGCGCACCACGCGCGCCGGGTCGGTCTCGACGTTGCGCACCCCCACCACGGCCGCGAGCATGTACACGGAGTCCCATCGGCGCGGCAGCTCCGCGAGCGCGTCCGGGCGCGTCAGGTCCGCCCGCACCATGGTGACGTTGGGCCGGGCGCAGAGCGCCTCGAGCTCCCGGTCGCGCCGGCCGCGCGAGAGATCGTCCACGAGCGTCAGCGTGTGCCCCTCGGCGCAGAGCCGCGCGGCGAGGTGATAGCCGATGAAGCCCGCCCCGCCGAGTATGAGCGCCCTAGGCATAGCCGATGCCCGCGTAGCGCACCCCTGCCGCCCGCACCGTCTCCTCGTCGAGGATGCGCCAGCAATCGTAGAGCACGGCCGGGTGCCGCAGTCGCGGCAGGAGCCGCCCCAGATCGAGCTTGGCGTACTCGGGATGGTTGGTGATGACGAGCACGGCGTCGGCGCCCTCGAAGGCCGCTTCCGCGGTCACGGGCTCAGCCCCGAGCTCGCGAATGATACCCGCCGCGACCAAATGATCGTGGCCGCGAAGCTCGAGCCCCGCGGCACGGAAGAGCGGCAGCATCGAGAGAATCGGCGAGCCGCGCATGTCGTCGGTCGGCGGCCAGCCCTTGTAGGCCCAACCGAGGACGGCGAGCCGCGCGCCCTCGACCGCGCCCCGAGCGGAGCGGATCATGGCGATGAGGCGCTCGGCCACGTGCCCCGGCAGATGCTCGTTGAGCCCGCGGGCCTGCCCCACCAGCCAGGGCGTGAAACCCGCGGCACGAGAGGCGGTCATGAGGATGTAGGGGTCTTTGGACAGGCACGCGCCTCCGACGAAGCCGGGCTTGGCGAGGTCGGGGCGCGGGTACTCGACGTTGGCCGCGCGGATCACCTCGAGCGGATCGAGCTTCCAGCTTTCGGCCATGAGGGCGACCTCGTTGCCGTAGGAGTAGATCAGGTCGGTGTGACAGTTGTTCACCAGCTTGACGAGCTCGGCCGCCTCGAGCGAGGACACGGGGACGACCCTGTGCGTGATGCGGGCGAAGAGCGCCGCCGCCGACTCACGGCCGTCGGAGTCGAGACCGCCGACCACCTGCGGCAGCTCCTCCAGCTCCCGAAGGGCCTGCCCCTGTATGGTCCGCTCGGGCGCGAAGGCCAGTCGAGCCCGCCCCCACCTGGCGAGGAGCTCGGGCAGCACCACGGAGCGGCTCGCGCCCACCGGCACGGTGCTCCTGACGATGACGAGGGTGTTGGACGCGCAGCGCTCCGCCACGTGCCTGGAGGCCGCGCGGAGATTGCCGAGCTCGGGCTCATGGGTGCCGGGGTTGACCGGCGTCGAGACGCAGATGATCGCCACATCGACTCCCCCCTTGGGCAGCTCGGCGGCGACGTGGAGGCGCTCGCCGAGAAACTCGCGGAGACCTTCCTCCACACCCGGCTCGAAAATGTGCGGCCGGCCCTTCCCGAGCGAGTCGAGCACGGCCTGCGACGTGTCCACGCCGTGGACGGTGAAGCCCTTGCGCGCCAGCGTCACCGCCAGCGTCAAGCCGACATAACCGAGCCCCACTACGCCGACGGTATTCACAGTCAATCCAAAAGTCCTTCGGCGACGTCGCGATTGGCCTTCTCCAGGTCGTGGAGCCGGCCGACGTCGAGCCAGTACTCGCGGATGAGATAAGCCGCCACAACGCGCCCGCCGTCGACCAACGCCCGGATCATATCGGTCGCGTCGAAATACTCGCCGGGAGGGATCAGGTCGATGGCGGACGGGTCCAGCAGGTAGATCCCGGCGTTCACCGGGAATTCCTTGTGCGGCTTCTCCTCCACCCGGGTCACGCGCCCGTCGTGGAGCGTGAACTCGCCGTAGGGAATGTCCACCTGGTGGAGGGACACGCCCACGGTCATCGCGGCCTCGCGCTGGCCGCGGTGGTATTCCCACATCGCCCGGAAGTCGCATTTGGTCAGGATGTCGGCATTGACCACGAAGAAGGGGGCGTCGAGTCGATCGCGCAGGAGCGTGAGCGCCCCCATGGTGCCAAGTGGGCTGGCTTCGAGAGCGTAGTCGAGGCTCACGCCGAGCCGGCTGCCGTTACCCAGGCGCTTCCGGATCAGCTCCGACTTGTGGTGAAGCGCGACCGTCATCTCCGTCACGCCCGACTGGCGCAGCCGCTCGATCAGGAGCTCGACCAGCGGCTTGCCGCCAACGGCAACCAGGGGCTTGGGCGTGGACTCGGTCAGCGGCCTGAGCCGACGTCCTTCACCTCCCGCCATGATGACGGCGTGGGCTCTCAGCGGCGGCAGCGCGACCAGATCCTCGAGCCGCAGCATGTCCGCCACGCGACGCTCGGCGTCGAGCAGCGGCAGGTGGCGCACGGACCGCGACCGCATGATCTGAAGCGCCTCCGGGCCGGACAGCCCCGACGGCCCCACCAGCGGTGCGCGGTTGACGACCTCGTCCACTTTGGCGTCGAGGGACGCGCCGCGGAGCATGGCCCGGCGGATGTCGCCGTCCGTGACCACCCCGGCGAGCCTCCGGTCGGCATCCACCACGAGGACGATCTGCTTGCCGCTCTGGGTCATGGCTTCGAGCACGGCGCGCAGGCTCGCTCCCAGGCCCAGGGTGCAGGCGGCCAGGTCGGCCATCAGGCTTCCTCCTCGACGTCGGCGAAGCGCTTCTGGACGAGGCGCGCGTCGAGCGGGACCTTGCTCAGGATGTCGACGATCCGGGGGGCGGCGCTGCCGTCGCCGTAGGGATTGGCGGCGGCGCGGGCCCGTGCCCTGAACGCCGGCGCCTGCGCCGCCTCGATGCCGCGGAGAATCTCCTCGCGAGATGGCGCGACGTCGATCACGTTGGCCCCGCGCAGGCGGCCGCGCTGGCGCGCGCCGATATTGACCGCGGGCAGCCCGAACGACGGCGCCTCGATGAGCCCGCTCGAGGAATTTCCGATCATCACGTCGGCATGGCTGAGGAGCGAGAGGTAAAGGCGCTCGCCGAGGCTGCGTACGAGCCGGCAGCGGCCGGGATGGCGCCCGGCGAACTCCTCGAGCCTGTCGATGATGACGCGGCCGGACGTATCGGCATTGGGGTACGTGATCACGAGCGTGCCGTCGGACTTCTCGAGCGCCGCGAGGAGCTCGTCCACGCAGTACGCCGTGTCGCGGTACTCGAGTGTGACAGGGTGGAAGGTGACGAGGTGCCACGGCCCCTCGGCGGGCAGTCCCAGCTCGCGCGCGAGGGTTTCGCGCGGCAGCGCGGCGAGGCCGGCCAACCGGTCGAGGCCGGGCGCGCCGACGGTGTGGATGCGCCACGCCTCCTCGCCCATTCGTGCGATGCGACGCGCGTGGATGTCGGCGGAGGCGAAGTGCACGTGGGCGAGCTTGGTGATGGCGTGACGGATCTGATTGTCCATCGCGCCCTCGGAGACCTCGCCCCCGTGGATATGCGCGACGGGGAGAGCAAAGGGCAGGGCCGCCACGGCCGCCGCCAGCATCTCGAAGCGGTCGCCGAGCACGACCACGAGGTCCGGCCGGCGGCGGGCAAAGGCGCGCGCGAAGCCCTCGACGCCGCGTCCCGTCGAGATCGCCACCGCCTCGGGCGTGTCGCCCTTCTCGAGCATCTCGATCCGCTCGGCGATGGGAATGCCATCGGCTTCGATCTCCCGGACCGTATTCCCGAACTCGGGCGCGAGATGCATGCCGCCCACGAAGAGCACGAGCTCCAGGTTGGGCGCCCGGCGGATGCCGTCGATCACGGGCCGCAGGTGCCCGTAGTCCGAGCGGCTGACCGTCACCACGCCGACGCGTCGCGGTGCAGTCGTCATGGCTCCCCGAGCGCCTCCCACGGGATCACCTCGTCAGCGGCGACATCGCGAGTCACCTTTCGGCCGAGCGCGCGCGGCAGCTCGCCCGGGGGAATGCCGGTGCCGGGCCGCTTGACGACGACGTCCCCCGCCGTGAGCCGCCTGCCCGCCCCGAGCGCGTGCGCGGCCACGAGACTCTTGCGGGCCACGCGCCGTGTGTCGGCCTCGGATGGCATCGGGCGCTTGACGCCGTCGCCCAGGGCCGATTCGACGTTGCGGATGGCACGCACCATGGCCGCGAAGGCGGGCGGGTCGAGAGACGCGCGGTGGTCGGGTCCCGCGAGGGCCGTGTCGATCGTCAGGTGTTTCTCGATGATGTCCGCGCCACGCGCCGCGGCGGCCACGGCGATCTCGATGCCGAGCGTATGGTCGGAGAAGCCGACGGGACCGCCGAAGCGGGCGGCCAGCGTGTCCATGGCGCGCAGGTTGATCTCGCCTGGCGGCGCCGGATACGCGGAGAGGCAGTGCAGGACGGCCAGCGGCGGATCGCCCGCGGCGCGGATGGTGGCCACCGCCTGCTCGACCTCCTCCAGGCTCGCCATGCCCGTCGAGAGGATGATGGGGCGGCCCTTGGCCGCTACGTGCCGCAGCAGCGGAAGATTCGTGATCTCGCCGGAAGGGATCTTGAAGAGTGGGAGGCCGAGCGCCTCGAGAGCATCGGCGCTCTTCTCGTCGAACGGCGCCGAGAAGAAGACGAGCCCGTGCTTGGCGGAGCGATCGTGGAGCAGGGCGAGCTCGCCGGGGCCAAGCTCGAGGCGCGCCAGCATCTCGCGCTGGCTCTCCCCCGCCCCTGTCGTTTCCGCCTGGTAACTGGCCTTAGGCGCACCGCGCGTCAGGAGCGAGTCCACGGTGAAGGTCTGGAACTTGACCGCGTCGGCGCCGCACTCCGCGGCGGCGTCCACCAGCCGCCTCGCGAGGGCCGGATCACCGTTGTGGTTGACGCCCGCCTCGGCCACGATGAAGATGGGAGTGCCCCTTCCGATCCTCCGCTCGCCGACCATGAAAGCGTGGTCGCCGGCCTTCACCGCGCCACCTCCTGCGTCCGTTCCCGGCGTATCTCTTCGACCACGGCGAGAAAGCGGGAGGCCAGGGCACCGTCCACGGGATGGATGTAGCGCTCCGCGAAGTCGAAGCCGCGCTTGACGAGCGCAGCACGCGCGCGATCGTCAAGGAGCACGCGGTCGAGGGCGCGCGCGAAGCCCTGCGAGTCTCCGATGTTCGCGCGCTCGACGGCCCCCTCGCGCACGTAGGGGAACATGTACCCGCCGTCATAGTCTTTGCCAGCCATCTGCACGGCGATCACCGGACACCCGAGGGCCATCGCCTCCACGCCCGCCATGGACGTCACCATGATCGCGGCGTCGGCCGCGGCGAAGAGGCGGTGGATGTCGTACTCCTGCGTCACCGGCACCTCCGGCCACCCCCACCGTCTCGCTTGCTCGCGGACGAGCGCGATATTCTCGTTCGGATGGACCTTCAGGATCACCTGGGCATTGGTGCCGCTCTGGCGCAGCCCATCGATCACGGTCCGGTAGTACGCCTCTTTCTCCTCGGCCGAGAACAGGAACGACACGTACTTGGAGGCGAAGACGAGCACAGGCCGGGCCGGATCCAACCCGAACGTGTCGGCCACGGCGCGGCGCAGCTCGGCCCGCGGCACGAGGCGCGCGGCATTGGATCGTGGATCACCGACGACCGAGATCCGCTCCGGCTTGATCTTCTCCGTGTCCACCAGCTGGCTCTCGAGGTGGTCGCCGATCACCAGCATCCGGTCCGCGACATCGAAGAACGGATACTGGTCGCGGCCGAGCATCAGCGCGCCCGAGAAGAGGACGCGGGGAATGCCGCGCTGCTCCGCGGCAAAGGCGAGCGCCCGCTCGGCCAAACGCCGCGTGCTGGTGATCAGCACTGCCGTGGGCCGAATGGCATCCAGCGCCCGGAAGGCCGCCTCCTGGGCGAGCAGGGCGGACAGGAGGCCGCGGGTAATCGAGTCGCGTAGAAACGGGCGTACGACATCGGCGAGCGGCACTCCGTCTATCGTCAGCCGGCGCGACCAATCGGGATCGCGCTCCAGACGCGACCACGTCTTCGCGAGCACCGGCCGGTAGCGCCGGACCATCGCTCGCGATTCCTCGCTCGAGAGGTAGTCGGTCAGAAAGGCGGCCGGGAAGCCGCTCGCGCGCAGGCGCTCGAGACTCCGGCCGAACGCGGGCTCGGGGTTGGCGGCGGCGACCACGAGGCCCTCGACAGACGCGGCCCTGAGGGAGACGAGGAGCGGATCCACGACGGCATGATGCCGGGGACGGCACGTGACGCACAGGACACGCTCCGTGCCGGACGCAGGCGCCACCGCGACGGGCTCGCGGTGGAAATCGGTGAGCTCGCGGAGCCGCACCCGTTCCTCTCGCGGATACAGCCACCGAAGGGTGGCCGAGAGAACGCGCGAGGAGACCATGCGGGGCGCCGCCGTCCGACACGGCACGCCGCGTCGTCTGGCCACCAATCGCGCCAGCCGTTCCGGCATCGACGCGCCGCTCAGGACCACCACGCGGTCTGGCCCGACTTCCCCGATCACGTGCTCGAGGATGCCGAGCGGCTCGACGATCTCCATCCGGAGCACGATGCTCCGCGAGATCGTGAGGAGATCGGGAAGCCACACGCCCCGGTGGCTCAGCTCGGGCGCCGACTCCGCGCTCGGCCACGAGTCGGCGACGAGGCGCGCCGTCGAGTCACCGAGGGCGCGCGAGTCCACCTTGTAGGATTCCTCGTCGTAGTAGCGGACGCTCACCCCGGTGGGAAGGCGCGCGTCGCCCAGCAGCTGGCGTGCGGTCAGCAGCATGACCGGGCCGCGCGCGCGCTCCTCCTCGACGGCGCGGACCAACCGCCGCCGGTAGCGGCGCACGTAGCGCTCGAAGGCGGCGCGCACCCAGCTCCGCCTGAATTCGCCGTAGCTCCGCGTGGACTCGGTGACGAGAAGGGTGCCGCTCATGCGGTTTGGATCCCCCCGCGCTCCGGAACGACGACCGCCCCTGCTTTGACCCTGGCGCCCTTCCGCACCGTCACGCCCGGCACCACCAGCGCGCCCATACCGAGAAACGCCCCCGCTTCGATCGTGACGCTCCCGGCCAGGATCACGCCGGGAGAGAGGTAGACGTTGTCGGCGACGCGACAGTCGTGCTCGACGATGACGCCGCTGTAGAGCACGACGTTGTCCCCGATCTCGACGGCGGCCCCGAGCACCACGTTCGCGAAGGCGACGACGCCCTCGCCCAGCTTGCAGGTCCGCGACACGCTGGCCCGCGGGTGAATCAGCGTGGGAGTGGCCACGCGCAGCGACTCGAGCATGGCGAAGAGCTCCGCGCGACGGCCGAGCGCGGTGTTGCCGACGCCGACGACGGCCCCGTCTATCTTTCCGTCGCGGGCCAGCGCCGCTACCTCGTCGTCTCCTCCGAGCACCTCCGGACCAGGAACACGGTCCGTGAACCCGACGACGGTGAAGCCGCACTCGGCGGCGAGATCCGCGACCGCGCGCCCGTGCCCGCCCGCTCCGAGGATCAGCAGCCGCCCGGCCACCGGCGCCTCATCCGCGACCGGGCGGAAGGACCACCCGCCCTTCCCGCAGCAGCAGCTCGGCCAGGAGAAAGTCCCACTCCGTGTCGATGTTGACCGAGGGCTCGAAGCCCATGATCACGCCTCGGTTGTCGTCGCCCAGGATGTGGCCCTGCTCCATCAATGTCGCGTAGCGCGTGACGTAGACGGCGCCTGAGGGCTGGTACACCGGCGGCGCGTCCTGTCGGCGGACGTACGTGTGCCCGTCGGGGAAGAGCGCCATCGTCCTGTCCCCGTCGAGCGTCTTCATGAAGTACGGGTGGTAGGACGCCTCGGACAGGGTCTGGGCCGAGTCGGAGCCGGTGTCGATGACCTTCGTGACGGTCGCGTCGATCTCGACACCGGTGCGGAACGGCGAGGTCGGCTGGAGCGTGACGATCATGTCGGGCCGCACGCCCGCCGAAGACTCGAGCCAGCGCACCGCGTGCTGGAGCACGGGCAGCATGCCCGCCTGGTCCGTGGCGAGCTCGGCCGGGCGCAGGAAGGGAACTTCGGCGCCGTGGCGCCCGGCCTCCTCGGCGATCTCGGGACTGTCCGTGGAGACGATGAAGCGCGCGAGCAGCGCCGCCTCCCGCGCCGAGGCGACGGCCTGCCCGATGAGCGAGAGCGCGCCCAGCTTGCGCAGGTTCTTGCCCGGCAGGCCCTTGGAGCCGCCGCGGGCCGGGATGACGCCCAAGGCGTACGGCGTCTTCACGATCTGCTAGACCCGCACCCAGCGCCGCTCCGCCGAAGCCTTGACCGCGGCGTCGATCACGCGCATGGTCTTGAGCCCGTCCCACCCGTCGCAGACGGGCGCGGCCTCGCCGCGGATGCACGCGAGGAAGTGCTTCGCTTCCTCGACGTACATGTCATTGAGCTGGCACGTGAAGGGATAGATCTCCCAGCGGCCCGCCTGGGGGTCGAAGAGACGGATCTCGTTCTCGAAGCGCCGCCACTGGATGACGCCCTGCTCGCCCATCAGCTCGAAGTGGCTGTGGACGTTCCACGCGAAGAGATTCATGTGGATGTTGCCGATCGTCCCCGAGGCGAAGCGAACCGTCAGGTCGGCGATGTCGTCGGTGGTGATGTCGAGGCTCGAGACGCGGTCCACAACCGCGCTCACCTCGGCGATCTCGCCGCAGAGCCAGCGCATGTAGTCGATGGCATGGCTCTCGTCGAGCACGCAGCCGCCCCCCTGCCTGGCATCCGCCATGTAGAACTGGCGGTAGTCCTTGCCCGGATAGCGAGTCGTCAGGTGGTAGGCGTACTCGGTGCGCGCGGCGCGCACCGCCCCGATCCGGCCCTCCTTGAGGAGCTTCTCCACGAGCAGCATCGGCGGCCAGTAACGCCAGTTGTAGGCCGTCAGCACCTTGAGCCGCCTGGCGTCGCAGAACTTGAGAAGGTCCTCGACGCCGTCCACAGCCTGGGCGAAGGGCTTCTCGACCATGAGGTGGGCGCCGCGCTCGGCGGCCCGGCGGCCGAGGGCGATGTGCGACTCGGGGGGCGTGCAGATGACCGCGCCGTCGGCGCCCTCGAGCGCGGCCTCGGCCGTGGCGGCGATGTTCGCGAACGGGAAGTCCTTCGCCGCCGCCTCGCGCGGGGCGGGCGCGGCATCGTAGGCGCTCAGGGCCTCGACCCCGACCGACCGGAAATTGCCGAGATGGCGGCGGCCGATGGAGCCGAGTCCAAGGACGGCGATCTTCATTTCTTTGTCTCCAGGACAAGGCGCGGAGCCGGCTTGGGCGGCGGGTCCGCGGCGTGCAGGCGGTTCCATTCCTTCTCGTAGCGCTCGATGCGGCCGATGTCCCGCAGCACCATGAGCTCGCGCAGCCCGTACAGCTCGACCGCGTTGAACTTCTTCGAGATGACTGCGGTGACGCGCGTGGCATCGCCCAGGTCCAGGAGGAAGGCCTCGAGGTCGCCGTTGTATTGCTCGAGGATTCGCTGCTTGTTGGTGTAGTACCACTCGGTGCCCGGGTACGGCGTGGCGAAGAAGGGCTTGACGCTGAGGCCGAGACGGTTCCAGGCGTGGATATTGTCCTTGAGGCTGTCGAAGTCCTCGTCGGGGAAGCCCATCATCTGGTTGGGAATGGGCCGGATGCCCGCGTCGAGCGTCCACTTGAGCGAGCGCTCGTTGGTCTCGGGGGTGGCGCCCTTGCCGATGGTCTTCATGACGCGCGCGGAGAAGGTCTCGTAGCCGTAGACCAGGTGGGAGCAGCCCGCCTGCTTGATCGCTTTCAACACTTCTGGCGAGCAGAGGGTGGCGTGGCTCGTGCCGCCCCAGTGGACCCCGGTGCACTTCTCGGGGTCGTGCGGCACGCCGTCGCGCACGCACTGCGGCTGGAGGCCCTCCTCGATCCAGAGGCGGGCGATGTCCGTCAGCCACTTCTTGCCCGAGGACTGGTGCATCGTCATCAGGTTCTCGTCGAGGAAGCCGATGAAATCCACGCCGAAGCGCTCGCGCGCGTACTTCACGAGGTTGACGATGTAGCGGGGGCTGTGAAAGCGGATCTTCCGGTCGTACGTGAAGGCGACGTCGTTGTCACCCTCCTCGTTCTCCTTGTGCTTCATGTCGCCGGCTATGCCCAGGTGGAAGCAGAAGCGGCAGATGAGCGAGCAGCCGTAGCTCGCGTTAATGTCGAGCCGCCGCCGCGCCAGCATGCCCTCCTCGGAAAAGAGTGCCATGCTGTTCTTGAAGTAAACCTCGAGCGGAAACAACTCCCAGGCCGGGTACGGCAGGCTGTCGAGCTCCATGAGCCCGCGTCCACGCGGCGCAGGATCTCGGGGAACGAGGCGAAAGCCTCGCCCACGGCGCCCACGTCCACCTGGGGGAGGAAGCGCATGATCTCGTGCGGCATGCTTGTCAGGAAGCCGCCGCCAGCCACGACGAGGGCCTGGGGTGCGAGCTCCTTGGCCATCGCGACGATGTGCTTGATCGAACGATAGGCGGTGGTGATGCCGCCCAGCGCCACCACGTCCCAGCGGTCCGCCTGGAGGACCTGGGCGATGACCGAGTCGGAGGGGCGCCACGCGTTGTGGTCGTAGACCTGGACCTGGTGGCCGTCGCGCACCACGATGGCCGCGAGGAGCGCCATGCCGTAGGGCACGTGGCGCGGCTCGTCTTCCTCGCGCATCACCGGATTGACGAAGAGCACCTTAGCCATTGGTGCGGTCCTTCCTTCCAGCCGCGGCGGCCGATTCCAGGAACGCGTCGAGCGGGACCGTCGTGATGCCGGGTCCCGAGAGGAGGCCGCCCTCCGTACAGTTGAACGTTTCGCAGTCGGCCTCGCGCGCCATCTGGAGAAAGACGTCCCGGAACCAGTGGTAGGCCGGATCGCTGAACCAGACCTCGCGCGTCACGGGGTTCTCGGTATGGATGAACGCTTCGCGGTACCGGTCACCGAGCAGCTCGACCAGTTCGGGATAGTACTGGGTCTGCTCGTAGGGCGTGCCGGGAGCGTAGCCGAGGTCGATGCCGACAAGGCCGATCCGCTTCCTGCCGAGCACGGCGTGGGTCACCACCCAGGCCGCGGTGCCGACATTGCCCCCGCCGTTCAGGCACGGCAGGCCGTTCATCTTCCAGAGACGGCGCGAGAGGCTCTCGGGCCTGTCGTAGTCGTCGTACATCGGGTTCCACCAGTAGAGCTCCATCCGCGCCTGCTCGCAGCGCTCGACCACTGCCGGCGCAGCCGAGGTCGCCGCGGCGACCTTGATTTTAGGTCCATAGGCGTCCACCAGCTCGACCAGGGCGCGGTTGGCGCTGAGCTCGTCCTCGCGATGGGCGGGATCCATCTCCTGACGGCGGAAGTAGTCGTCGGCCGGAGCGACCGTCAGCGCGGGATTCCCGAACCAGCGGACGATCCGCTCCGGGTGGGGATCCACGCTTACCACGACGTGCGGCACCACGCCCGCCCGGAGGCAGGCGCCCAGCGCGCCGTCCGCGGCGACGATGGCCCCGGCGAACCCGGAGGCGCGCAGCCGCTCGAGGCTCCGGCGGCGGCGCAGGCTCGGCCCAGCGCCGACGACGATGGCGGTGTCGCCCGTTCCGAGCGGCGTCTCGGCCAGCTCGAGGACGGAGCGGGCGATGCGGGGGCGGTTGACCTCGGCGTTGGCGAGCCCGACGCCCGCCACGCGCTCGAAGGTGGCCGCCTCAAGCGCCTGGGCTATCTTTCGTCCCAGCTCCACCGGCCTTGTCCTTGTCGCCGTTCCAGATGAGGCCCTTCTTGCTCACGAAGCAGATGCTGCCGCCGAGACGGGAGAGCGCTTTCTTCTCGAACTCGTCGGTCGAGTCGGCGGCGTCGGCCTTGTCCTCGATACTGGCGGCCAGCTTGTAGT
>WNFS01001197.1_pt1 | contig 19238 bp, 18 predicted proteins | sample 5400141 | NCBI WGS metagenome assembly WNFS01 (sample SAMN13153358, study PRJNA577476) | soil metagenome | isolation source: 60 cm saprolite under Madrone tree | place: USA:California | collected 2016-06-14
GCAATGTGTAATATTTGCAAGCCCTTGCGCGTACTAGTCTATGGAAACGCTGAGACCAGGCCGGATGAACGCGCCGGGAACAACGGAACCGACGGAGGCCATCACCCGTGCCAGGGCGGGTGATGCCGAGGCTTGGGGCGAGCTTTACCGCGAATATGCACCGGCGATATTCAGGTTCTGCAGGCGTGCGTTGCCGACGCGGGAAGATGCCGAAGACGCCACCATGGAAATTTTCATGAAATTGAAGGGCAAACTGGTGCAATACGACGCGACCAGGTCGTTCTCGGCCTGGCTTTACAAGGTGTCGGCGAATCACTGCTGGGATATGCTGCGGCGACGCAAGATTCGCCAGGACAAGGAAACGGACGATCTGGAAAATGTGCCGCTGGAGCATCCGGATCCTAGCCAACTGGATCAACTGATCGAGCAGCGCACCAGCGAAGAAGTGCGCAAGGCGCTGGACAAACTGGGTGGCCGTGCGCGCATGGCCCTGGTGATGCGCTACTACTCGGACATGAGCTACGACGAAATTGCGGATGCGCTGGGAGTGCGGCGCGCCTTTGTGGGCGTGGTGCTGCTGCGTGCCCGGCACGAACTGCGGCAAGCGCTGGAAGGCAACGCGGCGCTGGCGGCGGGAGGGACTTCATGAGCAACACGCCGGAAGAGAAGATGAAGCATCTGGACGAAATGACGCTCCTGCTCTACATCGAGCGGCAACTGGATCGCGCGCGCGCGCTGGAAATTTCCGCGCATACGCAGGAATGCGACTCCTGCCGCACGCTGCTCCGCGCCATGGAACGGGAATCGCGGCTGCTGACGCGCGCGATGCTGGAAGAAGACGAACCGCTTCCCTCGCGGCTGGCGCAATTTCAGGAACGCGCGCGCAAGTCGATGCAATGGATTTGGGGAGTGGCTTTTGGACTGGCAGCGACGGGCGTGTACGCGTTTTATACGGAGTATATCGAGCTCTGGCTGAAGCAACTGGAAACGGCGGGATTCGGGGGCACGAACCTGCTGGGGTTGCTGATTTTTCAGGGCACCATGTGGAAAGGATGGCAATCCATGATCACGCTCCTCGAAGTGCTGGCGATGGTGACGCTGGGGGGATTGGCAGCAATGTTCTTCCGGCGGCGAATCCGGCGCGGTTCGGCGCTGGCGCTGGTCTTCGCGGGGTTGTGCACGGTGCTGGCGATGCCGCAGGGGGCGTCGGCAACGGAGATCCGCCACGAGGAACGATTGACGATCGCGAAAGACGAGGTGATCCACGGCGACCTCTACGCCGCCGGCGGACGAATCCGGGTGGAAGGCACCGTCGAAGGTGATTTGGTGGTGGCGGGCGGTGACATCGAAATTTCCGGCCACGTTCTGGGCGACGTGCTTTCGTCTTCGGGAAACTTGCGCGTTACCGGCCAGGTGGATGGAAGTGTTCGATGCTACGCGGGAAACTTGCTGCTGAAAGGAAAGATCGGCCGCAACGTGATGGTGGCCGGCGGCGACATCAATATTGACCGGGATACCAAAATCGGAGGGAGCATCACCTCATTTGCCGGACATGAAACCATTGATGGGCACGTGGGCCGGGATGTACTGGCCATGGGCGGGCAGGTCACTATCACCGGCGATATTCAGGGATCGGCGAAGATCCGGAGCGGGGAGTTGATTATTGATTCGTCGGCGCGGGTCGGCGGCCCAATTGATTTTACGAGCGACAATCCGCCGCAAGTTTCCTCCGGGGCCAAGCTGGCTTCACCGGTTCATTACGAAAAGCCGAAGCACCGGGAAGATTACCGCAACGTGCACTACTACCTCTGGCAGGTGATTTGGACGGCGGCGTACGTCTTGTTCGGACTGGTGCTGTTCGCCTTGATGCCGAAGTTTTCGGCGGATGCAGTAAAGGCGGCGGTGAATTACGGTGCCTCGGCGGGGCTCGGCGTGCTGGTCGGATTCGGGCTGCCGATTGCGGCGTGCATTGCGTGCGTCACGGTCGTGGGATTGTTTGTCGGGCTGGCGACGCTGTCACTTTGGTATGGGTCCTTATATTTCGGGGCGGTGATCATCGGAGCTGTAGTTGGGCAATGGCTGATGGGGCGCACGAGCGAACTTTGGCCACTGATCGGACGTATGGCCGTGGGAGTTGTCATCGTGCGGCTGTTCACGATCATCCCGCACGTGGGCTGGGTGTTTAAGTATGGCGCGGCGTTCTGGGGAATCGGCGCGATTTCCCTGGTGGTTTACCGGCGCTTCCAGCCGGTGATTGCGCCGAGCGTGCCGTCTGCGCCGTATTCGCCGCCGATGCCGCCGAATACGACAGTGGGCGGGGCGGTCCCCGTATGAGCAGAGCTATCAGTTCTTAGTTTTTAGTACAGTGCTGTCCCATTGAAAGTCGAATAGATTCAACTGGATGCGGGGCTCGGTATCTGTGATCTCGTCGCTGAAGTTGGAAAATCCCTCTAGAATTGGGATTTTTTCGAAAACGGTCACGCTGAGAATCTGCAGAATTTTGTACAGGCTCAGGTCCAGCCCCAGTTGCTTTTTGACAATCGCCACGAGCACATAAACCGATAAGGCCACCCAAACTTGGGTCTTCACCGCGTTCTCCGAAGTGCCGTAGAAAGCCTTGATGCGCAGGCGCTGGTTTGATCCAGTAAAAAAACAATTCCACTTTCCAACGCGCCCGGTACAACTGGGCGATCGTCAGGCGGGAAGGAGAAAATTGTTGGTCAAGAAGGTCAGTCGGGAATCCTTCTCGGCATCGAAATAGTTGATGCGTCGCAAGAGCTCGGGATAGCGCCGGGCAGTTCGCACTCCGGTCAGCAGAATCGTTTGGTCGCTTCGCAATCCTGTCGATCGTTGGACGGGGCGTGAGTTGCGGAGGTAGAACTGCATATTCTTTTTGGCGCGAGTGACGAAGAAGGCACAAGCTTGGGCCAAGACATACAGGCGAGCGAAGTCCACATAACGGCGATCGAGCAAGTAAAACGCTCCGGCTTCGGGAAGCAACTGGTCCAAAATGTTCACGTCGTGAACTTGGCCTCCGGTCACATAAACATTGGTCGGAATGCTGCCCCGCAGATCCAACAGCGTGTGCAGTTTCACCGCGCTCTTGCGGCGGCGGGATTTCCCCACGGGAAAAGCAACAGGCACAAATCGATGGTTGTGGAGCAGCGCGTCTTATCGACTGAGGACTCGTTCTACCTTCAATTAGCATAGTTTTCATTTGACTGTAGTTTTGAAATGTGGTAGCTAGTTATATCCCGCCCAAACTAAAAGTGGACAGAAGTCTTCTGACCCAGGACTCCCGCACACAGCCCAAGAGTTTGAGGAAGAAGGCCTTGGGGGAGCTTCAAATGCAGTCACGAAATTGGAAACGCGCCGCTATATTTCTTCTCATATCATCTCTGTGCTCTTTATGTTTGACTCGAGTCCATGCAAGCCCGGCAGGTTTTACTTTCACCGGTAGCATGAGCACTGCGCGCTACTTACACACTTCGACGCTGCTGAATGACGGGACGGTCCTCGTGGCCGGTGGTTCCGGTAGCACTGGCGCACAGCTTTCCAGCGCGGAACTGTATAACCCTTCGACAGGGGCCTTTACCCCTACGGGGAGCCTGAGTGCCATGCGCTATTTGCATACCTCAACGCTCCTTGCGAATGGGATGGTCCTAGTCGTTGGTGGCCAAAGCGGCGGTAGTTACCTGTCCGGTGCAGAGCTATATAACCCCTCAGCCGGAGCGTTTACCGGTACGGGAAGCCTAAACGCCGCGCGAGTACAGCATACGGCTACGCAGCTCGGCAACGGATTGGTATTGGTCACTGGTGGTCAAGGCAACACCGGTGTCCTCTCGAGTGCGGAATTGTATAACCCTTCAACCGGAACCTTTGCCTCCACGGGGAGCATGAGCGCCGCGCGGTACGGGCACACTGCGACGCTCTTGAATAACGGGACGGTCTTGGTAACTGGTGGATACAGCCCTACCTCTGGCCCGCTCTCCAGCGCAGAGCTGTATAACCCCTCAACCGGGACTTTTACTGCTACGCAAAGTATGCACGCCAATCGCTATTTACAGACGGCCACGCTATTGAAAAACGGTATGGTCTTGGTTGTTGGGGGATTTAATGGCAGTTTGCTTTCGAGCGCTGAGTTGTACGATCCCTCAACAGGGACGTTCACTGTTACCGGGAGCCTGAATACTGGGCTGGATGACCACACCGCCACGTTGTTAACCAGCGGAACGGTCTTGGTTGCGGGGGGAGCCGGTAACGGAAATACAATTCTTTCCAGCGCTGAGTTGTACGACCCCTCGACCGGTAGTTTTACGCTTACGGGAAGCCTAAACGCCGCACGCTATTCTCATACGTCTGTGTTGTTGAACAACGGAACAGTCGTGGTTTCAGGCGGTGTCATTAACAGGGTTGGTACTCCCACCGCTAGCGCGGAACTGTACCTCCCTGAGTCCAAGACTAACCTGATCATCGGCAGTCAACCGACGGATCCGGCCCGTGCGACGTTTGAAAAGTACGACGACTCTGGTAACCGCCTACTTACGGGTAACTTGAATATTGCTCGTGACTACCATACGGCGACGCTACTGAACAATGGTCTGGTCTTCGTCGCTGGAGGAAACGACGACGACACATCGTGGCAGATTTTCGACCAAAATGGGAACGCCCTGAGCTCTGGGTTGCTTCAGGATGGGCGGATCCTATCGGCCGCAACTCTATTAACGAATGGGAATGTCTTCTTGGCTGGGGGGACGATTTCACCGAGTACTTGGGAAATTCGCGGTCAAACAGGTGCTCTTGTGGGTTCTGGCAATCTTAATGGCGCGCGGACCGGCGGAGCATCTGCCGTAACCTTGAAGAACGGCAACATCTGGGTTTCCGGCAGTGCCTACACAAACGGGGATGCTTGCACTTGGGAAATCCATGGCACCAACGGCAGCCTGGTGAGCTTCGGCTCCCTCAACTCGTGTTTTGGCGCCGGCCAAGTACAGGTTCTCAATAACGGCAATGTCATTCTCCTTGGCGGAGGGAACGCGCCAGGAACCTGGGAGATTCGCAGCCAGACAGGAGCATTCGTAAGCACCGGGAGTCTTGCTAATGCGTTTAATTCAGGCGTAAGTTCGGTCCTGCTAAATAATGGGAATGTTTTCTTTTTTGGTTCCTGTCTAGAGACGAATCCTCCAGAACCCCCTGATCCCAACGGTTGCGGAACCTTAGGATCGCCGAGCACGTGGGAGATCCGCGACCCGAACGGTAACTACGTTGCGACGGGATCGCTCTTCAATCAGCGCGATTCAGCCGGAGCAGCCGTCCTGTCAAATGGGAGCGTATTCATTACAGGTGGAAATCTCTCCTCTCCAACCTGGGAGATTCGGAATCAAGCGGGGGCTTTGGTTTCGCAGGGGAGCTTATTCAACACTCGTTACGGCGGACACACGCTTACTCATTTTTAGATAACGGCAAGCAGGTAAATGTGGTGGAGGTGTTGTGAATTGACTGTTGGCATCGAGATCAAAATAGTCATAGTAGTGCTGACAGCCTGCGTGGTGTCAGCGCAAAGCGCAACAGCCTTCGACTATCCGCTGCAACAAGCGCAGGTGCGTGAGGCCTACTTCCTCGGCCGTACAACGGATACGCAGAGGCTTCTTGGGTTCCTGCACCAGTACGCTCGCCACCTCCAGATTCCAGAGAGAGGTCCCGACGTCGCGGAGATCGAATTTCGCACGCCATACGAACTCGCGGTACTCCGCTCGCGGGAGCACTGGACAAACTATAGCGCACAGGACGCGGAAAGGGACTATTCCACCAATCCTGATCCGGTCGTGGTGAGTGTGCTCATTTATCGCACCCGAACTTTCCCCCGCTTTTGCGGAGGACATTCTGATAGTGAAGGGCAGGCTGTCCGGGACGCTGACATGCTTTGGTGCGGGTTTCGGGTCCGCGTGATGCAAAGTCAGCCGATTCGGCCAATTAAAGTCGGCATGGAGCTCCTTAGTCGTAGGGGCACAGGTTTGGGAGGCGCTGATTTGCTTGCGGAATTCAGCGCCAGCGAATTTGTGTCTGGCCCAGAACGCGTTCAGGTTGAGGTTTCCACTCCAGATGGGCAAACCGTTCAGGCCGCATTTGATCTTGAGAAACTTAGGTAGCGAAGGAAACTGCCCCAGGCCGGTAGCACATGGTTCGAGAGCACTGGGAGATGTTTAAGGGACGCCGGGAAGTTCGCGTTCGAACCCAGGAAAGATTACGGGCCGGTCTAAGATTCTCAGACCGGCCCGCTGCCTTTTGTGGAGGCGGAGAAAGCCTCAAAACTAAAACTGACGAACTTTGGCGGCGGTGAACGCCGGGGTAAATAAGGGGCCGAAGAAAAGGGCGCGCATCGCGGCAGTATGGCCAACGGTCAGGCCGCTTGCGCTGGAAACTCCATCATAGTTCGTGCTCGGCGAGCCGGTGCTGAGTTGGACATTGTACGAGGTAGTGGGGCCAAAGAACGGCGGCAAGGATTGGATGTTGAAGGTTGGGCCAGGTACGGTAGATATGGAGCCCGCTACGCGCGTATAGCGAAGCACAAGGGTATCCACGTTTGCAGCCGCCAGGACATTTCCATTTTTCGCCGTAAATTTGGTGACATGCAAAGCTACGGTTTGGCCGGGAATGATATTGGTTGCATCGGTGCTACCACTTGTGAATGGGGTAGTCACCACGAAGAAGCCTTTGCCGTCCACGAAGAAGGGCTTCACGCCGGCGAGCGTGACCTGCACAGGCGCACCCAAACTGAGATTGCTGCCGATGAGGCTGTTGGCTGAAGCGAGGAAGATGTCGTTCGTTACGATCTGGAATTGCGTCGGGGACAACGGCGTCGAGGTCACGATGCCTTCAATCCAATCGGAACTCGTGGGAGCGATGGGGTCGTATTCCAGAAGAGCGAAGGTGCCGTCGGAATTTAGAGCTGCGTCAATACTGGCAAACTGTCCCACCGTGGACACACAAGCTAAACCCGGAGTAGTCACGCAGTTCGGAAGTACAAGCGAGGACTGATTCACCGTTGCGGTGATGGAGCCGCGTGTCGAGGTCTTGACAGTCACGGAGGTTGAAGAGGCCGCGGTAACCATACCGGTAACGTCTTCGACGAAGTCCAATTGTCCGGTTGCAAGGCTGGAGGTGGAGGAGGTTGGGGCCAGTGTGGAAGCGGTCAGGACATTCGCTGCGTTGAGGTCTACTTTTGAGACCACCTGGGGCGAGGCCGTGCTAATTGTGATGGCGTTGGCGAAATTGAACTGGATCTGAACTGCCGCGTGCTGGCTGGCTGCCAAGGTCGCGGAGAAAGTGGAAGTCGCAGGTGTTGAGGCAGTCGTCTGGGAAACTTGAGCGACGCTGCCCGTGTCGCAGCCGGACGTGCCGAGCAGGTCCGTGCAGTAGGTGACGACTGCGCTCGTCACGCCAACAGTAACTTTGTTGTAGGTTCCGGCCGGGACGTTTGCGAGGGCTTGTCCGAGGAACGCAGAATCGCTCTGAAGGCGCGTTAAGTCCACAGCGTAGGTGACGGCATTGAGGGGAATGTTCACGACGCTGCCGCTGGAGGGCGTTAACTGCACTGAGCTGAGGGTCAAGCCAAAGGAGAGAGTGGACGTGCCAGGTGGAGGCGTGAACGGGACGGCGGCGAGCGTGAAGCTCACCGTGGCGTCGCCACCGCCGCAATTAGTAGTGCAGACGGTCCCCGTTTTGGGGCCGCTGCAGGCGGCCAGGGACAAGGCGGCGGGCAAGAGAACAGGAAGAAACGAAAGAGCTTTGCTGTGATTCATGTGGCACCCCACGACAAGTTAGTTTGCGCTTGCCCCCTGGAAAGGAAAACGCTCAAAATCTCCGCTGCCGAGTGTAACGCAGTCGGACAGCGGGAGAGCACTGTAAAAGGAGGTAGCTTGCTCAGTTCTGAAACGCCCTGAATCAAGTAGAGATACAAGGTCCAGCCGCCAAGGGTGGGCCGCTGACGGAGCGAAGGCAAAGGGTATGTTATCGTAACTGGTCTCTCTGTTTCGATAGGTGAGGGTGAAGGCGGATTTCTGGCGAAGCGTGCATCCAATTCGGCAGTGGATTCCGTGGGGGCGAAGGTCAAGCGTGCGGCGAAGACACCCGACCGCGGGTATGTGCCCATCGAGGATGACCCTACGGCAGCCGAAAGCGCGCCGGCGGCCGATAGGGAATCGGCGAAACCTTCGATGCAGGAGGTGTTTGGCCCGGGAGGATTCCTCGAAAAGTGCATGCTGGCCGGTTTTGACCGCACGGCGGTCGGCGCCGATTACGAATACCGGCCGGCCCAACTGGAGATGGCGGAATTGGTACACGATGCGTTCGAGAGGCATCATCACGCCATCGTGGAAGCGGGCACGGGAACGGGGAAAACGCTAGCCTACCTCCTGCCGGCGATTTGCAGCGGACGGCGCGTGGTGATTTCCACGGCGACGAAGTCGCTGCAGGAACAGCTTTACCAGAAGGACATTCCTTTTCTGCAAAAGCATTTTGCGCCGAACCTGAAAGTGGCGGTGATGAAAGGGCGCGCCAATTTTCTGTGTATCTCGAAACTAAATCAGATGCAGGACCAAGCGCTGCTAAGGGGCATGGAGGAGATGGATGCCTTCCGGCAGATCAAGGATTGGGCAAAATTGACGGAGACGGGCGATCGCGCGGAGCTGACGTTCCTGCCGGATGATTCGGAGCTTTGGGGGAAGCTGGACGCGCGAAGGGACACGTGCACGGGCAAGAACTGCCCGTCGTTTAATCCCTGTTTTGTGACGGGCATGCACCAGCGCGCCCAGGAAGCCGACCTCATCATCGTAAATCATCATTTGTTTTTCGCGGACCTGGCGCTGAAGCAGGACGATTTCGGCAGCATCCTGCCGGAATACTCGGCGGTGGTATTCGACGAAGCGCACGAGATGGAAGACGTCGCCAGCGATTATTTCGGGCGGCAGATTTCGAATTTCCGGTTCGAAGAGCTGGCCCGCGATGCCGACCAGACGCTGCGCTTGCTGCAACTTGGCACGCCCTCACTGCTGCGAAAGACGCAAAGAATCCGGGAGCGCAGCCGCGGCTTTTTCGAATTGTTTCCGCCGCGCGACGGACGGTTCTCGTTCCTGAGGAACGAGCGCGAAGCGTTTCTGGAGCAGAACCGCGAAGCTTACGATGCGCTGGTGACGTCGCTGAAAAGCATGGAGACGGAATTTGCAGCGCTCACGGCGAAGCCGGAGGAGCTGACGCGCATCGCGCGCCGGAGCTTCGAGCTGCGCCAGGAGCTGTCCTTTTTGTTCGAATCGAATGAGCGGAATTTCGTCTATTGGTACGAGCGGAGAAATAAAGGCGTATTCCTGACGGCGACACCGATCGACGTCAGCCAGATTCTGCGGGAACGGCTCTTCGAAAAATTCGACACGGTGATTCTGACCTCCGCGACCCTCACGGTCGGAGGGCGCTTCGACTTCATTCGCCAGCGCCTGGGAATCGATCACGCAAAGGATCGCGCGCTGCCGCCGGAGTTTGATTTTCCCAAACAGGCGCTACTCTACCTGCCGCGCAGGATGCCGGACGTCCGCGACGCGGGGTTCCCGGCGAAAGCCGCGGATGAAATCGTGCAATTGCTGGAGCTGAGCCAGGGCCGGGCGTTTTGCCTGTTCACCAGTTATTCGCAGATGAATGATTTGTTCGAACGGGTGCGTTCGCGCGTGCCGTTTCCACTGTTGCTGCAGGGCACGGCGCCACGCTCAGTGCTGCTCGAACGATTCAAAAACACCGAGGCCGCGGTGCTGTTTGCGACGGCGAGCTTCTGGCAGGGCGTGGACGTGCCCGGCGAACAATTATCTTGCGTCATCGTCGACCGGCTGCCATTCGCGGTGCCGAGCGACCCGATCGTGGCGGCGCGAGTGCGCGCTCTTCAGGAAGATGGGCGCAACCCGTTTGCGGAATTTCAGGTGCCGCAGGCGGTCCTGGCGCTGAAGCAAGGATTTGGGCGTTTGATTCGAACAAAGACGGACCGTGGCGTGCTCGCGCTGCTGGATACGCGCCTGCAGCGCATGCCCTATGGTAAAATTTTCCTGGAGTCGCTGCCACGATACGGAATGACGCACGAACTCGCCGATGTCGCCCGGTTTCTCGACGTGAAAGGTACGCACAAGCGGCTGGGGGCCCAGTCGGCAAGTCCCTTCTGAAGGGCCCCGATCCAGGGAGATCCGCCGCAAGCGGGTCGCGCCATTTTGGAGAGCAATGTTTCAAGTCAGCGTAGAAGAGACTTTTTCGGCAGCTCACGCCCTGCGCGGATACCGAGGCAAGTGCGAGAATGTGCACGGACACAATTATCGCGTGCGCGTGACGCTCGAAGGGGCGCAACTGGATTCGATCGGGCTCTTGGTGGACTTCACACGGCTCAAGCAGGTGATCCGCGAGATCATGGGGAGGCTCGACCATCAGTTCATGAACGATCTCGAACCGTTCAAGACCGTGAACCCTTCGGCGGAAAACGTGGCAAAATATTTTTACGATGAGGTCACGCGGCAATTGAAGGAGCTGCCGCCGGGTGCGCGCGTCACGGAGGTCATTTTGTGGGAAACGGATACAAGCCGGGCGCAGTACCGGCCCGGGGCCTAGCTGCATGGAAAACGGGTGAGCCTATGAATCGATCGTTTTTTATCATTATGATTCCTGCGCTGCTTGTGGCGGCGGGCTACATTGTTGTCCTGCGATTCATCGGAATAGCGCCGGGCTATCCGCGGCTGATTATCGCGATGGTTCTTTTTTTCGGAATGATTTACTGGTTGTCGCGCCGGAGCGGGCGCAAGGCGAATTCCAACCGGGCGTAGGTTGCAAAGGCCGGAGTTGCCGCTTTCCAAAGTCATGGTTATCACGGAAATTTTCAAGTCGATTCAGGGCGAAGGCACGCGCGCGGGCCTGCCGTGCATATTCGTGCGTTTGACAGGCTGCAATCTGCGGTGCACCTGGTGCGATACCGCGTACGCATTCCACGGCGGGAAGAAGATGAGCGTCGAGGAAGTTTTGGCGCGCGTGGATGAACTGGCTGGGCGCCGCGGAGAAATGCCGGGCTCACAAGCTTCCGTTCCACTGGTGGAATTGACGGGCGGGGAACCTTTATTGCAGGAAGAAATTTATCCGCTCGCGGAGAAACTGCTCGCTGCGAGGTACGCGGTCATGATCGAGACAAGCGGGGAGCGATTCATCGGAAGGCTGCCGCGAGAAGTCATTAAGATTGTGGATGTGAAGTGCCCCGATTCAGGCGAGCCGGATACCTTCGAAATGCGCAATCTTGAGGCGCTGTCGGAAAACGATGAAGTAAAGTTCGTGCTGTCCACGAGGCGCGATTATGAGTTTGCGCGGGAGTTTACGTCGCAACACGGCTTGGCGCGGCAGGTGAAGCAGGTTTTGTTTTCGCCGGTGTTCGAAGATCCGCAAGGGAAGTGGGCGGGCCTCGAGCCGCGCATGCTGGTGGAATGGATACTGGCTGACGGACTGCCGGTGCGACTGGGACTGCAACTGCACAAGTTCGTTTGGGACCCGGCAACCAAGGGCGTTTAAGGAAAAGGAAGTAGATGAGGTCAATGAGGTAAAGGAAATAAAGGATGCGAGGCGCGGAGGGAGTGGTTGAATTGGTGACAGGAACGGAGCAAAGAAAAGCGGTGGTGCTTTTGAGCGGCGGGATGGACTCGTGCGTGAGCCTGGCGATTGCGCGCGAAGGCCACGGCGCATCAAACCTTGCGTTGCTCCACGCCAGCTACGGCCAGCTCACTCAGGAGCGCGAACGGCGCGCGTTCGATGATATTGCGAATTTCTACCGCATGCGCGAACGGCTGGTGGTGCAACTCGATCACTTTCGCGCGATCGGCGGATCGGCGCTCACCGACAAGAGCATTTCCGTTCCGGAAAATGAATTGGGTGCGCCCGGCCCGCATGGCAGCGCGATTCCCGTGACGTACGTTCCGTTTCGGAATGCTCATTTTCTTTCGGTGGCAGTGAGCTGGGCGGAAGCGATCGGCGCGGGAGCAATTTATATCGGAGCGGTGGCGGAAGACAGTTCGGGGTATCCGGATTGCCGGCCGGAATATTACCGCGTGTTCCAGGAATTGATCCGCGTGGGAACGCGGCCCGAAACAGAAATCGAAATCGTAACGCCGGTCATCACGCTGAAGAAGAGTGAGATCATACGACGGGGCATCGAGCTGGACGCGCCACTGCATCTAACCTGGTCGTGCTACCAGAGCGAAGATACCGCTTGCGCCGCGTGCGATAGCTGCTTGCTGCGCTTGCGCGCATTTACGGAAGCCGGCGTGCCGGACCCCATTCCCTACCGGCGAACGGTTTCTGCCGGGCGCTGAACTTGGAATCTGGCCCGAATGAGAGATAATGGGGCGCACATAGCCCGGAAACTCCGGGCGGGGCTCCCCCGTGAAAAAGGAGAATGCAGCATGAAGAGTTTTCATAAGTCGTGGGTGCTCGCCGCAATCCTGGTGGCCGCGCTAGCCACCGTACTTGCACCGGGTGCAGCGGCCCAAATGGGGTCGGTCAGCGGCTCCATCATGGATGTGAATGGGAAACCCTGGGCCGAAGTTACCGTTCGAGCGGTCAGTGACCAGGGCGCAAAGCAGGAGATCAAGACAGATGGTGGAGGCAAATTTACCATTCCGAATCTGCGTCCGGGCATCTACACCCTTTTTATCTTATTTCCGCCGCCTAATGACAAACAGGCTCCCTATGAAGCCCAGTGCAGAGTTCAAAGCGGTGAAGACGCGAAAGTTGATCTGAACTTCAAGGACATTGTTGGCAAGCAGGGTGCCGCGGCGCAAGAACAGGTGAAGAAGGCGGAAGAGGCGAAAAGTAAAATGGAGGGGCTCAAAGCGCACTTCACGGCGGGCAACGCGCTTATCGATCAAGAGAAGCAGGCGAAGATTGATCTACAGAAGGCGCCTGCGGATCAGCGCGATGCGCTCAAGCAAAAGTTGAATGATCTTTCGGAGCAGGCAGTCAAGGAATTCCAGGAGGCTTCGAAGAACCTCGTAGAGAAAGATCCCAACGCGCATCTGGTGTGGTTCAAACTCGGAGAAGCTTACGACACCGCGGGCCGTAACGACGACGCCGCTCAAGCGTACCAACAGGCCATCGCCGCCAAACCCGATGTGCCGGGGTATTACAACAACCTGGGCAACGTGCTGGCACGCGCGGGAAAGATCGACGAAGGCAAGGCCGCGTACACCAAGAGCGCGGAACTTGATCCGCCCAATGCCGCGACGGCGTGGCGCAACTTTGGGATCAGCTTGTACAACGCGAATCGCCTGGGCGATGCCGTCGAACCGCTAAAGAAATCCGCGGAACTCGATCCAAAAAACGCGCAGACGTGGTATCTCCTGGGTGCTTCGCTGGTTTACAAGATGACGACGAAGAAAGTCGGCGATAAAGAAGAGGTGCAGTTCGCGCCGGGAACCATTGAAGCGTACCAAAAGGCGGTCGAGCTCGACCCCAACGGAACATGGGGCCAACAGGCTAAGCAGGGGCTCGAACAGCTTCAATTGATGGCTCCGGGCATCGACACCAAAGTCAATCTGAAGAAGAAGAAGTCCTAATCAAGATCGAGGCGGGAGGAGCAGTGCCGATGGTTTCATTCACGGACCGAGCCGCTGCGCCGAGCCACGTGCTGGTGCGCATTTTGGATCGGGAATCGGTTTTGCTGAATCTCGAGACGGAGCAGTATTTCGGTTTGGACGAGACTGGCACGCGAATGTGGCAGCTCGTGACGGGTTCGCCGAACATTGACGCGGCCTACCAGGAGCTTCTTGAAGAATTCGATGTCGAGCCGGAGTTGCTTCGCTCCAACCTGACGGAACTTCTGGGCCGGCTCGTGGATAGCGGGTTGCTCCAAGTTCTCCCAGCTGATGTGGGAACGGCTCCGGCGGTTTAGCGCGCTGGAGCGCCCGGCGCGGGGACTTTTTCTGCGCGCCGTGGTGCTGCTGCCGCTGGTCGCCCTGAGTCTGCGATGGCGCGGTTTCCGAGAGACGCAAGCGGCGCTGCAGCGATTCCTTCCGAAGGCAAATCCGGAGCCTGACGCCGCTCTTGCGAGCAAGATTACGGCGTTGACCGCACACATGGTCAATGCTGCGGACCGGCACGGGCTGGTCCATCCTTCCTGCTTGGCGAAATCCCTGACTCTCTGGTGGCTTCTCGGGCGACAGGGAATACCGTCGCAACTGCGCATTGGCACTCGAAAGGAAAAAGAAAAGTTTGAAGCGCACGCCTGGGTGGAACGCGATGGAACGGCGCTCAACGAACCGGATGAGCCCCACCATCACTACGCCGCGTTCGATGCGTCGCTCTCTGAGTTGCCACCGGAAGAGACATGAACGCGTCCGCGAGCTTCGGAGAAACCGCACGGACAAACTCGATCGATTGAGATTGAGCCGACTGTATTTGAGTGCGGAGTCAGTTTCCGCCACGTGTGGATTCGTGAAAAAACTCGGAATGAAAAAGGCCCCCGACAACACCGCCGGGGGCCTTCGCGAATGTGCCTCTGCTACTAGATGCTGGTGCGACGCGAGACGAGGCGTTTGGTATGCGCGGCGGGTGCCGGCAACTCAACAGTGAGCGAAACCTCACTCTTGTTGCGCAAAACGCCCAGCTTCAGGGTGCGATCCTTATCTTCGCGCTTCGCCGAGAGTTTTTCGCGAAGCTCGCCGGCGGAACGGATACGCTCGCCGTTGAGCGAGACGATGACATCGCCTGCTTTCACGCCGGCCTTTTCCGCAGCCGAACCGGAGTTGACATCGCGTACGAGTATTCCCTCGCCATCGGGAGCGCCGAAAAATGCGCCGAGCTGTCCGCTGAGGTCTTCGGCATCAATGCCCAGCCGGGGCTGCCCGCCGAGGAACCTGCCGCCGTCCCATTCCATCGAAGGGATTTCGGGGATCTCCGGCATGCGGAAAGCAAAGGTCCCTGGCGTCGGCGCCACCATCTTCATGGAGTGATGACGCTCTTCGGATTTACCGAGAGTCGCGCTAATGGTTTGCGCGCGGCCATCGCGCCACACGGTGAGCTGGATGCTGCGGCTCGCAGGAATCTCATGGATCATGCGGCGAAATTGTGCTGCGCCTTCGACGCGCTGTCCGTTGATTTCCGTCACCACGTCATTTTCCTTGAGGCCGGCCTTGGCCGCGGGACTGTCCGGAACGATCTTTCCCAGGACCACGCCGCGCTCGGCTGAAAGTTTCAACTCCTTAGCCTTGTCGGCTGTCACTTCGTGGGTTTCGACACCGAGCCAGCTCGAACCATCGTCGCCGAACACCATATTAAACTGATCATTTTCGATGCTTGGCAGGACTTCGATATGTGTCGGGTCTTGATCTTCTATGACCACAGCCTGCCCCGACTCCTCGAGCGCGTCCGCGTCGGCGAGTTCCGCCACATGATTTCGCCCGTTCTCAAGCTGCGCCCGCAATTTTGCCTGCAGCTCATCGATCCTTTGCTGCAAGCGTGCGATCGTAGAATCGCCTGGCTTTTGTTGTCTTGCGGATCTAGCCGGCAGTGCCATGAGCACTAGCCCGAGGGCCACAGCTCCCACCATAACAAGCAAATTTCGTTTGTTCATTTTCGTCCCATCCTCCCTCAGCGGTTAGACGCAGCAAAAGGAAAAGCGTCAGACGGTCGACCTCAGAATGACTACGCGAATCCCGCCATTCACGGTGCGCAAATGAATCGGAGCGCCGCCGTGTCCCAATTTGCCATGCATCTCCCGGGGCCGCTGGGAACTCTCCATCGTAATAGGCAGTTCGGAAAAGAAGTTTCCATTCAGGCAGCGAGCTTCGACGTCCGCTTGCATGTCGGACGGCACGGCCAGAACCAGAGAGCCGTTCGTCGTTTCAGCGGTGGCGCCGGTCTTCTCCGGAAGACGCGCCAACTCCAGGTGGACGTTGCCGTTGGTAGTGTGCGCATGGACGCTCCCGCCGGCCTCAAACACTTCGATATTACCGTTTACCGTGTGCAGATCTTCCACGGTTTCAACGCCGGCAACGCGCAGCGTGCCGTTCACCGTGCCGATATGCTCGACGCGCGCACCGTGCGGAACGTGGATGGTATACTCCACCGCTACTTCCACGCCCTCGTTTTGTGGATAGCGAGTCGCGATGGAGATGGCGTCCGGCTTGGCGTCAACCTCGATGGAAACACGTTCAAGATCCGACTCCTTGTGTTTCGCCGTCTTTACCGCGTGGACTTCGATTTCGTTGCGGTCCCAGCCTTGCACGTCGACGGTTCCGTTGACGTTCTGCAGCTCAACGGAACCGCCGGGTTGCAGCGGATAGGATTGATTGAACTCCTTGCTGATGGCGAAGCTGGGAACGGCCCAAACAGCGGCTAGAAGCAATACACATAGAGCAGTCGCGCGGAGAGATGGACGAAGCATAACGTTCTACCCCCTTCGAGTACGTGCTACCAACTAAAAATCGAGGACCCGAACGAAACTCGCTGCGCCGAGGCGGCTGCCGCTCAGTGCAACTGAAAATTAAATGTCACGGTCGAAATAACTTCGACCTGCTTGCCGTTAATCGAGGCCGGTTTTGCCCGCCACTGCTTTACCACCGCGATGGCGGCATCGGCGAGCGCCGGATCGCCTTCAAGAAGTTTCTGCACCTCGACGCTGCCGTCTTTTTTCACGCGCACCTGGAGCTTCACGATGCCTTGCAAGCCAGCGCGTTGCGCAAGCGCCGGATACGAAGGCTTTGGAAAATTAACCAGCCGCTTCTGGAAATCCCCCGGATCCTCGGTGATGCCTCCCCTGAAGGTGATTTCCAAATTGACGAGCCAGCTTTCGAGCCAGTCCGCCTTGGCTTCGGGGGGAATCGGCGCTTCGGGCAAGGCCGGGGCGGTTGGCCCTACTTCGCCCGGAAAAGGCGGCTGCGAGAACCCAATTTCCGTCAGTCTCTTGTTGAGGCGGTCCACCTGCTCGCGGACGAGCGATTCGTGAAGAGCAATCTCCGAATCCAGGAACTGCAGGCGAATTTTCCCGGACGTGGTCCGCAATTTGAGCGGGGCGCCGCCGCCATTCAAAACAGCCGTGGCGTGCAGGGGACCGGAACCATTTGTGGACGCCTGCATCGTCAAGTGCAGTGCGGGATCTGCTTCGATGTGGCGTTCGCCCCCGTTTGCCACGGTGGCGTCGATAGTCGCGGCGAGATTCCGCGGCAAAAACACGAGGATGTCCCCGTTGCCGGAAGCCAGCTGCGAGGCGCCCGCGAGCCGCACGTTTCCGCCTCCGGAAGGCGGATCTGGATTAATCCAGGCCGTAATCGTGCCGCCGGAAGTTGCCGCCTGCAAGGCGCCGGCAACGCGCGTCAGACAGATGCTGCCGCTGCTCGATTCCAATTCCATCGGACCGGAAACGTACATGACGCGAATCCCGCCCCCGCCGGTCTGGGCGTGCACCGAGCCGCGCACTTCGCCGAAATCGATCTGCCCGCCACCGGTGCGTACGCTGACGAAATTCCCAGCATGAGCGACGGTGATGTTGCCGCCGGCGGTTTCCAGATCGGCACGCCCTCCGATTTGGCCGGCGCGGATATGGCCGCCTCCGGTGCGCAACGAAGCGTCTCCCGCAATGTTGCCCACGTTGATGTGCCCGCCCCCAGTGAAGGCCGTGAGGTCACCCGCGACATCGAGAACCTGGATGTGGCCGCCTTCCGTCTCCAGTTTGGCGGCGGAGCGCCCCGACGAAGCGTCGCGGGATCCCGAACCAGCGATGCGCCCCGTCTTAATGTTTCCGCCCTGAGTGTGAAGAGCGGCCGTCCCACCGATGTCCCCTGTCGTGATGTCGCCCGCCTCGGTGTTCACTTCGATGTTGTAGCCGCGCGGCACGGCGACCTCAAACTGCACCCAGAACTGGGCATCAGCCGAGCGCGCGGCGCGCGGCGAAAGCATGCCGGTAATTTCCACGCCCGAGGAAACCGACTTGGCCTTGAGAGAGTAAGTATCAAGGAGTAGCTGAGCGGCCGGACCGCGGGCATCGGTTTCGATGTGCACGGTATAGCGCACGACGGGCGCGGCACCGGCCTCCAGTGGAACGATGTTTACGGACCCGAGATCCGTCGTCAGCCGCAGCGTCAGCTCATCTTTGGTACCCAGCATGCCGCTGCGAACAACGGAGGCGTGCTGCGAACCCGGCTCAGTAGGTTGGGTAGGCTCGGTGGCCGCTGGTTCTTTGGCTTCGGCCGCAAAGACTGGCAGCGCGAGCGGTGTCAGAAAAAAAAGGATCGCTAGGACGCGGAACAGCGCCAAACGGCGCACGGCGGAAAAGAACTCTTCTTGGGAACGTTTGTTCATCGTCGAACGAAATTTCCGACCGGTTACTGCACTTCGCGCGGGCCAATCTGCCGCAAGGCAGCGGCGCTGCGCAACCGCACGTAGCGGCTGGGATCCCGGTGCTGCAACTGCTGCAGAGCGCGAACCACTCGCTCCACGGACTGGTCTTCTTCCGGACGGTCTAGCTTTATCACTGGGGTGGCGTCGGAGACTTCGGGCGCTGTCTCTTCCGATTCGCGGTGCTGCAAAGATCCAACAAGAACATTGACGGCTTCAACGCGAACGCCTGGATTGCCGTCATGCTGCAGCGCATCGAGCAAAGCCTGTCGGACGTCATCATTCGATGACGCATCGCGGAGCGACTCTAGGGCCTTCATGCGCACTGCGGGATTCTGATCCTTGCGAGCCGCGGCGATCAACGCCTGGCGCACTTGCTGATCCCGAGAAGCGGCCTTCAGCGCTTCGAGGCAATCGAGGCGCACACCAGCGTCGAAGCGCTCGCCATTTTCAACCACGTAGGTGAGTACGCGGCGCATATCGCTGTCCTGAACATTGCCGTTCAGAACCAGCGGCTCTTCGGCACTAAGCTGAAGTTGCACGTCAGGAGAGCCCGAGCCCGTAGAAGGCGGAAAATTGATGCCTCCGACGACCATCTTCGAAAGCTGGTCATCTGTAAGACGAGGCTTGGCCATGACGTTCATGGCCTGACCGTTGGCGTTGCCGTTGTTGCCGTTCCGCAGCCACGGAAGAACTTGTACTCCAACCACGATCCCGAATAGGACCAGGAGTGCGCCGCTCCAGGCGGGACGCAGGGCCATCCAGCGGCCCAGCCATCCGAAGGGACGCCAGTGTTCCTGGATGGGAGGTGCAGAAAGATCATCGAGGGCTTCGGCAAGCTCGCT
>WNFS01001777.1_pt1 | contig 19232 bp, 18 predicted proteins | sample 5400141 | NCBI WGS metagenome assembly WNFS01 (sample SAMN13153358, study PRJNA577476) | soil metagenome | isolation source: 60 cm saprolite under Madrone tree | place: USA:California | collected 2016-06-14
GGGATTCCCAGTTGAATACGAGGGACACGCGAGACTGGCGGCCGCTGGTCTTTCTTGCAGTGCTCACGTCGCACGTCGTGATTGTGCTGCTGGTCATACGCGAGGCGCGACTGGTGATTTTCTCACCCAATGATTCCGATGAGCCGCTGGTCCTAATGCTCTTGCACGATAAAGCCCGGGCGACCACGGATACGGGGACACCACGGCGCTCGGCTGTTTCACCAGCTGCGGCAGTACCAAAGAATCGCACTGTGATCTCGGAACCTGTGCCGGACAATTCGATAACGGTCCCACCGGAAGCGCCGCCGCAGCCCAGGATCGACTGGGAGCGGGAGGCCGAATTGTCTGCTCAGAATGGCGTTGCGAGTGCCGAGAAGCAGAAAAATTACCGCGACCTGTCTGCGTTATCCCCTGCACAGCTGAGTTGGGTCAGAAAGAATCACATGGAACCGATGCCACCAGGCATTGAGTGGCACCATCCTCGTTTTGAGTTTGACCGAAACTCCGGTTTACCCATGCTATGGATCAATGATCACTGTGTTCTTGTCACGCTGATCGTGTTCTGTGGGTTAGGGAAAATTGAAGCGAATGGCGACCTGTTCAAGCATCTGCGCGATCCGCACGATTGAGGGAGCGACCAGCAGACGCAGCGGACCAGATCACCGATATTGGTCTTCGGAGTCCGCCCACGGTTGGCCGCCTCCACATCGCCTATTGCTTGCTGACGTTCAGAAATGGAATCGGCGCACCTGCATAGATGGCTTCGGGAAGCTTGCCGTCCCACTTCTCTGCCTTGGTGCGTTCGACTTCTATGCGGCGCAATTCAAGCACATTGCCGCCCTGGGCCAGTGCGCTGTTTTGAACCTTGATCGCCTCGGCTTGGGCCTGCGCCACCTTGAGTTGGGAATACGCCTCGCCGTCGGCTCGCGCCTTTTGCGCACTGGCCTCCGCTTCGGCGATCGCGACTTTCTGCTTTTGCTCGGCCTCCACCGTCTTGAGCTTGTTCTCGGCGGCCAGGCGCAGCTGTTCCTGCGTCACCTTGTCGTTGATGGCACGCATGTAGGAGTCGGAGAACGAGAAGTTGCGCATATCGATGTTGATGACCTGAGCCCCGTATTTGGTCAGTTTTTCTGTGAGCGCTGCGTTGATGTCCCGGGATACCAGGGCGCGCTGGGAGATCAGGTCAGGCGCCGAATACCGGGCGGTAACCGCCTTGAAGATCTCCTGCGTGGCGGTCTGTACATAAGAGGATAGATCGCCGTTATGCGAATATTTCTCGAAAACCTCCGATACGCGGTCCGTGGCAATGCTGTAACGGACCGTGAGACTGACGTGCACGGGCTGCTGGTCGTTGGTGCTGCCCTCGGCATTTTCCACGTCAGCCTGCTCGGCTCGGATGTTGAAGATGGTGAGTTTCCTCCAGGGCGGGAGCACCGCCAGACCTTCCCCTTCGATTCCCGTGATGGCGCCGAAAGTTGTGACGACCCCGCGGCTCCCGGTCGGCACGGAATAAAACGGCCAGATGATGAGGACGAGCAGCGCGGCAAGAGCAACTGCGGCGTATTTGACGATCTTCCTGACGTTCGATTCGTTTATTTTGTCGATCATTGTACTTCCCTTGATTAGCGTTTTATCCATCCTCGGCAAACTCAACCGCATTTTGCACCACTTTCCGGTCGGCGGGAGGAAGGCAGGATCGGCGGGCTGCGGTTCGAGGCTGTCACCGGCCTGTAACGAGTCGTTGTCAATTGTAAGCACGCCGATCGCCCCCGGAGTGATCCGCCCGCACGCGCACGATCGGGCGAGTATTGGCGCCATGGCGCGCTTTTGTGTTTTCATGCGCGCTCCGGGATCGCAACACCACGCATCGCAAACTCGCATGGACGATAAATCGGCTCTGCTCAACCAGCTGCGCATCGATCGTGGAAGCGCGTCAGTGCCGTCCGGCCGGGGCAGGATCTGGCTGGGCGTTGCTGCGGCAATCGTGGCCATCGCTGTTGTTGCCGCTTGGTGGCGGACACGGCCCGGCGCCGTGCCCGTGCACATCGCTGCGGCACAGGCGATTGCCGGCGACGGGGCGGCCGCCGCGGGCTCCATTCTGGATGCGTCGGGCTATGTGGTGGCGCGCCGCCAGGCCACGGTGGCGTCCAAGATCACCGCCAAGATGGTGGAGCTTGATATCGAGGAAGGCGACCACGTCAACGCGGGCCAGATCATCGCCAAGCTCGACGATACCAATATCCGCGCAGCGTTGAATCAGGCCAGCGCCCAACTCGACTACGCCAAGGCCACTCTGACCGAGACGCAGGTCAATCTCACCAATGCCCAGCGCGACTACGACCGTCAGAAGAGCCTGCTCCAGGGGCATTTCGTCAGTCAGTCGGCCGTGGACAATGCGCAGACCACCGTGGATGCGTTGCGGGCGCAGCTCGCCACCCAGCGCAGCAACGTCGATGTCGTCGCGCGCGCCCTCGGCGTCGCCCAGCGCAATCTGGACGATACCATCGTGCGTGCGCCGTTTTCCGGCATCGTCACGGTCAAGGCCGCGCAACCGGGTGAAATGGTTTCGCCGATCTCCGCCGGCGGCGGTTTCACTCGGACCGGCATCGGTACGATCGTGGACATGGATTCGCTGGAAATCCAGGTCGACGTCAATGAAAATTTCATCAACCGCGTGCGGGCGGCCCAGCAGGCGAGCGCCAAACTCAATGCCTATCCGGACTGGCAGATCCCCGCGCATGTCATCGCCGTTATTCCAACCGCGGACCGCAGCAAGGGCACCGTGACGGTGCGCATTGCGCTCGATCAAAAGGACCCTCGCATCCTGCCCGAGATGGGTGTGCGCGTATCGTTCCTGGCCGACCAAACGCAGGAGCCAGGCGGCAAACCTGCGGGTGGCGTGATCCTGCCGAGCAATGCGGTGCAGGGTTCCGGCGCCACCGGTACGGTCTTCGTCGTGCACGGCGACACCGTCGAACGGCGCGCGGTCCGGCTTGGGTCAAGCAGCGGCGACAGCACGACCATTCTGTCCGGCCTCGCCGCGGGCGAGCGCGTCGCGGTCGCCGATTTCGCCCAGCTCAAGGACGGCGCGAAGATTCGCGTCGAGCAATGAAACGCCGCGCCGCCGCGGCCGCTAGTGTCCTGAATCATTAATACGTTGCTCGATTCGCCTGCGGATTTTCGTGCCGGGCAAGGCGCGCCGACGAGGGAATATTTAAAGGGCACGGGCGAGGAGGCGCAACGCCGCCCGGCGCGAAAAGACGCGGCGCAGCCAAGCGCTACACCCGCGGAAAACAGAGCGTGGAGGTCCTGCAGGGGCTCACCTTGGATATTCCAAAGGGTGAGTTCGTCGCATTGATGGGGCCGAGCGGTTCCGGCAAGACCACGCTTCTGAACCTGATCGGCGGCCTGGACACGCCGAGCGCCGGCGAAATCACCGTAGCCGGCCAGCGCCTCGACCAATTGGGGAGCGGCGCCCTGGCGCGCTGGCGCGCGAATCACGTCGGTTTCGTGTTCCAGTTCTACAACTTGATGCCGATGTTGAGCGCCCAGCGCAATGTGGAGCTGCCCCTCCTGCTGACCCACTTATCCTCTGCGCAACGCAAGGCGAATGCCATGGCGGCGCTGACCTTGGTGGGAATCGCGGATCGCGCCAAGCATAAACCCAATGAACTGTCCGGCGGCCAGGCGCAAAGGGTCGCCATCGCGCGCGCGCTGGTCGCCGATCCGACGCTCTTGGTCTGCGACGAACCCACCGGCGATCTCGACCGCAGATCCGCCGACGACGTGCTGCATCTCCTGCAGATGCTGAACCGCGAGCATGGCAAGAGCATCGTCATGGTCACCCATGATCCCAAGGCCGCCGAATTCGCCGGCCGCCAGCTGCACATGGACAAGGGAGCGCTGCTGGAAGCCGGAACTCTGGTTTAAACCTTCGGAGCACCCATGAAGTACTTCCCGCTCATCTGGGCCACACTCTGGCGCAAGAAGACCCGCACCCTATTCACGCTGCTGTCGGTCATCGTCGCCTTTTTGCTGTTCGGCATGCTGGAAACGGTCGACTACGCCTTCTCACATCCAAGCACCGGAGTCACGGGCGCCGACAAGCTGATCACGACCAACAAGTATTCGATCACCCTGCCGCTGCCGATTGCCGATGCGCAGCAGATTCGCTCGGTGCCGGGCGTAGCCGAAGTCACCTGGATCAGCTGGTTCGGCGCCTATTATCAGGAGTCCAAGAACTTCGTTTTCGCGCTCCCCGTCGACGCCGACAGCTATTTCAATCTGCACAGGGGCGAATTCATCGTCAGCGACGAGCAGATGCAGGCGTACCGAAACACGCGCACCGGCGCGCTGGTCAATGAGGCGCTGATGAAGAAATTCGGCTGGAAGGTGGGCGACAAAGTGCCGCTGCATTCGACCATCTGGACGCAAAAGAAGGACGCTTCCCTTGATTGGACTTTCGACATCGTCGGCACCTTTTCAGTCAAGGATCCAACCCAGGCGAGCGCGCAGTCCCAGACCCTGCTGTTTCACTATGATCTCTTCGACGAAGGGCGCAGCTTCGGCAAGGGCGACGTGGGCTGGTTCGAGGCGCGCGTCAGCGATCCGTCGCAGTCGTCCGCGATCTCCAATCGGATCGACGCCTTGTTCGCGAATTCTCCCAACGAGACCAAGACGCAGCCGGCCAATGACTTCACCATGGCCTTCATCAAGCAGTTCGGCGACATCGGCTTCGTCCTCCGCGCCATCCTCGGCGCGGTGTTCTTCGCCCTGCTGTTCCTGACCGGCAACACCATGATGCAATCCGTGCGCGAGCGCATTCCCGAACTCGCGATACTGAAGACCCTGGGTTTCGGCGACGGCATGGTGCTCGAGCTGGTGCTCGCCGAATCCCTCCTGCTGTGCGTGATTGCGGCAATCATCGGCCTCGCGCTGAGCTTCGCTGCGCTGCCCATCATCAAGCAAGGTTTGCAGGGCGTGGAGCTGTCGCCCAGGGCGCTGATCCCCGGCCTGGGTGCGGCGGTGTTGCTGGCACTCATCGTCGGCCTGCCGCCCGCACTGCGCGCCATGCGGCTGAATATCGTCGACGCGTTGGCGGACAAGCGCTGAGCGTGGTGAAAGCCCGGGGAGGGAAAAATGTTCAAGCAATTGACCGCCGTCATTCTGATGAGTCTGCAAACCCTGCCGCAGCGCATGGGCGCCTCCAGCGTCATCGTCATCGGCATCGCGGGCGTGGTCGCGGTACTGGTCTCGGTGCTCGCGATGGGCGCCGGATTCCGGCACACGCTCGCGGATACCGGCCGTCCCGACCGGGTGATCATCCTGCGCGGCGGCTCCGATACCGAGCTCAACAGCAATCTGACCCGGACCGATGTCGCCACCATCAGCAATGCGCCCGGTATGGCCAAGGACGCGGGCGGCAAGGCCTTGCTGTCGAGCGAGCTGGTGACCGTGGTGAACGTTCCGAAAATCGACACCGGCACCGATGCCAACGTCACCTTGCGCGGCGTCGGCCTGAAGCTCGCAGAAGTGCGTCCTGAGCTCAAGATCGTGGAGGGGCGCATGTTTCGTCCGGCCGTGCGCGAGCTGATCGCCGGCGTGGGCGCCGCGAAGCAATTTCGCGGCCTCGTCGTCGGCAGCGTGCTGCATCTGCGCAACGCCGACTGGACCGTCACCGGAGTGTTCACCAGCAACGGCGACGTGCACGAATCCGAGCTCCTGGCCGACGTCGATACAGTGGGCTCGTCGGTCGAGCGCAACGGCTACAGCTCGGCGGTCGCACTGCTGACGAGCGCGGCGGAATTCACCCAGTTCAAGGATGCGCTCACCACCGATCCGCAGCTGAAGGTCGACGTGCAGCGCGAGCCCGATTACTACGCCGCGCAGTCCAAACAGCTGACCCAGCTCATCAATGTCGTCGGCAAGACGGTGGCGATCATCATGGCGATCGGCGCGATGTTCGGCGCGCTCAACAGCATGTACTCCGCGGTCGCTGCGCGCGGGCTGGAAATCGCCACCCTCCGGGCGATCGGTTTCGGCGCCTTACCGGTGCTGCTATCGGTGATGATCGAGGCGCTGCTGCTGTCCCTGATCGGCGGCGTCATCGGCGCTTCACTGGCCTGGCTGTTCTTCAACGGACACAGCGTCAGCACGCTGGGGGGCGCTTTCGCACAGGTGGTATTCCAATTGACGGTCACCCCGGCCCTCATCATCACAGGCATCGTCTGGGCCTGCATCATCGGCCTGCTGGGCGGCTTCTTTCCCGCGCTGCGCGCCGCTAGGTTACCCGTGGCGGAGGCTTTGCGCGCGGCTTAAGCTAGACTCATGGATAACCCCAACCGCCTGGCTGCCGCATGCGCTCACGGGCTGCGTTTGATGCCGGTTCTAGCCGCGCTCTTCCAGCCGTTCACTTGCGCCGCAAGCGATGCCATGCCGTCCGGCTACGCGGCGCTCGTCCGCCAGGCTGCGCCCAGCGTGGTGACCGTCATCGTGGAAGAACAGCCCGTCGGCGCCGCGGAACACGCTGCTGCGCGGGCGACCGCCGATACCGGTTACGATGCGGTCGGGGCTCTCATTCGACGGCTGCTTTCCGGCGCAGCCGGCAGCCCGGGTGGCGACGACAGGGCGTCCCGCGCACTGGGCTCGGGATTTGTCATCCGTTCAGACGGCCTCATTGTCACGAATAGACACGTCGTCGCGGGCGCACGTTCGGTCCGAGTACTCCTGCCGGACGCCCGTGAGCTGTCCGCAAAGATTCTTGGAGTTGACGCGGTCACCGACATCGCCCTCCTGAAAGTATCCGCAGGCAGTTTGCCCGCACTTCGTTTGGGATCCACCCGGGCGGTTTCCGTCGGCGATGCCGTGATAGCGATCGGCAATCCATTTGGGCTCGGCCAATCCGTGAGCGCCGGCATCATCTCGGCGCGTGCGCGCACACTCGAGGACGACCCGTACATCGACTTCCTGCAAACCGACGCCGCGATCAACCACGGCAATTCGGGCGGGCCGCTCTTGTCCACTGACGGGACGGTCATCGGCGTCACGTCGGCCATATTCTCACCGAGCGGAGGCTCGGTTGGGCTGGGCTTTGCAATCCCCGCGGAAGCCGTGGCAGGCGTCGTTGGTCAACTCGAGGCACATGGCCGAGTGGAGCGCGGTTATCTCGGCATTTCCGGTCAGGCAATGACGCCGCTGTTGGCGAAGTCGCTCGGGATGAAGACATCGACAGGATTACTCGTCACCGCCGTCGATGCCGGGGGCCCCGCTGTCGGCGCCCTCTGGGTGGGAGACGTTCTGCTGAGCATCGGCTCCAGTCCGGTGACCTTCAAAAGTCTGAGCAAGATCACGGCACGGCTGGCGCCGAAAGCCCTCGTGGTGGCATCGGTTATGCGAGCCGGAAAGCAGCAATCGGTGGCGCTGACGATTGGCCGGCTCCCCGACCCGCCTTCCGATCCCGCGCTCACGGGTGATCAGGATACCTGGGTGCCCGCGTTGAAACTGGGGGTGGCCGGTACGACACCGGACATTCGCAAGACCATCAAGGCCACCGATGAACCGAGCGGACTCATCGTGACCCAGTTGCGCCCGGCGGGTCCGGGAGCGATGGCGGGGCTCAAGGTCGGTGACCTCATCACGCATGCAGGGACCAAACAGCTGGTAGGCGTTGCTGACATTGCGGCGGTCGCCGCTCCAACTCGTCAAGCTCCCCTGCTCGTTCGAGTTGTCCGCGACGGCTCCCCCACTTTTATTGCAATAACCGGTGAAGCCGAACCCTGACGGATCCGCGTTGTTTCCACGGGACCCTCGGGCACTGGCACAATGCCCGCCCCGATGAACTACAAGCACATCTATCACGCGGGAAATTTTGCGGACGTGGCGAAACACGTCGGCTTGATGTACTGCCTTGGCGCATTGCAGCGCAAAGACGCGGCTTTCTTCGTGCTCGACAGCCACGCGGGCCGCGGGTACTACGACCTGCAAGCCGCGGAGGCACAGAAGTCCGGAGAGGCCGAGCGCGGCATCCAACGCTTGATCGAAACCAGCATCGCCAAGGCTCAGCTTGCCGACTATTTTGCGACGATCCGCGCGCGCCGCGGCAAACGCCTGGCGCGCTACCCCGGTTCGCCTGCGTTGATCGCGGGTTGCTTGCGCCCTCAGGATCGCGCGCTGTTCGTCGAGCTGATGCCGGCGGAAGCGCGCGCCGCGGAGCGGGAGATCGGGTCCCTCGGCCGAGTTCGAACCGAGATCGGCGACGGTTACGCCGCGCTCAAGGCCTTTCTGCCGCCGGAAGAGCGCCGCGGACTGGTATTGATCGACCCGCCCTACGAAAGCCTCGATGAACTGAAACTGATGCTGCAGGCGTTTGCGGATGCCTATCATCGCTGGGCGAGCGGCATTTTCCTCATGTGGTATCCGATCCGCAGCGCGACACAGCGCAGCATGGTGCATTCGCGGTTCGAGGCGCTGCAAATTCCGAAAATGTTGTTCGCTGATCTCGCCGTTCATCCGGACGATGCCGGGGTCGGACTTGCGGGCAGCGGCCTGATGATCGTGAATCCGCCCTACGGGACCGACGAGTACCTCCACGATGCGTACACCGCCATTCATTCGGGAATTGCAACGCCGGGGGCGGGTTATGTGGAAGTAGCCCGACTGACTCCCGAGCGAATGGCACAATAGGGTACGTTGCACTTCGAGGATGCTTTCCTCCAGGACTCGAGATATGGATAAGAAATCATTGCGCGATCTGGTCGCCAAGCTGCACGGGGAACTGACGGAGGCCCTTCGGGAGGACCCCAAGTCCAGGGATCGCTTGCGCGACTTGATGAAGGACATCAATCACTTGATCGACAAGCCCACGGTCATGCCGTCCTCGCCGCACGGATCGCTTCCCGACCGTTTGGAAAGAGTCGCGGTTCAATTCGAGGCCGATCACCCGACTTTGGCCGCGAGTGCGCGGCGGCTGGTCGACTTGCTCGGCGAGGTCGGCATCTGATTCAGCCGGTCCAAACAATGGAATCGAGCACTCGGTGCGCGATGTGCTCGATGGTCTCAGCATCCGTGGACGAGCCGCGCGTGAGCACCGCCAGGCTGCCGTGTCCGGGCACGGGCACGATGACTCCGCGGTAGCCCTGTTCGTCGAACTGAACCGGCTTCGGTGAGCGTTCATGCACCAGCACCATCACGGTGACAGGCCCTGCCTCCGTTTGCAGCACCAGATGCGGCACCTTGTGCCCCCGGAACCCACAACTATTGGCGTAACTGACCATGCCGGCGCCGCCCCCGGCGCCCAAACGCAAGTGCGAATCGCGCAACACATTTTCTAGCTTGGGATCAGGCACCGGCAAGTCGGTGCGCCGCCATGCCTGCGGTTCCTCCCTCATGTGGGTCACGACGTCGGCGGCGAGGCTGGCTCCCGGAGCGCTCAGCCATAGACCTCCGGCCACGACGAGGGCCATCAGCACACTGGCCGCCATCGCGAACATTCTCTTGCGATAGGCCGGTGAGCGCAGCGCCGTTCGCGATCTCCCGCGCAAAGGCACGACGTTATCGGACGACGAGGGCCCCTCGGACACCGGGTCCACACGCAAGGCGCGCTCGAGGCGCGACTCAAAGCGCAACAGCCGCTCGCTGTAGAGAGTGCAGTCGTGGCAGCTCTCGCGGTGCTCGCGCAAGTGCGGATCAGGATCGTGCGGATCGGCCAACATCGATCGTCTGTATTGGGCGCAGTCCATCATTCTTGCGGGTCCATGCTCGTATCTTCGCCGCATAAGACACGAAGTTGCTTGCGGGCGCGAAACAGGCGCGTCAGCACCGCGCCGCACGAGAGATCGAGTTCGCGTGCTATTTCGGCGGTGGAGAAGCCCATCAGCACCTGCAGCACCAGCGGTTCACGGTATTCGTCGGGCAGCTTGAACAAGGCGGCTCGCATTTCGGCGAGGTTCTGCTCCTCGGCGGCGGCCAGCATGGGTTCTTCCCGGGCGACCAATTCGTCGACATCCACGGTCACGAAGCGCTTGCGCTCGAAACAGCGAGCGTATTCGCGGCGGATGATGGTCAGAAACCAGGGCTTGGCCGCGGCCTCGTCCTGAAGTGAGTCCTGTGCCTTCCACGCACGCAGCATGGTTTCCTGGACCACGTCTTCCGCCAAAGCGCGGTCGCGGGACAACCAGAAGGCGAAACGCAGCAGATCCGGGCGCAGGGATTGGCATAGTGCCTGGAAGCGGGCGCGCTTCTGATTTCCGCCAATCTGATCCTTCATGGTTAAATCAGCACCCGGCTTAAGATGACTTCCGGGCGATATTACCGCGTTACGCCCATGGCGCGGACGGGCGGGGGTCTCTGCGGGGGGCAGGAAGGCCAAATTCGCAGCGCTTAAGCTATTGTCAGGAGTCACAGTCGAGATGACCGGACCTACCGCCAATTCATTTCCGAGAACCCGCCTGCGGCGCATGCGGCGCGACGAGTTTTCCCGCCGTTTGATGCGCGAAACCCACTTGAGCGCCGATTCATTGATTTACCCGGTTTTCGTGGTCGAAGGGCGTGGCGAGCGCCAGCCGGTGGCGTCCATGCCGGGGGTCGAGCGGTTGTCCGTCGATCAGTTGCTGCGCGAGTGCGAGACCTTGGTGCGCCTCAAGATTCCGGCCATTGCCCTGTTCCCGGTGACTCCCAAGGAGAAAAAGACGCTGGATGCGCGCGAGTCCTGGAATCCGAACGGAATTGCGCAGGCGGCGGTGCGGGCGGTGAAAAAGGAGTTTCCCGGCCTCGGTGTCATTACCGACGTCGCCCTGGATCCCTTTACGACGCATGGGCAGGACGGTCTGATCGACGACAAGGGCTACGTGCTCAACGATTTGACCGTCGAAACCCTGGTGCGTCAGGCACGCTCGCATGCGGATGCGGGCGCCGACGTGGTCGCGCCCTCGGACATGATGGACGGACGCATCGCGGCGATCCGCAGCGCGTTTGAGACCGCCGGGCTGGTCAATACACGGATTTTGGCGTACGCGGCAAAATACGCGTCGAGCTTTTACGGCCCGTTTCGCGAGGCTGTAGGATCCGCCGGGCAGCTGGGAGCCGGCAGCAAGCATACCTACCAAATGGACCCCGGCAACTCCGATGAGGCGCTGCGCGAAGTGGCCCTCGACATCAGCGAGGGCGCCGACATGGTCATGATCAAGCCGGCCCTGCCGTATCTCGATATTGTGCGGCGCGTCAAAGACCGCTTCGGCGTACCGACTTTCGTCTATCAGGTCAGCGGCGAGTACGCGATGATCATGGCCGCGGCCGGCCATGGTTGGGTGGAAGAACGTGCCGTCGCGCTGGAGGCGCTGGTGTCCATGAAGCGCGCAGGGGCGGACGGTATTTTGACCTATTTCGCCAAACGCGCGGCGGAGTGGCTCGCAGAGTGAACCAGCCTCAGGGACCAGACACGCCGGATCAGTACGGGGTCGTGGGCCACCCCGTCTCGCACAGCTGGTCGCCGTTCATTCATGGGATGTTTGCCAAAGCGACGGCCCAGAACCTGGTGTACCGGCTGTTCGACGTCGCCCCGGATAATTTTCGGCGCGAAGCCCTGCACTTGTTCGCGAGCGGCGTGCGTGGCCTGAACGTCACGCTGCCGCATAAGCAAGCGGCGGCCGAGCTCGTCAACGAGCTCACGCCGCGCGCCGAGCGCGCGCAGGCGGTGAACACCATTGCCTTTTTCGAGGATACCTCTCTGCTCGGCGACAATACCGACGGGCTCGGCCTCACCGCCGATCTCGAACGCAATCTGTTGATCAATCTCGCCGGCAAAAGAGTGCTGATCCTGGGGGCAGGGGGCGCGGTGCGCGGCGTGCTCGGTCCCTTGCTGGAGCGCGACTTGGGCGAGGTAATCATCGCCAATCGGACGCCTGATCGCGCGCGCAAATTGGCGGCCGAGTTCGCCGACTTGGGATCGATCTCGGGCTGCGGGTTCCGCGATATACAAGGTCCGCCCTACGACCTCATCGTCAACGCCACTTCGGCGAGTCTGCAAGGCGAAATGCCGGAAATGCCGGCGGGTCTCGTCGGCGAAGAGACGATTTGCTACGACATGGCGTACGGCCGCGGCCATACCCCTTTCACGTTGTGGGCGAAATCGCTGCATGCGGCGCGCACCACCAAGGGGTGGGGCATGCTGGTCGAGCAAGCTGCGGAGTCGTTCCTGCTCTGGCGCGGAGTCAGGCCCGATACCCGCCCCGTTCTGCAGGCCCTGGCGCAGCACACTTGAGTGAGCGCCTCGCGATCACCGGTCTCGCGTGACGGGCCTTGTGGGGATGGGAAGCTAGCGGGCAACTGTGTTCTTCGTTGCCCGCTAGCTTCCCATCCCCACAAGGCTATTTTCGAACCGCTTAAATTCACGTGCCGAGGTACTAACTAACGCATGGTGACCAATTCTTCGGCACTGGTCGGGTGAATCGCCACGGTGTCGTCGAAATCGCGCTTGGTGGCGCCCATGCGAATCGCCACCGCGAAGCCCTGCAGTATTTCATCGGCACCGGTGCCGATGAGGTGACAGCCGACGATTCGCTGTTCAGCTCCCACACAGACGAGCTTCATATCGGTGTGCGTTTTTCGCGCGGTCAATGCGTGGTACATGGGAGTGAAGTCAGCGACGTACACTTTCACGGCGTCCCCATATTGGGCGCGCGCTTCGGCTTCGCTCGCGCCCACCGTACCGATGGGCGGGTGCGTGAACACCACGGTCGGAATCATGCTGTATTCCAAGCGGCGATCGGTTTGGTTACCGAATAGGCGGTCGCTTAGCCTTCTACCAGAGGCGATGGCCACGGGCGTCAGGGCGGCGCGGCCGGTCACATCGCCGATCGCGTAAAGGCCCGGCACATTGGTGTTCTGGAAGGCGTCGGTGACCACGAAATTGCAGTCATCGACCGCGACGCCGGCCTGCTTCAAGTCGAGGCCTGACACATTGGCGGTGCGCCCGACGGCCCACAACAGGCAATCGAAGCCCGCGAATTCGCGGCCGTCCACCGCCGTCAAGGTCTTGAGGCCGGAGTCCTCTCTTACCCGTGCCGGCACGACGTGATCGTGAATGATGATCCCCTGATCACGCATCTCGCGCATCAAGGACTTTCCCAGCATCACGTCGAAGCTCATCAGCAAATGCTCCTTGCGGATGAATATCTCCACCTGAGTGCCCAGTTCGTGGAAGGCTCCGGCCAGCTCGCAGGCGACGTAGCCGCTGCCGACGATGGCGACCCGCTTCGGCCGCTGCTCGAGCGAGAAAAAATCATCCGACGTGATGCCGTGCTCGCTCCCAGGCAACGCCGGCACGCTGGGCTTGCCGCCGGTCGCGATCACGACGTGGCGCGCCGTGATGCGCTCGCCGTTCACTTCGACGGTGCTCTTGTCCAGGAAGCGGGCGGCGCCGCGCACGTAGGTCACGCCCTTGGCGGCGAGATTGCGCTCGTAGATGCCGTTCAGCCGCAGCACGTACGCGTCACGCTTGCGCTTGAGAGCCGGCCAATCACTGTCGCCCACGGTGACGTTGAATCCGTAGTCGTTTGCATCCGTGAGACTCAGTGCCACGCTGGCTGCGTTCCACATCACCTTCTTCGGAACGCAGCCGACGTTCACGCAAGTTCCGCCCAAGCGGTGCGATTCGATGACGGCGGCCTTGGCCCCGTATTCGGCCGCGCGCTGCGCGCAGGCCAGGCCGCCGCTGCCGCCACCGACGATGAGGAGATCGAAGGCTTGGTCCGACACTGTGAACTCCGTACTGAAGGGCCGAGAAAACCCAATGATATACTGCGCGGGTTCGTAACTCGCGGATGAGGTGCTACGGTGATCAGTCTCGTCGTGCTCCTGGCCCTATGCGTCGCTTTCGTCGTTTATTTCGTCGGCATTTACAATGGACTCGTAAACTTGCGCGAAAACGTCAAAGTCGCGTGGGCGAACATCGACGTGCTGTTGAAGCAACGCCACGATGAGCTCCCGAAGCTGGTGGAAACCTGCAAGCGCTACATGCAATTCGAGCAGGAAACGCTCGAGAAAGTGATGCGTGCCCGGGCCTCGGTCAGCTCCGCGAGCACGTCCGGCAACGTCGCCGCCGTCGGCGCGGCCGAGCAGCAATTGCGGGCCGGGGTGGGCCGGTTATTCGCGGTGGCCGAGAACTATCCGCAACTCAAGACCGACGAAACCTTCAAGCAATTGCAAGGCAGGATCACCGCCCTGGAAGAGTCCATCGCCGACCGCCGAGAGCTCTACAACGATCAAGTCAATCTGAACAACATTCGGGTGAAGGTATTTCCGGACGTGGTGATCGCGCAGAATTTCGGCTTCGCGCCGGCGCACCTGCTCGAGTTCTCCGCCGCCGAGAAAGCCGACGTGAACGTCGGCGCGCTGTTCAGCAGTACCTGAAGATCCATCCGGCCATGTCCGGCGATCGAATCAAATTCTGGCTCCTCGTCGCCGGCCTCGGCGCCAGCACGGTGTATTCGTTCTGGTACGCCTTCAAGGCCTGGGGCAAGAATCGACTCATCGAGGACACCCCGATTTCGCGCATCCGCTCCGCGGCGCAGGGCTATGTCGAATTGAGCGGCGAGGGGCGGCTGCCGCCGGATGCGCAGAACAAGGCACCCTTGAGCGGAATTCCGTGCACCTGGTGGCGCTACAAGGTCGAGGAGCGGAGCAACAGCCGCGAGTCCCGAGGCTGGTCCACGGTCGACAGCGGTACCAGCGAAGTATCCTTTCTTCTCGACGACGGCACCGGCCGGTGCCTGATCGATCCGCGGGGGGCCGAAGTGATTCCGGGCGCCACCAATGTCTGGTACGGACCGGAGGCTTGGCCGCGGGGGCGCATTCCGGACGGCAGCGGCGCCTTCGGCTGGCTGGTCGACCACGTTCTGACCGACAAATTCCGCTACACCGAGCACCGGTTGGAGCTCGGCAAGCACGTACAAGCGATCGGCGCCTTTCGCAGCGTCGGGGGTGCCAGTGTGGAGGACCCGGATGTCGCCGTGACCAACTTGCTGCACGATTGGAAGCAAGACCAAGCCGCGCTGCTCGCGCGGTTCGACACCGACCATGACGGAACATTGAGCCCCGCGGAGTGGGAAAAGGCCCGCGCCGCCGCCCGCCGGCAGGTCCAGGAGGCCCGAGCCGCCGAAGTGCGGCCGCCGCCGGTGAACGTCCTGGCGGATCCGATGGATGGCCGGTCATATCTCCTGGCTGCCTCCGACGGCGAATCGCTGGCGCGGCGATTCCGGCGCCGCGCTCTGGCGGCGATCAGTTGGTTCGTGGGGAGCAGCGCGGCTCTCACCTGGATGTTGACGCGCGTCTGATAGAATCTGCAGCGTGAGCAACCCGCTGTTGGAATTCGAATCGCTGCCCGCCTTCGGCCGTATCGAGGCGCGGCATGCCCGCCCCGCGTTGGAGAAAGTATTGGCGGACAATCGGCTGCGCCTGGCAGAACTGACCGCGCAATCCAGTCCGACATTCGCCTCCCTGGTCATACCGGTCGAGGAATTGAGCTACCGATTGAGCCGGGTCTGGAGCCCGATAGGCCATCTGAACGCAGTCGCCAATTCCGCGGACATGCGCGAGGCGTACAACGAATGCGTGCCGCTGCTGACGGCATATTCCTCGGAACTCGGCCAGAACACCGGCCTCCAAGCGGCCTACGCCCATGTGCTGAAAGCTGAAGGCAGCACGCTCGATCCGGCGCAACGCAAGGTGGTGGAAAATGCCCTGCGCGATTTTCGGCTCGCCGGAGTCGATTTGGGCCCGGAGCAGAAGGCTCGATACTGCGAGATCGCACAGCGGCTGGCGCAGCTGGCCACCAAGTTTTCCGAGAATGTGCTCGATGCCGCCCGCGCCTACACCCGCAGCGTCACCGATGGCGCGGAACTCGCCGGTTTACCCGCGAACGCCATCGATCGCGCCGCCGCGGATGCGCGCGAGGCCAATCAGCCGGGCTGGCTGTTCAAGCTCGACCAGCCCACCTATATGACGGTCATGGCCAGTGCCGAGAACTCGCAACTGCGCCGCGACATCTATGAAGCCTGGATCACGAGGGCGTCTGAGCTCGGCCCCACTGCCGGCCGGTTCGACAACAATCCCATCATTGCCGAGATCCTGCCGCTGCGTCATGAGCTCGCCCGACTGGTGGGTTTCGACAACTTCGCCGATTACGCGCTGGCCACCCGGATGGCCAAGAGCAGCAAGCAGGTGCTCGCCTTCTTGGACGACTTGGCGCGCCGCTGCCTGCCCGCGGGGCGCCAGGAGTTTTCGGATCTGGAGGAATTTGCCGGCCGCAAGCTCCACGCATGGGACATGGCGTTCTATAGCGAGCGGCTGCAGGAAAGCCGTTTCAAGGTGTCGCAGGAGGCGCTGCGTCCCTATTTTCCGCTGCCCAAGGTGCTGGACGGATTATTCGCGCTGATTCAGCGCCTTTACGGCATCACGGTGCGGGAACGGCCCGGAGTCGGCGTGTGGCATGCCTCCGTGCGCTTTTACGATCTGCTCGATCAAAACGAGCGGGTCGTGGCCGGGTTTTTCCTCGACCCGTATTCGCGCGCCGAGAAGCGCAGCGGTGCCTGGATGGACGAATGCGTCGTCGCCAAATCCTTGCCCGCGGGAACTGCGCTCCCCGTGGCGCAGCTGGTATGCAATTTCACCGCGCCGGCGGGCACGGGGCCCTCGCTGCTGACGCACGAGGAGGTGACCACCCTGTTTCATGAATTCGGCCACGGTTTGCACCATATGCTGACGCGCGTGGCCTACCCCAGCATTGCCGGAATCAACGGCGTGGCCTGGGATGCGGTGGAGCTTCCCAGTCAATTCATGGAGAACTTCGTCTGGCGCCCCGAGGTTCTGCCGCTCATATCCGCCCATGTGGATACCGGCGAACCTCTGCCTGTCGACATGCTGCAGCGTCTGTTGGGCACACGGACCTTCAACGCGGCGCTCGACACGCTGCGGCAGATCGAGCTGGCGAGCTTCGATTTTGAACTGCACGCGTCCTTCAACCCCCTGGTCGGCGCCAGGGTCGCCGAGACGCTCGACGGAGTGCGGCGGCGAGTGGCCGTCGTACCGGCGGCGCCTTTCAACCGGCTGCCGGCGAGCTTCGCGCACATATTTTCGGGCGGTTACGCCGCGGGTTACTACAGCTACAAATGGGCAGAGGTGCTGGCGGCCGACGCGTTCGAAGCCTTCGAAGAAGCCGGGGTGTTCGACGGTGCGACGGCGGCGCGGTTTCGCGATTCCATCCTCGCACGCGGCGGCAGCTTGGACGCGATGGATGCCTTCGTCCGGTTTCGCGGACGCGAGCCCGACGTGCGCCCGCTGCTCAAGCAAACCGGAATCGCTGCGTGAAATCCGTAGGCTTGCTGCTGTTGACGCTGCTGGCGGTCAGGGCCACGGCGGCGACCGCCTATGTCAGCGATGAACTCGTGCTGGGACTGTACGCTGAGCAGAATGGTCAGGGCCAACGCCTGGCGACGCTGCATTCCGGCGCCAGTGTGGAAACGCTGGCCGTCAACGGAGACTTTACCGAAGTTCGCCTGAATGACGGGACTGTCGGTTGGGTCAAATCCGCCTTCCTCACCACGCGCGAGCCCGCCACGGTGCGGGTCAAAAAGCTTGAAGAGGAACTGGACCAGAGGCGCGCGACCACACCCGCGCTGGCCGAAGCGGCCGCGCGCAGCGAGGTAGAGCAGCTCAAGCGGGAGCTTGCGGCCAGGCAAGCCGATCTCGACGCCGCACGGGGGGCACTGGCAGTGATGCCTGCGGCTGCTTCAGGACTCGATACGGCGAGCGGCGCGTTGCCGGGCCGCGCTTCGGCAGAGATCACTGCGGCGATATCAGGGCACGCGTGGGTTGCAATTGTTGCGGTGCTGGCGGCGCTCTCCTGCGGTTTCTGGCTGGGGTACGCCACCTTGGCGCGTCGCATCAAACATAAATTCGGCGGTATCAAGGTCTATTGACTTAATGCGGCCCCAAAAGAGTTGCAGCAAATCGAGAACCAGGCACGTGGCGCCGATGGCCTTAAGAGCCTAAACTTTGCGGGATGCACGACCTTCGACGTAACGACTACGACGTTACGAATTCTGTACAAGTCAGTTCCACGGCTGCAGTGACAACCGCCGTGCGTGAGCTGTTTACGGCCGCCTTTCCGGGCGAGTCGTTCGACCGGGTCGCTACCTCATTCGAGGAGTTCGACAAGCTCTTCACGGGCCGGATGCCCGGCTACCATGGCGTCGATACCATCTACCACGATCGCCAGCACTCGCTGGATATGACCTTGGCCATGGCACGGCTCCTCGTGGGGCACGAGCGCACCGTCGAGACTCGCATGCGCTTCGGGGCCGAGCGGTCGGTCATGGCACTGGTCACATCGCTGTTTCACGATGCGGGATATATCCGGGAATTCGGCGACCGGCAGCATCGCAATGGCGCCGAGTTCACCCTTTATCATGTCACCCGCAGCGCCCGTTTTCTGGCCCGGTTCCTGCCGAGCATCGGCATGGAAAACTGGGTGCCGGTGTCGACCCGAATCGTGCACTTCACGGGGTATGAGATCAAACTCGACCAAATCCAGCTCACCGACCCCCGCGATCGCAAACTAGGACATCTGCTGGGCACCGCGGATCTGATCGCGCAGATGGCGGATCGATGCTATCTCGAGAAGTGCCGCGACCGGCTGTATCCGGAATTCGTCCTCGGCGGAGTCGCGGCCGCGACCGGCACCGATGGCGCCTTGCAGGTTCGCTATAGCTCGGGCTTGGATTTGCTGCGGCAAACTCCGGAGTTCGTGCGCGAAACACGCGTTCAGCGCTTGGAGGGCGAATTCGAGCACGCCTACCGGTACGTCGAACCCCTGTTCGCCGGCAAGAACCCATATCTCGAGGCAATCGAACGCAACTTAGGGTACCTCCACCGGGTTCTGCGCACCGAGCGTTGGCCGATGCTGCGGCGAAATCCACCGCTGTTCACCTCCGACGACAATCAGCTCGGCCAGGTCCGCGGCCTCATGCTGACTCACCTCAAAGCTCTCTGGGCGTAGTAGCAGCTTTCGTCCGGAAGGGTGAGAACCCTCAAGGCAACGTAGGAGAGCAGTTGCCTTGAGGCTTCTCACCCTCCCGGACGAATGCTCGACGCGACAAACATTCGGCGCCGGCGGCAAGGGCGCGTGTTGAACGTGTTTTTCCAGCCAACAGGCGCGACAAAGCCACATCAGCCAAGAT
>WNFS01002858.1_pt1 | contig 19232 bp, 8 predicted proteins | sample 5400141 | NCBI WGS metagenome assembly WNFS01 (sample SAMN13153358, study PRJNA577476) | soil metagenome | isolation source: 60 cm saprolite under Madrone tree | place: USA:California | collected 2016-06-14
AGCACCGCGACGAGCCGGGTGCGTTCCACGTGCTGCAGGAACTTGAGGCCCAGGCCCTTCCCGAGGTGCGCGCCTTCGATGATGCCGGGAATATCGGCCGCCACGAACGTCCGGTGACCCGACAGCGCGACCACGCCGAGGTGCGGCTCCAGCGTCGTGAAGGGGTAGTCGGCGATCTTCGGGCGGGCCGCGGAAATCACCGAGAGCAGCGTGCTCTTGCCTGCGTTCGGCTCACCCAGAAGGCCGACATCGGCGATCAGCTTGAGCACCAGCTCGAGCCGTCGCTCTTCGCCGTATTCCCCCGGCTCCCACTCGCGCGGGCTGCGGTGCGTCGGGGTCGCGAACCGCGCGTTGCCGCGGCCGCCGCGCCCGCTCTTGGCGACGAGCAAGGTGTCGCCGCTCGTGAGTACCTCGCCGACGCGCTCGCCCGTAACCGCATCGCGCACCTCGGTGCCCGGAGGGACCGGCAAGTAGAGGTCGGCCCCCGACTTTCCGGTCATGTTTTTGCCCTTGCCATGCTGCCCGCGCTCGGCCTTCCACTCGGTGCGGTAGCGGTAATCGAGCAGCGTCGCGAGGTTTGCGTCGGCGCGCACGAAGACACTGCCGCCGGCTCCGCCGTCTCCGCCGTCGGGCCCGCCTTTGGGGACGAACTTTTCGCGCCGAAACGACGACGCGCCCGCGCCGCCAGCGCCGCCCACAACATGAACCACCGCACGATCTATGAACATTGCGGATTGCGGATTGCGGATTGCGACGGACTCGAATGCGGAATGCGGAATGCGGAATGCGGAATTGAACGAGGAGTTCTGCGCGCTGTACGAATCGATGACACGACGATGGCCACGAGCTGACGTGCTTCGTCACTTAACGCACTGATGCGGTCGGGATCAGCAAGCGCACGCTCAGCAGCGATGTCGAGCCAGAACTGTGCCTCGTCGGTCTCTTCTTCAACGATTCCCAGTTTCGCAACGAACTCGCGCCTGGACCGCGCCCGGCAGGCAGCTCTGTAGTTCGCGCCCACGGACGTGCCAGCCCGAAGAAGCTGCCGAGCTACCACGTCGGCCGTACGACCATGTGGGATGTCTTCCACGAGTTGCACTACCGCCAACGCGAATGCTCTGGTTCGGTCCTTTAGATCGACTCGCGACACGACCTCGCCTTTCCATTCCGCATTCCGCATTCCGAATTCGCCATTCTAGAGCTTCCTCTTCTTGACGTCCTCCCACTGTTCCCGCAGAGTGCTCCGCCGCTCGGCGTCCAGATCGCCATCGATTGCTTCAAGCACGGCATCGATCTCCGCCGCCGACGCGCCGGTGTTCAGCGCGCCGCGGAGGTGCGAATGCAGCTGGTCGGCGGTGCCGAGCACCGCCGTTGCTGCCACGGTACAGAGCTCCCGCCGCTTGAGGTCGAGGCCCGGCCGCCCGATCACTTTGCCGTACGCATCGACCAGTACCAGATCCTCGAGCGCCGGGTGGAGCGCGCGCAGGTTCACGAGCAGCTTGTGATAGGCGCGTCCGTACACCTCGCGGCACACCGTCTCCCCGCGCGCCGCCCACGACTCCCAGTCCGCGTGCGCCAGGTCCTCCGCGCCGCCTTCGACCGGCGCCGGCCCACCTACGCCACGCCACGCGGCGAACGCCACCAGCGCCAATGGATAACCCACCACGAGCATGCTCTGCAGCAATAGCTCCTCGATCCACATCCCCGGGACGCGCGCGTCGCGCGCCGCCGCGAATCGCGCCTGGAGCTCGGGCGCCTTGCCCCGCGCGAGGGCCGCCGCCACGCGCACCAGCGCGGCCGTTGGGGCGTCGAGCACCAGACCGGTGCCGTCCGCCATAGTACGTCGCCCCGCTCCCCTCTCCTTCATCTTTTCATTGCTCCAGTCCTCCATTTACCCGCAGCTCCCCCACGGTCTCGCCGCGCGTGTTCACGTTGGGTCGAGCGGTGAGCGAGGCCGGACGGGGCCGGAGACCCAGCAACTCGAGCACCGCCGCCATGGCGAGCGCCGAGGCGACTGCGTGTCCGTCGGTCACCTTGAGCGCGACCCCGAGCCGTTCCTGAGGAAGGAGGGCGCAATACACGCCTTCGGCGCCGACCTTTGTGATCACGCGGGCCGGGTGCGCGCGCATCATCTCGGTACACGGCCGACCCTCACCCGCGATGAGCTCGGGGTGACGCAGCATGGCTTCCACGATTGTGGATTGCGGATTGCGGCCTGGACGCGCGCCTTTCGAATCCGCAATCCGCAATCCGAAATCCGCATTTGCCAGTCTCGCGTACGCCCACGCCATGTTTTTCAGTGGCAGCCCAAAGCACACCACGCCACACCCGTCGACGGCAGTCTTGATCTCGGCGGCCGGGACTTCCGTCCAGCGGCTCACCTCCGCCAGGCAGCGTTGCTGCACCGGGTGCTCGAGCCGCGTATAGAACTCCGTGGGCCAGCCGTGGTGGCGCGCCAGCGCCAGCATGCCGGCATGCTTCCCCGAGCAGTTCGAATAGATCGCCGTGAGCCGCACGCCGCGGGTCTGGTAGTCCTGCGCTACCCGGTCGGACAACGGCGGGTGCGGGCCGCACAGCAGATCCCGCTCCGAGCAGCCGATCTTGCCGAGCAGCTCGCGCACCCGAGCCACCTGTGCCGGCTCGCTCGAGTGCGACGCGCACGCGAGCGCCAACTCCTCGCTGGTGAGGCCGAATCGATCGGCCGCCCCATCGGTCACGAGCGGCAGCGCCTGAAACGGCTTCGCCGCCGAGCGCCAGAACGTCACGAGCTCGGGGTCGCCGGTGCGCGCCACGAGGCCGCCGGTCGAGTTTACCACGGCGACATGGACCTCATGAACCGCCTCGACAACGCCACCGCGAACCTGCTCAACCCGCATGGTGGCCGCTCGCGTCACCGCTCCCCGCTCCCAGAGCAAGGCCGATCCCTATCAACACCAAGAGTCCGCCGCCCAATGCCGTCAGCCGCGGTACCTCATGAATCGCTGGGATGATCCAAGCGAGGAGCGTCGCCCCCACCGGCTCCCCCAGCGCGGCCACGTTCACCGTCGTGGCACGGAAGTGACGCAGCGCGTAATTCATTCCGGTATGGCCCACGAGCATGGGTCCGGCCGCCATGGCGCCGAATACCGTCCAGTCGCGTCCCCCGAATCCCACCAGAGGCGTGCGATTGCCGAGCGCCAGCAGCGCGAGCGCCGCGGCGGCCACCGCGTACACTCCCGTTGCGTAGCGCCAGATCCCGACGGTTTGGCGGACCCGTCGCCCGATCACGTAATAGCCGGCGCCGGTGAGGGCTCCGAGCAATGCCAGGACGTCACCACCCAGGGCGCCGGGCGACAGCCGCGCGTCGCCCAGACCGATGAGGCTCGCACCGATCACCGCGAGCCCGATCCCCCAGCCCTCCGCGCGAGTCGGATACTCGCGCAGCCAAACGGCTGCGAGGCCCCAGGCGAAGACAGGTTTCAGCGAGACGAGGACCACTGAGCTGGCGACGGTGGTGAAGCGGAGCGAGGCAATCCAGGACCAGAAGTGGAGGGCGAGGAGAAGGCCGGATAACACCATCAGTGGAACGAAGGAGCGCGGAGAAGTCGCGCGCTCGCCGCTCGCTTCGCGCGCCCCCAGCACGCCAACCACCGGGAGGACGAGGGCCAGCCTCCAGAAGGCAATCGCCAACGCGGGCGCCGCCGCGAACCGCACGATGGGCCCGGCATACGTGGTCGCGACGACCGCCACGATCAGCACCAGGAGGGGAGACATGGGCGCGAAACCTCACCCCCCTTCCCTCTCTCCGCAATGCGAGCCTCACTGTTGCCCTCCCTACGCCCCGCCCCCAAATTGCGCGCTCCATGCGGCTCCGAATACCGTTGCTCGTCGCGACATGGCTCCCCGCCCTCACGGGTGGGGCCGTGCTCGGCGTGGCGTCCCGGTTCCATTTCCAGAGAGTGTTGCCGTGACCGGCTTCCAGCCCGAGCCCCGGCTCACCCGCGACCATCTCGAGCAGCTGTTCACCGAGATGGCGGCGCGACACGTGGTCGTCGTGGGCGACGCAATGCTCGACATCTATCTCGCGGGGGACGCGGAGCGCATTTCGCCAGAAGCGCCCGTGCCCGTGGTCACCGTGCACACCCGGCGCGCCGCCCTGGGCGGCGCGGCCAACGTGGCGGCGAACGTGGCGGCGATCGGCGCCGAGTGCCGTCTGGTGGCCGTGATCGGCGACGACGCGCGGGGCGACTCGCTGCGCGCCGAGCTGGCGCAGAACCGGCTCCCCGACCGCCACATCGTGGTCGCCGCCGCGCGGCCTACCACGTCCAAGACGCGCGTCACCGCGCGGGGCCAGCAGGTGGTGCGAATCGACGAAGAAGTCGAGGACCTGATCGCACCGCGCACCGAGAACCAGCTGCTCGGACAGCTCGACGCGGCCATGACGGACGCCGATGCGGTGCTCATCGAGGACTATAACAAGGGGACGCTCACCCCGGGCGTGATCGAGCGCGCGATGATGCTCGCCAAGAAGCGCGGCATCCCGGTCGTCGTGGACCCGAAGTTCAAGCATTTCTTCGCCTACCGGGGCGCGACGCTGTTCAAGCCGAACCGCCGGGAGCTCGAGCAGGCGATGGGCGCGACGCTCGACCTCGCCCGCCCCGACGCCCTCCCCACGTCGCTCGACAAGCTCGGCGTGGACAACCTCCTGCTCACGCTCGGCCCGGAGGGGATGGTGCTCGTGACCAAGGACCGGCAGCTCACGCGCATCCCCACCATGGCGCGCGAGGTGTTCGACGTCTCGGGTGCGGGAGATACCGTAACGGCATGGGTGGGAACGGCGCTCGCGGCGGGCGCGTCGGTGCGCGAGGGAGCGCAGGTGGCGAATTACGCAGCCGGCGTCGAGGTGGGTAAGTCGGGCGTCGCCACCGTGTCGCCGCTGGAGGTGCTGGCGATGCACGAGGCGCACTACGATCAGCTGGGGAAACTGAGAAGGGGTGGGCTGCTCTAGCGCCAGTCCAGCCCGACCCCGACCACGACGCCATCCACCGTCTCCAGCCGCGTCCCGCCACCCAGGACCGCATGGTCGATCCGGTACCCCACGCGGGCACTGAGCGGCGCCCGCGCCATCCGCAGGATCATTCCCACCTCGCCGCCCTGGGCGTGATCGAACGGCTCCGGGACGTTTGCATCCGCGGCCACCGCGCGCCACAGCTCTGCGTAGCCCTGCGCCGCCGACCCGACGAAGGTCGTCGCGGCGCGCGCCCGCAGCTCCCAGAACAGCCAACGCTGCGTGCTGCCCGCGAGCGTATAAGCCCGCGCATGCGGTCCGCCCTCGAGCGTCAGCCACTGGAGCGCCCGGACACCCAGCAGCACCGTGCCCTCCACCAGATCACGCCCCGCGACGCTGCCGCCCTCGTGATTGAGCGTCCCCTGTAGGTAGCTGGCGCTCAGTTCGACCCGCCCCATCGCGAGCGCGCCCTGGCCCAGGAATGCGGAGCCGGTAAACTGGTCGATCCCCGCCGGCACTTCGCTGCGCACCCGCGCTGTCACGAGCGAGGCGCTGCCCGTCGGGTGCAGGGCCTGCGCGCGCAGCTCGCCGGCGGTGAGGGCGGCGGCCAACACGACGAGCGCGAGCCTCATGGTCCCCGGGGCTGAATGGCGGTGGGCTCACCGGCATGCACTACCAGGCCGATGTCGCGGCGGCGACGGGCATTTTCCGCCGTGGTGGCCGCGACCCGCCGCTGCCACGCGTCCCGCAGCGTCTGATTGGCGCGTACGTTCGCCGTGAGCGGCCGGCCGGGCCGATGCAGGACGTAGCCGAGCAGGCCGGCCAACCCGATCGCTCCGGCCACGGCGGCGCGCGGGCCACTCGGCGTGCCCGACCCGCCCACCACCGCCGGGAGCGCGGTTACCGCGCCGGACAGGAGCAGGCCACCGACCAGCGACCGCGTGGCCGTGCCGCTCTTCGCCCGTTCGGGCAGGAACTGGGCATCCGCGGGCGGGGACGGCCACGGCAGCGTGTCGGGCCGTGACTGCCGCAGGTCGAGTGGGACCTGAACGATGCCCGCGAGCTCGCCGGTCTGCGCGCGCGAGGTGACACGCAGCAGGACGCGGGTGACCGGCGCGAGCGATCCCGCCGCGTCCAGGCCGTCCCACTGCACCTTGGCGCTGTCCCCGATAGGCCCGGCATACAGCGGGCGAAACGGCGCGCCGTCCGCGTACCGAAGCGTCACCTCCACTGTCTGAAACGAGCTCGCGATGAGCCAAATATCGAAGGCCCCGGGGCCCGCCGTAATCGTCGTATCCCGCGGAACCTCGACCGCCACGGTCTTGGTCTGCTGGCGCACGCCGTCGAACAGGCCCGTCACCTCGGGCGGAAACACGAGTCGGTCCGGCCGATAGCGCGCAGGTCGGCGGCGCCGAGATACACGAGCGCTCGCGCACGGTCGGCGGTCGGGGCGCCGGCTGTGGTGAGCTGCGCGACATCGCGTCCTAGCAGCCATGCGGCCACGTCGAATTCGAGGTTCTTGTACGCGCGCACGCCCCTCGCGAAGAGACTGTCCGACGCCTGGGCCGGAAGGGCGCCCGGCGCGACCGCGCCCAACGCGCCCGCAAGCACACACAGTCGCGCGAGGCGACGGCCGCTCTTCACGGCTTGATCTCCTGCAGCACGATGTCGGTGAGGCGGAGCTCCTGGCCGGGCGTGACGCGAATGGCCAGCTCATAGGGCTGAAAGCCGTCGCGCACGACGCGCAACCGATGCGCCCCGGGGGCAACCGGTACGGCCGCCCGCGGCGTGTTGCCGATCAGCTCGTCGTCCACGTACAGCTGACCCCAGGGCGTCGCGCTGACGAAGAGTCGTCCGGGAGCTCCGGGCAGGGGGCGGGCGCGCGCCGGTGGCGCCGCGCTCGGCCGCCGGGCGGTCGGCGTGCGGGCGGGCGGCCTGCGGACGGGCGTCTTGACGACCGGCGCGGGCAGCGAGGGTGTGGCAGTATCCGGAGACATGGGCTCCGGTTGGGCAAAGGCGCGCGAGTCCGCCAGCGGCGGGAATGACGCGTCGCCGGGGCCGACTTCGCGATCCCCCCTCGATCCCGAGCTCAGGAGCCAGGGTGCCGCGACGGCGCCGAGGACCACCAGCGTCAACACACCCCCGGGCAGCCAACGCCACCTGGACCGCGGGGAGGGGGGCGCGTCTTCCCAGACGTCGCCATCCTCATCGTCATCGCCTTCGTCCTGGTGGAGCAGGACCGATCGGCTCGGCACCTGAGCGCTAGGGCTGCCCAGCGCCGCGGCAAAGTCGCTCACCCCGGGGAAGCGCGCCTCGGGCGTCAGGTTGAGCGCGCGCTCGATGGCCTGCGTCATCTCGGGCGGGACACGAGCGCGCGTCTTGAGGAGACAGGCCTGCATCAGCGCGGCGAGGGCGTATTGGTCCGCCGCGGGGCCGCACCGGCCCTCGGCGATCTGCTCCGGCGCGCGGTACTTGTCTCGGCGCGCCGTCCCGCCGTCTCCGGGCAGGGCACCGACCCGTTCCAACACCCACGGGATCCAAAAGTCCGTGACATGGGCGTCGCCGGCGCCGTCGATCAGCACGTTGGCCGGCGTCAGGCTCGCGTGGACCACACCGAGCCGGTGCGCGGCGTCAAGCGCGCCAGCGACCTGCTCCGCTAGACGCAGGCAGGCGGCGGGCTCCATTGGGCCGCTCGAGCGCAGCTCCTCGGCCAGGGACCGCCCCTCGACGAACTCCATCGAGCACCAGAAGAGCCGATCGGTCGCTCCGACGCTGTACAGCGGCACAACGTGCGGGTGGTCGAGCGCGGCAACGAGAGCGGCGGCGTGGTGGAACGCTTCCTCGGGTTCGGTGCCGGCCGCGGCAGCGCGCGGGATCACCTTGAGCGCCACGGTCTGGTTGTACTCTAGGTCTCGGGCGACGCACACGAGGGACGCGGGGCCGCGGCGGTGCACGGTCTCGAGCTCGAACAAGCCGCGCAGGTCGTCGCGCGCCGCCGCGTCGACCGGATCGCGCCCCGCAGGAGGCATCTCGACGGAGGTCATGGCAGCAGGGTGATGTTGAACGCGTGGCTCGGCGCGCTGCCCGCACCTGTCGCGCTCACGACGAGCGTGTAGCCTCCACCAACCTGGTCGATGCTCAAGTCGCTGAATGTAGCCACCCCGTTTGCGGCGGCAACGATGAGGGTGCCGTGCAGGTTGGCGTTCTGGAACAGGCTGCCATCGGTGCCGATGGCGATTGTGACGTTCCCCGCGAAGTCAGACGCGATGTTGCCGAACGCATCCGTCGCCGTCACCTGCACCGGCGGTGTGATAATCGCGCTGACCTGTGTGTTGCTCGGCTGAACCGTGAAAGCCAACTGCGACGCTGCGGCCGGGTTCACGGTGTGAGGCTCTCCGACCGAAGTACTTCCGGCGAAGTTGGCGTCGCCCACGTAGGTTGCGGTGAGCGTTTTAGCTCCCGCTGTGGTCGGCGTGAGGACGCAACTCCCCACCGCGACGCTGGCGGCGCAGTCCACCGTGCCATCGGTCACCGAGACAGTGCCCGTCGGCGTGCCGCCGCTTGAAGTCACTGCAAAGGTCACCGTGAATCCCACTCCTGCTACCGAGGGGTCCGGCGTGTCGCTGACGATCGTGGTCGTCGTGCCAGCCGCGTTCACCGTGTGGCTCGTGCCGGCCGACGCACTGGTGGCGAAGTTGGCGTCGCCGCCGTAGGTCGCGACGAGTGTCTTCGCGCCCGCCGTCGTCGGCGTCAGGGTACAGGTGCCCGCGGCCACGGTACTAACGCAGGTCTCCGTTCCATCGCTCACGCTGACGTTGCCAGTCGGCGTGCCAACGTTCGATGTTACTGTGAAGGTCACGGTCACCGGCTGTCCCACGACCGACGGCGTTGGTGTGTCGCCAGTGATCGTGGTCGTGGTACTGGCCGCGCCCACCGTGTGCGTCACCCCGGCTGACGTGCTGACCGCGAAGTTCCCGTCCCCCGCGTAGCCCGCCGTCACCGTCCGCCCGCCCGCCGAGCTGAACGCGATGTTGCAGCTGCCCACCGCCACGCTCGCGCTGCAGTTCTGGGTCCCGTCAGTCACCGTCACCGTGCCCGTGGGCGTCCCGCTCCCCGGCGCGGTCGCTGCCACGGTGAACGCGAAGCTCACCGCCTGCCCTACGGCGGAGGGATTCGGGGTCTGTCCGGTGATCGTGGTCGTCGTGCCAGCCGCGTTCACGGTGTGGCTCGTCCCGGCCGACGCACTGGTGGCGAAGTTGGCGTCGCCCTCGTAGGTGGCGATCAACGTCTTGGCGCCCGCCGTCGTCGGGGCCAGGGCGCAGCTGCCCGCCGCCACCGTCCCGACGCAGGTCTCCGTTCCATCACTCACGCTGACGCTCCCGGTCGGCGTGCCGCCGCTCGAGGTCACCGTGTAGCTCACGGTCACCGGCTGGCCCACGACCGACGGCGCTGGTGTGTCGCCCGTGATCGTGGTCGTGGTACTGGCCGCGCCTACCGTGTGGGTCACGCCAGCCGACGTGCTGGTCGCGTAGTTCCCGTCCCCCGCATAGCTCGCCGTCACGGTTCGTCCGCCCGCGGAGCTGAACGAGATGTTGCAGCTCCCCGCCGCGACACTCGCGCTGCAGGTCTGGGTGCCGTCACTCACCGTCACCGTCCCGGTCGGCGTGCCGCCGCCCGGGGCGTTGGTCACGACGGTGAACGCGAAGCTCACGGCCTGGCCCACGATGGAGGGATCCGGCGTATTGGTGGTGATCGTGGTCGTGGTGCCCGCCGCGTTCACCGTGTGGCCTACTCCTGCAGAAGCGCTGCCGCCGAAGTTCGCGTCGCCGCCGTAGGTCGCCGTGAGCGTCTTACTCCCGGCGGTGGTCGGCGTCAGGGTGCAGGTCCCCGCCGCCACCGTGCCGCTGCAGGTCGCCGCGCCGTCACTCACGGTGACGTTACCGGTCGGCGTGCCGCCGCCCGACGTCACCCCGAACGCCACCGCGATCCCTTGACCGACCACCGACGGATTCGGCGTGTGAGTCGTAATCGTCGTCGTCGTGCTGGCCGCACCCACCGTCTGACTGACTGCGGTCGACGTGCTGGTAGCGAAGTTCCCGTCTCCCGGGTAGCTCGCCGTCACGCTGTGTGCACCGGCCGAGCCGAACGCGATGCTGCAGCTCCCCGCCGCCACGCTCGCGCTGCAGGTCTGGGTGCCGTCGCTCACCGTCACGTTCCCGGTCGGGGTCCCGCTCCCCGGAGCGGTCGGGCTCACGGTAAACGTGAAGCTCACCGCCTGACCCACGGCAGAGGGATTCGGCGTGTGGGTGGTGATCGTCGTCGTTGTGGCAGCCGCGTTCACCGTGTGGGACGCGCCGGCGGACGTGCTGCCGGCGAAGTTCGCATCGCCGCCGTAGGTCGCCGTGAGCGTCTTACTCCCGGCGGTGGTCGGCGTCAGGGTGCAGGTCCCCGCCGCCACCGTGCCGCTGCAGGTCGCCGCGCCGTCGCTCACCGTGACGTTGCCGGTCGGCGTCCCACCGTTCGACGTCACCGTGAACGCCACCGCGACTCCCTGGCCCGTCACCGACGGATTCGGCGTGTGCGTTGTAATCGCCGTCGTCGTGCTCGCCGCGCTCACGACGACCGTCGCCGTCTGGGTGATCGCGACCGAGTTGATGGTGGCCGAGACCGTCTTCGACTCCGCCACGGCCGATGCCAGCGTGCCGGTCGCCACACCACTGCTGTTCGTGGTCGTTGTCGGCTGCGTCAGGGTGTTCCCAGCGCCAGACGCAGCTAAGACGACCGTCGCCCCCTGAATCGCATTGCCGTTGCCATCCTTCGCGGTCACTGTAAGGGTCGATGTCCCGCTGCCCACCGTGATCGGCGACGTGGCCACAACGGTGGATTGGCTCGCCGAAACGGTGCCGGAGACGATGCTAAAGCCGCTCGACGTAGCGCCCGCCAGGCTTCCGCTCGAGGCCACCAGGGTATAGCCGGTGCCCGTCTTGTCGATGCTGAGGTTGGCGAAGGACGCCACGCCGGCGGCAACCGGTTGCGTGAGGGTACCCGACAGGGTTCCGCCACCCGCGTTTGTACCGATCGCCACCGTCACACTCCCGGCGAAGCTCGTGGCGGTGTTGCCCTGCGCGTCCCGCGCGGTGACCTGCACCGCCGGCGTGATCGCCGCTCCTGAGGTAGCGCTGGACGGCTCGACCGTGAACACGAGGTCGGCCGCCGCACCCGGCGTGATGTTGAAGGTCGCACTCGTGTTGCCGATCTGTCCGCTCGCGCTCGCGGCCAGGGTATAGCCCGTACCGGTTTTGTTGATGCTCAATGTCGCGAACACCGCGACCCCGTTCACCGCCGCGACGGTCGTGGTACCGGACAGCGTTCCCCCGCCCGGGTTCGTCCCGATGGCCACCGTGACGTTGCCCGTGAAAGTCGGGTCGGTGTTCCCTTGGGCGTCCTGAGCGGTGACCTGGACCGCCGGCGCGACCGCCGTACCCGCCGTCGCGTTGCTCGGCTGCACGGCGAACACGAGGTGGGTCGCGCCACCCGCGGAAACGTTGAACGCCGAGCTGGTCGGCGACGTGAGCCCGGTCGCCGCCGCGGTGAGGGTGTAACCCGTGCCGGCCTTGTCGACGCTCAGGTCCCCGAACGTCGCCTCACCCGCCACCGCCGCGACCGTCTTCGTGCCGCTGAGCGTACCGCCGCTCGGGTTCGTCCCGATGGCGACCGTCACGCTCCCCGCGAAGCCCGTGGCAACCCGGCCCGCCGCGTCCTCCGCCGTCACCCGCACCGCCGGCGTAATCGTCCCGCCCGCCGCGATGTTACCAGGCTCGACCGTGAACACGAGCTGCGTGACTGCAGTGATGTTGAAGAGCGCACTAGTGATGGCCGTGAGACCAGTCGAGGTCGCCCGCAACCGGTAGCCGGTCCCCGGATTGTTGATGCTCAGGTCCGAGAATGTGGCGACCCCGCCGACGGCGGCCACGGTCTTGGTGCCCGACAACGTCCCGTTGCCCGGGTTCGAGTTCGACGGGATCGCCATCACGACGTTCCCGGTGAATCCCGTGGCCACGTTGTTCCCCGCGTCGAGCGCCGTCACCTGAATCGGCGGCGTGATCGTCGCATTCGCCGGCGTGGTGCTCGGCGGCACGGTGAACGCGAGGTGCGTGGCGGCGCCCGGTGCCACGTCGAACGGCGTGCTCGTGGCTCCAGCGGGCCCGGTGGCCGCCGCGGTTAGGGTGTATCCGGTGCCGACCTTGTTGATGCTCAGGTTGGAGAAGGTCGCGACGCCGGAGACTGCGGCGACGCTCGCCGTCCCGGCCAGCGTGCCGCCGCCGGGATTGGTCCCGATGGCCACGGTGACCGTCCCGGTGAAGGCGACGGCCGTGTTCCCTTGCGCGTCCAGCGCAGTTACCCGCACCGCCGGCGTGATGGCCGCCCCGGCCGTCGCGTTCGAGGGCTGTACCGTAAACGCGAGGTGAGTCGCCGCGCCCGCCACGATGTTGAAGGTCGCGCTCGTCCCGGTGGCGAGGCCGGTGGCCGCGGCGGTCAGCGTATAGCCCACGCCGCTCTTGTCGATCGACAGTCCAGTGAACGTGGCCACTCCGGTCGCGGCCGGGACGGTGGCGCTCCCAGAGAGCGTGCCGCCGCCGGGGTTCGTGCCCAGCGCGACGGTGACGGTGCCCGTAAAGGTTGGATCGGTGTTGCCGAAGCCGTCCTCCGCCGTGACCTGCACCGCGGGTGTGATGGACGCGCTCGCGGCCGTGTTGCTCGGTTGCACGGTGAACACCAGCTGCGTCGCGGCGCCCGGCGTGATGGTGAACGCCGTGCTCGTCGCGCCCGTCGCAGCCGTCGCGCTCGCCGCCAGCGTGTACCCCGATCCGCCCTGGTTGATACTGAGATTTGAGAACGTCGCGACGCCGCTCACCGCGGCGACGCTCGTCGTCCCTGAGAGGATCCCGCCGCTCGGGTTCGTCCCGATCGCAAGCGTCACCGTGCCGGTGAATGCCGTGGCCGTGTTCCCCTGTCCATCCAGCGCCGTCACCTGCACCGCCGGCGTGATCGCAGAGCCCGCCGTCGCGTTGGACGGCTGTACCGAGAACACGACACGTGCCGCCGCGCCCGCGGCGATGTTAAACGGTGCGCTCGACACCGGAGGCAAGCCGCTCGCCCCCGCGCTGAGTGTGTACCCGGTGCCGATCTTGTCGATGCTCAGTGTCGAGAACGTCGCGACGCCGCTCACGGCGGCTACCGTCGTGGTGCCGGACAGCGTGCCGCCGCTCGGGTTGGTCCCGATCGCGGCCGTGACGTTACCCGTGAACCCGGTCGCCGTATTGCCCTGCGCGTCCTGAGCGGTGACCTGGACCGCCGGCGTGATCGCCGCCCCGGCCGTCGTGCTCGTCGGCTGCACCGTGAATACCAGCTGGCTCGCGGCCCCCGCCGTGATGGCGAACGCCGCGCTCGTCGCCGGGCCGAGGCCGGTCGCCCCGGCCGTTAGCGTGTAGCCCGTGCCCACCTTGTCGATCGATAGATTGGTGAACGTCGCTACTCCGCCGACCGCAACGATCGTCGTCGAACCCGAAAGGGTCCCGCCCCCGCCCCCCGTCCCGAGCCCTACCGTCACGTTCCCGCTGAACTGAGTGGCGGTGTTCCCTTGGGCATCTTGCGCCGTGACCTGCACTGCCGGGGTGATCGCCGCCCCCCCCGTCGTCACGCTCGGCTGCACCGTGAACACGAGCTGGCTGGCTGCGCCCGGCGCGATGGTGAATCCCGCGCTCGTCGTGCCGGTCGTACCCGTCGCGCTCGCCGTCAGCGTATAGCCCGTCCCCACCTTGTTGATGCTCAGGCCGGAGAACGTCGCCACCCCGCCGACCGCTGCCACCGTCGTCGTCCCCGAGAGCGTGCCGCCGCCCGGATTCGCGCCCAGCGCCACCGTCACGTTGCCTGTGAAGCCCGTCGCCGTGTTCCCCTGCCCATCCAGCGCCGTCACCTGCACGGCCGGCGTGATCGCCGCCCCGGCAACGGTATTGCTCGGCTGCACAGTAAGGCTGAGCTGCGTCGCCGCCCCGGCCGTGATCGTGATGACGGTGGAGCTGACCCCCGTCAGGCCCGGCGCGGAGAAGCTCAGCGTCCGATCGCCGGCCGTCCCACTGATCGCGAGATTCGTGAACGACGCCACCCCGGTCCCGATCGTCGTAGCCGTAAGGGTGCCGCCCAACGTCCCACCGCCGGCGGCGATCGCCGCCGTGACGGTCACCCCGGCCTGGCTCACCGGGTTGTTCGCGCCGTCACGCACCTGCACCGCCGGCTGCTGGGCGAAGGCCACCCCGCTCTGGGCCGACGCCGAGGGCTGAGTCGTGAGGGTGAGGTTGTTCGCGGTCCCGGCCGTGAGGGTGATCGTGCCGGAAGTCACCGCCGTCAGCCCGTTGGATGCGAAGCTCAGCGTGTAACTCCCCGCCGTGCCGGTGAGGGTGAGCCCGCTGAACGTGGCGGCGCCGCCGGCCAGGGTGGTGGCCGTGGCATTGCTCGCCGTTGCGCCCGCCTGCACCACCGTCGCCGTGACGGGCACAGCGGCCTGGCTGACTGCGTTGCCGTTCGCATCCTGCAGCTGCACCACCGGCTGCTGGACCAGCGCCGCGCCGCTCTGCGCGCCGCTCGAGGGCAGGGTCGTCAGCGCCAGCTTCGAAGCAGGGCCGGCATGGACCACGACCGACGCGGTCTGCGTGACCGCGACGCCGTTGATCGTCGCCGACACGGTCTTCGACTCCGCCACGGTCGAGCTCAGGGTCCCGGTCGCCACACCGCTGGAATTCGTGGTGGCACTGGGCTGCGTGAGGGTGTTGCCCGTCCCGGTGGCGGAGAGGATCACCGTGGCTCCCGAGACGGCATTGCCCAATTCGTCGCGCGCCGTCACGGTGATGGTCGACGTCTCAGAGCCCGCCGTGATCGGCGAGGTCGCGGCCACGCTCGACTGCGCCCCCGATACGGTGCTGGCCGTCACGACGACCGTCGCCGTCTGCGTAATGCCAACTGCGTTGATGGTGGCGGACACCGTCTTCGACTGGGCAACGAGGGAGCTGAGGGTCCCCGTCGCTACCCCGTTCGCGTTGGTCGGACCGCCAGGCTGGGTCAGCGTATTGCCGCTGCCCGTAGCGGCCAGGACCACGGTCGCACCTTGAATCGGGTTCCCGAACCCATCCAGGGCCGTGACGGTGATGGTCGAGGTCCCCGTACCCGCGGCGATCGGCGACGTCGCCGTCACGGTGGACTGGGCGGCCGAGACGGCCGCTGGGTTCACGAGGACGGTCGCGGTCTGCGTGATCGCGACTGAATTGATGGTCGCCGACACGGTCTTCGTCTGCGCGCTGGTCGAGCTCAGGGTGCCGGTGGCCACGCCGTTGGCGTCGGTGGTCCCGACCGGCTGCGTCAGCGTGTTGCCGGTCGTCGGAGTGACGCCCAGTACGACCGCGGCCCCCTGGATCGGATTCCCACTCGCGTCCCGCGCGGTCACCGTGATCGTCGAGGGCCCACTACCCGCCGTGATCGGGGAGCTGGCGGTCACTGTGGATTGCGCAGCGGACACTGTCCCCGGGTTGACGACGACCGTCGCCGTCTGGCTAATGGCGACCGAGTTGATCGTCGCCGAGACCGTCTTTGACTCCGCGGCCGTGGACGAAAGCGTACCCGTCGCCACGCCGCTCGTGTTCGTCGTGCCAACGGGCTGCGTCAACGTGTTGCCGGTGGTGGGCGTGGCCGCTAGAGCGACCGTCGCCCCCGGAATCGGGTTCCCGTTCGCATCCCTCGCCGTCACCGTGATGGTCGAGGTCCCGCTTCCGGCGGTGATCGGGGAAGTCGCGCTCACGGTCGACTGCGTGGCGGAGACCGTGCCCGCGTTCACAACCACGGTCGTCGTCTGAGTAATCGCGACGGAGCTGATAGTCGACGATACCGTCTTCGTTTCGGCCACGGTCGAGCTCAGCGTGCCAGTCACAACCCCGCTCGCATCGGTGGTGCCGAGCGGTTGGGTCAACGTGTTGCCCGAGGTGGGCGAAGCCGCCAGCGTGACGGTAGCGCCCTGAATCGGGTTTCCAAACTGATCTCTTGCCGTCACGGTGATGGTCGACGTCCCGCTCCCCGCGGTAATCGGCGACGTAGCGCTCACGGTCGACTGCGCCGCAGACACCGGTCCCGGGTTCACGACGACCGTCGCCGTCTGCGTGACGCCGACCGCATTGATCGTCGCGGACACCGTTCTCGAGCCAGCCACCGTCGAGCTGAAGCTGCCAGTGGCGACCCCGCTGGGATTCGTCGTCCCAACCGGTTGCGTCAGCGTACCGCCTGTGCTTGGGCTGACCCCGAGTGTGACCGCAGCGCCCTGAATGGGATTCCCGAACTGGTCCCGCGCGGTGACGGTGATGGTCGATTGACTGGTCCCGTTCGATGCAACGATCGGAGACGTCGTGGTCACCGTCGACTGCGCGGCCGAGACCGAGCTCGGCGTGATGGTGAACGCCGGGGACGTGGCCCCCGTGAGCCCCCCGCTCGACGCCGCGAGCGTGTATCCGGCTCCCGCTCGATCGATCGACAGGCCAGCAAACGTCGCCACGCCACTCGCCGCGGTGACGGTCCCGCCGCCCGTGAGCGTGCCGCCGCCGGCGTTGGTCTGGATCGTCAGGGCGACGCCGTTCGTCGCCCCGGTCACACGGTTGTTGAACTGGTCGCGGATCTCGACCTGGACCGCCGGCGTGATCGTCGCACCGGCCGCCGCATCGCTCGGCTGCACCAGGTAGCTCAGGTTGGAGGCTGCCGCCGGGTTGACCACGACACTGGGCTGCTGGCTGATCGCGACGCCGTCCACCGCCGCAGAGACCGTCTTCGACTCGGCACGTGTCGAGCTGAGCGTACCGGTCGCCACCCCATTCACGTCGGTGGGCGCCGGATTGGTCACGATGTTCGCGGTGCCGGTCGCGCCCAGGGTCACCGTCTTGCCCTTGATCACGTTCCCGAACTGGTCGCGTGCGGTGACGGTCACGGTGCTCGCGCCGGACCCGGTGGACGCGGTGATTGGACTCGTGGCCGTAACACTGGTCTGAGCGGCGCTCACCGCGCCGGGGACGGTGTAGGCCTGGAAGGTGACCGCCGACCCGACGCCCGACGCCCGCATGCTCTGAGTGCTGTCGGTCGGGCTCATGCGCGTACCGAGCGTCCAGTTGATCGAGGCGATGCCACTGCCGTTCGTGACGGACGTGGGTGCGCTCACAGAACCGCCGCCGTCCGACACGACCCAGCTGATGGTGACGTTCGAGACGGGATTGTTCAGGTCGTCCGTGACGCGCACCGACAGCGGGGTCGGCAGAGTCTGACCCACAGTATCGGTCTGCGCGTCGCCGCCGTTGGCCGTCATGCGTGTCGCCCCGCCGACCTGGGCGGTGATGTTGAACGTCACACTGTCCAGGCCGCCCGTCAGGGTCGCCTTGGCGGTGGTCGTTTCCGACCCGGGTGTGAGGCCGAGGGTCCGCGTGGCCTGCGCGTGACCCCCTGCATCCGTCGAGGAGGTCGTTGGACTCACAGAGCCGCCCCCCCGCGCCACCCACGTCACGGTCACTCCCGGCACGGGGTTGTTGGTCGCGTCGGTCAGCAGAACGTCGTGTACCGTCGTCGTGTTCACCGGTCCGACCACATCACCGGAGAATTTGGTGATCTGCGCGGGGGCCCCGACTTTGGCGGTGTCCACGAAGGTGACCGGACTGCCCGTGAGCCCGGTGGACACGGCGGTCATGGTATCCGGTTTTGGCGTGGTGGAGAGCGTCCAGCCACCCACCCGCGCGATCCCGCCCCCATTGGTGATCTGCGACGGGCTGGTGAGCGACCCGTTCGAGGTGCCGGGCACGGCAAACGTCACCGCGACGCCCGCGACGGGGTTATTGCTCACGTCCCGGACGACCACCGTTGGCGGTGTCGCGACCGCCGTCCCGGCGGGGGCACTCTGATGATCGCCCGCGTTGGCGGCGATCTGCGTGGCCGCACCGGGCACGACCGTGACGGTGCTCGACGTAGCGCCCGCGAGTGAACCCGATGTGAATGACAGCGTCCGCCCGCCGACGGTACCCGTGATCTTCAGGTCCGTGAACACCGCGGCGCCTGCTGCGTTGGTCGTCGCCGTCGGCGTCCCGCCGAGCGTCCCGCCACCGGAGGCGATCGCCGCCGTCACCACCGTGCCGCTCGTCGCTACGGGGTTACCGGCCGCGTCCTGGAGCTGTACCACCGGCTGCTGCGGGAAGGCGACGTCGTTTTGGACGCTGGTCGAAGGCTCGGTCGTGATGACCAGCCGACCGGCGCTGCCCGCCCCAAGCGTGATCGTCCCGGAGACGGCCGGTGTGAGGCCCGTGGCGCCGAAGCTCAGCGTGTAGCCGCCTGCGGGGCCGCTGATCGAGAGATTGGTGAAGGTTGCCACTCCGGCCGGGCTCGTGGCGGCGGTCGCTGTTCCGCCCAGGGTCCCGCCGCCCGTGGCGATGGCCGCGGTTACCGTCACGCCAGCCTGGCTCACGGGGTTGCCCGCGCCGTCACGCAGTTGGAGCAGCGGCTGCTGAGCGAACGCCACTCCGCTCTGCGCTGCGGCCGACGGCTGCGTCGTAACGGTCAGCTGGGTGGCGGCACCTGCACCGACCGTGATCGTCCCGGAGACGGCTGGTGTGAGCCCGGTCGCGCTGAGGCTCAGGGTCCGGCCACCGGCCGCGCCGCTGATCGACAGGTTGGTGAACGTCGCGACGCCGCTCGCGTTCGTGGTGGCGGTGGCCGTACCGCCCAGCGTCCCGCCGCCTGTCGCGATCGCGGCGGTGACCGTCACCCCCGCCTGGCTCACCGCGTTCCCCGCGCCATCCCGCAGCTGGAGCACCGGCTGCTGGGCGAAGGCCACGCCACTCTGCGCCGTCGCAGACGGTTGGGTCGTCAGGGCCAACTGGGTCGCCGCGCCGGCGCTGACGGTGATAGGCCCAGAAACGGCCGGTGTGAGGCCCGCGGCCCCGAAGCTCAGCGTGTAGCTCCCCGCCGTCGCGCTGATCGAGAGATCGGCGAAGCTCGCCACGCCATTGGCATTCGTGGCCGCGGTCACCGTACCGCCCAGCGTCCCCGTGCCCGTGGCGATGGTGGCGGTCACCGTCACACCCGCTTGGCCCACCGCGTTCCCCGCGCCATCCCGCAGCTGGAGCACCGGCTGCTGAGCGAACGCCACCCCGCTCTGCGCCGCAGCCGACGGCTG
>WNFS01002980.1_pt1 | contig 19223 bp, 14 predicted proteins | sample 5400141 | NCBI WGS metagenome assembly WNFS01 (sample SAMN13153358, study PRJNA577476) | soil metagenome | isolation source: 60 cm saprolite under Madrone tree | place: USA:California | collected 2016-06-14
AGAGGCGTCATGTAGGGTCGCGCGGCGAATCTGGCGATCAGGCCGAGCACGAGCCCCGCGCCGCCGCCCAGGTTGACGAAGGTGCCTAGATAGATCCAGAACGCAGCGCCCTCGGTCGTCATCGCGAGTGTATTCTGGACCCGCCGGTTAGGCTCGTTCGAATGGAAGGTCCGGTCGAACAGCGCTTCGATTTGAGCGCCGCCAAAGCAGCCGCGTTTGAGGTTGCGCGCGAATGGGGCCTCGACCTGGGGGAGCCATTCACCCTCTCATACGTCTCCTACGTTGCGCCCGCCGGCGACGCGGTGCTGAAGGTCGCCTGGGAGGGGGACACCGAGTCATTGCATGAAGGCGACGCCCTCGAGCTCTGGAGCGGCGACGGCGCGGTGCGGATTCTGCGCCGGTCCGGGCGCGCAATCCTGGAGGAGCGTGCGGTGCCCGGGGACGACCTCTCCCTGTTGCCCGACGACGAGGCGACCGAGATCGCCGTCCAGCTCGCGTCAAAGCTGTGGCGCCCTGCGGGATCTCCGTTCCGGCCGGTTGTGCCCGAGGTTCGGCGCTGGCTCGGCAACGCGGAGCACGACAGCGGCGAGCTGGTTCCGCTCGCGCGCGAGTTGCTCGCCGAGCTCAACCCGAGCGCGGATTGGGTAGTGCACGGCGACTTCCACCATCACAACATCCTCCGCCAAGGCGATGGGTTCGTCGCGATAGATCCAAAGCCTTATCTCGCCGATCGCGAATACGACGTGCCGTCGTTCCTCTGGAACCCGATCGGCAACCAGATGGAGGACCGCGAGCAGACCGAGCGGCGCATCGCGGCGTTTGTCGCGGCGGGTCTGGACGACTTTCGGATTCGCGCGTGGACGGTGATCAGGGCCTCTTATTTGCGGCCCTACATCGCCGACCGGATCAAGGCACTGGTCGAGCTTAGATAATGATTTCAGGAGGATTCCATTGGACGAGGCTGAGATCACTCGCTACATATCGAGCGTGTTGCCCGGAGTTGATGTCGTTGTGGCATCACGCGAGGGAGGAGCACCCGAGATTGCGTGGGGCGACAGCTTCTTCATCTTTGACCCAGATCGAAACCTCGACGATGTGCGCCGGTTTCCCTTCGCCACCATCGTGACCAAGGACTACGGCGATTTCGACAACGCGTCAAACCTCGATCGCCCCGGCATCTTTCGTTTGAACATCGGCGTCAGCAAAGAGACTCATGCAAAGTTGTTTGGCGAAGGGGGCGAGCACGACTTCACCGCACTAGACAAGCTGATTCCCCACCCGGTCTACGGCCGCAACCACTGGGTGTCGGTTTTGAATCCGAGCGAATCGACTTTCGAGTCGATCAAGCCGCTGCTGCACGAGGCACACGCCATCGCGATGAAGCGGGTGGAAAGAAGGAAAACGCCGTCCGACGGTGACGCCTAGCCAAGCAGTCTCACGAGCACTGCTCGCTCAATCCGAGACCTCGGTGATCAGCACCCACGCGACGTAGACGTTCCAGCCGAACAGAACCGTCCCGGCGACGAAGAGCTGCGTCATCAGGGACCGCAGGGTGTCTGGATGACGGACAGGAGCGCGGCGACCATCTACCTCAATGCCGAGCGCCGTCACTGCCCACGGCGCGGGTGCCGTAGAGAGGGTGGCGATGATCGCCTTCGAGTGCAGCGACATGGCCACGAACAGGAGGCCGGTCAGGGCGGCCGCGGCCCCGCCGACCATCACGTAGAAGTTCTGCCACCCCGCCGTGTCATAAGCGCTCATCCGGCGCATTCTCCCCCCAAGCCCGGCACCCGGCCAGAGCCGGTGCTCGGAGCCGTCGTCCTGAGAAGATCGTTCTGATGGCTCAGAGCCCCAGGATGGCTGAACTCCCTCGCGGGACGGTGACATTTCTCTTCACCGACGTCGAGGCATCGACTCGGCTACTGCACGAGCAACCCGACGCCTACGCCAGCCTGCTCGCTGAGCATCGACGGGTACTGCGTGATGCGTTCGAGCACCACGGCGGGGTCGAGGTCGACACCCAGGGAGATGCCTTCTTTGTTGCGTTCGCCCGTGCGTCCGACGCGGTCGCCGCAGCCGAGGATGGACAGCTGGCGCTCGCCCACGGGCCGGTGCGGGTGCGGATGGGGCTGCACACCGGCGAGCCCACCGTGACTGCAGACGGATACGTCGGCTTGGACGTCCATCGGGCGTCGAGGATCGCAACTGCCGGGCATGGCGGTCAGATCCTGCTTTCGCAGTCGACGCGCGACCTCGCCGGCAGGGATGACGTAAACGATCTCGGTGAGCACCGGCTCAAGGATCTATCGACGTCAGTGCGGATCTACCAACTGGGAGACGGCGAGTTTCCGCCTTTGCGGACGCTCTTCGCGACCAACTTGCCCGCGCCGCCGGCTCCGTTCATCGGCCGCAAGCGCGAGCTGGCCGGTGCCGAGGCTCTGCTACGCCGCAATGACGTCCGGCTGGTCACCATGACGGGCGCCGGCGGGAGTGGCAAGACACGTCTCGCGCTCGAGGTCGCAACCGCAGTATCCGAACACTACGAGCATGGCGCGTGGTGGGTGCCTCTGGCGGCGTCCTCCAAAGCTGATGACGTGATGCCGGCTGTCGGGCGGGCGCTCGGTAGCGCGTCGGCCGCAGAAGCTATCGGCAACCGCCACCTCCTGCTCCTCCTCGACAACTTTGAGCATGTGATTGCCGCGGCACCCGACGTCGCCACGCTTCTGGCTGACTGTCCTCACCTTGACGTGCTGGTCACAAGTCGCGAGCGTCTTTCGCTGCAGGGCGAGCATGTGTATGGGGTTCAGCCACTCGCAAGGAAGGAATCGCTAGAGCTCTTTCTCGCCCGCGCTCGAGCGATCACCCCCGATTTCGAAACCGACGGACGGCTCGACGAGCTGTGTGCGCGCCTGGACGACCTCCCACTAGCAATCGAACTCGCCGCGGCCCGAACTTCGATCATGACCGTAGATCAGCTTCTCGAACGCCTTGGCAGCCGACTCGACCTTCTGCGAGCCGGGCGAGATGCCGAGGCACGACACCAAACGCTTCGGACAACCATCGAATGGTCGTTCGACCTGTTGAGCCCTGACGAACGTAGGCTGCTCGCCGCGCTGTCAGTGTTCCGCGGAGGCTGGACGCTCGATACGTCGGAGAGGGTGGCGGATGCGAGCGTCAACCTCTTGGGATCTCTTGTCGACAAGAGCCTTGTGCGACGAAGCGACATTGGTCGCTTCGGCATGCTCGATACGGTGCGCGATTTCGCAGCCGAGCATCTGGGGCGGGCTGAACGAGCCCGAATCGTGCAGCGACTGATGGACCATCTGCTGAACGTCTTTGCGAACGCGGAGCTGAGCGAGGACGCCACCGGCAATATGCGGATCGATCTCGCCCGCGTCGAGCAACCGAACATCGATGTCGTCCTGAGCTGGGCAGGCGACTCAGGTCATGCGCAGACGGGAATCAGACTGCTCTTGCTGACCGAGATGTACTGGGTCACCACTGACCCAGACGGAGGCCGCGCGCGGTTGGAGCGGCTGCTGGCCAAGGCAACTGAAACAGGAGAAGCTTTAGAGCCGGGCATTCACGCGCGCGCCCTTCGTGCGCGCGCGGCAGCATTAGACCTCATCGGCCGCTACGACCTGGCCGAGCAGGAATACGTACGCTCCCTCGAGCTCTTTCAGGCCGCCAACGAGGAGGATTACGTCGGTCCACTCACTGCTCGAATCGCCAACACGGCGCTTCGGCAGGGCGATGTCGAGCGTGCGGTGGCTCTCGCGACCGAAGCACTCCAGATCGCTCGGCGAGAAAGGAACCCTGGGGACGAGGGGTTTGCCCTCTTCGTGCTCGCGATGGCTGCATTCACTCGAGGAGATCTAGAGCAAGGCAAGCAGCTTGTGCATGAGAGCGCACCACTCACTCATCGCGGCGCATCTACCTTTATCAGTGGCACGTCCCTAGTGGCTGCGGCCGAGTTCCTCATACCAGCAGGTCAGCTCGATCAGGCGGAGATCGATTTACGTGCCGGGCTCGAAAGGCTCGCTTCAATCAGCGACCGCATGAATACTCCCTACGCAATCGGCGCCGCAGCCGCGATCGCTGCGCTCCGAGGAGATGCCGTCCGCGCGGGAACGCTGTGGGGAGCGCTCGAAGCAATCGCGGCACTTGATCCGAAGAGCACAGCCCGTGCGGCCATGGGTGATAACACGCCATTTCTCAAAGACATCCACGGTGCGGAATTTGAGAAAGGGCGAGCCCGAGGCCGGACCCTATCGCGCGAGCAGGCGATCGAATTCGCTTTGTCGAGTTCTGTGACACGGCTGTGACACGCAGTCGCAGGCCGTAATGCGGTAGACGACGATTCTGAACTCGAAAATTGGTCGGGGAGGCGGGATTTGAACCCGCGACCACCTGACCCCCAGTCAGGTGCGCTACCGAGCTGCGCTACTCCCCGACGAAGAGGTAATCGTAACGGCGCCCTTCTTTTAGCCCCGGCCGCTGTAAGCGACCAGCCCTCTATGGGTCGAGGTGAATCCCGCCTCGCGCAGCAGCGCATTTAGGGGCGAGTCGACAACCGGGACGCCATCGACCTTCTGCAGCTCCACCCTCCCCGCCAGCACCGCCATCCCGATGAGCGCCTTCAGGTGCTCGATCGTTACGTCGCCCGCGGTCAGCAGCGACCGGCCGCCACGCTCGAGATAGAGGACGAGCTTCCCGCCGTCCAGCACGCAGTAGGCGCCGGCTGCGCGCGCCATGCGGCCGTCGGAGCGCGGCCACGCCAGCACCGACCCGTAGGAGTTGGCTGGGTCGCACGCCGCAAGGGCGATGACGCCGCCGTCCTGCTCGCGGAGAGCTCGCAGCCTGTCGACTGCCGGCCTGAAGCTCGAGGCTGGGTCAGGCGCGGCAACCGTGGTCGGTGGGCGAGCCGGCGCGCCGCCGGTCCGAGGAGCCGCAGCGGCGCGAACGTGTCGTTGGTGACCTCGCCTGCCCAGACCAGGTCCCAAAGGGCGTCGAGCATGGCCTCCTCGTCGCCGCCTCCGCACGCCGCGTAGAGATCGCGGAAGAACGTAGCGCCTCGTGCGCGCATATGTTCGCGCAGGCGCTCATGCAGCGCCTCACTCGGTGCATCAGTCGCATCCGGCACGAGACGCGGCGCGTCGCCGCGAAGGTAAAGGGCTACACGCCCATCGGTAGATCCAAGCGAGCCTCGGCCAACCCAGACCACCTCACCCATCGACACGAGCTCATCGAGGAGACGCGGGTTGTAGCCGGCGACGCGGCTGGCGATGACGTCGCGTTCGATGACGCTCGCGGGCAACGCCGCGCCCTGCAGCTGGAACACGATCTCAAGCAGTCGATCCACTCCACTTGCCCGGGCCCCGATGCCGTGCCACGCAGGAAGGAATCGCGCGAGAGTCTCGGGCGGGACGGATTCGACTTCGCGCCGCAGCGCCGCGAGCGAGCGCCGGCGCAGCATGCGCAAGACCTCCGGGTGGCACAGCTCTCTTCCATGGGCGGCGGGGTGAAACTCGCCGGCGATCACATCGCCGCGTGCGATGAGCTGCGCGAGGGCACCATCGACGGCCGCGCTCGCGAGGTTCCACCGAGCCACGACATCCGCGGCGACGAATGGGACGTGGGTCCGTGCCCAACGCCGGAGCAGCGAGACGAGCGGCTCGGCGCCAGGTTCGAGGTACGCATCAGGCAACCCAACCGGGAGGGTCACGCCAAGAGCTTCGCGGTATCGGCCTGCGTCGTCTGCCGCTATCCATCGCGGCTCGCCGGCTATGCGAACAGTCACGGCCCGGCGCTCACGCTCCAGCTCATGGAGCCATTCCATCGCGACGCCTCGGTCCGCGGCTTCGCGATCGTTGAGATCGCCCAGCCGGACCAGGAGGTCATGGGCTTCATCCGCGTCGCGCGGAAACCTCTCCGGTAGCAATCCTTGAAGCTCAAGCTCCACCGCGGCGATGGAGACGGGATCGAGGAGCTCACGCAGATCCTCGCTGCCCAGAAGCTCGGCCAGGAGCTCTCGATCCAGCGCCAGCGCTTGCGCGCGCCGCTCGGCGAGCGGCGAGTCGCCTTCATACATGAACTCCGCGACGTAGGAGAAAAGAAGAGAAGATGCAAACGGCGACGCGCGCTCGGTGTCGACGGCGACCACCCTCACCTCACGCGAGCGGATCGAGCGCAGGAGCGTCGCAAGCGCCGGCATGTCGAAGTGGTCGCTCATACATTCGCGCCAGGTTTCGGCCAGGATCGGAAAGTCGGCATACTGCCCCGCCACCTGCAGCAGGTTGGCGCTCCGCATCCGCTGCTGCCACAAGGGCGTTCTCTGGCCGGGCCGCCGGCGCGGCAGGAGCAGCGAACGCGCGGCGTTTTCGCGGAAGCGTCCAGCGAACAGGGCTGAGCCCGGCAGCTCGGCGGCGACGAGCGCCTCCACCTCCTCTGGGTCGAGAATGAGCTCGTCAAGGCCCGGAGGCGGCTCGACGTCGGGAAGATGTAAACGTGCCTCCAGGGCCAGCGCCAGCGGCGCGTGCACCCGGCCGCCGAGCGGAGTGTGAAGGCACACTCGCCAGTCACCGATCTCGTCGCGGAACCGCTCGACCACAACCGTCCGGTCGTCGGGCACCGCGCCTGTGGCCGCGGCCTGGTCGTCGAGATAAGTGAGCAGGTTCTTGATGGCGCGATCGTCGAACCCGGCTCGCTCTCTCAGGCGCTTCTCGGCCGCCACGCGCGGTACGGCGCGCAGCTCCCGAACCATCTTCCCCAGCGCGAGACCGAGCTCTGCGGGCCGGCTTGGAGCGTCCGCCTTCCAGAACGCGATCTTGCCCGGCTCACCAGGCGCCGGAGTGACCAGGACCTGTGAGGGAGTGATCTCGGCGATCCGCCATGTGGACGCGCCGAGGACGAAGGTCTCGCCGACACGGCTCTCGTAGACCATCTCCTCATCGAGCTCGCCAACCCGCCGTCCGTCCTCGACCAGGTTGACGGTGTAAAGACCACGGTCTGGGATGGTGCCTGGATTCGTGACGGCCAGCCGCTGCGCCCCCGCGCGACCTCGAACCGTACCCGCGACACGGTCCCACACGATGCGCGGCCGCAGCTCCGCGAACTCGTCGGACGGATAGCGGCCGCTGAGCATGTCGAGCACGGAGTCGAGCGAACGCGGACCCAGCTCGCTGTACGGGTATGCCCGGCGGACCACCGCGGCCAGGTCGTCGACACGCCACTCGTCCATGGCGCACATCGCGACCACCTGCTGCGCGAGGACGTCGAGCGGCATGCGCGGGACGGTCGTCGATTCGATGCGGCCCTCGAGCATCCCCTCCACCACGGCCGCCGACTCGAGCAGGTCGCCCCGAAATTTCGGGATGATCACTCCGCGCGAGATCTCGCCCACGGAGTGCCCAGCACGGCCCACCCGCTGGATGCCGGCCGCGACGCTCGGAGGTGCCTCGACCTGCAGCACGAGGTCGACCGCGCCCATGTCGATGCCCAGCTCGAGGGTTGAGGTCGCAACGAGCCCGCGAAGAGTGCCGGCCTTGAGCTGGTCCTCGATGAGCAGCCGTTGCTCGCGCGCGATGGAGCCGTGGTGGGCGCGAACCAGGTCCGCCTCCGCGAGCTCATTGATGCGCGCTGCAATTCGTTCGGCGAGGCGCCGGGAGTTGACGAAGACGATGGTCGAGCGATGGTCTTGAATGAGCTGCAGTAGGCGCGGATAGATGGCCGGCCAGATGCTGTTCGAGGACTGTCCGGAGTCGTCGTACGACTTGAGCTGGGACATGTCCTCGACCGGAACCTCGACTTTCACCTCCATTGTCTTGAGCCGGCCGGCGTCGACGATGGCGACGTCGCGTCCGGAACCACCGAGGAACTTCGCCACCTCCTCGAGCGGACGCTGCGTGGCGGAGAGACCGATGCGCTGGGGCTCGACTTTCGTCAGCGCCGATAGACGCTCGAGGCTCAGCGCCAGATGGGAGCCGCGCTTGGTCGCGGCGACGGAATGGATCTCATCGACGATGAGCCACCTGACCGACGCGAGGATCCGCCGCGCTGCACTGGTGAGGATGAGGTAGAGCGACTCGGGGGTGGTGATGAGGATGTCAGGCGGGTGGCGCTCCATCGAGCGACGTACCTCGGTCGGCGTGTCGCCGGTGCGGATGGCGGCAGTGATATCCGGCGCGACGGCGCCGGCCGACTCGATCTGGTGGCGGATACCGACGAGTGGCGAGCGAAGGTTGCGGTCGACGTCGTGGGCGAGCGCTTTCAGCGGAGACACATAGAGGACGCGACACCTCTCCGACTCGGCCGGCGCCGGCTCCGTCGTAAGGCGATCGAGGCACCACAGGAATGCGGCCAGCGTCTTGCCACTGCCGGTGGGCGCGGCCATGAGCACGTGGCGGCCCGCGGCCACCTCACGCCAGCCGCGCTCCTGGACCTGGGTCGGCTCCGCGAAAGCATCGCGAAACCAGTCCCTGGTCGCCGGTGCAAAGAGGTCGAGAACGTCCCCCACGCCACTAATTTTGATCGCTTCCCAACTTACAAACAAGTGTTCGTTGTTAAGATCGCGTCGGATTTGGACGCTCAGCGATTCCGCGAGGTCATGGCCAGCTTTCCAAGCGGCGTCGTGGTCCTCACGGCGTTCGGCGAGGACTCCCTCCCCCGCGGCCTCACCGTGAGCGCCTTCTGCGCCGTCTCTCTGGAGCCTCCCCTGGCGCTCGCCTGCATCGACAAGACCTCGAACACGCTCCCGGCGCTCCAGCACGCCGGCGGCTTCACGGCCAACATCCTCGCCGCGGGCCGTGAGCAGCTTGCCCGGCGAATGGCGACCAAGCTGACAGACAAGTTCGATGGGATCGCGTGGAGGCGTCCGGAGTCGGCCCACGGCGGGCCCATCCTCGAAGAAGACGCCGTCGGCTATGCCGTGTGCACGTTGAAAGAGACCATCGAGGCGGGCGACCACTGGATCCTGATCGGCAACGTGATCGAGGGCGACCACGACACCAGCCGGTCGCCGATGATCTTCAGCCGGCGCGGCTATTTCGGGATTTAGATCAGAGCGTCGGGGACGGCCACGACGGGACCAGTTGTGTGATGCCCGCCGACAGCACCGCCAGCTTGTTGGTCAGCAACAGCAGGCCCATAGCAAGCAGCACCGCCGCCGAGACGAGGTCGATCGCACGACGATGGCTGTTGATGACTCGTACCAGCGGTCGCGTGCTCTCCAGCGCGAACGCGAGCACGACGAACGGAAGGCCGAGGCCTATGCAGTAGGCGACCATCAAGACCAGGCCCTGCGCCGTCGTCCCGGTCGTGACCGCCGAGCTGAGCACCGCGCCCAGCGTCAGGCCGATGCACGGCGTCCACCCACTGGCAAAGCCCATGCCGAGCAAGAAGCCGCCGGCGACGCCGCCCCTCGAGGGCGCCCGATCCATCACGCGGTACTCGCGCTCCAGGAACGGGATCCGGATAAGGCCGGCAACGTGCAGCGCGAATACGATGACGACCACCCCCGCTACGACCGGCACGTAGGCCCGAACCGGCTGGACGGCGAGCGAGAAGAGATAGAAGAAGAGGATGAACACGAGCGAGAGCCCGGCGACGAAGCCGAGGCCGGCGGTCGCGACCGGCAGTGATTGTGAACCGGGCGCGGAGGTGGCGACGCCACCGCCGCCACTGACTGTCACCGTTTGCGCACCGGCCCGCGCGCCCAGATACGCCAGGTAGGCGGGCACTAGCGGCAGCACGCAAGGCGACACGAACGAAACGAGGCCGGCGAGAAAAGCCAGCGCCGGGCTGATGCCGTCGAGGCTGCCGCCTGTCAGGTAGACCACGCGGCGCCCGGCTGGACAGCGTCTGCCGTGTCGGCCGTGTCGGCGATGGCGTCGATGATCTGGGGCCAGACGCGCCTGGGCAGATCGTGGCCCATCCCCTCGAGCTCGAGCAGCATGGCGCCGGGCACTGCGGCGGCCACCCTGCGACCGTTCTCGAGGGGCACCAAAACATCGTCGGTGCCGTGAATCACCAGCGTCGGAACACGGACCCCTTGCAACCGCTCGAGCCGATCCTCTGCGGCCAGGATCGCCACGAGCTGCCTGCCGGCCCCAACCGGGTAGTAGGCACGATCGACCGCGCGCACAGCCTTCGCGCGCTCGAACTTCTCATCAAAAGGATCACCCGGTCCGACCAGCGCCCGGCGGCCCCACAGCGTCAGCTCGATGCTCTCTTCGCGGTTCGACGATGGCTTGGCCAGCAACACGGCGCTGCCTTCTGGCGTCGGAGGGATGCCTTCGCGCATGCTCGGACCGGACATGATCGACGTCAGCGAAAGTGTGCGGCTCGGATGGTTGATCGCAATCAGCTGCGCGATGAAACCTCCCATCGACGCGCCGACGATGTGCGCGGCTTTGATGCCCAGGGCGTCGAGCAATCCGACACCATCGTCGGCCATGTCATCGAGTCGATATGCAGGTTTGGGGTTGCCGCTCAGCGCCGCAGCCATGTCCGGCGGGCCCGCCGCCTCCATTCGTGTAGAGAGGCCGGTGTCGCGATTGTCGTAGCGGATGACATAAAAACCGCGGGCGGCCAGCTGCTCGCAGAAGTCCTCCTCCCAACTGATCATCTGAGCGCCGAGCCCCATCACGAGCAGGAGCGGTGCGTCTTTCGGATCCCCAAACGTGTCGTACTCGATGTCGATCCCGTTGGCTCGCGTTCGTGGCATGCGCCCAATGGTATGACTGCTGGTGGCCCGGATTCGGAGTCCTTGCATCTTCGCGGCCTAGGCGGCCGGGTGCCTTCGGCACTGAAGCCAGCGTCGAGGGGCCCGGCGCCGCGTCGTCACGCATCTACGTGATGCGCTCCTCCTTGCGCCACCCTCTCCTCGGCTCCGGCCGCCGATGCCGCGAATCTGCTGCGGAGCCGAAACCGGGCCACCAGTTACCCTTAAGCGAAGTGGCCAAGACGCTGCCCACCCGGGCTGAGGTGGACAAGCGCTTCACTTGGGACGCACAAAGCGTCTTTCCCGATGCGGCCGCATGGGAAGCAGCCGTCGAGACCGTGCTCGCACGGCTGCCCGACCTGGCGGAGTTCAAAGGGCACCTCGGCGACTCCCCCGAAACGCTCGCCGACTGGTTCGACGCCACCGAACGGGTTCAGCGCCTGTTCGGCAAGGTAACCGTCTACAGCACGATGTCCTACTCGGTGGACGTTGGCGATCAGGCCGCGGTCGCCCGCACCGACCGCACGCGGACAGCGGCGGCACAGCTCGGGGCGGCGATGTCGTTCGCGATGCCGGAAATGATCGCTATCGGCTTTCCGAAGCTGCGCCAATGGGCGGTGGCGTCACAGCGACTGGCGCACCTGGGCCACTACTTCGATCGTCTCGAAAGGCTGCAGGCACACTTGCGATCGCCGGAGGTGGAGGAGATCCTCACGCAGGTCTCAGACCCGCTGGCCAGTGCCGTCTCCTCGCACAGCGTGCTCGCCAACGCCGACATGAAGTTTCCGCCCGCGATCGGCGCCGAAGGTCCTGAGGAGGTCGCGCAGGGCACCATCGGCGCGCTGCTCAACAGCCCGGATCCTTCCATCAGGCGCACCGCTTACGAGAGCTACGCCGACGCGCACCTCGCACTTCAGAACACGATGGCCACGAGTCTCTCGGCGGGCATCAAGCGCGACGTGTTCTACGCGCGCGCCCGCGGCTACAGGTCGTCGCTCCACGCGGCCCTCGAGCCGGCGTTCATCCCGCTCGAGGTGTTCCACAACATCATCCAGGCGTTCACCGACAACCTGGGCACCTGGCATCGGTACTGGCGCCTTCGGCGCCGGGTGCAAGGCGTCGACAAGCTCAAGGCCTACGACACACGGGCGCCGCTTCAGAGCACGAGGCTGCAGGTGCCTTATGAGCAGGCGGTCGAATGGGTCGCGGCCGGAGTGGCCCCGCTTGGTGATGAGTACGTGCGGATACTTCGGAAAGGCGCGCTCGACGATCGCTGGGTGGACATCTACCCGAACAAGGGCAAGCGGATGGGAGCTTTTTCAACCGGGGTTCCCGACACGTTTCCTTTCATATTCATGAGCTACAGCGACGACATCTTCGCCATGAGCACCCTCGCGCACGAGCTCGGCCACTCGATGCATTCGCATTACGCACGCTCGACGCAGCCTTTCGTCTACTCGAACTACGGGTTGTTCCAGGCAGAGGTGGCGTCAAACATGCACCAGGCGCTCACGCGGCGCCACCTGCTCGAAACCCAGAAGGACCCCGAGTTCCAGATCGAAGTTCTCGAAGAGGCGATGGCGAACTTCTATCGCTACTTCTTCATCATGCCGACGCTGGCGCGGCTCGAGCTCGAGCTGCACGAGCGAGTGGAGCGGGGTATTCCCATCACAGCCGCATACCTGACCGATCTCACGGCCGACCTCATGGCCGAGGTCTACGGCGACGAGGTCGACATCAGCGGGCCCGATCGCGACCGGGCCGGCTCGACCTGGGCGCAGTTCCACACCCACCTGTACAGCAACTTCTACGTCTATCAATACGCGACCGGCATCGCCGGCGCCCACCACCTGGCCGGCCGGGTGGCCGGCGGTGATGAAGGCGCCGCGCAGTCCTACATCGCATTTCTCAAGAGCGGGGGTTCGATGTATCCGCTGGAGGGATTGAAGCTCGCGGGCGTGGACATGTCGTCGGCGGAGCCGGTGCAGTCGGCGTTCGCGACCCTGTCCGACACAGTGACGCGCCTCGAGAACCTGCTCGCCTCTCTGCGCCAGAGCTAGCGGAGCGTCAAGCGATAGACGTTGCTGTCGCGCAGCTCAAAGCCAAGACGCGGATAGAGGCGGTTCGCCGCTTCGCGTGAGCGCGCGCTCTGCAGTTCGACGACGGCGGCCCCACGATGGCGGGCCACCTCGATGCATTCTTTGACTAGCGCCTCGCCGACGCCCCGTCCTCGCGCCGCCTGATCCACGACCACATCCTCGATCCGCGCCTTGACCCAGATCGGCGTCGTGTAGACGACCACCGCCGCAGTGCCCAAGATCTCAGGCCCGTCGCGCGCGAGCAGGAGCGTGACCGCGGGATCAGCGACCATCGCCTTCAGATGGTCGAGGCTAGGCACCTGTAATGAGGGCTTCAGCTGTGGCATCAACGCCGCCAGCGCCTTCTGCAGCTCAGGGGTTGCTTCAGCGGCCGATTCGATGCGAACGTTCACCCAGTAGAAGGTAGCCCCTCTCCCCAACCCTCTCCCCATAGCGGAGAGGGAGACTCCGGAAATAAGGCCTTGACAAGACATCGGATGTTTGATTGGATATATCAACATATTCTCAGGTCCACGACTCGAGTCCATATTCTGGCCTGGTCGGAGTAAAGGAGAGACCGATGCCCGAGGAATTTTCTCGTCGGAGGTTCTTGGTCCAGGGAGGGAAGGTCCTCCTTGCTGGAGGGGCCACCGTGACCGCGGGCCCGTTGCTGTCGGCCTGCGACTGGTTTGCGAAGTCAGGCCCGACCTCCACCACCGAGGTCAGCTACACCTACCCGACTTTCACGCCGGTGCCCGACAGCGCGCTCGTCCAAGACGCGATGAACAAGATCCTCAAGCCGAAGTACGGGGTGACCATCAAGCTCAACCCGATCGACTTCGGGGCTTATGACCAGAAGCAGAAGCTCGCGGTCGCCGGCGGCGACATCCAGGACATCGTCTACTCGGTGCCATGGGTCAACAACTACTACGTGAACGTCGCTCAGGGCGCCCTCAAGCCGCTCGACGACCTGCTCCACAAGTACGCGCCGAAAACTTACGCGAGCATGACCGTCCAGTCCTGGCAGGCGACCAAGGTCAACGGCAAGATCTACGGCGTCCTCAACCAGCAGCCCTGGACCCGGCCGATCGGGCCGCGGGTACGCAAGGACCTCGCCGACAAGTACGGCCTCGACCTCACGAAGGTGAACACCTTCGACGACCTGACCCCGTTCCTGGCGGCAGTGAAGGCGGGTGAGCCGAAGGTCACGCCGATCGGCATCGCCCAGATCGCCGACAAGGGCGGGCCCTACAGCGCGGCATATCTCGGCTACGAGATCGTGGACGGCGTCTCCACCGACGCCGGCGTCATCGGCGTGAAGGCCGACGATCCAAGCCTCAAGGTCGTCAACATCGCGACGCTGCCCGAGTTTCAGAAGCAGGTGCAGCTGGCCCGACAGTGGTTCCAGGCCGGCTACTACCCCGTCGACCCGCCGGGCGAGCAGGCCACCGCGAACTGGCGCGCGGGCCAATACGCCGTAGAGATCGACGTCGTCCACCGTGACTCCACCGGTCAGCTCAAAGCGACGTACGGATTCGACTTCGTCGCCAAAGGCCTCGGCCCGCTGGTGCTGACGACCGGCGGCATCATCGCGACGATGAACAACATCAGCAGCACCTCGAAGCATCCCGAAGCGGCGATGACGCTTCTCGAAGCGCTCAACACCGACGTCGAGGTCTACCGACTGATCTGCCGCGGTATCGAGGGCACGCACTACGTCGTCACCGACGCCAAGAACGCAGTGGTTGGCTTCCCCTCCGGTGTGACGCCGAGCAACGACCGCTACAACCCGCAGACCTCGTGGATGTTCGGGGACCTCTTCAACGACTTCTACTCATCAGAGGACACAGTGGGGGCATGGCCCCTGTCGCTCAAGGACAACCAGACTGCGATACCTTCGAAGGCTCTGGGCTTCGCATTCGATCCGACCAACGTCAAGACTGAGCTGGCCCAGGTGCAGAAGGCACAGCAACAGTACGGGTACCCGTTGATCATGGGCCGCGCCAACCCGGGCTCCGGATTGAGCAACTACCTGAGCAAGCTGAAAGACGCCGGCGTCGACAAGGTCATCTCCGAGATCCAGCACCAGCTCGACACTTGGAAAGCATCCAAGTAGGCCGATTTCTCCTCCCTGGCGGGCGACTGAGATTCGTGCGGTCGCCCGCTTACCATCACCTAGCCCGATGAGCGAGCCCAGAGTCTGGACCGTCGACCCTGGCAACCCGCTGCCGCTCTACTACCAGGTGTACGCGTCCCTGTTGGAGCGGATCCAGGGCGGCGAGTTTCCACCCGGGAGCTTCCTGCCCGCTGAACGCCAGCTGACCGAAGACTACGGCGTCAGCCGGATCACCATCATCAAAGCGCTCAACGAGCTGTCGCGCGAGCACCACATCAAGCGCCAGCAAGGGCGCGGAACCGTGGTGACACATCCCGCGGATCGCCCCAGCAGCCAGCGACGCTCTGTCGCCTTCATCTGCCACCAGCTCGATCACCCCTATCTCTTCCACGTGCTCATGGGCATCGCCCGGACGGCGGCCGAGAATCAGTACGACCTGCAGGTCATCAGCTCATACGACACCGACGACGACGAGGCTCAGCACATCAAGGAGGCGATCGCCCGCAATGTCGCCGGAATCATCGTGTTTCCGCACCACAGGTACCGGAACCAGGCGCTGTACGAAGAGCTGCAGGAGAAGCGGTTCCCGCTGGTCATGGTCGACCGCTATTACCCGCAGATCGACACCGACCGTGTCGTCTTCGACGACGAGATCGCGGGCTATGAGCTGACCAGCAGGCTGCTGCAGCGTGGCCGGCGTCGGATCGCCGTCGTCTCGTATTTCGAGGTCGAAGCGACCAGCGTCAACCACCGGTTGAGCGGATACCGCCGCGCGCTACAGGAAGCGGGTCTTCCCTACAACGAAGACCTGCTGTGGCTCGACGTGTACCAATCCTTCCACCGGCCCGATGAGCTTTTGAGCGATGTGTCAGCGCGGGAACGCCTGGGCAAACGTCTTGCTCAACTGCAACCGGATGCCTTGCTCACCCTGAACGACGACGTGCTCGAGAGGGTCACCTATGACCTTCTGATCCTCAGCCACTCGGTGCTTGCGGTATCCGGGTCCGACCGCAAACGCTCATCGTCGATCCAGTGGACCGGGGAGATCGCCACCTTCAGCCACAAGCCGCCGACGCCGTACGCTCCCTACTACTCGCTGGCCGCCGTCCATTCCGGAGAGACGCTCGGGGCTGAGGCGACCAGGTTGCTGATCGCGCGCACAACTCGCTCATTAGGTGAGGAGCGGCAGGTGATCATGGTCCCGATGACCATCGTCGAGAGTGAGTCGGAAGCGTCGCGGCCGTCCAGGGCCGCTGCCGCCGACGACTCCCCCGTGTGAACTCAACCTCTAGATCGACCCTGATCGTCCGTTCCCGAGCCCGCAGGGTAGGGAGGCTGAGGCCAGGGATCTGGAAAAGAAACGGGGCGCTGCTCATGATGATGGCCCCCGGGCTGATCGTCCTTTTCGTCTTCGCCTACCTCCCGATGTTCGGCATCATCATCGCCTTCAAGGACTACCGCGCCTACCAGGGAGTGCTGGGCAGCCGCTGGGTCGGCCTGAAGAACTTCTATTACCTGTTTCAGACCGACGACGCGCGGCGAATCGTCTTCAACACCCTGTTCATGAACGGGCTTTTCATCGTGAGCGTGCTCGTCGTGGCGCTGGGGATCGCCCTCCTGCTCAAGGAAGTGCAGGGCTCGAATCGCTGGTTGACGAGGTTTTACCAATCGACGCTCTTCTTTCCGTACCTCTTTTCGTACGTGATCATCAACTACTTCGTCTTCGCGCTCCTCAACACCACCAACGGCCTCGTCAATCACACTCTGATGGGACTGGGCGGCCACGCCGTCAACTGGTACGAGTCGCCGCAGGACTGGCCGGTGATCCTCACCCTCGTGACCGTTTGGAAGAACGGCGGCTTCTGGAGCATCGTCTACCTGGCCGGGATGATCGCGATCAACCCCGAGTACTACGAGGCGGCCAGCCTCGACGGAGCCAACGCATGGCAGAAGATCTGGCACATCACCCTGCCGCTGCTCAGGCCCCTGATCATCATCAACGTCCTGCTCTCGATTGGCAGGATCTTCTATGCCGACTTCGGACTCTTCTACCAGGTGACGCGCAACGCGCCCGAGCTCTACCCGACCACCGACGTCATCGACACCTACGTCTACCGCACGCTGACGACGATCGGGGACGTCGGCATGGCATCGGCCGCGGGCACGTTTCAGGCCGTGGTCGGTTTCTTCCTGGTGCTGCTGTCGAACTGGATGGTGCGCCGCACCGAGCCTTCGAGTGCTCTCTTCTAACCCATCCGCGGTGCTGCAGGCGGCGCGAGTGCCGCAGCTCCGGCAGGGGCAGGGACGGTACCGGCGTCCGCGCGCGGGCCAGCTCGCGGTACATGCAGGCCTGCTGATCCTTAGCTTCCTGTTCCTGGTCCCGTTATTCCTGCTCATCTCGGCGTCGCTGTCGTCCGAGGCCGACATCAGCAACTATGGGTTCTCGCTGGTCCCGCGAACGGTGACCTTCGCCGCCTACCAGTACATCCTCAACGACCCGAGCCAGATCCTGAGCGCCTATGCAGTGACGATCACCGTGACGCTTGTCGGCACGGGCGCCGGAGTGTTGATCATGGCGATGCTGGCCTATCCGCTGTCGCGGACTGACTTCTCGCTGCGCCGACCGCTCTCGTTCGTCGTGTTCTTCACCCTGCTGTTCAGCGGCGGCCTTGTACCTCTGTACATCCTCGTCACTCACTACCTGCAGATCCAGGACACGCTGTGGGCGCTGATCCTTCCCTACCTCGTGATGCCCTGGTATGTGCTGCTGCTGAGGGCGTACTTCTCGGCGCTCCCTCGCGAGCTCATCGACGCTGCCAAGGTGGACGGCGCGGGAGAGTGGCGGATCTTCTTCCAGATCGTCGTCCCGCTCTCGCGGCCGGCACTGGCGACCGTGGCCTTGTTTTGCGCGCTCGCGTACTGGAATGACTGGTACCTCGCCCTGCTCTTCATCAACAACCCCGCCCTGGTACCGCTTCAGTACCTGCTCTATCAGATCTCGACCAACATCGCCATCCTGCAGACGAGCAGCCAGGCGTTCGGCGTCCAGATCCCAGCGCTGTCGGCTCAGATGGCGATTGCGGTCCTCGCAATCGGTCCTATCACCCTCGCTTTCCTGGCCGTGCAGAAACACTTCGTGAGCGGCATCACCCTGGGCGGGGTGAAGGGTGACTGAGGAGAAGTCGAGGCCTCTCGAGCTGACCGCCTTCTGCGTTCGTGGCGAGCCGATCGCGTATGCGGACGCCATTCGCGCGCATTTCGCGCCGTTCCACTCGGGCGATGCATGGGGTCCGCCGTGGAGCACGACCTGGTTCCACGTGCGCGGCCGGGTGCCGGAGTCGTGGGCGGGGCGGAGCGTGATCGCCGTTTTCGACCTCGGCTTCGACGGACCGACCGGTTTCACGTGCGAGGCGCTCGCCTGGAAGGACGGCAAACCGTGGCGCGGGGTCGACCCCAATCACCGTTGGTTGCCGGTCGATGGCCCCGATGTCGACTTCTACCTCGAAGCGGCGGCTAATCCGCGAGCGACCGAAGCCGGCGCCGAGCCCGCGCCGTCGATGATCGCGCTGCGCGAAGCGCACGAGCCCGCGTTCGCGTTCCGGCACGCGGTGCTTGCAATAGCGGAATCGCCCGCACCTGACCTGAACGGCTTCGCCCTCGACCCATCGCACCGAATCACCGCCGTCGGCCATGCCCACATCGACACCGCCTGGGAGTGGCCGATCCGCGAAGCGAAGCGAAAGGTCGCCCGCAGCTGGTCGACGCAGCTCGCGCTGATGGACACGTATCCCGACTACGTCTTCGCCGCCTCCCAGCCGGCTCAGTACGTGTGGATGAAGGAGTCGTACCCGGACGTCTACAGCCGCATCAAGAGGAAAGTCGCCGCGGGCCAGTGGGAGCCGGTCGGGGCGATGTGGGTCGAGGCGGACTGCAACCTGCCGTCGGGCGAGTCGCTGGTGCGCCAGCTTCTGCTCGGAAAACGATTCTTCATGCAGGAGTTCGGATACGAGACCAGGATCCTGTGGCTGCCGGACGTGTTCGGCTACCCGGGCAACCTACCGCAGCTCATCTCCGAAGCGGGCTGCGATTTCTTCCTCACCCAGAAGCTTTCGTGGAACGACACCAACAAGCCCGAGCACCATACCTTTATATGGGAAGGGATCGACGGGTCGCGGATCTTCACCCATTTCCCACCCGCCGACACCTACAACGGCACCTTCAGCACTGAAGACATCGAGCGTAGCGTCCGCAACTTCAAGGATGGCGGCAGCTCGAACCGATCGCTCTATCTGTTTGGCTGGGGTGACGG
>WNFS01001202.1_pt1 | contig 19222 bp, 17 predicted proteins | sample 5400141 | NCBI WGS metagenome assembly WNFS01 (sample SAMN13153358, study PRJNA577476) | soil metagenome | isolation source: 60 cm saprolite under Madrone tree | place: USA:California | collected 2016-06-14
TCTGCTGGGCGAACCCGGCTCGCGACGTCGGTAACTTCCTCGCGTACCTTCGGTGGAAGTCGATCCGGGAGCCTCGCCATTCCTCGTTCATCGAGGCGGCCATCCCGCGCTTCCTTGCGGGATACGGGTCCGTGCTCATGCTGCCCGACGAGCGGTGGACGGCCCGCTACGAGGCGGGCTCGATGCTGAAGATCGCGGGCCGCCGCTTCCGGAAGCTCGACGTGAGCGAGTGGCCGTTGGTGCCCCAGCTGCTCGACGAGGCGCGAGCGTTGCTCGGGCTCCCCTGCCCCGCCGCTGCCTCTCGCGGAGCGGTCCACACGAGCCCTGCACCCGTCCGGGCGGCGCTCGACATCGAAGGCATGACCGGGAGCCTCCGGCCGTTCCTCGGTCCGTTCGGCGACGGCACAGCGCTCCCCGTCGTGACCAAGGCGGACCTCGTCTGGCACAAGCCCGACCATCGCTGGACCATCCGCTACACCCTGGACGGAAACGGAGACGCACTGCTGGGCAAGATGTACCGAGACACGGCACGCGGCCGCGGGGTCCACGAGATCATGCGATGGCTGTGGGACCAGGCCGCTTCCGGATCCCCGGAGCTGGGCGTCCCGCGCCCCCTCGGATGGATCCCCGAGCTCTCCATGCTGGTGTACCTACCGGTTTCCGGCCGGGTCCTCGGCGACGCGATCTTCGACGAACGAGCCGCCACCTACATGGACATGGCCGCCGCCTGGCTCTCCGCGCTGCACCGGTCCCGGCTGCCCCTGCACAAGGCGTTCGACGTCCAGGGGGAGCTGGTGAACCTTCACGCGTGGTCGTCCACCGTTGCCGAACGGTACCCCGACCGGGCCGGGGCGGCAGATCGCATCAGCCGCCGCCTCTCGGAGCTGTCGTCGGCGCTCGGAGCCGAGACCGGCCGGCCCATCCACAAGGACTTTCATCACCAGCACGTTTTCGTGGCCGAGCGAGCGAGCGTGATCGATTTCGACGAGGTTCGCCTCGGTGATCCGCACTTCGACCTCGCGCACTTCTGTGCTTACCTCACGTTGCTGGGCTGCCGCTTTCCGGCCATGAGCGCGACACTCGAGCGGCTTCGAGACGAGTTCCTCAGGTCGTACAGACACCACGCCGAGTGGGAGATCGACGAACGCTTTGCGGCCTTCTACGCCTACACCTGTTTGAAGATCGCGTGGCAGCTCTGCACCGGCATCGGACTCCTGCCTCGCCCGCAGGGCGAGGAACAACGGCGCCAGACGGCGGTCATGCTCGAGGAGGGGATGGCCGCCCTCCAGCGTGGCTTTGCGGGTTGAGGAGCCTGCGGATGCGCACCAGCTCACTCGAGCGCCCCACATCCCCATCGGTCGCCATCATCGTGCGCAGCTACCCGCGCCTGTCGCAGACCTTCATCCTGGAAGAGATACGGGCACTCGAACGACTGGGGGTGAACCTCCAGATCTTCGCCATCACCGATCCGGGCGAGCCGGTCGTCCAGTCGGAGGTCGCCGACGTACGGGCCCCCGTCTTCTACCTGGACCGCCTGGGCCGAAGCCTCCCGTCGTCCCTCGCGCGCCACTTGAGCCTGCTGACCCGCTCGCCGCGCCGGTACGTCAATGCCCTGCGCTGCGCGGCCGGATCGCGGGAGAGCGATGCCGGTTACCGAGTGGCGTCGCGCTATCAGTGCTTCCGCCACGCCGTTTCCCTGGCGGCGCTGCTCGAACGGCAGGAACGCAGCACCGGGTACAGGACCCGCCACCTCCACGCGCACTTCGCGCACGACCCCACCCTGGTGGCGCTGCTGACTCACCTGCTCACCGCCATCCCCTACAGCTTCACCGCTCACGCTCGGGACCTGTACCAGGTCCCGGAGCCGGCGCTGGTCGCTCGGGCCGAGCGGGCGACCGCGGTCGTCACCGAATGCACGGCGAGCGTCGAGTACCTGGCGAGCCTCCTACCCGCGGCATCGGCGAGCAGGGTCAGGATCATCCACAATGGCCTCAGCCTGTACGAGTTCCGGCTCCGAGAGCACGACGGCGATGCGCCAGGGCCTCCGTTGCTCCTCTCCGTGGGGCGGCTGGTGGAGAAGAAGGGGTTCGGCGATCTGCTCGCCGCCTGCCGCCGGCTCAAGGACTCGGGCCGCCCCTTCCGTTGCCATATCCTCGGTGAAGGCCAGGAGCGGGGCCGGCTCGCCGCCCTGCTCCAGGAGCTGGACCTCGGGGATCGCGTCTCGCTGGAAGGGGCTCGTACCCGCCGGCAGATCATGGATGCCTACCGGCAGGCCGACGTGTTCGCCCTGACGCCGTTCGTCACCGAGGACGGCGACCGGGACGGGATCCCGACCGTGCTCGTCGAAGCGATGGCAAGCGGCGTCCCGGTCGTGACCACGGCGGTCGCCGGGATCCCGGACCTCGTGACTCACGGTGTGAACGGGCTGGTGAGACGGCCCCACGACGTCGAGGGGATCGCGGCGAGCATCGCCGCCCTCCTCGACGATGCCAGCATGCGCAGGAGATTGGGATCGGCGGGCCGGGAGACCGTGCAGGAGCGGTTCGATGTGCGGAACAGCGCGGAGGAGCTGGCAGCGCTGTTCGGAGTCGCGCCAGAGCGGAAGCCATGCGTGTCCCCGATCTGACGCCGCCCCTCGGGGTCCGGGCCGTGCTGTACCGCTTCACGGCGGGCCACCGACGATGGTTCGTCGCGGCGCTCCTCATGCTCATCGTCGAAGCCACTGCCTCGGTGTTGCAGGTGTATCCGATCGGCTATCTCATCGACTTCCTCGAGGGGAAACGGCCCCCGCTGTGGTTCGCCTGGATCGCCTCGCCGCAGTACCGCACGGTCGCCGTGCTGACGACCGCCATCATCGCGTTCGCCGCCGTCAGGAGCCTCGGCGACTCTCTGGCCGAGATCTACCTGGCCCGCGGGGGCCGGAAGCTCGGCTACGCCTTGCGGGTGACGCTGTACTCGCACCTGCAGCAATTGTCCCTCGCGTTCCACAACCGGCGACGAACGGGCGACATGCTCCGGCGGGTGACGAGCGACATCGAGCAGGTGGAGGCCTTCGTCATCGCTTCGCTCTCCGACATCGCGGGCAGCGTCCTGCTCCTGATCGGCACGTTGGCCTTCCTGTTCTTCCACTCGTGGCAAATCATGGTGCTTGCGGTCCTCGTCGTCCCTGTCCTGTCGCTGATCGCGAACTACTTCTCCCAGCGGATCACGGCGACCGCGAGGCTCCAAAGGGCCCGCGAGGCCGACCTCGCCTCGGCAGCCCAGGAGATGCTCACGTCCGTTCCGGTCGTGATGGCGTTCGGCCAGAGCGACTACGAGCAGCAGCGCTTCGAGGAGGGCAGCCAGAAGGCCATGGCCGCGGCGCTCGACTCGGCAGGGTTGGAGGCCCGGTTCAGCTGGGTGTTCCACGTGGTCGAGGCCCTGTCCATTTCCGCGGTCGTCTGGCTCGGGATCTGGCTGGTCGCCCGCAACGCGTTCAGCGTGGGGACCCTGGTCCTCTTCATCATCCTCATCCAGAACATGTTCAAGCCGACGCGCAAGCTCATCAAGCAATGGGCGGCGATCGGGAAGGTCCGCGCGAGCGTCGAGCGGGTCGCCGAGGTGCTCGCCCGCCGTCCGTCCGTCCAGGACATGCCGTGGGCGGAGGAGGCCCCTGCGTTCCGGGGCGAGATCGAGTTCCGGCATGTGAGCTTCGCGTACCAGCTCGATCCGGAGGACGCGGCAAGCGCGCCGCCGGGTGACTCCGAGGCCCGCCCGGCGCTCGACGGCGTGAGCTTCCATGTACGTCCCGGCGAGGTGGTCGCGCTGGTCGGGCCCAGCGGCGCCGGCAAGAGCACCATCGCCCAGCTCGTCCCGCGCCTGTACGACCCGCAAGCCGGCGAGGTGCGCATCGACGGCCGTAATACCCGGGATTTCACTCTCGATTCGCTCCGTCGTCAGATCAGCCTCGTGCTGCAGGACACGATCCTGTTCCGGGGGAGCGTTGCGCACAACATCGGATACGGACGCGCGGGCGCGACGCGCGACGAGATCATCGTGGCGGCCGTGCGGGCCAATGCACACGTGTTCATCGAACGGATGCCCGACGGGTACGAGACGGAGCTCGGCGAACGAGCGACGAACCTGTCAGGCGGCGAGCGCCAGCGCATTGCCATCGCTCGCGCGCTCGTTCGCGACGCGCCGATCCTCGTGCTCGACGAACCGACGACGGGCCTCGACGCGGAGTCCTCCCACCTGGTTCTGCAGGGGCTGCACGAGCTGATGAAGGGAAGAACCACGATCATCATCTCTCACGATCTCCACCTGATCCAGAAGGCCGACCGCATCGTGGTGATCCAGCAGGGAAGGATCGAGCAGACGGGAGGCCATGCGGAGCTCCTGCGCGAGGGCGGGCTCTACGCCTCGCTGCACGCGAGGCGTTTCGGCGAGCCTGGCCAGGAACCCGACGTGGTCGCCTTCCGGCCGAGACAACGGACGGGAGCCCGATGAGGGCGGATGCTCTCGACCCACGGCGCAGCCTGGCGCTCCGGGAAGAGCTGCCCGGCGTGCACGAAGCCTTCGACGATCGGCGGATGAGGCGGCACCTGCAAGCCGCCCTCTTCGAGGACGACGGGCACAGATACCTCATCGAGCGCTGCGAGCGAGGGAAGGCAGCGTACGTGCCCGGCGAGGGTTGCGTCGTGCGATACGCGATCGAGGTTCGCGGCCGTGTGGGGAGCCGCATGACCCCAGCGCTCGTGAGCGCGCGCCTGTTCCCGAGCGCACGGTCCTCCCGGGTGCATTTCGAGTCCTGCCTGGGTCCGCTCGCCGCCGCCCTGCGCGGCCGCAGCGATGTGGCTCCGTTCGCCACTCCGGTTGCGGTGCTGGAACCGCTCGCCATGACGGTTTCGCTGTTCCCGATCGACGGCGATCTCCCCACGCTCGTCGGCGCCACGGATCCGGCCACGATGCTCGATATCCTCCGCGATACCCTTTGCGGGGCGAACGGGAGGCCGTTCATCCCGCTGCGCTGTCGAGTGGACGTGGCGCACTACCCTCGCCAGCACCACTGTGTTCTCCGCTACACCCTGGAGGGCGCGCGATCGGCCGGCGAGGAGGCTCCCCGGGCGACCGTGTTCGGAAAGGTCGCGTGGGACCATCGTGGCGCGCTCGCAGCGGCGGCCGTGCCGGAGCTGCGCGAGCGGGTCCTGCGGGGGAAGAGCCGGCCGTTCACCGTCCCGCGATCGTTCGGATTCGTCGAACCGTTGCGGCTGGTCTTGTTGGAGGCCATCCCCGGCGTGCCCCGGATCTCCCAGCTCTTGAGGGAACGGCTCAACAACGAGCCCGCAGCGGACGGGACGCCGACGCTGGACGATGCGACCGACTGGGCCGCGAGCGTTGCGGCGGGTCTCCACACCTCGGGCATCGGGCTCGGACCCAGCCGCCGCGCCGAAGACGAGCTGAGCGAGCTGAAGCAGGCGCTCGCCGTCCTGGAACGGGTCTCCCCCGGCCTCGCCACCGGGTTCCAGGAGTGGCTCGACTCGGTAGCCGCATGTGCGGCAGCGTCTGACCCCTGGCCTGCGTGCTTCAGCCACGGGGACTTCAGCCCCTCGCAGCTGGTCTTCTCCGGTGACCAGTGCGGGCTGATCGACTTCGACACCGTCTGCCAGGCGGAGCCAGCGCTCGACCTCGGCCAGTTCCTCGCCTACCTGCGCTTGGCCGCGTGCAAGGCAGGGGGAGCAGCATCGACGGACGGAAACGAGACCAGCGAGCGGGTGTGCGCCCGGTTCCTCGAGGCGTACATGAACGCGTGCGGCTATGCGCCAGAGGAGCGAGACCGCCTCCAGGCGCGCGTGCGCCTGTACGAGATGGTGAGCCTCCTGCGCCTCGTGTTCCACAGCTGGCGGAAGTTCAAGGGCGCCCGGCTCGCGCTCGCGGTCGTCTTGGTCCTGGAGCGGCTCCCCTTCCTCGCCAGGCGGCGGTCATGAAGAGGATCGTGCCGTGATGAACAAGATCGCATCGATCGTGGCCGCGATCATCGCAATTGGCCTGGCCGCGGGCGCGCAACATGCGGCGAGAGTTCACCGCCACCCGGCTCGTCGTCGGCCGGGTCTTGAAGAGGTTTCCCTCGCCCGCCTGGGAGACGACATCACCGCGCCGGGCGGGATGCCATTCGAAGGCCTGTGGCGGTTGACGGATATGCCGGACTGGCTGCACGCCATCGCGCGACCCGAGCATCTGAGGCCTGCGATGGAACGAAGCATTGCCGAGTTCGCCTCGGGCGCGATGGCTCTGGAGCATGTCCGGCCAAGACGGAGTCGTCTGGAGAATGGTGTCTTCGAGGGCATGTTCGAGCTCAGCGTCCAACGACCCGGGGGAGCCCGCCGAGTGGTCTGCCTGCGCGGCGCGGCGGACCCCAGGCGTCCCGCGCCCGTCGATGATATTTCCCCCGGCGTACGCTTCGGGGAAGACGGCTGGCGCTGCGCCGTTCCAGAGATCCGCCTCGTCCTCGAGACAGCCCCGGCGGACACGGCCCTCCCCGCTCTTGCCATCCTCACCGACCCATCCCGGGCGAGGGCGCTCCTCGAGGACGGCATCCGCACTGGCTCGCCGGCCTACGCCGACATCCGCATCAAGGGTTGCACGCCGAAGGTGACCCGCTACAACCCCGGCTCTCGCTGCACTGTCGTCTATCGGCTCGAGTACGGCCCCGAGGCCGAGGGCAAGGACTGGCCCGAGGTGGTCGTCGCCAAGACCCACTGGGGCGACAAGGGCCGGATCGCCTACCAGGGCATGCGTGCGCTCTGGGACTCCGAGCTCCGGTGGAGCACCGCGGTCACCATCGCCGAGCCGCTTGGGTTCCTCCCCGAGCCGAGGGTGCTGATCCAGGCAGCCGTCCCCGCGACGCTGAGGCTCAGCGATCTCCTGGAATGCGTGCTGCTGGGCGGCACGGGCAAGGGCATCGAGGACCTTCGCGACCTGCTCGCCAAGACGGCGCGCGGGTTGGCCGCCCTCCATGGGTGCGGCGCGCACGGACGGATCTTTGGCTGGAAGCAGGAGATGGCCGAAGTCCGTGAGAAGGTCGTGCACCTGGCGGAGTGGAGACCGGGGCTCGAAGGCGCTCTGGAACCGTCGCTTGCCCACCTCGAGAGCCTGGAGGCTACCCATCCGCCGCAGCGGCCGGTGCCATCTCACCGCAGCTTCCGTCCTGCGCAAGTCCTGCTCCACGACGGACACATCGCCTTCATCGACTTCGACGGATTCTGCGAGGCCGAGCCCGCGATGGATCTGGCGCTGTTCCGGGCGAGCCTCAAGCAGAGCGTGATGCGCCTCGGGTCGCGGGCAGAAGGGCCGGAACCGTCTCTCGACATCCTGTCCGAGCTCGATGGGCTCTGCGACCTGTTCCTCGACCAGTACGAGAGGATGGCCGTGGTCTCTCGGGAGCGCGTCGCGCTCTGGGAAACGCTCTATCTCCTGGAGAGTGTTCTGAACAGCTGGATCAAGCTCGAACCAGAACGCCTGGAGAGCCGCATGGCTATCCTCGAGCGACACGTCCGCCAGAGCCGCTTGTCATTCGCGTGAAAGGCGCCGGCTCTTCATCGGCTCCCTCTCCGTGAACGCCGAGGACGTTCTTTCGGCCCGGGCCGGGATCGCCGAGGTCCGATGGGCCCTGCTGGGCGCATCGCCGAGAAGGGCGTTGAGAGGCGCGATCCAGGGCCTGCTCGAGGAGGGCGCCGTGCTGCGGGCGTGCCGGGTGCGGCGCGCGAAATTCAAGCCCGGCCGCAAGCTCACCGTGCACTACGACGCCTGGGTGCGATCGGGCGGCGCGGACCTCAAGCGATCGGTCGTCGCGGTCTGGGATCGAGGTGAGGGCGGGATCCATCTCGATCCACGCGCCTCCGCGCTGGAAGCCGAGGCAGTCGCCGAGGGCCTCGCCGCCCCGTTCCGCCGCCTGTTCGCCCGGCTGCCCGGGTGGGACGTGTCGGTTCTGGTCTCCCCCTTGGATCCTCGCTTCCCCCAGCTGATCCGCCTTTCCGACCCCAGGCACGTGGCGGCGATGCTCGCCGGTCCTCTGTCGCAGGCGGCCGACGTCGGGTACCGCATCAGCACGATCCGGTACCGTCCCGGCGAACGCCACGTGCTTCGCTACGAGCCCTCGGCCCCACCCGCGGCGTCCACCCGAGCCGTGTTCGCCAAGCTGTCCCGCCCCGACGCCGACGTGGCGCGGGCGTTCCGTGTGGCGACATACGTCGCGGACCGGCTCGATGCGTCCGGCGGAGGAACGCGAGGCCTGCGGCCCCTCGCGGCGGTCGCCGAGGACGGCGTGATCCTGTTCCCCGAGATCTTCGGGCGTCCGCTGTGGGAACTCCTTCGCCACCACGACGTGGTGACCTGGCATCTGCAGAGGGCGGGTTGCGCGCTGCGGGCCCTCCACTCGGGAACGGCCTCGCTCGCCGGAGCACGCGACGGCCGGGACTTCGCCGCGGAGGTCGAGGCCGTGGGGCGGGCGAGCGAGCACATCTGCGCTCTCCTCCCGCGGACGGGGGCGGTGATCACCGACATGCTCGAACGCGCACGCTCCGTTTACGACCGGCTCTCCCCCGAGGCCCCGACGTTCACCCACGGAGATTTCAAAGCCGACCACTTGTGGGTCTCGGGCGGCTGCCTGATGGTGCTCGACTTCGGGTCGTGCGCGATCGGCGACCCCGCCCTCGATGTCGGGAAGTTCCTCGCGGACCTGCGCTGGTGGTCTTCCCTCTCCGGCCGAGGATCCGCAAGCGCGCGGGGGGCGTTCCTCGAGTCGTACGGTGCGCAGAGGAGCGCAGCGAGGCTGCTGCGGACCCGTGTCTACGAGGCATTGTTCCTCGTCGTGCTCGCGGCCCACCGGGTGCCGCTGTACCACCCCGGCTGGGCGGAGCGCACCGCACGTCTGGTGCAGCAGGCGGCGGCGCTGCTCGGCGGGCTACCCTGAGTCCACCGGCCTCGTGCCGGGCCTCGATGCGGTGCGCGCCTCAACCACGGGGTGAGCGGTTCCCTCGACGGGCAGCCCGTGGTGCGAGCGTTGCGGGGGTCTGCCTGCTCGTGCCCCGCCCATCGCGCGCGCGTGCCGAGGCGACGCGCGGAGAGGCAGGGCGCACAGCACGCCCCTGGAAACGGGGCTGCCGAACCCCCGCGGCGAACTCCTCGGCGAGCTGGCGAGCCTCGCCGTCGGTATACTGCCTCGGCGGCGTCTTCATCAGGTAGGCCGATGGCCCCTCCAGCGACCCTCCGATCCCGCGGTCGAGGGCCAGCTTGGCGTAGCGGACCGCGTCGATCACCACCCCGGCGCTGTTCGGGCTGTCCCAGACCTCCATCTTGACCTCGACGTTCAGCGGAACATTGCCGAAGGTCGTGCCCTCCATCCTGATGTAGGCCCACTTGCGGTCGGTCAGCCACGGCACGTAGTCGCTCGGTCCGACGTGGACGGCCTCGGTCGGCAACGCATAGTTGAGCTGGCTGGTCACCGCGCCGGTCTTGGAGATCTTCTTGGACTCCAGCCGCTCGCGCTCCAGCATGTTGTAGAAGTCCATGTTGCCGCCGAAGTTGAGCTGGTAGGTCCGCTCGAGCTTCACGCCGCGCTCGCGGTACAGGTTGGTCAGCACGCGATGCAGGATCGTCGCGCCGACCTGGCTTTTGACGTCGTCGCCGATGATCGGCAGCCGGCGGTCGGCGAAGCGCTGCGCCCAGTACGGCTGCGAGGCGATGAAGACCGGGATGCAGTTGACGAATGCGCAGCCGGCTTCCAGGACTTGCTCGACGTACCACTTGGTCGCCATCTCCGAGCCGACCGGCAAGTAGTTCACGACCACATCGGTGCCGGTGTCCTTGAGGATTTTCACGATGTCGGCGGTCGATCCCCGCGCCTTCCTGACCCTGGTGCTGACGTACCTGCCCAGGCCATCGTGGGTCATGCCGCGGTCGACGCGCACCTTCAGGTTCGGCACGTCGGCGAACTTGATCGTGTTGTTGGGAGGGGCGAATATCGCTTCGGCCAGGTCCAGACCGACCTTGCCCTCGACCACGTCGAAAGCGGCCGAGAACTCGATGGCGTGGATGGGGTAACCGCCCAGGTTGATGTTCATCAAACCGGGGACGACCCCGTCTTCGGCGGCGGCGCGGTAGAACTCGACCCCCTGCACCAGCGACGAGGCGCAGTTGCCGACACCGATGATCGCAACCCGAATCTTCTTGCCTCTGTGTCTACCGTCGTGATTCATCGTGCTGCCTCCCGCTTTCTCCAAGTTGGGGTTTCGCCGATTCCGGTTGCGCCATGCCACGCATCCGCGGCTTGCCGCAGAGACTGCGTTTGCCCGGGCGGCGGGGACACACACGGAGAGATGTGAGCCGAGATGCCTGCTTCGCCCATCGTCGGCGGCCCCCGAACCAGGGGACGATCCCCTTCACGTGCCCGAGGTTCGCGCGCTGGGCGGCGACCGACGCGCTGCAGCTCGGCAGTGGCGCCCCGCAGGCTTGCTTTGACGCCACGCGCAAAGAAACGCTGCAGAACCCAGCGCGCGACACCGTCTCGTCCACTCCGGCAAGTCTGCATGATGTCCTGTATCCGAGGCTCTTCTGATCTGCCTGGCATCAATCTCGTCACCCAGCAATACCGGTCTCTGGATCGTCGGCTCGCCGCGTTGGCGTCGAGCTTCCACGAGGGGGTGGACGCTGTCGCTACCGATTCGAACCGAGCCCGCATGCCGGGGTCGGCCGCGGGGACACCACGGTCGAGGTGACGGCGGACGGCGCCTCGTCGCGGAGGGCCGGTTGTGCGCCGCCCCGAAGGCTGCAGCGCCGTCCATCGCGGCGAGCGACGCCTGCGCGTAGCGCAGCCGCTCGCGGAGCCGCGCGAAGGTCGCTTCGTCGAAGGGTCCGTGCCGCTCGATGCTCTCCCGGGCGCGCGCCCGGAACTGCTCGAGCGTCCAGTCGGACCTCGCGACGCCGACGACCGGCCCGTCGAGATGGCCGCGCCGGGTCATCGCCTGGAGAGCCGGGAAGATCTTCTTCGTCACGACCGCGCGCTGCGTCCGGCGCGAGAGATCGCAGCGGGACCCCTCCCGCCCCGGGCTCGGGCCTCTCGGCCCATCGCACACCCCGCCCCGCTTCGGCACATCGCCCCCTCGCCAACAGCAGGGATCATCGAGCGGGTGTGTGCACGCCGGTGGCGACCCGGCGGCGGGACGGGGTGGGGGCCGCCGCGATCTCTCGCGCCGCGAGCCCGCGCGGCCGTGCCCCTGTGTCCGTCGGCGCGAGCGTGAGCGGAGGCCCCCACCCCGTCCCGCCGCCGCGACCTACACCGACGCCGCGCTCACACCCGCTCGATGATCGTCGCGATCCCCATGCCGTAGCCGATGCACATCGTGCTCAGGCCGACGGCCCTGTCCGTCCGCTCGAGCTCGTCGAGCAGGGTGCCGATCAGCATGGCGCCGGTTGCGCCGAGCGGGTGGCCGAGGGCGATTGCGCCGCCGTTCACGTTGACCTTCTCGTGCGGAATGCCCACCTCCCGCATCGTGATGATCGGCACGGGCGCGAAGGCCTCGTTGATCTCGACCAGGTCGAGATCGGCGATCGTCATGCCCGTGCGCCGGAGGATCTTCTGCGTCGCCGGGATGGGCCCGGTCAGCATGATGACCGGCTCGGAGCCGACGACCACGGTGTCGACCACGCGGGCGCGAGGCTTGAGCCCCAGATCCTTCACCGCGCGCTTGGAGGCGAGGAGGACGCCGCTCGCCCCGTCGACGATGCCGCTCGAGTTGCCGGCGTGGATCTTCCCGTTGGGGAGGAAGGAGGGCTTGAGCGCCGCCAGCCCGTCGAGTGTCGTCTGCGGGCGCGGGTGCTCGTCGACCGCGACCGTCTTGCGCGTCCCGTCCTGCTGGGGCGCGTCCGGCACGGGGACGAGGCTCTTCCCGAACCGCCCTTCCCGGATGGCCTGCCAGGCGCGGCGCTGGCTCTCGAGCGCGAACTCGTCGAGCTCGGTGCGGCTCAGATTCCACCGCTCCGCGATCATCTCGGCGGAGAGCCCTTGCGGGACCAGGTTGTAGCGCTCGGTCAGGCTCGGCGGCAGCGAGCCCATGTCGGAGCCCATCGGGCAGCGGCTCATGCTCTCGACCCCACCCGCGTAGACCAGGTCGTAGGCGCCGGAGGCGACGCCCTGCGCCGCGAGGTTCACCGTCGTCTGCCCGGAGCCGCAGAAGCGGTTCAGGCTGAAGCCTGGGATCTCGACCGGCCAGCCCGCGGTGAGGACGGCGGCGCGGCCGATGCAGGCCCCCTGCTCGCCGGTCTCGGTCACGCAGCCGATCATCGCGTCCTCGATCCGGTTCACGTCGACGCCGCTGCGCGCGACGATGGCCTTCATGGGCAGGGTGCAGAGGTCGATCGGGTGCACGCCGGCGAGGCCACCGCCCCGGCGGCCTCGCGGCGTCCGGCAGGCATCGATGATGTAGGCATCCATGGGCTCTTGCGCCTACAGGCGGTGCACGGCTCTGTCAAACCCGAGGCGGCCGCGCTAAGAACGGTCCATGCACGTCACGATGGTCAAGAAGAAGATGGCCGACGGCTCGGACTGCCGCAAGTGCGCCGACGTGACGGCATACCTCCAGGCGCGGGGCTTCTGGGACCGTATCGACGAGGTCGTGTGGGCATACGAGAACGACCCCGAGAGCCCGGGCATGGTCCTCGGCAAGCGCCTCGGCGTGGAGCGAGCGCCCTTCTTCGTGGTCCGTGACGAGCGCGGCGAGACCGTCTACACGAGCGCGCTACAGCTGATCCAGGAGCGCTTCGGAAAGGAGGTCAGTACCGCCGACCGGGCCCGCGACGTGGACCCGGACGACGTGGGCGGGATTTAACGTATGCGGGGGCCCGTCCACTGCTCGGGCGCGCTGCGCGCGCGCTCCGCTGCTCCGATGCCCCCGGACCCCGCGCCTAGCGGGGCGGCTGCACGTTGCCGGCGTGCAGGCCGCACTCCTTGAGCGTCTCCTCCTCCCACCACCAGCGCCCTTCGCGCTCGTGCTGCCCGGGGTTGATCGGCCGCGTGCACGGCTCGCAGCCGATCGAGAAGAAGCCGCGCTCGTGGAGGGCGTTGTAGGGCACCTCGTGCTCGCGGATGTAGGCCCACACCTGCTTCGACGACCAGTTCGCGAGCGGGTTGAACTTGACGAGCGGGCGCTCGGGCGACCCGAAGGTGGAATCGAGCTGTACGACGGGCACCTCGGCCCGCGTGCCCGGACTCTGGTCCCGGCGCTGGCCCGTCACCCACGCTTTCAACGGACGGAGCGCGCGCACCAGCGGCTCCACCTTCCGGATGCCGCAGCACTCCTTGTGACCATCCCGGTAGAAGGAGAACAGCCCCTTCTCGCGCACCAGCTTCTCCACCGCCTCGGGCTGGGGGAAGAAGGCCTCGACGGCGATCCGGTAATGCTCGCGGACCTTCTCCAGGAACTGGTAGGTCTCGGGGTGCAGCCGTCCGGTATCGAGCGAGAACACGCGAAACGAACCGCCGATCTTGGTCGCCATGTCGACGAGAACGACGTCCTCGGCGCCGCTGAACGAGATCGCGAGATCGCGCCCGTACTCGCGGATCGCGAGCGCGAGGATGTCGCGCGGATCGCGTCCGGCGTACTCGGCGGCCGTGGCCGGGAGGGTCTTGGGATCGAGTGCCATCGGGTCTCCAGGGATGAGCGCCGCCCGGTGGGGCGAGCGGGGACTCCTGTGTCATGTCTACCGGCGTAGGGATGGATTCGCAACCACGACGCCGGGGGTGGGGCGCCCGGCCGCGCAGATCGGCGTCAGCACGCGGGCCTCGTACCTGCTGGCGCCCTCCGAACGCGATACGGCGCGGCCGGTGCGGCCCCTACAGGGGTCTCGGCTCCACTGGCGGGTGAGACTTCGACGGCGACGCCTGCTCGCGCCCGGCGCGGCCGAGATTCTTGACACGCGTGTACGCATGACCTAGGACACCCGCATCAACCCCCACCAAGAGGAGGAGTTCGCATGACCCCTGAGGATATCTTCAAGGAGATGCCCAATAGCTTGAACGCCGACGCGGCCAAGGGAATGAACTCGACCATCCAGTTCAACCTCTCCGGTGACAACGGCGGCCAGTGGTACGTCACCATCAAGGACGGCAAGGCCGAGGTCACCAAGGGGACCGCGTCGTCGCCCAACATGACGCTCTCGATGTCGGCGTCCGACTACGTCGACATGACGATGGGGAAGCTGAACGGCCAGATGGCCTTCATGAGCGGCAAGCTCAAGATCTCCGGCGACATGGGGCTCGCGATGAAGATGCAGAGCCTCTTCAAGCGGCCCGCCTGAGCGCGAGACACGGCTCGTAGACCCGAGAAGGGTGGATGCGCGGCGCCGTCCACCCCGTCTCCTGCACCTGGGAGAGCGCCGCGGCGAGGGGAGGAGGATGTGATGGAAGAGGGGACGAGCAAGGCGATCCCGCTCCGCCGGTCGCGCGGCGGCGTGCGTGCGTTGACGGCTCGGCCGCTGCGCTTGACGGAGCGACTGACGGCGGGGGTGCGGCGCGCGCTGTCACCGCCGCATCAGATCTGGCTCGCCAGCCTGGGCAGCGCGGCGCTCACCGTGCGCGGGGCGCGCACCGTGTGGTCGCACCTCATCGCCGAGGGTGCGGCCGTCGAAGACTGGCTCCGCCGCACGCTGGGCGGCGCCGCGGATCCCGAAGCCGGCGGCTGAGACTCGAAGCCTAAACGCGCGGGACACGCCGGAGCAGCTCGCCGAGCGCGAGCAGGATGCCGCCGAGCGCGAGCCCACCGAGCAGGCCCCCGAGCGAGGCCGCGACGAGCCCGTAGTGGCGCGCCGCCGCCACCCAGTACTCGGTCTGGAAGAGCGCGTGCTCGGGATGGCGCGCGTACGCCGCCGCGACTTCCCGGAAGTGCGTGTCCCCGGCGACCAGCCAGCCGGCCACGCCGGCCGTGGCGAGCCCGAGCACCAGGATCGCCACCCCGAGGACACGAAGAAAGCCCGGCATCAGCCGCGCCCGGCGTCGAGCTGCCGCTTGCAGACGACCACGCGCGTGCGCCGGCGCACGTCGTAGCCCGCCCACTTCGCGACCGGCACCCGCTCCGCTCCGACCTGCTCGAAGCCGAGGCGCAGGAAGAACTGTACCGCGCGCTCGTCCACCGCACAGGCGAAGACGTAGGCGAGCCCGCGCTCCGCCGCCTCGGCGAGGAGGCGGGTGACCAGCCGCTCGCCGATCCCCTCCCCCTTGAAGCGCGTGATGGTGTAGAGGCCGACGATCTCCCCTGCCCGCTCGGCCGCGTAGGGCGCGGTGAGGAGCCCGGCGACCCCGGCCAGGTGGCGGTCGCAGAGGGTCGCCCCGAACCCCGCCCCGAGCACCTCGGCGATCTCCTCGGGCGAGCGCAGCTTGAGCAGCCCCTCGCGCTGGCCGCGCTCGAGGAGCCGTTCCGCCTGCGCGAAATCGTCCAGGCCGAGCGGCGCAACGCGGCAGTAGTCGCCGCGCGTGAAGAGCGTGCCCGAGCCTTCGTAGGTGAAGAGCTCCTCCGCGATACCCTCCGCGGTGCAGAGGTTCACCGACTCGACGCTGCCCTGGAGCGCGTCGCGCACCGCGACCAGGAGCGCCCGGCGGTCGCCGAGACCCGACCACTCCGCCTCGCCGTCGCGGAGCAGGGTGTCGAGCACGTGGGCGTCGACGAACGAGAGCCGCCGCAGCTGGCCGGCGAGGAGCCCGCCCTGCGGATCGACGAGCACGAGCTTCGGGATACGGAGCGCCGTGGCCAGCGCCGGCGCCGGCCCCGGGAAGGCGGACTCCGCCCCCCGCACGCACAGGCGCTCGTGGCGGAGGACGCCCCACAGCTCCGCACGCAGCGCTTCGGCGTCCGCGCGTGCGAGCGCCGCGCCGTCCACGGGCGCGACGGGCCCGAACCCCGAGGTGCGCCGGCGGCCGAGCCCCTTCGCGCGCCCGAGCGCGGCGTGCAGCCGCCGTTGTGCCGCGGGCGCCATGTCGAACCAGCAGAGGAGGACGCGCGTGTCGTTGCGCACGAGGTCGCCGACCGCGCCCGCGAGCGGACCCAGGTCGGCGGCCCCGGGGGCGACCGCCACCAGCACGCTCCGGCCACGGAACTCCTCGAGGTAGAAGTCCCTCTCGAGGGAGAGCTCGCCCTGACGCAGCTCCACCGCCGTCCGTCGCAGGCGCTCCCCCGAGCCGGGCATTGGCGCCGAACCCTAGCACACGACGCGACGCCGGCAAGCGAAGACGCGAGGATTTGCGCTCGCGCGGGCACTCGCGCTAAGCGGCCGCGGTGCGCGCGACCCGCCTCGCGATCGTTCTGGCCGTGGTCCTCGCGGCCCGCGCGCAACCCGCATGCGCGGCCGCACGGGCTGGAGCCGTGGCGAGCGAGCATCCAGCGGCCGCCGCGGCCGGCGCCGAGATACTGCGCGCCGGCGGCACGGTCGTGGACGCCGCGATCGCGGCCGCGGCGGCCGTGTGCGTCGTGCATCCTTCCTCCTGCGGACTCGGAGGCGGCGGCTTCGCGCTCGTCCACCGCGCCGACGGCCGTGACTTCGCGCTCGACTACCGCGAGGTCGCTCCGGCCGGCGCGACGCCCGAGCACTTCCGCGCGGAGGGGAAGCCCGAGCCCGCGCTCCTCCACAGAGGCGGGCTCGCCGTCGGCGTGCCGGGCGAGGCGGCGGGCGTGGTGGCGCTCCACCGCCGCTTCGGCCGCCTGCCGCTCGCGCGCGTGCTCGCGCCGGCCATTCACCTGGCGCGCGAGGGGTTCACGCTGGCCGAGGCGCCCCACCTCGCGCGCGAGATCGAGCACGGCAAGGACCTCCTCGCCGGCGACCCGGACCTCCGCAGCGTGTTCCTCGCCGGCGGCGGGAGCACCCCCGGCCCCGACTTCCGCATCGTGCAGGCTGATCTCGCCCGTACCCTGGAGGCGCTCGCTGCGTACGGGTCGCGGCCCTTCTACCGGGGGCCGCGCGCGGCGGCGATCGTCGCCGCCGTGCGGGCGCGCGGCGGGGTGCTGGACGCGGCCGACCTCGCTCGCTACCGGCCACGCTGGCGGCGGCCGCTCGCGGGCGCGTTCCGCGGGCGGCGGATCGTGACCTTCCCGCCGCCGGGCTCGGGCGGCGTACTGCTCGAGATGCTCGGGCTCCTCGCGCGCGACGACCTCCCCGCCCTCGGCCGCGGGACGCCGACGGCGCTCCACCTCCTGGCCGGCGCCATGGCGCAGGCCTTCGCCGATCGCGCACGGTGGTACGGCGACCCGGAGTTCACGCGCGTGCCCGTGGGGGCGCTGCTGGCCCCCCCGCGCCTCGCGGCGCTGCGGAGCGCGCTCAGCGCGCTCCACCCGACAGCGCAGAACACCGCGCTCGTCCCCGACCACGGCACGGCGCACGTCTCGGTGGTGGACGCAGAGGGCAACGCCGCCGCCATCACGACCACCATCAACACCGGCTTCGGCGCCGGCATCCTCGTCTCCGGCACGGGCGTCATCCTGAACGACGAGATGGACGACTTCGCCCTCGCCCCGGGCGTGCCCAACGTCTACGGGCTGGTCGGCACGGCGGCCAACGCGCTCGGGCCGGGCAAGCGCCCGCAGTCGAGCATGTCACCGACCGTCGTGCTCGAGGGCCGGCGTCCCGCGCTGGTGGTGGGCGGCTCGGGCGGCCCGACGATCATCTCCGGGACCCTACAGGTGATGCTCGGCGTCCTCGCCTTCGGGCTCCCGCTGCGCGAGGCCGTCGTGGCGCCGCGAGTCCACGACCAGGCCACGCCGCCGGTGCTGGCGGTCGAGGCCGGCGTGGAGCCGAGCGTGCGCGGCGTGCTCGAGCGTCTCGGCCACCGCGTGGTGGTGGCGCCGACGATCGGCGCCGTCTCGGCGTGCGGCCTCGCCCGCGACGGGACGCCCGTCGCCGCCGGCGACCCCCGCAAGGACGGGGGCGCCGCCGTCGTTCCGTAGCGCGCCGCGACGTGCAAAATGTTGCCGCCGCGCGCACAGAGCTGAACGCCCAGTCACAACCGCGCCGACTCGGGCCCCGCAGGGCGCAAAGAGGACTCCGACGCGGCCTGTCCCGTCCATGGGTGAGAGCGTGAAACGAATCAGGCGATCGCCCGCCCCGCATTCGGGGTGGGTCGCCGGCCCGGCCGCTCGTCAGACTCGGCGCGTCGGGCGAAATCCCGCGCCGTGAGGGCGTTTTTTCTCGCTCCCCGCAAGTGCCGGGCAGGACGCTGCCGCCCTCGCTTTCGCACCGCGCGGGCACGGTCTCTGCTCGTCGCTCGGCCGCAGGAGGACAACACCGATGACGTATCACACCGGCGACTACGTATACCCGGCCGATCTCCCCCGCCGGCTCCTTTGCCGCGTGCGCAACATCGAGAGCCTGAGCGTGCGGAGCTGCCCGTCCCAGATCCTGAAGCTCGAGCCGCTCGAGGGGCCGTGGCCCGCGGGAACGGAGCTGATCCGCCTGGACGAGTGGGTCATCCCCGCCGGGCCGCGTCGGCTCTGGCAGGACGCGCTGCGTGGACGCGAGGAGCGGCCGGCCGTCCCGCGCAGCCGCACCGAGCACGCGGCCTGACCGGCCATGCAGGCCGCGCTCGAGCCCCGCGTCCGTTGTCTGGTCGCTGACACCCTCGGCGTGGGGATCGACGAGCTCGCGCCCGACGTGTCCCTGACCGATGAGCTGGCCGCCGACTCGCTCGACCTGGCCGAGCTCGCTGCCCGTCTCGAGGCCGAGCTCGGCCTGGTGGTGCCAGAGCGCATGCTTGCACACCTGCGCACCTACGGCGATCTCGTGCGCGCCGCGATCGCCGCCGCCCCGGAGCGGGGCGCGGCTCTGGCGCGCATCGACACCCCGGTGCCGGTCCGGGCCCGCCTGGTCTCCCCGCGCGGCGAGCTGCTGCGCTCGGAGCTCCTGACGCCGTACGTCACCGAGACGATCGTGGACCAGGCGCTCCGCGCCGGCCGCGAGGCGCGGCTCGAGATCACGGTCGCCGAAGACGCCAGCGACGTCCAGCTGGCGCACGTGCGCGCCGAGTTCGCCTGGCTCGCCGAGCAGGGCCCGGCGGTCGCCATCGCGCGCGCGGCGCGCTCCGAATCGCGCCGCCCGAGCGCAGCGGCCTAGTCTAGGACCGTGACCCGCCGTGCACGGGAGCGGGGGCACCGTCTCCGCTTCGATTCGGCGCCGCTGGACACGGGTCCGGGAGCGACCGACCCGTGCG
>WNFS01001473.1_pt1 | contig 19213 bp, 21 predicted proteins | sample 5400141 | NCBI WGS metagenome assembly WNFS01 (sample SAMN13153358, study PRJNA577476) | soil metagenome | isolation source: 60 cm saprolite under Madrone tree | place: USA:California | collected 2016-06-14
TGATGAATGGGCTATTGGACGATCCAACCGTCAGCGACGCCCAAAAGGCGGTGATGCTCGACGTGGAAGTGGGCCACGGCGCCATTTATTTATTAGATATTCCCGTGCGCTATGAATTCGAGAAGGCCTTCTATGAAGAGCGCAAAAACGGAGAGTTAAGCGTCCGGCGGTTAAAAGAACTGATGGTCGAAACACAGCGGCGAGTCGTTGGTGACGTGCTCGAATCCGGCGGAGAAGACCCTTACTTCTGGGCGTCAAAGCTCCACTTCTATATTACCGGCATAACGTTTTATAACTTTCCCTACACCTTTGGCTTTCTCCTAAGCCGCGGGCTCTACGGCATGTTCAAGAAAGAAGGTGTAGACTTCTTGCGCCGGTATGAAGAATTTCTTCGGCTTACCGGCAGCGATACGGCGGAGAATGTCGTGCGGCGAACCCTAGGACAAGACTTGGAACATCCGGATTTCTGGAGCGCAGCGATTAGAAGTCTGGAAGAACCGTTGAATCGTCTGGAAACTCTCCTGCCGAAAGTCCTACAGTCCAAAGCGAATTAGCTCAGCTTATTCCTTCGATCAAGGCTGTCCGCAACGTCGTAGGTACCTCGACCCGCCATTGTGCTCGTGCGCTGTATGAACCTGTGTCCATCGGTAACAGAAATGTAGGTCTGCCCCCGCGCCAGATTTTGGATATCGCTGGCAGGATCGGGAATCGCATGGAGGGCTAAACCCAGATCGCATCCGGTTTGTTTACGCACCGACCAGGCGAGTTCATCCGTCAACGCCACCGGATCTTGCATTAGACCATCGCTGCGCTCCGGATCGCGCCCATGACTGAGCAATGCACGTGTCGCGGATTGCAAATTACTGATAAATCCCCCTGCAAACTCTTGCGGACTCGCCGTCTGCAGTCGCTCGGCCAATTGACCGCAGGTCAGATCTTCATAAACCGCGACGCTTTTGCGCTGGGCGTGGAGCAATTTGCCAACGACATGTTCCATGGTCTCGTCGTCGGCAGCAAAGATCGCGTTTCCTAACAATTCTCTAACTTCGGCCTCCAGCGGCGCGATGAGCTTCATCGCTTCGTCTCGGTTAGCGGCCTTCGCCGCGATGCGCACGTCGACCTGTCCCGGCAGCGCGAGCACCCCTACCGTGGGGTTGCTGGAGTTCGCAATCAGATGGCCGATCTTGTCGTCCACGGCGCTTTCACCAACACCGACGATCTTCAAGACCCTATAGTGAATCACTTCTGCGAGATTGAACTTGCGGCGCAGGTACGGCTCCACTTCATTCTCAAACAGCCACTTCATCTCCACCGGCACGCCGGGCAGGGAGAAAACCACGCCCCGGGGATCTTCGACAATGAAACAGGGCGCCGTGCCATTGGGATTCTTCACCGGGATGGCGCCTTCGGGCATATACGCTTGCCGCCGATTATTCGGCGTCATCGTCCGGCCACGGCGTCGAAAATGCTCTTCGACCTGTTCCAAAAGATTGTCGTCGAGCACCAGTTTTCGTCCCGTGACTTCGGCAACAATCTCCCGCGTCAGGTCGTCTTGGGTGGGACCGAGGCCGCCGCTGGTGATGACGATATCCGCCCGCTCTAACGCCCTCTGGATGACCTCTTTCATGCGCCCAGGGTTGTCGCCCACCACAGACTTAAAATAGAGATTATCCGATAGCAACGATTTCAGCATTCGCCATGGGATGGATCTCCTTCGTATCGATTTAGAGCTATAGCGTGGCAACGCAACCCGCACAAGATCCGCATAGTGTACAAATTTTTACGCTTGTTCCTTCGCCGCTTCTTTGCCAGAATACCTGCATGATCATCCTCCTATCCAATGACGACGGCATTCATTCCGACGGCATTGTCGCTCTTGAAAACAGCCTGCAGCAAGTGGGCGAGGTCTACACCGTCGCACCGGACCGGGAGCAGAATTCCATGAGCCACGCATTGACCTTACACAGACCTCTGCGCGTCCTCGATATGGGTCCGCGGCGATTCGCCGTCGACGGTACTCCGACGGATTGTGTGAAGCTGGCTTTAACCGGGCTCTTGCCGGTTCGGCCAAACCTGTTGGTCTCAGGAATCAACAAAGGTCCTAACTTGGGTGACGACATTATTTACTCAGGTACGGTTTCCGCTGCCATCGAAGGAGCCCTTCTCGGTATTCCCGCCATTGCAGTATCCCTGGTGACATTTGAAAATTTCCAATTCGAGGCGGCGGCCGAATTTACGGCAACTCTGGTTTCGCGCATCCATGAAAGAGGCATGCCTCTCGAAACGCTGTTGAATGTCAACGTTCCTCCACTGCTGAAGGATCAGATCAAAGGCTGGCGCCTCACCCGGCAAGGCAAACGGCACTATAGCGAAAACATCGTGGAACGCATGGACCCCCGCGGCAAAAAATATTACTGGATCGGCGGCGATAACTTGGGATTTGATCAAGAGGAAGGCACTGATTGCATGGCGGTGCACGAGGGCTACATCTCCGTCACTCCCCTTCAAGTCGATCTCACGAATTACAAGTTGCTGCAAGAGAGCTACATGCCCAACTTTAATTGGCCATAAAGCCAAGACGCAAACGATTACGCGCAACGTGAACGACGAAGAGATCGAAGAAACCAACGAGCCGATTCGCATCGACAAATGGCTCTGGGCGGCACGCTTCTTTAAGACCCGTTCCCTCGCCGCTGCAGCTGTCACCGGCGGAAAAGTTGCAGTCAACGGCGCTCGCGCCAGACCGAGCAGAATCATGCGGCGCGGCGACAAGCTCAACATCCGACGCGGCGCTTACGAATGGACGGTCGTCGTGAAGGGCCTGGCAAAACTTCGCGGCCCTGCTCCTGAAGCGCAACTTCTCTATGAGGAAACGGAAGAAAGTATCCGGAAGCGGAAAATGGCGTCCGCGCAGCTTAAGCTCGAACGCCCGCCGGAATTTCACAGTTCGGGCCGCCCATCAAAAAAGGACCGGCGCGCGGTGTTGCGATTTACCAAGAAAGCTTGGTAACCCCCCGTCTAGTGAAATGAGCATCTTGACATACTGGATAGGACTCGCTAATGGGTGGCCCCACTCATCCATCGAACAAGGGAAGTCAATGATGAGGCGAAAATCGATCATGGCGGTCCTCATCACCTTTCTGATGACCCGGCGTTTCTCAGAGAGTTCAAGAAACTTTCCGGCGATGAATGCCACTCCTCTGCTCCCGGAGGCCCAGGAAAGGCGATCAGGGATATTCCACGGGATGCAGAAATAGTGGCTCTATTTAACAAGCTGGCCGGAAATGATCCATTGCCCCCGCGATAATAGGTCGAGTCAGCTACCACGGACAACCCACTTACTGTAAAATTGTCGAGCGCCAGGATAAGCAATCCACTGGGAGGAAAAAGTATGTCCATAGATTCGAAGTTCGTAACTACAGGGTTTGAATTTCCAGGCTACCGCGCCACAAAAACCTTCGGGGTCGTCCGCGGCATCGTCGTCCGTTCCCGCAGCATCATCGGCACCTTCGGCGCCAGCTTGCAGACCCTGCTGGGCGGCAATATCACACTCTATACCCAGATGTGCGAGCGCGCCCGCGCCGACGCCCATCAACTCATGATCGATCATGCCGCACAATTAGCCGCCAATGCAATTATCGGCGTGCGCTATGACGCCAACGAAATCACCGCCGGCGTCACCGAAGTACTGGCCTACGGGACGGCAGTATATGTCGAAGTTTCTCGGAGCTAAATTGACCCCGGCGAGAAAGACGCTTCTGTTCCGAATCTCCGGGCAATAGGATCGCTAAGAGGGACCGATTTTTACTTCCGCCTGTAAGCGTTCCACCAGGCAAGATAGATAATACCAGCCACGATAAGAATCATGATCAGAGGAGGAGCAATCGCCGCCATAGAAGACCTCCCTTCTTTGGTTAACTGTCGAAGTTATCACCATCAATAGCAAGATTCTCCCACTACCCAACCGTGACAGTCAATCCTAGAGTTTCTTGGTGCCACGCTTCCACGTCTTGATAATTCTCGAAACTCGAAACTTAAAGCTAGCCCCGCGCTGTGCTCGACGGGCACAAGTCGCTGAGCACGCATTTATCGCAGGCCGGTTTGCGCGCATAGCATACGCGGCGGCCATGAATAATCAGGCGGTGGGAGAAGCCGGTCCATTCCTTGGGTGGCAAAAGACGGCTTAGATCCCCTTCGATCTTAGTCGGATCTTGTTCCCGGGTAAGACCGAGCCGTTGGGAAAGACGTTTGCAATGAGTGTCAACAATAATCCCGGGCGTATCAAAGGCATGGCCCAGAATCACGTTGGCTGTTTTTCTGCCCACCCCCGCAAGCCGGATCAGTTCGATCATCGTCGCCGGCACTTTGCCGCCGAATTCCTCGACTAACTGACCCGCGCACTTTTTCAACGATTTAGCCTTGGAGCGAAAGAGACCCAAAGTTCGAATGAGCTGCTCGATCTCCGCCGTGGAAGCTTGGGCAAGGGACTGGGGATCAGGATGGCGGAGGAACAGTTCCGGAGTGGCTCGATTTACCGCCTCATCGGTGCATTGGGCCGAAAGGATCACCGCAATCAAAAGTTCAAAGGTGTTTCGGTGTTGCAACGGAACTTTGAGCTCCGGATAGGCCCGGGCCAGGCGCGTAGCGATAGCATTGGCCCTGGCGCTTTTTTGAGCAGGCGTTTCTCTCTTCCACTGGCGGTTTTTGGGTCTGGTGGTTGAACGGGATTGATCCAACCTAACTCCCGAGGCGAACACGAAAGGCCTTCTTCCCAGCATAGACCGCTTTACTGCCCAGTTCCTCTTCTATCCTGAGGAGCTGATTATATTTTGCCGTGCGCTCACCCCGGCAGGGGGCGCCGGTCTTGATTTGCCCGGCGTTGGTCGCGACCGCGAGATCAGCAATAGTGACATCCTCGGTCTCACCGGAGCGATGCGACATGACTGTGGTGTAGCGCCATTTCTTGGCGAGAGCCATGGTTTCCAAGGTCTCTGTCAACGTGCCGATCTGGTTTACTTTGACCAGAATCGAATTAGCCACGTCGGATTCGATGCCGCGTTGCAGCCGCGCCTTGTTCGTGACAAAGACATCATCACCGACCAGCTGAATCTTTTTGCCCAGGGCAGCGGTCATCATCCGCCAGCCGTCCCAGTCATCCTCTGCAAAGGGATCTTCGATGGAGATGATCGGATATTGTCTCACCCAATCTTCATAGAGCCGTACCATGTCGTTGCGGCCTCTTTTCCGCCCGTCAGATTTTTTAAAGACATATTCGCCGCCTTGGTAAAACTCGCTGGACGCTACGTCCAAAGCCAAGGCTATTTGGGCTCCTGCTTTGTAACCCGCTTTCGTGATCGCCTCGAGCAGCAGTTCAATCGCTTCGGCGATGCTTTTGACCCGCGGCGCAAAGCCACCTTCATCGCCAACACCCGTCGCATAGGAACGATCCAGCAGAATCTTCTTCAGCGTCTGAAAAATCTCCGCGGCGCTTCTCAGGGCCTCTCTAAAACTCTTCATACCGTAGGGAACGATCATGAACTCTTGGACATCAACGTTGTTGTCGGCGTGGGCGCCGCCGTTTAAGACGTTGAGCATGGGCACCGGCAGAGTTTTGGCTTCGGCTCCGCCTAGGTAGCGATACAAGGAGACGCCTTGTGCGCGCGCCTGGGCGTGGGCGACTGCCAGTGAAATTCCCAAAATAGCATTGGCTCCGAGCTTGCCCTTATCCGGGGTACCATCCATCTCAATCATGAGTCGATCAATGGCCGCCTGGTCACGCGCCTCCTTGCCACGCAAACGGGGAGCTATTATCCGATTCACGTTCTCCACTGCCTTGGCAACGCCTTTTCCCAAAAACCGCCTTCCGCCATCTCTCAGCTCCACCGCTTCATGTTCGCCGGTGGATGCTCCGGACGGCACGGTTGTTCGCCCCTGAACACCGTCCTTGAGTTGAACCTCGACCTCCACCGTTGGCTGCCCTCTGGAGTCAAGGACTTCGCGGGCATGTACCCTCTGTATCTTCATTACTGACCTCCAAAAATGTTAGTATCCCGCACAAAAGCATATAATGTGTTATATTGCTAACCGCTTAGGCCAATGACTCTTCCGTTTCAATTACCGCTCCGCTGGACCTTATACATTCTGGGATTTTTCATTTTGTCGCTCTGTCTCCTTACCGCGGGTGGAGATCGGGGCGTTCTCCACCTCTGGCGCCTGCGGGCAGAAAAGGCCAGGTTAGACGAAGCAAATTATCGTTTTCAAAAGGAAAACGAAACCTTGCGCCAGCGCATCTCTAAACTGCGCAACGACGATTTCTATTTAGAAAAACTGGCTCGAGAAGAATTGAATTTGGTGCGCCCCGGGGAAGTGATCTACCGTTTTCCTTCATCCGAAGCGACAAAAAGTAGGGGGAGTACCGTCAGCGGCGATCCTTCTGAATCGTCCCCGTCAGCGGCACAAAAAGAACGCCGGTAATTTCCTCGATCACCTGTTTGCCGTCTGTTTTGGTGACACGAACCAAGCGTTGCAATTGCCGGTCTGCCCCTAACGGCATAATCAACCGTCCTCCTTCGCGCAGCTGACCCCAAAGGATCTCGGGAATTTTTGGCGCTGCGGCGGTGACTAGGATGGCGTCAAAGGGGCCTTGTTCCTCCCAACCGAAGAAACCGTCACCCACTTTGAGATGTACGTTGTCGCAGCCGAGCCCTTCCAGAAGCGTTTTCGCCCGTTTGCTTAGCGTCGGAAGGATCTCGATAGAATATACTTCCGCCGCGAGTTTTCCTAAGACAGTGGTTTGATAGCCCGATCCCGTGCCAATCTCCAGCACCCGCTCCATGCCTTTGAGGTTCAACAGTTCTGTCATAAGGGCCACGACGTAAGGCTGTGAGAGAGTTTGCCCTTGGCCAATCGGCAGCGGGCGATCCGCATAGGCGTCAGCGCGTAGCTTTTCCGGCACGAATAGGTCGCGCTCGATGGAGCCCATGACCTCGAGAACGCGTACGTCCCGGATGCCCCGGCCCACTAGATCGCGCTCGATCATGGCGCGGCGCGCGCGCAACAATTGATCCTTGTTTCTCTCTAATTGAGCTGCGTCGACGAAGGCTAAGGTGGGAAGAACAACAGATAACAGGGTGGCCAGAACGGAAGGTTTACGATTTTGGTTTAAAGACAAAATGGTAATACTCATCCATATCCATCAGCGAATCGATTTCGGCTTCGTTTTTCAATCGAACTTCGACGAGCCAACCTTCGTTGTAAGGGTCTTCGTTGATAACCGACGGATGCTCTTCCAAATTCGGGTTGACGGCCAGCACCGTGCCCGACACCGGCGATATCAACTCATGAACGGTGGAAACCGATTCGACCTCCGCGAACGCTTCACCCTTTTCGATCTTATCGCCCACTTCCGGAAGCTCCACCGAAATAATCTTGCCTAGCTCGCTTTGGATGAAGTTAGTGAGACCCAAATGAACATGCTGATCGTCTACTCCAATCCAGAGATGCTCTTCACTGACTTTGACGACTCTTTCCATGGTCATCTCGAAGCTCGCTCACTATAGAACTTGCCGGGTTTCTGTCAAGAGTAATCAGCGTCCGACGCACGTTCCTACCTTTACTTGACAACATGAGTGGATTCGCAGTATTTCGTTCGCGAAGAACCTGACACGCACCCTAGACTCTGTAACGTTAGATCAGAACGACATTCGCCAGTCGAAAGCTAAAATTATGGAAGCCAAACAACAGGCCGCCATGATCGTCGCAGGGCTTAAAAAGGCCGGAATCAATTTTGTCGCGACCCTGCCGGATGAAAAGATGGTCGAAGTCATTCGCAGTGTCGAAAGCGACCCCGGGCTCAAACACATCCCGCTCTGCCGCGAAGAGGAAGGCATCGGGATCTGTGCTGGCGCGTATCTCGCGGGGAAAAAAACCGCTCTGATTATGCAGAACGCCGGCTTTCTTAATAGTTGCAATGCCTTGACGACAACGTCTCTCCAGTTTCAGATCCCGGCCCTGCTGCTGATCTATTATGCCGGAGACATCGGCGACCGCGGTTTCACCACTCTGGGTACAGTAACGGAGCCGGCGCTGCAAGCCCTGGGCATTCGCTACTATATCCTGCGTCGAACCGACGAGATCGACGAAACGCTTTGCGGCGCCCAGATCTTGGCGGAGGACTCCAAAAAGCCTGTGGCCGTGCTTCTGACAAAAAACGTGCTCGGGGTAAAATGATGCAGCGTTATGATTTCCTAAAAGCTATCGCGGCGGACGCAGCGGATGCTCTGGCGGTTTGCACGGGCTGGGGTGCGCGGGAATGGTGGGCCGTCAGACCCAGCGAGGGGAACCTTAAAACACGGACGCTGGGTTTAGTCTCTTCCATTGCCGCCGGCCTCGCCTTTGCTCTACCCCATCGCAAAGTCATCGCCATCGACGGCGACGGTGCCTTTCTCATGAACCTTTGTGGCCTACCGACCATAGCGTTGCAAAACCCGCCAAATCTTATCCACCTTCTCTTTGACAACGAGTGTTATGAAGCCTCAGGAGGCACCGCAACCGCCTCCCACGTTGCCGACGCAGTGGCCCTCGCCAGAGGCGCCGGCTACAAACATGCGACCTGGGTCAACACACCGGCGGAATTCCGTACCGAATTTGTCCAAACCTGGAAGCGAGCTGAGTTGACACTGATCGCGGCCAAAGTCGAGCCGGGGCAGCCTGGGAATCTTCCCCCTTTAAAGCTCGACGAAATCGAAAACAAGTATCGCTTCATGCGTTACTTGGAAGAGACGGAAAAGCGAGGCATTTTGAGTCCAGGCTTCGATTCCAAATTATGAGGTCGAGGAAACCCGCACTGTCCCAGTTTCCCCCTCCGACCCTGAATGTTGTCCTGGCCAAATCGCGGTTTTCTGGTATTTTAGGAGCGTTCGTCAATTCGGTCCGCAGCAAATGTAGGACCCGGCGCCTGTAGCGCTTCCTTTTTATCTTCCGATCGAGCGACTCTGTGATTGCGTGGGAAGCCTAGCCAGTTCCACTGGTCCGGATAACGGCGAATCGCACCCTCCAAATGACGCGTAAACAGTGCCGTCGTCGCCACCACGCTTTCTTCGAGACCTGCAAGTCGCACAGGCTCGATCTCCGGTTCAATTAAAAGGCGCAGCGACCCGTCTGGCCGCCGCGCCGCAAACATCGGCAACGTTACCGCACCGGTGCGCAGCGCCAACGTCGCCGGACCACGTGGCGCGGGAGGGGTTTGCCCCATGAAATCGACTGTCACCTCACCCGATTTGAATTCATCAGCGATGACCAGAACCACACGGTTTTCCCGCAAGGATTTCAAAATACCGCGGACCGCTTCCTTGCGCGGCTTCGCTGAAATTGTTCGGATTCCGAGTTGTGCCCGAAGATCGTCAAGGCATCGCGCAAAATGTTCGTCGCCTGGCTGCTTAACCACGGCGCTAAATGGATAGCCCCCCGCTGCCACCCGGGCGCCGATCATCGTGAAAGCGCCTAGATGGGCACTCAAGGCAAGAACCCCTTTGCCCTTGGCCAGAGCACGTTTCAGGTGCTCCTCTCCTTCCATCGCCATCGTCGATAGAATCTTCTCCCTGGAAAAATGCATCACGGCGCAGGTTTCCAGCACTCCCCGCGCAAAGTTTTTCCACGCTTGCCAGATCAAGGCCTTTCTTTCAGCCGGACTAACCATTTCATTGCCCAAAGCCATGGCGACGTTCTCTTCCATTCGCGTGCGATATTTCCAAAGCAGGCCGAAGCTGACCCATGCCCAGAAAGACGTGAAGAAGACCAGCAAGCGATAGGGGATCCACGGTAAGATACCGATCAAACCGCGCAAAGCATACTCACCCATTCGATACCGCAGCCCGTAAAAAAACTGCGCCATCGGAGTTTTTGCTCTTCGTCGAGCCATAGCAGATTTATGAATCCGTTTCAGAAGCTTTGCAAGGCTAAAACGCGGCCACAAAAAGGCGGTGGAGAAAAGTCCTCCACCGCCTTTTTGTAAACCGGAATTTCGCTTGGATCACCGACTTGCAACTCTGCGCAACCGGGGCCTGGCTCTTCCAGTTACGGGTAGTCCTCTCTTCCGCTTTCCAGCCCTCGGCGCGAGCTGATAGACTTTGGCCCTTGCCCGACTATCGAACTTTTCGGATTTCCAATGGACAAGACCCTGTCGCAAGTAGTCAGGGTTGAATCCGAGCGTTTCACAGACATTGGCAAAGGAAAACAGCCAATCGCTGTTTGCGTCCTGAACCCAATCCTCAGCCTCTTGGAAAAGCATCTTTCCCTTGCCGTCCCGAGCAAAAACGTACTTCTGAAAGCACGCGATGGCATCTTCCAGCACGGCTAGCATGAGTTTCTTTTCCGGCTCCAAATGCAATTTTCTCCGGAAAGTATCCAGATATTGCTCCGGCAGGAGGGTATCAGGCTGAAACAACGAGGTGACTCTCTCTTCCATACTCAATCCCGTTTCGTAACTCATAAATCCACCTTCCTATTAAGTGCGGCCTCCCTTCAAATGCGCTAAAAGCATCCTTGGTTCTGGTCACGCCGCGCTGGACAGAGAAGAGGGAGCAACAAAATCGCAGCAAGGCTTTCTCTTCAAATCCGCTATGGTCGTGTTGGTAAAAACTTCGGTGACCTTTCTTTGAACCTCACTCCAAACGCTCACCATCGAACAACGCGGCAATTGCTCACAGCTCATGTGCGGGTCCATACAAGCATTGACCGCGATGGGTCCTTCAATCGCTTCGATAACATCGTAGAACGAGATCTCTCCGGGAGAACGGGCAAGGGTATATCCACCGTATGCACCCCGCTTGGATTTGATAAGCCCGCAATGCATCAGATCTTGAATGATTTTTTCCAAAAACTTTTTCGGAACTCCCTGTTGTTTGGCAATCTCCGTTATTGAGCAGCATTTCTCCGGGTCTTGGACCGACAGATAAATAACCGCGCGTAATCCATAGTCGACCCGCCGAGGAATCTGCATCAGACCCATTGCGTTACCCCCTTACCCCGACGCCATTACCCATCCTTGGCTTTTCTTGCTGAGCCTGCTGCTGACCCGCGAGTTTCCCTAGGGCCGAAAGGCCCTGTAAACGTTGGACGATCAAAGGCGCCTTTTCGTTCACATAACGAACTTCTTCCGCTGTACTAAAACGGCTCAGACTAAAGCGCACCGCTCCTTGCAACCAGTCCGGGGCCACCGCCATGGCCCTGAGCACGTGTGAGGGCTCCGAAGAACCCGCCGTGCAAGCAGAACCCGTGGAGGCGCAAATCCCAAATTGATCCAAAAGAACCAGAATCGATTCCCCTTCCAGGTACCTAAAACTGACGTTCGAAGTATTCGGCAATCGTTCGCTGTTCCGACCGTTGATACGGCAATCAGGACAGGATTCCAGCAATGCGTCCTCCAGTTGATCACGCAAGCCGCGAATTTTCTCGGACTCCTGCACCAGATTCTTCCGGATCGATTCCGCTGCCGCCCCCATGCCGACGATGCCCGCGACATTTTCTGTTCCGGCGCGCCGGTTCTTTTCCTGGTGTCCGCCCATGATGAAAGGGGGAAACGTGACACCGCGACGGACATATAGAGCGCCAATGCCCTTTGGCGCGTGAAACTTGTGACCGGATATCGTGAGCAGATCCACAGGACTGTCTTTCACCTTGAGAGAGATCTTCCCTGCCGCCTGGACTGCGTCCACATGGAACGGAATACCCTTTGCCCTGACGATCTCGCCGATCTTGTCGATGGGAAAAATCACACCCGTTTCATTATTCGCATACATGATGGACACCAAAGCGGTGTCGTCTGTCAGCGAATTCCGCAACTCCTCCAGATCGAGCATGCCGTCATGATTGACACCGAGCCAGGTCACGCGATATCCCCGCTTTTCGAGGTGTTGGCACAGGCCCAAAATCGCCGGGTGCTCCACCTGAGTCGTTACGATATGGCGCTTATCCGGCCGAGCTTCCGCCATTCCGCGGACGGCGGCGTTGTCCCCCTCAGTCCCGCAGCTCGTGAAGATAATCTCGATTGGATCGGCTGCTCCGATCAACGACGCCACTTGCGATCGCGCTTCGCTGATTTTCTGCGCTACCTGAGCACCGAAGCGATGAATGCTCGACGGGTTACCGTAAAGTTCCGTTAAGTACGGCTGCATGGCCGCCGCGACTTCCGGCAAAACCCTTGTCGTTGCGTTGTTGTCAAAGTAGACTTCCGATCCCATAATAACTTAATCCAAGCTTTCTTTGGGCTAACTAGCCGACACTTCCCTCTAGACTCACACCCAGGAGTTTCTGCGCCTCTACCGCGAACTCCATCGGCAACTCGCGAAACACCTGCTTGCAAAAACCGTTGACGATCATGTTTACGGCATCTTCCTGTGAAATCCCCCGCTGCCTGCAATAAAAAAGCTGATCCTCGCCGATCTTTGAGGTTGACGCTTCGTGTTCCACCTGGGAGACATTATTCAAGACCTCGAGATAAGGGAAAGTATGCGCGCCGCATTTATCGCTCAGAAGTAAGGAATCACATTGCGAGTAGTTGCGCGCTCCCGTGGCCCCCTTCATGATCTTCACCAAGCCCCGATAGGTATTTTGCCCGTGCCCCGCAGAGATCCCCTTGGAGATGATGGTGCTCTTGGTGTTCTTACCGATATGCATCATCTTGGTGCCGGTATCCGCCTGCTGATAGTTATTGGTGAGGGCAACGGAATAGAATTCGCCTACGGAATCGTCGCCCTGCAGAATGCAGCTTGGATACTTCCAGGTGATCGCCGAACCGGTCTCCACTTGGGTCCAGGAAATCTTCGAACGTTTGCCGAGGCACTTACCGCGCTTCGTGACGAAATTGTAGATACCGCCTTTCCCTTCGGCGTCGCCCGGGTACCAGTTCTGCACGGTGGAATACTTGATCTGGGCGTCATCGTGGGCCACCAATTCCACGACGGCCGCATGCAGCTGGTTGGTATCGCGCATGGGCGCGGTGCAGCCTTCGAGATAGCTGACGTAGCTGCCTTCGTCGGCAACGATCAGGGTGCGCTCAAATTGACCGGTCTCCGCAGCGTTAATCCGAAAGTAGGTCGAAAGCTCCATGGGGCAACGAACTCCCTTGGGAATATAACAAAACGATCCATCGCTGAAGACTGCGGCATTGAGCGCTGCAAAGAAGTTATCACTGTAGGGAACCACCGAGCCGAGATACTTTTGCACCAGATCGGGATGGTTCTGTACCGCTTCGGAGAACGAGCCGAAGATAATTCCCAGCTCCGATAGTTTCGCTTTGAATGTCGTTGCCACGGAAACGCTGTCAAACACCGCATCGACGGCGACGCCGGCAAGCAACTCTTGCTCGCGGAGTGGAATACCCAGCTTCTCATACGTTTTCAGCAGCTCTGGATCCACTTCTTCGAGGCTCTTGGGCCGATCATCCTTCGCCTTGGGTGCCGCGTAGTAGATGATTTTTTGGTAGTCGATGGGCGGATAATGAATGTTTGCCCACTTCGGCTCGGCTTGCGACTTTTCCAGCTTGGCCCAGTATCGGTACGCCTTCAGACGCCATTCCAGCATGAACTCTGGTTCATGCTTCTTCGCCGAAATGACTCGGATGACATCCTCATTCAAACCGGCGGGGATTGAATCCGATTCGATGTCCGTGACGAAACCGTACTTGTACTCTTTTTTTGTCAGATCTTCGACTGTGGTCGTTGCCGTTTTCATATTTCAAGATTCCTCTGTCGCCGCCTAAACCGTGAAGGAAGCGCCGCAACCGCAGGCTTTCTTCACATTCGGATTCTGGAAGACAAACCCCGACTGCATCAGCTCTTCTTTGTAATCCAGTTCAGTGCCGCTGAGATACAGCAAGCTTTTCATATCGACCAAAACTTTTGCTCCATCCTTCTCGAAAACTTTGTCGGTGGCCTTAGGCAGATCGAAATCAAGCTTGTATTGAAGCCCCGAGCAACCGCCGCCGACGACTTTCAGTCTCAACCCTTGGCCGTCTCTGTTCTCCGCCGCAACCATCTCTTTGATTTTCTCTGCAGCCCGTTCGGTCACATTAACGCCCGCGGCCATACTCCTTTACCTCCAAATGATATCTACGATTAGGAAACGCTCTCCTCTAGTTTGCTCTCCATCTGTTGACGCCCCTGCAACTTAGCTTTCCTCACTCTGTAAAGAGGGGACAAATCACGCAGCCGGCGTACTTCTTCAACAACTCGACGGACTGTATAGTCGACTTCTTCTTCAGTATTGAAGCGACCCAAACCAAAACGAATAGACGTGTGAGCCAACTCCTCCTCGACGCCGATGGCTCGCAACACATGGGAAGGCTCCAAGCTTGCAGAAGTGCATGCCGAGCCGGTTGAAACCGCGATCTCCTTTAGACCCATCAGAAGCGATTCGCCCTCGACATAAGCGAAACTCATATTCATATTGCCCGCAAGCCGCTGCGTTGGATGACCATTGATATAAACTTCATCGAGTTGTTCGAGAATTTTGCACTTCAAGCGCTCTCTAAGGCTCGTGAGTCGTTCCGCTTCCGCTGCCATTTCCTTCTGAGCAATCTCACAGGCTTTCCCTAAACCAACAATTCCTGGCACGTTCAATGTTCCCGATCTCATACCTCGCTCATGACCGCCGCCATCGATCATCGGCCTGAGCTTAACCCGTGGTTTTGCGGCGCGGACGTAAAGCGCGCCGATACCTTTGGGTCCGTATATCTTGTGAGCCGTAAGTGACAAAAGATCGATCCCCATCTCTTCAACGTTCAGAAGAATCTTGCCCACGGCTTGTGTCGCATCTGTGTGAAATAGAATCCCCTTCTCGTGAGCGAATTGCCCTATCTCCTTTATGGGTTCTACCGTACCGATTTCATTATTGGCCGCCATAATGGAGATGAGAATCGTCTTCTCCGTAATCGCCTCGCGCAGCCGGTTCATGTTGACCAAGCCATTCCTGTCCACGGGAAGATAAGTCACCTGACAACCCTGCTTCTCCAGGGACTTGCAGCAGTCCAGGACCGCTTTGTGTTCAGTCACGCAAGTTATGATGTGATTGCCCTTGTCGCGGTAAGACTCAGCGACTCCCTTGATAGCCAAATTGTCAGATTCCGTCGCACCACTGGTAAAAACGATCTCGCGCGGAGATGACGCGTGGATCAGTCGCGCGATTTGCTCTCGAGAGTGGTCTACGGCCGCTTCGCTCTCCCATCCGAAGGCATGATTGCGGCTCGCCGCGTTGCCGAACTTTTCCGTGAAGTATGGAAGCATGGCTTCCAATACTCGCGGGTCCACAGGAGTGGTTGCGTGGTTGTCCATGTAAATAGGAATCTGCACGTTTCGCCTTATCCTACCGATTTAGTCTGAATTAACATTATCGCATACCGATCGGTGAGTCAACACTTAATAAGCTATTGAAATACATGGGAAATTGTAGCCAATTAAGCGGCTTTAAAGGGCTTGACTGACCTCGTGCCGCCGTCCCACAGAGTGACCATCATGGCGCATTTGGGCCAAATATTGACCCGTAAAAGAGCCTAAGTTTGAGGCAATTTCCTCCGGTGAGCCGCGCGCAACAACCCTTCCGCCTCTTTCGCCCCCCTCAGGGCCGAGGTCGATAACATAGTCGGCTGTCATTATGACATCGAGATTATGTTCGATAATGACCACCGTGTTTCCAGCGGCTGTTAGACGATGGACAAGCTCTAGAAGTTGCTTTATATCATCGAAATGGAGGCCTGTGGTCGGCTCGTCCAAGATATACAGCGACCGGCCGGTAGACTTCCGCGCCAGCTCACGAGCGAGCTTAACTCGCTGCGCTTCGCCGCCTGATAGCGTCTGAGCAGCTTGGCCGAGTCGAAGATAACCGAGTCCGACCTCGCGAAGCGTACGCAATCGCTCGGAAATCGCTGGGATGTTGCTGAGTATTTCTGAAGCCTGGTGCACCGTGAGATCCAACATGTCGGCGATGCTCAGCCCTTTGTACTTGATTTCCAGCGTTTCCCGATTGTAGCGCCTGCCTTTACAATTTTCACAGGAAACGTACACCGGCGGGAGAAAGTACATATCCACCCGCACGACCCCTTCCCCAGCACAAGCCTCGCAGCGCCCGCCGGGAACGTTGAAGGAAAAGCGGTCACGTTTGTAACCCCGAACCCGCGCCTCCGGGAGTTGCGCGAAAAGATTGCGCAGGTGATCGAAGAGACCCGTGTAGGTAGCCGGATTAGACCGCGGCGTGCGGCCAATGGGCCCTTGATCAATACCGACGACGCGATCGAAAAGATCAGCCCCAACCAGCTCGTCAAACCGTCCCACTTTCTTCTTTGAACCATGCAAGCGTTCGGCGACGGCATTGTAGAGAATGTCCATGACGAGGCTACTCTTGCCTGATCCGGAAACTCCGGTGACACAGGTCATCGAGCCGATAGGTATCTGCACCGTGATGTCTTTCAAGTTGTTTTGTTTCGCTCCTTTGATCAGAAGAAGCTCGCCGGTCCCCCTACGGCGATTTGTTGGAATAGGCATTTTCATCCTGCCGGACAGATATTGACCGGTAAGGGAACGGGCACTGCTTGTGATTTCTAACGGCGTACCCTCTGCAACGATTTCGCCACCCCTTAAGCCGGCCCCAGGTCCGATATCGATGATGTGGTCCGCTGCCTGAATGGTCTCCGGATCGTGCTCCACGACGATGACAGAGTTGCCAGAGTCCCGCAGCTGCTTGAGCAGTGCAAGAAGTTGCGCGTTGTCTTTTTGGTGCAGGCCGATACTGGGCTCATCGAGAATGTAAAGGACGCCGGCCAAGCTCGATCCGAGCTGCGTAGCGAGTCGCACCCTCTGAGCTTCGCCGCCCGAGAGAGTCACTGCCGATCGATTCAGCGTAAGATATTCCAGACCAAGCTGAATGAGAAACTGCAGCCGGCTGGCGATCTCTTGAAGCACCTTTCGGCCCACGACGCCTTTCTTGCCCAAATCGAGCTTTTGCAAGAAATCTCGGGCGTCCGTAATGGGCAAAGCCGTCAGATCCGCGATGCTCTTACCATCGAGCTTCACCGCCAGGCTTTCCTTCTTGAGTCGGGTGCCTCCGCACTCCCTGCAGGGGGTGCTATCGGGATCACTCTCTGCGTTTTGACCACCGCCACGCGGCCTGGATTCGATGCCCAAACCTTTGCACACGGGACAGGCACCCTGCGGAGTGTTGAAGGAGAATAGTCTCGGGGTGATTTCAGGCAACGAAATCCCGCATTGAACACACACAAACCTCTGAGTGAAAATCCATTCTTCGGCCGGCACCGCACTCTGTCCCGGAATAATTTCCACTTTGATGACTTGACGACCAACCCGGGACGCAACTTCGAGAGAATCGGCTAATCGACGCTCTATTCCGGGTCGCAGAACCAGACGATCGACGATCAAATCAATGTCCTGCAGCCGCTGTGCTTCGATAGGGACCTCCTCCGACAATTCATGGATTTCCCCATCAATCTTTACACGGGCGAAGCCTGCATGTGCCAACTCCTGCAGCACCGCACGCGGTTCACGGCCTGACCCGACCGGTGCTTTTACAAGAATGCGCGTCTCCTCTGGCAGAGAAAGCAATTGATCGTTGATTTGTTCGATGGTCTGCGCCGATATTTCGCGACCGCATTGGATGCAGGTCGGTTGACCAATCCGTGCGAAGAGCAGCCGCAGGTAGTCGTAGATCTCAGTGAGCGTACCTACGGTAGAACGGGGATTGGACAGAGCTGTGTTTTGCTGGATGGCGATGGCTGGAGAAAGCCCCTCGATGGAATCGACATCGGGTTTCTCCATCTGCTGCAGAAACTGACGGGCATCCGCCGCGAGGGATTCCAAATATCGCCGTTGCCCTTCGGCGTAAAGCGTATCGAAGGCGAGCGAAGATTTCCCCGATCCGGAAACTCCGGTGATGACGACGAGCTTATCGCGCGGGATTTCTACGTCAATGTTTTTTAAGTTGTGGACGCGCGCGCCTTTGACAACGATCTTACCCGCCATCTATGGCTTTACTGGCCTTCCAGCTCCTTCAGTTTCCCTTCCACGATAGCGCGATATTCCTTGAGCTTCTCGGCGGATTGCGCCTCGAACCGCAGCACCAGAGCAGGCTGAGTATTGGACGCCCGAATAAGCCCCCAACCCTCGGCGAATTGGATGCGGGCGCCATCCACGTCGATGGTATCGTAGTGTTCGCTGAAATATTCTTTTGCTTTCTCCGCGATCACGAACTTCTGATCGTCGGGGCAATCGACTCTGATTTCGGGCGTCGATACAGACTTGGGCAAATCCGACAATAGAGCCGACAACGGCTGGTCGGAGTTGGCTAAAATTTCCAGCAGCCGCAACGAAGCGTAGATGGCGTCGTCATAGCCAAAGTAGCGCTCTTTAAAAAACATGTGGCCGCTCATTTCCCCGGCCAAAAGGGCGTCCGTCTCCTTCATCTTTGCCTTCAGCAGCGAATGCCCCGCCTTCCACATAATGGGTGTTCCACCGCGCTTGGCAATATCATCGTAGAGCCGCTGCGAACACTTGACTTCGGAGATGATGATGGCTTTGGGGTTGCGCTGAAGAACGTCCCGCGAGAACAACACCAAAAGCTCGTCGCCCCAGAGAATATTACCCTTCTCGTCCACCGCGCCAATGCGGTCCGCGTCCCCGTCATAGGCGATGCCCAAATCCGCCTTTTCCTGCTTCACCTTCTCGATCAGCAGCTCTAGGTTTTTCGGCACCGTCGGATCCGGATGGTGAACCGGGAATGTGCCGTCGGGTGTGCAAGCGATCTCCCACACCGTGCAGCCCAGCTGGCGAAAAATAGGCGGCGCCACCGGTCCGCCTACCCCACTGCCTGCGTCGACCACAACTTTTAATGGCCGTTTTAATTTTGGCACGTCTTGCAACAAATACCGATGGTAAGGAGGAACGATGTCGCAGGTCTCAACCGTACCGCCGGCTCTTTCCTGAAACTGATTTCGCTCCATCTTGGCTCGGACATCCTGAATTTGCTGGCCATACAGGGTTTCTTTGCCAACACAGAGCTTGAAGCCGTTGTACTCCGATGGATTGTGGCTAGCCGTCACTTCTATGCCGCCATCAACGTCGAGATGGAACAAAGAAAAATAGAGCAGCGGCGTGGGGCAAACACCGATGTCGTAAACGTGTAATCCCGTCGACGCCAGCCCCGCGATGAC
>WNFS01001204.1_pt1 | contig 19212 bp, 17 predicted proteins | sample 5400141 | NCBI WGS metagenome assembly WNFS01 (sample SAMN13153358, study PRJNA577476) | soil metagenome | isolation source: 60 cm saprolite under Madrone tree | place: USA:California | collected 2016-06-14
AAGCGACCCTTTTGATCGGGGATTATCTGTTCGTATCGAAATACAGCTACGGCTACAGCCATTATTCGTTGCCCCTGTCGCCGCCGTTGTTTTCCGGCCGCATTTTCGGCGCCGAGCCGCAGCGCGGGGACGTGGCGGTGTTCCGGCTCCCGAAGGACGATAGCACCGACTACGTCAAGCGGGTGATCGGCCTGCCAGATGACCGCATCCAGATGATCGACGGGCTGCTGCACATCAACGGCGCTCCGGTCAAGCGCGAGCGTATCGCTGATTTCATCGATGACGAGACCGGCGGCGCCGAGCGCGTCCGGCGCTGGCGCGAAACATTGCCAAATGGGGTGAGCTACGAGTCGCTCGATCTCCAGGACAATGGTTTTCTCGACAACACCGAGGAATATCTCGTTCCGTCCGGCCACTATTTCATGATGGGCGACAATCGCGACAATTCAGCCGACAGCCGCGTACCGTCGGCAGTGGGTTACGTGCCGTTCGAGAACCTCATCGGCAAAGCCCAGATCATTTTCTTTTCGATCGGCGACGGCGAACCCGCCTGGCATATCTGGAGCTGGCCGTGGTCGGTGCGCTGGAGCCGGCTGTTCACGATGGTCCGGTGAACGGCCTTCCTTCGGGCGGGTTGTCGTCAACCCACTCCTCGGGCGCGCCGACCGGCGGATTTCGCTGCCCTCATCCGCCTGCCTCCGTGGCGCCGATTGACGCGGGATTGAAAGATACCAAGATTCTTGTGCTTGGCATGATAATCTGAAGATCAAATAGAGTGGATGATCCACATGACTAGCTTTGCTGCGTTGTTGCTTTTGGTTGTCGCATCTAGCTACCTCTCCGTCTGCATGATGATCTACTCCACGGGGAATCCCATGATTGGCTCGGCTGTCGCGCTCCTTCTGCTCGTGGCATTCACCTTGCTTTCCGGTTGGATTGCGGGTCGACGAGGCCATTCCACTAAGCTGTGGTATTGGCTGGGTGCCATTCTCGGCCCCGTCGCCCTCCTTGCCATCGCTCTGCTCCCGCCGATTCCAACTACGCCCACCGGTCAACCTCGATGAACGATCCTGGGGCGGTTTGACCCGCATCGACCGGAACCGCGTCCCACGATCGTTTGGCGCCGCGGTGCCTTGGGCGAGCCTGAGACGTCGCGTCGGTCGAGGAGCCCAAGGCATTGCTCCGACGGGATTATGGCCGGGTCCAAACGGCAGGTCGTGTCATGGGGCGAGACAATTGGTGGCGGAACACCTCCTGGAACGAGGAGATCGAGGTCACCTTCTTCAGTAAGCTCGCGCGGGCCAGGAACAAAACGTGGTACCTGCGCAATCAGGCAAGAGCACTGGCATCGACCTGTCCCGAGGTTGCTCTGCGGCTATTGGATCAATATTTCGCCTCGGGCGGCGACCTGGATGAAGCTGAGGCGCACTTCTATCGAGCACGCGCCTATCTTGCCCTTCGCAACGTAGATGCTGCAGTCCTCGCCTTCGAGGCGGTGCTTGCCCGCGAGGAGGCTGTTCCGAATTTTCGGACTTGGGCTTTTCACGAGCTGCCGGTTCTCATCGCGACTGAGCGTATGAGCGCGCGTTACGACAGAGCCATCCAAGTCCTGATGAAGCACAAGAATTGGCTGACTTTCCCGGTCCAGCTCTATCAATGGCACGGCGCGCTGGCGCTCATCCTCCATGAACAAGGCCAGACGTTAGAAGCTGAGAACGAAGCCAAGCAGGCGCTTGAGGCCGCGAAGATGACGCACTCGGGATTTCAACATCACCCGAATATCGGTCTGGTGGGCGATACCGCGGATGAGTTCGGCAACCGTCTCAGGCAAATCGCGGGCAAACCGCGTTCCCGTTTTCACTGGTGGCGCAAGTGATGATGATGGTGGTGCCATCCGAGCATCACGGGTGCGGAGCGAAGGGGGTTGCGACTGGATCCGCTTACCGAGATACTGCGGCGAGACAACCCCTTCGCTAAATCCGATTTGATCGGCGTCTCACCTCACTTGCAGGCAGGCGCGTCCTTCAAGTCGAGCTGCGACATGGTGCCGGACACGACGAAATCGCCGTAGTCGAGGCTGAGCGCGCGGGAAACGCCGTTCTCGTACAGTTCGAAGCCGATGGCGTAGGCCGGCGTTTGTTCCCCGGCCTTGGCGGCGCCCTGCTCGAAATAGCTGATGGTGACGGGCCAGCGCTTGAGACCGGCCAGCGTTGCATTGCCGGCTGCAGCATCGTCCGGCAATTTCTCGCCCGGCGCGATGGCATTGCCGATCACCGCGAGGGTCGAGAACACCTTGTCGCCGGATTCCGAGCCGTCGAACACCGACAGCTCAAGCAGGGTCTTGCCGGCCTCCGCTGCCTCGATAACGCGCCTGACATGTTCGGTCGGGAACACGATCTTGGCGTCGAGATCGAACCTCTTTGGCTGCGGCTTTACGAGCTTGACCGATACCCCGGAACCGTCGCGACCGGCGCTGCCGTCGACGGTATCGACGACGTGTTCATTCACCTTGTTTTCGGAGTTGAAGCGAAACGATTTGGCGTCGCCGTCCTCCCAGGTGGCGGCCCGCAGGTCGCTGAGAGCCACCTTGCCCTCGCCGCTGTCGATCTCCGACACTTGGCGGAACTGCAGGGCGTAGCCTTCACAGGCGCTGCCGGCGAAATCATAAAGAATGCGTCCACGCACCGCCTCGACGGATCGCTTGCCATGCGACTTCAAAAGCTTGAGATCGTAGACGGCGCGATGCGGCGCGAGCGCTACCCCTGCTGCAGTCGCCGGCGCGGCGGCAAAGCACGCCCCCGCCATCAAAGAGGCCGCGACCACCTGCGAAGCGATTTGAACGCGCATCCTTAAAAACCTCCTGACGCCGCCAGCCCGACATCCCGGCAATTCGTGGCGCCCAGCTACCCAACATAAGATTCGCAAGATAGCAGCGCAACCCGGGTCGGCGCAGAGTCTCGCAGGCATGGACGCATTTATCGGGCGGTCCCCATCACCTGTTACCGAAACACCTGTTACCGAAACACCTGGCACAGAAACACTTGGCACCGAAACGTCGAAAAGTCGCGTATTTACCATAGTCGGGATTGGCGGACCGTCGCCGCAATTATCGGCCTGAGACACCCCCCTACCGCTTGCAAGGCGTGCCCCGATGAGCCAAGGTCCGCCGGAGTTGCGACTGATTTGACGGGTGGGAGCGCGATGTCTGGAGCCTTCGACAAGAAGCTTGAGGAGTTGGGGATCGAGCTGCCTGTTCCGGCGGCGCCCATTGCCAATTATGTGGGCTTCGTGCGCAGCGGGCGCTTGTTGTTCGTATCCGGACAAATTTGCCTGGCTGATGGCGCCCTGGTTGCCACCGGCAAGCTCGGCGCGCAGGTCACGGTCGAGCAGGGTCAGACCGCCGCCCGCGCCTGTGCGGTCAACGTGTTGGCGCAGATCAAGGCCGCGCTCGGCGATCTCGACAAGGTGGTCCGCGTGGTGCGGCTCGGCGGCTTCATCAATTCGGCGCCGGATTTCCTTGACGGCCCCAAGGTGATGAACGGCGCGTCGGACCTCATGGTGGCGGTGTTCGGCGAAAGAGGTCGCCATGCCCGTACCACCGTGGGTGTTGCGGCGCTCCCATCCGATGCCGCGGTCGAGGTCGAGGGAACGTTCGAAGTCTCGTGAGCGATGGCGCCCGAGAGGGGATTAAAGAGCGGGGTGACACCGGCCCGAGGGTCGACATCCGCCCTCGCGTGGCTGACGGCTCGCCCGATCGCCCATCGCGGGCTCCATGATCCTGCACAGGGAATAATCGAGAACACGCCATCCGCCGCCGCGGCGGCTATTGCGGGTCGATACGGCATCGAGGCCGACCTGCAGATCAGCGCCGACGGCGAGGCCATGGTGCATCATGACGATACCCTCGGTCGGTTGACCGACGGCGGCGGTACGCTCCGCGACATGTCCGCCGCCGCGCTGCGGCGCGTGCCGTTCCGGGCGACCGCCGACCGCATGTTGGCGCTCGGAGAGCTGCTCGATCTCGTGGCCGGACGCGTCACCCTCCTCATCGAGATCAAGAGCCGGTTCGACGGCGACCTGCGGCTCGCGACACGAACCGCCGCCGTGCTCGCTCGTTACCACGGCCCGGTCGCCGTCATGTCGTTCGACCCGGCGCCCGTCGCCGAACTGCGGCGCATCGCTCCTGGCATTGTCCGCGGCATCGTCGCCGGACGCGGTCATCCGCCGCTGGTTTGGAAATTTCTCAAGCCGGCGCAACGCTTCGAGCTGACATTTATGCTGCACGCGCCGATGAGCCGCCCCGCCTTCCTCGCCCATCAGGTGGACGATCTCGCCGCCATCACGCCGCGGGCGGCGCGGCTTCTGTTCGGATTGCCGCTGCTCGCCTGGACTGTGCGCACCGCGCAGGACCGCGCCATGGCGGCCCGCTTCGCGGATCAGGCGATATTCGAGGGGTATCGGGCTTAGGGTGGGTTGAGCGGAAGCGAAACCCACCATGGGCCTGCCCATCCACGCCGCACGGTCAGTGATCAGTTTCGCTGCCACTCAACCCATCCTATGCCCGTTGATTCATGGCTCGGCTCCCTGCTCCCGATCAGGTTCCTCGCGCGGCCGGCGCAGCAAGTCTTTGACGGCAGCAATCGCCCGTTCGTGAGCGGCGGCAAGCGCGGCGCGACGACTCGCCAAACGACCCGCATCTTCTGCGCGGCGGTAGACTTCCTCGGCGGAATTGATGCGGTGCGCCTCTTCAAGCCCCTCTAGAAAATCCCATGTCGTAATCGAAATCATCCGGTCGCGATCCTGATCCAAAACGACATAAGTACCCGTCAGCAAACGATCGTCTTCGGTAATAAAGATCGCGCGTTCATCCTTCCCCAGGACCAAAGCATGGCGGATGGCTTCGATCGCGGCGCGTTCGCTCAAATCGCGCGGCGTTTTCAATCCGGCATCAACCATGGCAAGGTGATCGGCGAATGTTTGAGTGACGAGCGGAAAAACCTGCTGGCTGTGGCCCTGCGCCCATTCGGCAATACTCTGGGCACCAAGAGCATCGCCCCTGATCGTGGCCTCATAGAGAACCGCATCCGGCACATAGACAGGTACGCCTGGGTAAAGCAGATAATCGAGGCTGTCGGCTGCCGCCAAGGTAATCAACGGCCCGGTGTCGGGCACAATCAGCTTGGCGCGAAGGTCTTCATCCGGCACGGGGCGCTCGTTCGGCCAAGCGTCGAATGAGCTTCACGCCAATCGAGTCCGGATGGGCGGGAAAACGCGGCAGCGGAAATCGGTGCGTATGCAAGGCGCCGAGCAACTCGCCGACGCTAATCTCCCTGTTCAGGCGGTCGCTGATATCGCGCCGGCTAATTTCGCCGCGGCTATAGCTCTGCAACAAAGAGGGATCGATTTTCGCGTCCATGGTTTGTTCTTAATATGGGTGGCCCGTAGAGGCAAGCTGGAAGTATGTGACGGAGAACGTCATTCCAGTTGCCTCAACTCTTCCAGCACCTACACGTCATCTTCTTGCGTCGGCTCCACCTGCTTCAATCGCTCCAGCGCTTCCACAATCTTCGCCCGCCGGGCCACTGCCTCTTCCCGCTTCTCGCGATCGGCCTCGACCACTTCCTCGGGCGCGCGGGCGATGAAATCGGGGTTGGCGAGCTTGGCATCGATGCGGTTGATCTCGGCCTCGGCCTTGGCCTTTTCTCGCTCCAGACGCGCCTTCTCGGCGGCGAGGTCGACGATGCCTTTGAGCGGCAGCGCCACCGTGTCACCGCGCACCAGAAGCTGCACGGCGCCGGCGGGCGGCGCAGCGGCGGTCGACATGTCGGCGATCCTCGCCATCCGCTTGATCACGTCGCTCCAGCGTTGTGCGCGGTCGTAGGTTTCGGCCGCAACTCCCGCCAGCACCAGGGGGATCTGCATGGACGGCGTGATATTCATCTCGGTGCGCACCGAACGGATCGCGGTGATGACATCGACCACCCAGCCGATCTCGGCCTCGGCGGCTTCATCCTCAAGCCCGGCGGGCAACGGCCATGGCGCCAGCGCCAACAGGCCCTCGCGGGCGACGCCGCCTTCAGCCGTCACGCTCCACAGCTCCTCGGTGACGAACGGCATGAACGGATGCAGCAACGCCAGAATCTGGTCGCGCACGAACGCCACCATGGCCTGAGTTTCAGTCTTGGCGGGGCTGTCCGGCCCCATGAGAATGGGCTTTGAAAGCTCCAGATACCAGTCGCAATAGACGTTCCAGACGAAGCGGTAGACCGCGCTGGCGGCGTCGTTGAATCGGAACGCCTCCACCGCCTCGGTGACCTCGCCCACCGCACGGGCGGTCTCGTGGCCGATCCAGCGATTGAGGGTCTCTTCCACCTCGTCCGGCTCGAACCCCGGCAGCGTGGCGCAGCCGTTCATCTCCGCAAAGCGGCAGGCGTTCCATAGCTTGGTCGCAAAATTGCGATAGCCCTCGACCCGCGATGTCGCGAGCTTGATGTCGCGGCCCTGTGCCGCCATAGCGGCGAGCGTGAACCGCAGCGCGTCGGCGCCGTACCGGTCGATCAGTTCCAAGGGATTGATGACGTTGCCCCTGGTCTTCGCCATCTTGGCGCCCTTCTCGTCGCGGACCAGGGCGTGGATGTAGACCGTGCGGAACGGCACCTCCTTCATGAAGTGCAGGCCCATCATCATCATGCGGGCGACCCAGAAGAAGATGATGTCGAAGCCGGTGACCAGCACATCGCTCGGATAGTAGCGCTCAAGTTCGGGTGTCTCGTCGGGCCAGCCCAGCGTCGAGAACGGCCACAGCGCCGAGGAGAACCAGGTGTCGAGCACCGCCTCATCGCGAATCAGGAACGGCGCGCGGCTGGCCGGATCGAGCGCCATGTCGTGACCCTGCATCGGCGTGATCGCCTCGGTCTCCGCGTAATAGGCGAGCGCGCGCGATACCGCCTCTTCCTCGGTCTCGGCGACGAACACCTTGCCGTCCGGCCCGTACCAGGCGGGAATCTGGTGGCCCCAGAACAGCGGACGCGAAATGCACCAGGGTTGGATGTTTTCGAGCCAGTCGAAATAGGTCTTTTCCCAATTCTTCGGCACGAACGCCGTGCGGCCGCGTTCGACCGCCGCCATCGCCTGGACAGCCAGCGCCTTGGCGTTGACAAACCACTCATCGGACAGGAACGGCTCGATCACCGCAGCGGAGCGGTCGCCGTGCGGCACCATGTGGGTGTGGGGCTCGACCTTGGCGAGCAGCCCCGCCGCCTCCAGCCGATCCACGATCTTTTTTCGCGCGGCGAAACGGTCGACGCCGTGCAGCTTGAGCGTTTCGTCAAGCTCCGTGGAAGGTGACACGTGGTCCAGGAACGCGATGTTGCCGTCGAGGTCGAGCTTTCCCTCCACGTCGAGCACGTTGACCATCGGCAGGTGATGCCGCTTGCCGACGTCGAAGTCGTTGAAGTCGTGAGCCGGCGTGATCTTCACCGCCCCGCTGCCTTTCTCGGGGTCGGCGTAGTCGTCGCCGATGATCGCAATGCGCCGGCCGACCAGCGGCAGAAGCGCGGTCTTGCCGATCAGGTGCTTGAGGCGCGGGTTTTCCGGATGGACCGCGACCGCCGTGTCGCCCAGCATGGTCTCCGGCCGCGTGGTGGCAACCGTGATGAATTCCTCCGTTCCCTCGATCGGATAGCGGATGTGCCACAGATGGCCCTTGGTCTCGACCTGTTCGACTTCGAGGTCTGAAATCGGCGTTTGAAATTTCGGGTCCCAGTTGACGAGGCGCTTGTCCTTGTAGATGAGCCCGTCATTGTAGAGGTCGACAAACACCTTGAGCACCGCGCGCGCCATTCCTTCGTCCAAGGTGAAGCGCTCCCGGGACCAGTCGCAGGAGGCGCCGAGCCTTCTCAGCTGATTGACGATGGTGCTGCCGGATTGCGCCTTCCACTCCCACACGCGTTTGACGAAAGCCTCGCGGCCGAGAGCGCGCTTGCCGGGTTCCTGCCGCTCCGTGAGCTGGCGCTCGACCACCATTTCGGTGGCGATGCCCGCATGGTCGGTACCGGGCTGCCACAGCACGTCGCGCCCGCGCATGCGCCAGAACCGGCACAGGACGTCTTGCAAGGTGTTGTTGAGAGCGTGCCCCATATGGAGCGAGCCGGTAACGTTCGGCGGCGGGATGACGATGGTAAAGGGCTTGGCGTCGCGCCGTTCCGGCCGACCGGCGGCAAATGCCTGCGCATCCTCCCAGGCCGCCGACATGCGGCGCTCGATATCGGCGGGGTCGTAGGTTTTTTCAATCATTGCAGGCATCCGGCAAGAGGTGCGCCAAAAAGCGCCGCAGGGTGTTGGTTGTCAACGGGCGGAAGCACGGGGGCGTTGCAAACGCGATGGCCATGTCGACGAGCGAGAAGCCCGCCATTTGGCTTCGTGGTGCGGCGAACGGTCATCATCGTCAAAGCAAGTGGAGAGCGGCAGCCCGGATTGATGGCGCTCGGCAGCAGACCGGGCCATAGCTGCCGCGGCCGCACGGACGTATGTTCCTTGAAGGTCAGATCAGAATGTCTATATTTATGGTCTGACAGGACGGAACGACGATGGCGACATGGCAGGTCCAGGAGGCCAAGACGCGATTGAGCGAAGTGATCGAACGCGCCCGCACCGAGGGACCGCAGACGATTACGCGTCATGGCGCCGCGCGCGCGGTGGTGCTCTCGATCGAGGACTACAGTGCGCTGGCGGCCCATAAGCCGGACTTTAAGACACATCTGCTAGGTGGTCCAAAGTTTGACGAATTCTCCGTCGCCCGTGACAGCGACACCGGTCGTGACATAGAGATTTGATCGTGGCGGTCGGGTACCTGCTCGATACGAATGTGGTGTCGGAAACGCGGAAGAAACGCCCGGATAGCGGCGTCACCGCTTTTCTCGCGGCGGCCGATTCGGCGACATTGTTCTTAAGCGTTCTGACCATCGGAGAGCTGCGCAAAGGCGTTGAGGCCAGGCGCAACACCGATCCAATTGCCACCGACCGGCTCAGCGCATGGGTCGATACCATCGAGACAGAATTCGCGGATCGCCTGCTCGGTGTGGATGCGGCCACCGCAAGACTGTGGGGCGAACTGTCAGCTGGCCGCAGCCTTCCGGTGATCGATACGTTGATCGCCGCCACAGCAATTCGGCACGGCGTCACACTGGTAACGCGCAACACCGGCGACTTTGATTCGACAGGCGTGCCGCTCGTGGATCCGTGGCAGATTCGATGAGCGATCGGCGACGCGGTCCCGGGCGGCCGGCGCCCTACCCGCGCCCGCGCGAGACCCGCTCGATCTCGGCGCGGACCAGGCGCTCCACTATGTTGGGCAGGTTGTCGTCGAGCCACGCCTTGAGCATCGGCTTGAGCATTTCGCGCACCAGGTCTTCAAGGGTGCGGGGGTTCTGCATCAGCACGGTGTGGGTCAGAGAATTGAATGCGGTGTCGACAGCCGCCGTCGTGCGCGGCGACAGGAGCGGGCGACCCGGCAGCTCCTGCGCGGCCTGATCCATCCCGTTGAAAGCCGGCGCCTTGGCTTGCATCGCCTCGGCAAGCGCGATCACATCCGCCGTGACCTCGGCGTCAGCCGGATCGTCGGACGGTTGGTCGCCGGCTGCATCGAAACCTCCCGGCATGGCATCGGTGTCATTTTGGCGGTTGTTCGCATCAGCCCTGGCGGTTGCCGTTATCGGCGCGGGTGCCGGCTTTGAGGAATTGGGCTTGCCTGCATCATCGTCTGAAATGATGCGGCGTATGGAGGCCAAAATCTCCTCCATGGACGGCTCTTGAGCCTTTACGGGTTGAGACATCGGCACTTTCCTACCGAGACCCCTACCCTCCCCCGCATGCGGGGGAGGGTAGGCAGGGGCGGCACTGTGGGCGCGCCCAGCGTGTAACAGATGGCGCCAGCCAGTATCCCGCTCTTGCGGCCGAACGAATCGCGATCGAATGCTCAAGCGCAAGCAATGCGCAAAACTTATGCCGAATCTGCGGCGAATTGATGAATTCTCCGCAAGCGGAGGCTGATCAGCGCCCGTCGGGAGTGCGCACGCCGACCCATGCGTCGCGCACCTGCTGATAGTGCACCATCGGGTCGTAGAGCGGGATGTTTATCCCGAGCTTCGGCAAATTCAATTCGCCGACCGCGCCCAGGAGCGAGTACGACGCGACGACCCGGTCGTGCTGGGCGGTGACTGACGCGGTGCGGGCATTCACCAGTTCCTGCTGGGCATTGAGCACGTCGAGCGTAGTGCGCTGGCCGACACGGGCCTCCTCGCGCACGCCGTTGAGCGCAATCTCGGCCGATGCGACCTGGGCGTTGGTTGCGAGAATCTGCGCCTTCGATGCTTCCAGTTGCCCCCACGCCGTTACCACGTTGGCCTGAATCTGGTCGCGCGCGGTGTCGAGGTCCATCCGCTTTTGTCCGACCGTCTCCTTGGCGGCGCGGATCGACGAGAATGTGTCGGTCGCTCCGGCCGGACCCGCATTGTAGATCGGGATCGTCACCTGGGCCTGCACAAAGGCTTGGAATTGCTGCAGCGTGTTTTGCTGCGTTTGGCTTTCCCAGTTTTGCTGGACGGAGCCGATGAGACGGGCCTGGGGATAGAGCGAGCCCTCGGTGATCTTGACCTGGAGGACAGCCGTATCGATGCCGAACATGGCGACGCCTACACTCGGGTGGCGCGCCCGGGCAATCTCAATCGCCTCTATCAGGCGCCGCGGTGTCAGGCGATCGACTGGGGACCCCGGCTGCAAGACACCGGCCTCCACGCCGACGAATTGCCGGTAGTTTGCGCGCGACCGGGCGTATTGAGATTCGGCGGTCAACACCGTGGCGCGTCCTTGGGCCAGACGGGATTCGGACTGCGCCACGTCGGTGCGCGTCACCTCGCCGACATTGAAGCGATCGCGGGTTTGCCGCAATTGCTCCTGCAGCACTTCGACGTTGCGACGCTGCAACTCGAGCAACGCGCTATCGCGCAGCAGATCCATGTAAGCGGTTGCGGCGTTCTGCAGGATCGTCTGCTCGGCGACCCGCAGGGTCTCGCGTGCCGCCGAGGTATTGGATTCGGCTTGGCGGACACGATTCGCAGTCTGAAATCCATTGAAAAGATTTTGCGAGACCGTCACGCCGATGGAGCTTGGCGAGGAGCCGAAGCCGACGCGGGGATAGCTGTTAGTCGCCCTCGAAAGCGTGCTCGTCCACGCCTGCGCGGTCGATGCGGTCCCGGTTATAGTCGGCTTGTAGCCGGAGAGCGCCTGGGGCACCGATTCATCGGTTGCTCGCACCACGGCGCGCTGGGAATTAAGCTGCGGGTTGTTCTGATAGGCATTGATCAACGCGCCATTGAGCGTGTCCGCCCGCGCCGTCAGCGCCACTGTGAACCAGATCGCTAGTCCTATGCCGGCCGACGCCATCCCCCAAGCAACATCGCCGGCACTTCGCGCCATAATCGCGCACCCCAATTCACACCACGCTACAGCAAACACAATACGCAACATTACTTCTCCGCAAAACCCTATTCCGACACCTCTGTCGGAAATTTCACAATTGGGTCAAAAGGGCAACACCGTCGGGACAACGACTCGGCAGCCGCTTTCTGCGGCACGCCTAGCCGCTTTCTGCATCACATGTCACGCAGATTGGGCGCAAGCGCCACGTAGCCCGGATTGAGCGCAAGCGAAATCCGGGACCGCCTTATCAAGGTGGCGCGGCCGCCCCCCGGGTTCGCTTGACGCTCAACCCGGGCTACACGCCCGCGAAACTATCTTCCGGGGAGCGACAACTAGCGGAACCGACGCATCAAAAAACGAAGGCCGGCGCCGAGCTGAAGCCGGGCAACACCGGTGCATTTGCGTCAAACAACTCCCTGCCGCTGCATTTCCCGTTTGCCGGCTGAAATAGCTTTGCTTTTCCAAGCGGCCCGGCGCTCACAACTGTCACCAGCCGGCCGCCTGACGTGAGCTGCCCGCAAAGCCGGTCCGGCACGATTTCGGCGCCTCCGTCGATCAGAATCACGTCGTATGGGCCCGAGGCCGGCGCCCCATCCGTGAGCGGGCCATGGATGACCGTGACATTGTGGCTTCCGAGTGAAGAAAGGACCGACCGAGCCTGTTGAAAAAGCGACTCATTCTCTTCGAGGGCGATCACTTTACCGGCCAGCCGGGACATCACGGCCGCGGCATAGCCGGTGCCGGCGCCGATCACCAACACACTATCGCGCGGACCTGGATCGGCCGCCTGGATGAGGCGGGCCAGCACCATGGGCTTCATGAGATATCGTGTCGGTCCTGTGGCGGTGGCATCGGCAATCACGACATCGCGATCAAGATAGGCGAGAGCTGCGCGAGCTTCCGGCACAAAAGCTTCACGTGGGATTTCCAGCATCGCGGCAATGAGACCGAGATCGGTGACGTCGCTGGTGCGCACCTGACCGTCGACCATCGCACGGCGGGCCTGCTCAAAATCCACCATCACTGCCTCACGCAACCCGCCTGCTGACACTCGAACCTGCCCTTGCCATCCCGGCTTGCCGGGAGGGTCGGGAGGGGGCGACCGCGTTTTGCGGCAAGGCCTGGAAAAAGGCAAGGCACCCCGTTTGTCGGCATTTGCCACCTAACCATCTGGCCAGTTGTCCGGGAACCGGAACGATCCCATCTTCTGGACAAACACGGAGGTACCAATGACAGATGCTTCGCCCAATCCATCCCAACGTCAATCCCAACTCCAATCCCCCTTGCAGCTTTCCAATGAACTCGCCGCGTTAGTCGCCAACGCCGCCCAATCGGTTGTCGCCGTGCATGGCGGCGGTCGCCGGCCATCGAGCGGCATCATCTGGCAACCCGGTATCGTGGTAACGGCCGAGGAAACGATCGCGCGCGATGCCGATCTTGCCCTGACGCTGCCCGGCGGAAACCAGGTCCCGGCCACGCTCGCGGGACGCGATCCTTCGACCGATATCGCGGTGCTCCGCTATGACGCGGCGCCGGCGCCCAAAGCGTTTGCAACGACCCCGTTCGCCACCGACCTGCGGGCGGGCCATTTTGCTGTGGCGATCGGCAGCGCCGAGGGCGAGGCCGTTGCAACCTTAGGGATCGTATCTTTGGCAGGCGGCGCGTGGCGCAGCCGCGATGGCGGCCAGATCGATGCCAGGCTCGTCATCGACGCGCGCCTTCCGACTATTGCGGAGGGCGGTGCGCTGATCAGCGCCGATGGCAGCTTGATCGGTATCCCGGTGTTTGGGCCGCGACGGCGCGTCCTCGCCATCCCGGCGGCGACCATCGCCCGTGTGGTGCCGATCATCGAGAACCGGGGCGATGTCACCCGCGGCTACCTCGGGGTCGGACTGCAGCGTGTCCCGCTCGCCGCTGCCGAAAGCGCCGAGACACGGCGCGGCGCGATGGTGGTGACGCTCGATCCGGCGGGCCCAGCCAAGGCCGCAGGCATTCTCCAGGGCGACATCATCGTGCGGCTGGGCGGCTCGGCCGTGACCGGCCTGCGCAGCCTCTACCAACAGCTCGGGTCCGATGCGGTGGGGAGAAAAATGGCAGTCGATCTCATCCGGGCGGGGGCACACAGGACCGTCGACATCACCATTGCGCCACGTCCACAGCCCTGATCTGCGGCGTCGCGCCCGACCGATCCGCCTCGTGCTTCGCATTGCGGATCGCGCTCTGACATCGCCGGCGCCTGCGAAGGCGCCGACATTGCGGTGGTGGCCAACACGTGCGCTTGCGAGCGTGTTCACCCGGCCCCTCCTACCCTCCCCCCGCACGCGGGGAGACGTACCGAAGCGGCTGCCGCTGCGTTGACTTCAGCGGCACGGGCTCTGAATATTTGACGTTCGGCGGTCCAAAAAATGATGTGACCGGAAAATGACCCCAACAGCGACGCTGCTTACCTCCTCGGTGCGGCTTCCTCGCCCGGATGCCAAGTGGTTTGTCGTCGGCGCGGCCGTGGCGCTCGCGGCGTGGCTGTCATCGGTGCCGCTCGGTTTCCTGCTCTGGCAAAGCTTCATGACCCCCGAGACCGCGGCGACGCCTGCGCAACTGACGTTTGACAATTATCGCACCGCCTATGGGAGCGTCGAAACCCTGCGCGTGTTCGGCAATTCGGTCGAATTCGCCGCCGGATCGGCGGGTCTCGCCTTTGTGGTTGGAACGTTTTTCGCGTGGCTGAACGAACGGACCGATACCCCGTTCAAGTCCGCTTTTTTCGCGCTGTCCCTCGTCCCCTTGATCATCCCCGCCATTCTCTTCACGGTGTCGTGGATTCTCCTGGCGAGCCCGAAAATCGGCCTCATCAACGTCGCCATCCAGGAACTGTTCGCCACCGACCGCGTCGTCGCAGACATCTATTCGATGGCCGGCATGATCTTCGTCGATGGCCTGCATCAGTCACCCCTCGCCTTCCTCATGATGACGGCGGCGTTCCGGTCGATGGATCCGTCGCTGGAGGAATCCGCCCTGATGTGCGGCGCGACAGTGTGGCAAATTGCCTTAAGGATGACGTTGAAGCTCGTTTGGCCTGCGGCGGCGGCGGTCTTCCTCATTCTCTTCCTGCGCGCCATCGAGTCATTCGAAGTGCCAGCCCTGCTGGGGCTTCCGGTCGGAATCGAGGTCTACACCTCATCGATCTATCAGGCTGTCCAAACCTATCCGAGCGACATCGGGCTGGCATCGAGCTACGCGGTGGCGCTTCTCGTGATCGCATCGCTGTGCGTCTATGCGCAATCGCGCACCGCCGCCGCGGTCGAGAAGTTTTCGACCGTCACCGGCAAAGGATTTCGGCCGCGGGTGATGCGCATCGGCCGGTGGCGCTACCTCGGCGCCGCGACCTTCGCGGTTTATCTCACCGTCGTCGCTGCACTGCCGTTCCTGGTGCTGCTCTGGTGCTCGCTCCAGAAGTTTTACGTCGCCCCTTCGCTGGCGGCATTACAGAACGTGACCTTCGACGCCTACCGCGCCGTCTTCGGCTACCCGGTCTTCGCGAGCGCTGTCTGGAATAGCCTGGTGCTCTCGGTCGCAAGCGCCACCATCGTGGCACTGACGACCGCCGTGCTGTGCTGGGTCGTCACGCGAACGAAGCTGCCCGGCCGGTGGCTCATCGACAATCTCGCGACGCTGCCCCTGATGTTTCCCGGCCTTGTCCTGGGCCTCGCCATCATGGTCTGCTACCTCAACCTGGGCATCGGCGTCTACGGCACCCTCTGGATCATGCTCATCGCCTATGTGACCCGGTTCATGCCGTACGGGATGCGTTATAATTCAACCTCCCTGCTTGCGCTGCACAAGGAGCTGGAGGAGTCCGCGATCATGAGCGGCGCGTCGTGGGGCATGACGTTCTGGCGGGTTGTGTTGCCGTTGCTCAAGCCCGGGCTGATTGCCGGGTGGATCTACGTGGTGATCGTCTCCGTACGCGAGCTTTCCAGCTCCATTCTTCTCTACAGCCCGGGATCGGAAGTCGTGTCGATCATGATCTGGGAATATTGGCAGAATGGACAGTATGTGGAGCTTTCTGCGCTCGGCGTGATGCTGATCGCTGCGTTGCTGTGCCTCGTCCTGCTCGAGCGATTCGCCAGCCGGAGGTTCGGCATCGCGAACCCCGGAGTCTGAGGGCTGCGAGTACTTTCCGATTAGCTTGGCGCGCTCTAAGCTGTCATCGCCCTCCCCCGACTTGATCGGGGGAGGGCAATGACAGGTCGGTCAACCTGAACCGGGAAACGCTCCAAATCGTGCTGATCGTCAAGTCGCTATGCACAGAATATCCGGGCGACCGCGGCCAGGCGGTGCGGGCGACCCGTGACGTTTCGTTCGAAGTGCCGGACGGAAAGCTCTTCACGCTGCTCGGCCCGAGCGGCTGCGGCAAGACGACGACGCTGCGCTCCATTGCGGGCCTCGAAGTGCCGAAATCCGGCGAGATCAGCCTGCACGGAAAGGTCGTGTTCTCGTCGGCGGCGGGTATCTTGGTTCCGCCCAATCGGCGCAATTTCGGCATGGTGTTCCAATCCTATGCGATCTGGCCGCACATGACCGTGTACCAGAACGCAGCGTTTCCGCTTCAGGTCCGACGCCATAAACCCGATCGCAAGAAAATCGCCGACAAAGTCATGGGCGTTCTGCACGCCGTGGCGCTCGATGACGTGGCGGAGCGGGCGGCCACCAAGCTGTCCGGCGGTCAGCAGCAGCGGCTCGCCCTGGCGCGCGCGCTCGTCATGGAGCCGCAACTCCTGCTGCTGGACGAACCACTGTCGAACCTCGACGCCAAGCTGCGCGAGCGCATGCGCTTTGAACTCAAACGCATGCAGCGCGAGCTCGCGCTCACGACCGTGTATGTCACCCACGATCAAAGCGAGGCGCTGGCGCTGTCGCACGAAATGGCGGTGATGAGCGCAGGACGGATCGTGCAGATCGGCTCGCCCCGCGAGATTTACGAACGGCCATGCAACCGGTTCGTCGCCGATTTCATCGGCACCACGAATTTCATCGATGCGCAAGTCATCGAGGAGACCGGGGAAGGTCGCTGCCGCGTCGGGACGCCCGTCGGCGTGCTCAATGTCCAGTGCCTGGACCGCCTGCGCCGCAACGAGGCCGTGATCGTGTCGGTCAGGCCCGAAGACGTCGAGTTGTCGGAGCCGGAGCTGGAAGGCGCTGACCGCGATACTGTTTGCGTCGGCGTCGTCGATGCCAAGGTGTTTCTCGGGGAATACCTGGATTTCCGCGTCAAGATCGGCGATGTTGTCCTGCTCGCCCGGGCACACCCGTCGCTCAGGACCCCGGTGGGCGACAGGATCTTCGTGCGCATGCGAGCGGAGAAGTGCATGGCACTGCCGGCCGCATCAAACCCTCGGACCTCATCCTGAGGAGGCCGCGCTATTTGCGCGGCCGTCTCGAAGGATGGCCGCGGGTACGATCTCGCGTGTGGCCGTCCTTCGAGACGCGCGCATCCTTCGACAAGCTCAGGAGCGCGCTCCTCAGGACGAGGCCGATTGATGATTTCGATATGACTCGTACTTGGAAACGCTGCACTAGATTTCTGCCACGAGAGGCCAGCATGGCGAACAACGCCACCGTTTCGCAGGAACTGGCAAACAAATTTGCCGCCGAGAAAGAAACGCCTTACCTGCGCTGGGTGCGCGACGAAGGTCTCGACATCATCAGCGCCCATTATGTTCCCAACCTTCGCACCGTCGCACTGAAACCCTGGGCGCGCCGCGGGGGCGCCGGCGTGTTCATCAACCACGAAGCGTCGCGGACCTCGAACGACTGCTATGTGTGCGAAATTCCGCCCGGCGGAAAGCTTGCCCCGCAGCGCCAGCTCTACGAGGAGATGATCCTGGCGCTCGACGGCCGCGGATCGACGACCGTCTGGAACGACGCCGGCGACCGCATCGGCTTCGAGTGGAAGGCCGGCGCCATGTTTGCGATCCCGCTCAACGCCTGGCATCAGCACTTCAACGGCTCGGGCGCTCATCCGGCGCGCTTCGTCGCCGTCACCAATTGTCCGTCCGTGCTCAACCTCTATGATGACCTCGCATTCGTCTTCAATACGGCGCACGACTTCAAGAATCGCTTCGCCGGCGAACCGGACTACTTCAGCGCCAAAGGCGAGCAGAAAGGATTTCTGCTGACAACGAATTTCGTTCCGGATGCCGTCAATCTTCCGCTCATCAGCGCCAAGGAGCGCGGCGCCGGCGGCGGCCACATCCGGTTCAACATGGCGAGGGGCACCATTGCGAGCCACATCTCGCAATTCCCGATCGGCACCTACAAGAAGGCCCATGCGCACGGGCCCGGCGCCCATGTCATCGTGCTCAGCGGCGAGGGCTACTCCCTGATGTGGCCGGAAGGCGACCCGCCGCACCGCTACGATTGGCAAATCGGGACCATGATCGTGCCCCCGAACGCCTGGTTCCACCAGCACTTCAACACAGGGCCGACGCCCGCGCGTTATCTCGCGTTCAAGCACGCGACGCCGCGCAATGCGCAGGGCGTTCCGATGTCGTGGATCAGCCGGCGCCTGGGGGGAATGCAGATCGACTATGCGGACGAGGATGCCGAGATTCGCCGCATGTTCGCCGAGGCCTTGTCCAAGCATGGACTGAAGCCGCGCATGGACGACGTCTACGAGGCAGAAATCGCAACCTTGCCGCCCAAGGCTGCGTGAGGCGGGGCTCTCCCCGCTTGCGGGGAGCTTGTAGGGCGGGCAAAGGCGCATCGCGCCTGAGCAGGTTGTTGGCACGGACGCTTGTGCGCCTTTGCCCACGCTGTCCGACCTCGCCGTTTGACCGCGTGGGCAAAGTCGCACCAGGCAGTGTGTCATTTTGTCGGCTGCGGCAGGCGACTTTGCCCACCCTGCGCCCTGCCGACGTGCTCGGCTTTTCAGCAGCGCCGCGGGTTGATATCATCTTTCCGCTTCGGTCCTATCCGGGGAATTGCGATGCGTGATTGGCGTCCGCAGGTAAAGTGGTTGCTCGCGCTCACAAGCTTGCTTGCGGCGCTGCCATGCTGGTCGGCATTCGCGCAGGTGCAGGTTTCGACCAGCGCAGAGGTAGCATCCTACGTTGGGGCGGACCGGACCGAGAAGCTGATTGCCGGCGCAAGGAGGGCCGGCACGGTCACGGTCTACACCTCCGCGAACAGCGAGGATATGACGGTTCTCGGCGATGCCTTCGAGAAAAAGTACGGCGTCAAGGTGCGGGTGTGGCGCGCCAGCTCGGAACAGGTCGTTCAGCGCGGCGTGACCGAGGCGCGCGGCGGCCGCTTCGATGCGGACGTCTTCGAGACGGGCGGCGCCGCAATGGAAGCGCTTCATCGCGAGAAGCTCCTCCAGGAGGTAAAATCGCCGGCGCTGGGCGGCCTCAATCCGGCCGCACTGACCGCGCACGGAGAGTGGACCGGGACAAGGTTCAATGTATTCGTCGCCGCTTATAACACGCGACTCATCCGAAGGGACGAGCTTCCGAAAAGCTACGACGATCTCCTCGATCCCAAATGGAAGGGCAAGTTGGGCATCGAGGCGGACGATAGCGACTGGTTCGGCGCGCTGATGGACCAGCTGGGAGAGGAACGCGGCCTCAAACTGTTCCGGAGCATCGTCGCCACCAACGGCATATCGGTGCGCAAAGGGCATACCTTGCTGGCGAACCTCATCATCTCCGGCGAAGTGCCGTTTGCGATCACCACTTA
>WNFS01001206.1_pt1 | contig 19207 bp, 19 predicted proteins | sample 5400141 | NCBI WGS metagenome assembly WNFS01 (sample SAMN13153358, study PRJNA577476) | soil metagenome | isolation source: 60 cm saprolite under Madrone tree | place: USA:California | collected 2016-06-14
CACGCTGTCCCTGCTCTCCATCGCGCTGGTGCTGTGGCTCATCGTGCGCTGGGACGATCAGCCCGCGGGCGAGGGGCACGACCACCATCTCCTGATGATCGTGTTCCTGCTCGCCCTGACGTCCACCAATCACATGATGGGCGTGCTCGTGGGGCCGGCAGTGGTGGTCCTGTTGTACCCGCCGCTCAAAGCCCAGCGACCGGCGGACGACGCCGGGCGCCGCGTGGAGTGGTCGCAGTGGTTCGTGTTCTGCAGCGTGTACGCGCTGATTGTGGCGAGCGGACTCGAGAACGCCGGCCCGCTGAAGCTCGCCGCGGTGCTGTTCGCCGGTGCCCTGGGGTACGCGTTGCTGCGGGCGCGCAACTGGGACTTCGCGCTCGCCGTGCTGCTGGTCGCGGTCGTGGGCGTCTCGGTCTACATGTTCCTGCCCATCCGCGCGGCGCACTTCCCACCGATCAACGAAGGGGAGCCGACCACGCTGCAAGCGCTGTGGGATGTGCTCACGCGCCAGCAATACGGCAAGCCACCGGTGTGGGAGCGGCAGGCGACTCTCTCGGCGCAGCTGGGGATGTGGGTCCAATACTTCAGCTGGCAATGGGGGCGTGATTTTCCCGGTGCCATTCAGAACGGGCTGGCGGTGCTGTTCGGGTCGCTCGGCGTGCTGGGCGCGTACCGCCACTGGACCGCTGACCGTCGCCGCGCGATCGCGATGACCGTGCTCATCGGCACGTTCACCGTGGTGCTGATCTTTTATTTGAACTTCAAATACGGCTACTCGTGGCAGCCCGAGAAGCAGGTCGCGCGCGAGGTGCGCGAGCGCGACTACTTCTTCATCGCGTCGTTCGCGTTGTGGGGAGTGTGGGTCGGGATGGGGCTCGCGACCCTCATGGAGTGGATCAGCGATGGCCTCGAGGTGCGCGTGCCCGACGGCGCGCGCCGCTGGACGCTCGCGACGCCGGTGTTACTGCTGGCGCTGATTCCGCTGTGGGGGAATCATCTCACGGCTTCGCGCAAGGGCGAGACGCTGGCGCGCGACTTCGCGTACGACCTGCTGCAGTCGGTCGAACCCTACAGCGTACTGGTGACGGCGGGGGACAACGACACCTTCCCGTTGTGGTACGCCCAGGAGGTCGAGCATGTCCGCCAGGACGTGACGGTCGTGAACCTGTCGCTGGCGAACACCGACTGGTATATCCGGCAGCTGCAGCGGCGGCCGCTCGCGACGTTCGATTCGACACAGGCGCCGGCGATCTACCACGGCCGCGCCTGGCCCAAGCCCACCGGCAAATTGCTGAACTACACAGACGAGCAGGTCGCGAACCTGCAGCCGGTGTACTGGCTGGAGCAGAAGCAGTACGTGAACCTGGGCGGCGTCGGCATGACGCTCGATCCCCAGCAGCTGGGCCGCCAGTATCTGGAACGAGCGGACGTGATCGTGCTGCAGGCGATCAAGGACCAGATCGGCAAGCGGCCGATTTACTACTCGCGCACCGTGGGCCCGTATGCCGACCAGTTCGGCCTCTCCGGGTACCTGGAGGGGCACGGCTTCGCGCGCAAGCTGCACCAGCAACCGCTGGCCCAGAGCGACAGCATCAAGCTGATGTCGGTGTTCGGGTTCGTGAACCTGCCGCGCACGGAGGCGCTCGCCTTCGACGTGTATCACGCGGTCTCTGCAGCGCGCCATCGCCCCCGCGGCTGGGTGGACCGGCCGTCGGAAGGGATTCTCGCGACTTACGGGCTGTTGTATCAGTCCCTGTCGCAGGCGCTCCGGCCCACCAAGCCGGAGGTCGCGAACCGGGCTTTGATGCTCGCCGACTCGGTATTCAAGAACACCAGCTACGGATACATCCCTCCAGCTGATCGTTGACCGGCGCGCGGGTGGGCCGCTAGGTTGCCTCCAGCTCGGGAGGGCTAGACCTAACTGGTAAGGCGGCGGTCTTGAAAACCGCTGGGCGCAAGCCCGTACAGGTTCGAGTCCTGTGCCCTCCGTTTCTGTCGTTATTGCTCAGTCAGATGACGGAGCGAAGGCAGCTCGTCCGGTCCACGCCCCACGTAATCCGGCTCGGGGTCTTTGTCGAACTGGACGGCGGCGATTGCAGCGTGGCCTAGCAGCGCGGCCTTGGCCACACGGTGCCGGCCGTCCATGACCGCTCCGCTCGACGACAAGATGATGGGGAAGGAGATGTCCGCTGCTTCGATCAGCTTCACGTGTTCCAGCATCGCGCGCCACGTGGGCCGTTCGTCGTCCCCGCACCACGCCTCGTCGAGCTCCGTGATCTGGCTCAACGGAACGAGTTTGCGAGGCAGGCCGGCCGACAATGCCGCCAATCGATCGATGTCCCACGCCAATATTCCGCGAGTCGACTGGCGAAAGTAATACTGCTTCCGCACTAGAGCCCCTCTCGGTTCTCGACGTTATCTTAGACCGTGGGCCGCCTGCTAACCAGCGCTTGAACCTGGAGGGGCTGCCGCAACACGCCGAAGGTATGAAGAGACTCTTCGGCGCCTGGTTCCTCGGAAGGCTCATCTACTCCCTTGCGATGCAGAGATCTGCTCGATTGTGAGCGGGCGACCAGGCGGATTCTGCCTCCACCAACCCGATGGGATCATTCCATGCCAACTAAGGCCGTCTACTTCCTAGCGATCCCTGGCTTCGCCGACTGGGAGGCGGCACATGCACTTGCGGAGCTCCGCCGGCACGGCCATTTCCGCGTCGAGGTTGTGGGTCTAACCCGTGACGCCATTCAATCTATGGGTGGTCTCACTGTTCAACCGACCGCTGCTCTCGCTGAGCTCGATCCAGACGATGTTGCCGTGTTCATACTGCCGGGCGGTGATCGTTGGGAGCAGCAACCAGTCGAGCGCGAGTTGGTGACCGTTCTCAAGACCCTCGAAGCGCGGTCGGTGCCAATCGCTGCCATCTGTGCAGCCACCACGGCGGTCGCGCGCGTGGGCATCATCACGGGACGCCGGCATACAAGTAACGGTCTCGGGTACCTGAAAAAACACGTCCCCGACTATTCTGGTGCCGCGATGTACGTAGACGCTCCTGCGGTCCGCGACCGCGGTCTCATCACTGCAAGTGGTCTCGCCGATGTGGAGTTCGCCAACGAAATCATGGCTGAGCTTGGCGTACTGGGGGACCGCGATCGCTCCCTGTGGACCTCCCTATTTCGCGGGGGCCGGCTCCCGTCCGAAGCCTAACAAGGCAACTGGCCGTTCCCGCAGGCAACCTCAAGGAGGCCGGTGTGGAAATCCGAGAGCTGGCACGCTACGAGGTGCGATCGGAAGCCCTTGAACAGTGCCTCTCCGCGATTCACGAGTTTGTCGCGTACGTGCGTTCCAACGAGCCAGGAGCGCTGCGCTACGAGGTGTGGCAGGAGTCCGAGCATCCGACGCGCTTCGTTCACATCTTCATCTGGCGGGACGCGGAGGCCAACCGGATCCACGGAGAATCGGCCGCGGTTAAGAAGTTTGCCGGCATTCTCTATCCCAACTGTCTCGCCCCCGTGGAATTCATCGAGTACAAGCAAATCGACGCCAACGCGACCTTCCGGCGCGTTAAGTGATCGAGATGAGGGAGCGTTCCCTGGCGAACATCGCGGAGAGCCTTGCGCCGGCGGGCAGGTCGCGCGCAGGTTAAGCGCCGTCCGTTAAACGGCGTGAGAGGAGGGGGCCACGGGGCTGCTTCCCGCTGATACGAAACGAGTTGTCGAGGAGCAGCGCCTGGGCTTCGTGGCTACGGTTCGCCCCGACGGCACTCCCAATCTTTCCCCCAAGGGCACCACCGCCGTTTGGGACGACGACCACCTCGTGTTCGCGATCGTCATGGTGCGAGTTGACAGCGCGCTTGCGATCGATTCGCCGGCGTACGACCTCGGGCTCACCGAAGACGAGGTACGGAGTCGGTGGGAGCACCACTTCCAGTCGCTGCGCGCCGGGAAAACCACGTCACCGGCAGGCGAGTAACCACCCGAGGTCCAGCCATGAGAGCCTATGTTCTCACCACCGGCGTCGTGTTCGGGCTGCTCGCCTTAGCCCATCTCTGGCGCATTGCCGCGGAAGGGATGCACCTGCTCACCAACCCCTGGTGGGTCGGGATCACGCTCGCCGCGGGTGCGCTAGCGCTTTGGGCGTGGCGCCTGCTTCGGGTGTCGCGGCCCACGTGAAGCAGGTATGACACGTAGATACAAAACGCCTTTCCTCATCGTGTTGGAGGCGACATGCCCCACGGCAAAATCTGTTACTTGGAAATACCGGCGAAGACGCCCAGGCATCCGCGGACTTCTATAGCAGCATTTTCGGCTGGACGGTCAGGAAACGGGGGGATGGCGAGCTCGCCTTCGATGACACCGGTGGAGTGAGCGGCACCTGGGTCAAGGAGAGCGATCGGACGCCAAACGAACGGACCCGGACCTATATCATGGTGGACGGCATCGCGGAGACCTTGAACCGGATCGAAGCGGCGGGTGGTCGAGTGCTGACGCCTCGTACGGAAATCGGCCCAGGCATGGGCGCGTTTGCGATATTCGCGGATCCGGTCGGCAACGAGTTCGGCCTCTATGAGGAACGGCACCGCTGATGGCTGCGAAGCAACCGGACTTGCGAGCGACGCTGCTGGCCGCGTGGAGAACCAACAACCGCGTCACGGTCCAGTTCGTCCAGCGCCTGCCGGCCGCCCTCTGGCAGGTCGCCGTCCCCGGAGAGCCTCGGCGCACGATCCGATCGATTGCGGCCCACCTTCACAACGCGAGGTGCCGGTGGGTCAAGACCCTGGGGCGGGAGCACGGCATTACCACGCCCGCTCTCGTCGATCACCGTCGTGTCAAGCGTCAGGAGCTCGTGGCCGCGCTGAAACGCAGCAGCAACGGGATCGAAGCGCTGCTCAAGCTGGGCATTGCCTCGGGGGGACAAGTCCCGCCGTCCAAAGGGTACGTCTGGCGCAACCTCTCGCTCGACGTCGGCCACGTGCTCACCTATTTCGTCGCGCATGAAGGTCATCACCGCGGTCAGATCATTCTGGTGGCGCGCCAGACGGGCCACCGCTTACCGACGACGATCGCGGGCGGGGTGTGGCAATGGAAGGCAGCCCGGCAGTGAGCTGTTGCGACTGGCTGCCCGCTGGCACACCTCACCGCACGCCCCCCAACCACAGTAAGCCATCGATGATCAGCTGATCCTGAACCGGGTTGTTCAGGGTGTGTGACAGCGTCTTGTTCGTCGCATCGTACTTGTGCTCGTAGTCGATGTCGTTGTGACCCATGTTCAGGTAAATCATCTTGTAGTTCTTGTTCGTCCAAACGACGGGATAGAACCCACTGTGCCAGATCTCGTGCGGCTTCGGGCCGGTGCCGAGCGGAAAGCTGGTCGAGTCTATCGAGAGCAGAATGTCGATGTCCGGATTCTGCCGCAAATCCTTTTCCCAGCGGTACCACTCACTGGGCGAGGACCGGAATGTCTCGGGGAGATGGGCAGTCGCCGGATGCTTGCGGTCTTCGACACGGAGAATGGCCGATGTCGGCCGCCACGTGTTGCTGACATACGATCCTGCCCCGAGAAATGTATTGTGATACCAGTCCCAGTTTGCAGGATACACCGAAGGGGTCAACGCAAAACCGGCAAAATGAAAGCCCATCCACGCCCCACCATGCTCCATGTACCCTTGAAACGCCGCTCGTTGTGCGGGGTCTTCCGGACGCGTATCGAGAAACACCACGACCTGATAGTGAGAAAGAAAGTCTGCGTTCAGATTGCCCCAATTGGACGTGGTGTCGTAACTAAACTTGTATTTCGCGGCCATTGCCGGAAACCATACGTTGGTTTCATGCAAAAAACTGATGTGTGCCGCATCCTCCTTGCCGGTGAAGAACGCCATCACGCGAAACTTTCGTTGATTCTCGGTCCGCTTCCGCACGATGGCCCTCGCCGGAGCCCCCTCGTGCCCGCGCACCTTGAGCGGCAGCACGATCAGATCGTAGTCGCCCGCCTGCACCGGGCGCAGGTCCAGCCCCTCCACAATGGGAATCCCGCGCCCCAAGAGAATCTGATGCGTCCGCGGCGCCGGAGCGCCGTATTGCTCGGCCGATATGTAGTCCACGCCGACCAGTACGACTCCACCGTCCGCGAGCAGCTGCGCCGCGTCGGGGGCGACATAGGCGAAATCCTTATGGAACTCGGGTGAATCCATCCAGCCGCGCAGCGTGCTCCGGGTCCTGAACAGCACGCGCCTCGCGCCCTTCCAGTCGTGCCGGCTCAGCTCGGCCCCGTCGATCGCCTGAACGCTGTCGGGGATGTCGATCACGCGCGCGGCACCGATCAGCGGGTCGAGCGGCACCTGGTCGATCGGTGCACCATCGGCAACGAAGTGCATCGGGGCGTCAATGTGGGTCCCGCTGTGCGCGCCCATCGAGTAGACAGACAGCGTGAACTTGTCGCCCTTCCGCATGTCCTTGAGAAAATCGAACTTCATGGGCGCGTCGCCGGCGTACACCGGCGTCCGCGCCGGATCGAGCGTCGCCGTCACGTCGATCCACCCCTCTGCGCCCAGCTCTCGCGTCCCTGGTTCGCGGGGAGCACACCCCACGACGAGACAGAGCGACACGGTGAAACCCAAGCGGACGGTCATGTCGAAGAACTCCTTCATGAAGTGGCCCCAAATCCTATACCACGGCTGGATTCAGGGCTATTCTGCTCCATGACCCAGATCGCCTTCGCCGGCGTCGGCGTGGACTTCGGCGCGACGCGACTGTTCTCGGACGTCTCATTCACGGTCGCACCCGGCGAACGCTGGGGCGTCGTGGGCCGTAACGGCACCGGGAAGACGACCCTGTTCCGGCTGCTGACGGGCGATCTCGAGCCCACGCGCGGGAGCATCGCCCGCGCGCCCGGCCTCCGCGTATCGCTGCTCGAGCAGCACCGCGACTACGGCGCCGCGAGAACGGTCTGGGAAGCCGCGGCCGGCGAGCTCGCCGAGCTCCTGGCGCTGGAACAGTCCCTGGTGGAACAGGCCGCGAATCTCGCCCACGACTCCTCGCCGCGAGCGCTGGCGCGGTACGGCGAAGACCTGGAGCGCTTCGAGCGCGAGGGTGGCTATGCCGTCACGGCGCGCATCGACGCCGTGCTGCACGGCCTCGAGTTCGACCCCGCCCAGGCTCGCGTCACGCCGCTCTCCGCGCTCAGCGGCGGCGAGCTCGGCCGACTCGGCCTGGCCCGCCAGCTCATGTCGACCGCCGACGTCCTGCTGCTGGACGAGCCGACGAATCACCTCGATCTCGAGACGACCCGCTGGCTCGAGCAATACTTGGCTGAGAGTGAGCGGACGGTCCTGCTCGTGAGTCATGACCGCGCCTTTCTGTCCGCCACCGTGGATCACGTGCTGCATCTGGAAGGCGACACCGCCATGCCCTACGCGGCCGGCTACGTCGATTTTATAGCCCAGCGCGCCGAGCGCCGGGTGGCACAACAACGGGCGTTCGAGCAACAGCAACGGACCATCGCGCACGAGAAGGACTACATCGCGCGCAACATCGCGGGCCAGAACACCAAACAGGCCAAGGGCAGGCGCAAACGCCTCGAGCGGCTGCCGCGGCTCAGCCCGGTGATCGGGGCCGCAGGCACGATGGCGCTGCGATTTGAGGTGGCCGAACGGGGTGGCGATCAGGTGGTGACGGCAAAGAACGCGAGCGTGGCGGTCGGCGGCCGCACGCTGGTGGAGCGGTTCAGCGGGACGCTGGAGCGAACCGGCGTAGTGGGAATCATCGGACGCAACGGAGCGGGGAAATCCACCCTGCTCCGGGCGCTCCTGGGTGAGCTCCCAATCCAGGGCGGTGAGCTCAGGCTCGGCGCGTCGATCACCACCGGCTACTACCGGCAGGATCTGTCGCAGGTGCCGCTCGATCGCACGCTGTACGAAGCGATTTCCGCGCTCCGCCCCAAATGGGAGCGCGGTCAGATACAGGGGCACCTGGGCCGGTTCGGGTTTACAGGCCAGGAGGTGTTGCGCCGTGCCGGCTCATTGTCGGGCGGCGAGCGCGCGCGTCTCGCGCTCGCGATCCTGATGTTGTCGGGCGCCAACCTGCTCATTCTGGACGAGCCGACGAATCATCTGGACGTGGAATCGATCGAGGCGCTCGAGGACGCGCTCGAGGGATACGACGGCGCGGTGATCCTCGTGAGCCACGACCGGGCGCTGCTGCGCGCGCTGACGACGCGGATCTGGATCCTGCACGAGCGGCACATCACCGAGTTCGCCGGCGGTTTCGCGGAGTGGGAGGAAGTGAGCACGGAGCGGGCGCACGCCGCCGCGGTCAGCGCCGCCGAGGAGCAAGCGTTGCGGCAGGTACACGAACGCCACCGGGTCGCGCGGTCCGCGACGAACGACCCCCACAAAGAACTGCGCCGGGCGCAGCGCGAGCTCGAGGAAGCGGAAGCGGCGGTGGCGGTGCTCGAAGCGCAAGTGGCGAAGGTGGTGACGGCGCTCGAGGACCCGGCCCTTTACACTCGCCCCAACGGCGCAGCGATGGCCCACGAGCTCGGCGCACAGCTCGAGGCGCTGAAGCGCGAACTCGAGGCGGCACTCGAGCGGTGGGCGCAGGCGACAGAGCAGGTCGAGATGCGAGCGCCGCGAGGAGGCTCAGTTTAGGCGGGGTTCCTGCCCTGGACACCGCGACCCGCAGGGGTCTAATCTCCCGCATGCCCAACCGACTCCTTGTCGCACTGGCCGTCCCATTGCTGGCCCTCACGACGAGGGCCGGCGCCGCCCAGACCACGCTCCAGCTCCGGTGGGAGCTCGTGGGGGACAGCCTCGCAGGCGACTGGGGCGTCTCTCGAGTGTCCTTCACCCTCACCAACCGCGGCACCAAGCCGCTCCCCTCGACCGGATGGGTGATCTACTTCAACGCGCTCCACTCGGCGGTGGCCGGAAGCGTGGCGAGCGGGTTCAACATCGAGGACGTGATCGCCGACCTGCATCGCCTCGCGCCGGCAGCAGGGTTCGCTGGACTGGCCCCCGGTGCCAGCGTTCGCATCCCCTACCTCACCGACCTGCTCCTCAACGTCAGCTTCGTTCCGAAGGGCCCCTACATCGTCTTCGACGACGCGAAAGACGTGGGCGTCCGCTTGAACGATTACGTCGCGGTTCCCTTCGAACGGGCCCCACACGACGCGGGGCGCCATCCCCGCGTGGTGAGCGCCGAGAAACAATTCGCGCTCGACTCCGCGATCCGCATAACCCCCGCGAGCGAGCTGCCGCCGGTGTTCCCAACGCCGCTGGAGGTGACACGGGAAGCGGGAACGCTGCAACTCACGGCCCTGCCGCCCGTGGAAGCGCCCGAGGCGCTCAAGAACGAGGCGGCGTTCGTGGCGGAATACCTGCGTCCCTACTTCGGCGCCACCCGCAGGCCAACAGGCCCGCCCCTGCGACTCGAGGTGGGTCCCGTGGCAGGCGAGACCTCGGCCGAGGCGTACACGCTCGTGGTGGATCCCGCCCAAGGGGTACGGGTCGTGGGCGTTTCGCCTGCCGGTGTCTTCTACGGCCTCCAGTCGCTGCGCAGCCTGCTGCCCGCGCCCACGCCGCGGACCGGTCTTGTCCTGCCGGCCATTCGGGTGGTGGACGCGCCCCGCTTCGGTTACCGCGGCTTCATGCTCGACGTCGCCCGGAATTTCCATCCCAAAGGCGTGGTGCTGCGCACGCTCGACCTGCTGGCCCGCTACAAGATCAATGTCCTCCACCTCCATCTCACGGACGACGAGGGCTGGCGCGTCGAGATCCCGAGCCTGCCCGAGCTCACAGCGGTGGGCGCGCGACGCGGCCACCCGCCCGATTCGGACCGCCACCTGCCCCCCGCGTTCGGCTCCGGGCCCGACGTGGACCGGCCCTGGGGCAGCGGCTTCTTTTCCCGCGCGGACTACGCCGAGATCCTGCGCTACGCGGCGGCGCGGCACATCGAGGTGATTCCCGAGCTCGAGATGCCGGGCCACGCGCGCGCCGCGATCGAGGCCATGCGGGGCAACCAGCAGTACCGGCTCAACGACCCGGACGATCGCTCGGTGTACACATCGCCGCAGGGGTACCACGACAACGTGATGAACCCGGTGCTCGAGTCGACCTATGGGTTCATCGAGCGCGTGGTGAGCGATCTCGTCGCGATCCATCGCGAGGCGGGCGTGCCACTGCGCCACATTCACATGGGGGGCGACGAGGTCCCGGCCGGCGTCTGGCAAGGTTCGCCGGCGGTGCAGGCGTACCTGAAGGCGCACGACCTTACGAGCGTCGATGACTTGTGGTTCGTCTTCTACGGCCGGGTGGCGCAGATCCTCAAGGCGCACGGCCTGCTGCCGTCGGGCTGGGAAGAGATCGCGGTGCGCAAGACTCAGCGCGACGGGCAACAGGCGAACATCCCCAATCCCGATTTCGCCGCGCAGGGCTGGCGCGCCTACGTCTGGAGCAACGTGCCGGGTAGGGGCGCCGAGGACCTCGCCTACCGCCTCGCGAATGGCGGGTACGACGTGGTGTTGAGTCCCGTGACCAATCTCTACTTCGATCTTGCGTGGAATCCGAACCCGGAGGAGACCGGGCTCGACTGGGGAGGCTACGTGGACCTCCAGAAGCCTTTCGAGTTCATCCCGCTCGATTACTACCGCAACGTCCCCGTCGATCCCGCCGTGTTCGTCGGCAAGGACCGGCTCACCGACTATGGTCGGGCCCATATTGTGGGAATTCAGGGCAACCTGTGGTCCGAGACGCTCGGAGCCGAGGGGCGGCTCGAGTACATGATGGTCCCGAAGGTGTTCGGGCTGGCCGAGCGGGCGTGGGCGCCCGACCCGGACTGGGCCAGGGAGCGCGACTCCGCCAAGTCCGAGTCCCTGTACCGCGAAGCCTGGTCGCGCTTCGTCAACGTGATTGGCCAGCGCGAGCTGCCCCGGCTCGATCGCGAGGTTCGGGGCATCAACTACCGCATCCCCACGCCGGGTCTCAAGGCCGATGGCGGCGTGGTGCGCTGCAGCGTGGAGCTGCCGGGGTTCACCCTGCGCTATACGACCGACGGCGGCGAGCCCACCGTGCGGAGCCCCGTGGTCCGCGGTCCGATCCCGTTCCGCGGGACCGTCCGCGTCGCGGCGTTCAGCACCACGGGCCGCAAGGGGCACACGGCCCGCCTCACGGCTCCCTAATGGGCCCGTCGATCAGGGCAGCCACCTTATCCCTTGGCATCTCATGCCTCGCCTGTGCGCAGCCGTCGCGGCCGTCGGCCGGCGAGGCGACCGCGGGCATCGACTCGTTGAATGCACGTATCGTCCAAGCGTACCGCAGTCACGACGCACAGGCGTATGCCGCGTTGTACACCGACACGGCTGTGTTCGAGTGGCCGGCGTTCAACACGGTGCGGGGCCCGACTGCGCTGGCGGCGATGGCGCGCGCGAACTGGGCGTCGTTACGAGATATGGACCTCCGTCTGACCGTCGCGACGCGACGCGTCACGCCAGATCACGCCACCGAGTTCGGCGCCTTCGAGCAGTCCTGGCGCGACTCCGGCGGCGCGCGCATGACGGAGTTCGGCCGGTACGTCGCGTTCCTGTTGCGGCAACAGGACGGCAGCTGGCGGATGGACCGGTTCTTCGGGTTCGAGGACTCGACCCGGCGGCGGTCACCTCGGCCTTGAGCGCGCAGTATCTTGGTTGACATGACCGACCGACGATACAACGACAAGGAGATGGCGGCGATCTTCCGCGCCGCAACGGAAGGGTCGCAACGCCCTCAGCGGGACGTGCCCACCGAGGAAGGCTTGACGCTCACCGAGCTGCAAGCCATCGGCCGTGAGGTGGGGATCTCGCCGGGCGCGGTGGCGCAGGCCGCCCAAGCCCTCGATGTCCGCCAAGGGGCTGCATCGCAGACGATCTTTGGACTTCCGATCGGCGTGGCGCGCACGGTCAACCTCAATCGCCGGCTCAGCGATCACGAGTGGGAGCAGCTGGTCGTCCAGTTGCGCGAGGTCTTCGACGCGCGAGGCACCACGCGCTCGGACGGATCATTTCGGCAGTGGACCAACGGCAACTTGCAGGTGCTGCTCGAACCGACCGAAACGGGCCACCGGCTTCGTTTCCGGACGGTGCACGGCGCGGCGCGCGCGTCCATTGGAGCCGGGTTGGCGGCCCTTGGCGTGACGGCCACTGTCGCCATTGCGACCGCAGTCAATGGCCACGTGGGCGACGCGATGTCAGGAATCGTGTTTCTCCTCGCTGCGGGTGTGGGAATGATTCTGAACGGCGCGATTCGGTTACCGGGCTGGGCGCGGCTGCGCGGCCGGCAGATGGACGCTCTGGCAGCGCAAATGGCGAGCCCTCCGACAGCGCCGGCGGGAGGTGAGGCTTCTTGACGTCTTGGAGCGTAACCTCGTCTTGCCAGAAAGCTGAGTGACGTCGTGTCGGGTCGCTCGTCGGTCCGTGCGATGGTTCTCGGCTATTCCGGCTTTCTTGGAGCGCTTGCGCTAGCGGCCGTCCTTAATCGCTTGTCGAGGTGAATCCTTCACTGCGAGGGCTCTCATGAGGGTATTGTCGCTCCGCATCCCGTTGGGCGGCTCACTGCTCGCGCTGCTGTGCTCATCGGCGCTGGTCGGCCAGACGCCCGCCGATACAGCCGCGACGGTCGGAGCCGCCGAGCAAGCCGCGCAAGCCTGGCTCGCCATCGTAGACAAAGGCGACATCGCCAAGAGCTGGGACGAGGCCGCCGTCGCGTTTCAGCTCGCGGTGACTCAGGAAAAGTGGGAGCAGGCGGTGAAGAGTGCGCGAGGGCCGTTCGAGCCGTTCGGGGCACGGCGCCGCATCATGGCCCGCTATACGACAGAACCGCCCAATGCGCCACCGGGCAAATACGTGCTGCTGCAGTACAACACGAACGTCTCCCGTGGTCGGCACGTGGTGGAGACCGTGGTCCCGGTGCTCGACGGGAAGCGGGGGTGGCGCGTTTCGGGTTATTGGGTGCGGTTGGAGCAGTAAGGCGGCCCAAAAAACGCCCTAGCGGACCGGCGGAATTCGTCGGAGAATTGGTGCATGCACGAACGTGCCGTCCTCCTCGCCCTCTTGCTCTGCGCCACCGCACCGGCGGCCACGCAGCAGCAGGTCGATACCGCGCTGACCATCCAAGGATTCCTCCAGCGCGACAACGAATTCGGCCAATGGACCATCGTCGTGCCGCTGCCGCTCCGGGTACTGGGCCAGCAGACCTATGTCGTGCCCGTGGTCGGTAAGCCGGAGCGCTGGAGTCGCTACCTCAATCGGTACATCGAGGCCAAAGGGACGGTCACGCGTCTCCCCGAGCGCGGCAATCCCAGCATCGGTATGGAAGTGGAAGACGCGAAAGAGCTCGACCCGCCGGGAACGGCTCGCACCGTTGTGGATAAAGGCCTGACGCTCCACGCCGACGTCTCACTCTCCGTGATCCCCGATCGCTTCAGCTGGAAAGACGCGAACGGAGACCCCACGGGCGTGAATCCGGTGTTCGTGTACTCGATCCTCAACCGGCGGGCCGCGCCGATCTACTTCCTGCTCCCGACCAACCGCTTCCTGTGCGTCACCGTCAAGACGAGCGACGGGGTCGGGGTGTGGGACACCACGACGATGGTTCCGAGTCCGGATGCCCGACGCTTCACGATGCAGCGCGGCGGGCGGTTCCGCGACGCCATCCACTTCCCCGAGGATGCCGCGGCCCGGCCGGGACACTACTTCGCGCACGTGGGCGTGTGCGACGTGGACGACTACGACATCACCGCGGAGTTCGACGTGCGCTAACGCCTTGACATCGGCTTGAGAGCGGCGCGCGAACATCGGGTCATGCACCCCTCCGCGACGCCGGCCGCCGTGCTCTTCGCCTACGCCTTCCTGTCCAACATCGCCCTCGCCATCGTGCCGCACGAGCCCGTCATCATCTGGTACGGGCCCCGGCTCGGCGTCTGGACCACAACGCTCATCGCCACAGCGGGCACGATGCTCGCCGCCGTGGTGGACCACCGGATGCTCGCGCCGCTGATCGGACGGCTGGCGCAACGACGCTTAGAGTCGTCCCCTCTCTCCGCAACGCGGAGAGGGGGACCGGGGGTGAGGACCTGGCCCGAGCGGCTGTTCCGTCGTTACCCCGTCGCGACCATCGCGCTGTCGGGTTTGACGCCGCTGCCGTTTTTTCCATTCAAAGCCCTCGCGTTCGCGACCGGTTGTCCCGCGGGGAAATACACCCTCGCCGTCGCGGTGCGCTGCGTTCCGCGCTACGCGCTGCTCGCCTGGCTCGGCGCCGCCGTGCGCGTCCCGCTGTGGATCATGGTCGTGCTGTTCGCGCTCCTGATGATCCCCTCGCTCAGGTTGGTCTGGTGGCCGCGCGCCGCGAGCTGACGTTCCTGCTCGCCGAGCCCGAGCGGCGGCTGCTCCGCGCCATCGCCGCGCGGTTGCCGCGGTGGGTGACCTCCGACGGCCTGACCGCCCTCGGCATGGTGGGGGCGGTCGGCGCGGGAGTGGCATACGCGCTCTCCACCTTGAGCGCCGCGTGGCTCTGGGCGGCGAGCGCCCTGTTGGTGGTGAACTGGTTCGGGGACAGTCTCGACGGCACGCTCGCGCGGGTGCGCCGCGTGGAGCGGCCGCGTTACGGCTACTACCTGGATCACATCGTCGATGCGTTCTCGACGGCGGCGATCGGCGCGGGCATCGGGCTCTCGCCCTACGTGAATCTCGGCGTGGCGCTGGCGGGCGTGATCGCCTACCTCATCCTGTCGGTCAACATCTACCTCGAGTCGCAGGCGTTCGGCGTGTTCCGATTGGGGTACAGCCGGATCGGCCCGACCGAAGCTCGCATCGTGCTGATCGCCGCCAACGCCGCGCTGGCGCTGAGCGGGGCGAGCGCGGCCGCCGTGCCGATCGCTACCGGCACGGTGACCGCGCTCGTCGTTGGAATGCTGATCATGGTGGCGGTGCGGATCGGTCGCAACTTGTCCCAGCTGGCGCGACTCGAGCCGCCCCCGCCCCTGCACCTGCCCCTGCCTCTGCCCCTGCCCCCGTCACCCTACCGCCGCACCGCGTTCACCGCGGCGAGACCACCGTAAGCGACGTCGCGATCCGGCGCTCACCAGGCGACGGCGTAATTGGAGAAGTGATCGACCCGCCCCGTGACCCGCTTGGCGAACAGGTTGTCGATCGATAGGAGGTACGAGAGGATACCGAGCCCGTCGCTGACGTAGGCGATCCGCTTCGGCAGCAATTGGTCGAGCAGGCTGCAGTTCGCGTAGCTCATGGTGAGAGAAGCGGAGCGCGCGAACTTCAGCCCTTCCGGCTGGAAGTGAACGGCGTTGACCCCGCGGCCGGTCACCAGCGTACCGGTGATCGCCACCGGGGAGGACAGCGCTCCGGCCGGCACCGTCAGCGTGTGCGGGCCAACGCGGATCGTGCCGCCCGCGGACCCGATTGTCTGTGTCGCCGTGGCGTACGGAAGGGTGGAGCATTGCAGCAGCCCCGTGGCCCCGAGAAGGTCCCCGATGAGCGATGCCTGGGGGGCGGTGGGCGGACCTGGGGGGCTCATCAGGGCCCGGTCGGTGCACCCGGCCACGACCAGCGCGATCACCAGCCAATGAAGGGCCTTCATGACCTCACCTTTCTTTCTTGAGAGCGCGGGGCAATGGGAATGTCCGGCGTAGCCCGTGACACTCCCGGATTTTTCGTAGCGAGTAGGTCTGGAATCGCCAGCAACGCGTTTAGTTTCTCGGTCTCGACCTTCGCGCGCAGCCGTTCGAACGTGGCCCGCGCCGACAGCGCGATCTGTTTTGCCGCCGCGACGTCGCCGAGCAGGGCTAACAGGTGGGCGAGATCGCGCTGGGCGCTGGCGACGAGCATCGGGCGCTCGTGCTCGGTCGCGCGCTCGATCACCTGGCGCAGCATCGCTTCCGCCTCCGGCGCCTTCCCTGCGATGCCGAGTGCCACGGCGAGAATCCGCAGGTCCTCGGTCTCGAGCACCGCGTCCTTCAGCTCACGGTGCGCGGCGAGGGCCCGCTTCGCGTCGCGGATGGCAGACTCTGGCTCACCCCGGGCAACCCGGATTTCGGCGAGTCCCGCGAGGGCCTGGGCCTGGAGCGCCCGGTCGCCCAGTCGCTCGGCCTCGCGCAACGCCGCATCGGCGGCCCCCAGCGCGCGGTCCAGCTGCCCCTGCTCGCGGTATGTGATCCCGAGATTGTGCTGCGACTCGACGACGCCGCGGTTGTAGCTGGCCTTTTCGTACGCGGTGATCGCGCGGCTGTACGCCCCGACCGCCCGGTTGTAGTCCCCCTGCATGTTGGCAATGATGCCGAGGTTGTTGGCACAGCGGCCGACCGTGGCCATATCGTTGTCCTGCATCGCCCGTTCCTGCGCCCGCGTGAAGAAGTACGTCGCCTCACCGATCCCGCCCCGCTCCAGCGCGATCGCGCCGGAGACGTTGAGGGCCCGCACTTCGATCGTACGATCGCCCAGCATGCGCGCCCGCAACTGCGCGACCATGGCCCACTGCTGACCGAGGTCCAGTCGACCCAGTCGGGCGTGCGCGATCCCGGAGAGCAGCGTCAGCATGGGAGACTGCTCGAGCTCATCGGGCGAGCGCTTGCTCAGATAGGCGAGTAGCTCCGCGTAGAGGCCGGCATCGGCCAGGGCTTGCGCCGCATTGAGCGGCGCGAGTGATCCGCGCAACTCGGCCGCGAAATCGTCGTCCCAGTTCCGGTTGGCCAACTCACGAATTTCGCCTTCGGCGCCGAGGCGCGTGAAGATTGCCTTCGTGCGCCGCGCGGCGGCCTGGGCTTCGGAGATCCGCCCGCTGCGCCGCAGCAGCAGGGCGAGGTCCCGCGTCGCTTCGGCCAGGAGCTGGGGCCGCCCGTGCGACTCGGCGCGCGCGATCACCTCGCCCAACGCGACCTCGGCGGCCGCCAAGTGGCCCTCGGCCGCGTAGAGCGACGCCACGACGCGCAGATCCTCGGCCTCGCCGACGGTATCGCGCAGCCCGCTGCGGATTTCGCGAACCCGGTCAAGCTCGGCGCGCGCCTGCTCCAGCTCGCCGCGGGCCACGCGGATTTCCGCTCGCCCCCTGAACGTCAGCGCCCGGAGGGTACGATCCCCGTCGGCTTCCGCCTGCGCGACGGCCCGGTCGGCCGCTGCCAACGACTGGTCGAACGCCCCCTGGTCCCGATACGCGATCGCCTGGTTGTGCCGGCATTCGGCGACGCCCCGCCGCAAGCCGGCGCGCTCGAAGGCAGCCGCGGCGATCTCCCAGGATCCGATCGCCTCCGCGTGCCGTCCCCGCAGGTTGCTGATGATCCCGAGATTGTTGGAGCAGCGGCCGGTGGTGACGGCGTCCCCGTCCCGGCTGGCGGCCAACAGGGCCTGCGTGAAGTAGTCCGCCGCCTCGTCGATCCGCCCGCTCACCAGGGCGATGGCGCCCCGTGCATTGAGGGCGTGGCGCTCGACCGTCTGCTCGTCCCGCTTGCGGGCGAGGTCGAGGGCCAGATCGAGCCACCGCTGTCCCTCATCGTGCCGCCCGAGCCGCGCGTGCGCGGTTCCGAACAGCAGCGCGAGACTCGGCGAATCGGCCAGCTCGCTCGCCGGTTGCGCGCCGAGGTACTCGACCACCTCGGCATGGCGCCCGGCGGCGGCAAGCTGCCGGGCGGTGTCCACTACGAATGACGGCGAATGCATCGGCATTCTCGCACCGTTACCAGGAAATGGCGTACTCGCAGAAGTGGGGCAACGCGCTGACGAACGATTTGTCCGCCAGTTCTTGGACGGCCGGGATCGGCTCCCACACGCCGTTCGTGCCCTCGCGATACCACAGCCCCAACAACCGGCTCTCGATGTAGGCGTCGGTTTCGTCCACCACACCGTCGCCGTTCAGGTCGCCGTCCGCGCCGCCATAGGAGATTTGCAGCTGGCCGGGCTCGCCGAACACCAATCCCGTCGGCTCGAGCGACACCTTGATGTTGTCGGGGTCGATCGTCACCGTGATCAGCACAGAATCCCCGGGCGCGAGATCGCCGAGACCGGGGACATAGGCTGGATCAGTGGTTGTGAGTCGCAAGAATGCCGAGGTCGTGTCCCCGGTGGCGCTCAGGTAGTTGATCTGAAGCGAGCGCGGCTCGCCGCGCACCGCCCAGAACGAGGCCGTGTAGCGGTCGAGCTGCAGCCCCGGGGACAGCGAGGCCCGGAGAGCACCGCCGCCGGGAAGACCGGCGAGCGCGCCCGTCGCGCTGAACTGCGGCGCCGAGCCCCCGGCCCACCGGAGGAAGTGGGGGGTCGGGGCCGCGGGCTGCTCGACCGCCGTGGGATGCGGCCCGTTGGTGCATCGGGCCGCGAACAGCGCGAGCACGAGCGGGATCAGGGAGCGGCGAACGGACATGCGATTCTCCGAGGACATGTGGGTCCTACGCCCGGTGACGAATTACGTCCCCGGACTCCAGGGATTCTTTTTGAGCTCGACGAAGGCTTGGAGGGACAACGAGCATCTTGACTGCGGCGGTCATGGTCCGCACTTTGTGGACTAGTGGCGTCCCACCGCACGGTGTTTTGGGGACGCATTACGTCACTAAAGTAGAGACTATTTGAGATCTGTCAAGAGCGAAAAAGGACCTATGAAGGAGACAACTAGCGAGCGGCTCACCCTCCTCCTGGAGGTCTTCAGCCCCTGGGATGGCATTTCATTGACCTATCGGCAGTTCGCCGCCGAGCTAGGGTCGCCGGTAACCGAGGCGGCCGTCAAGAAGTGGCCGCAGCGTAAGAAGTTCCCATCGGATGTGGCCCGACTGATCGTTGCCAGGGCGAGAGAGCGTGGCTTGACGGGCGTAACCTTGGAGTGGCTGCTATGGGGGGAAGGTGCAGGGCCTCAAAAAGCCCCCAAGACGACGCCCGCCGGCTCCGCAGGTCAGCACCGTCTGACTACCCAGGATGAGGCACAGGAGCCCCACGGCCGATTCGCAGCGGACATTGCCGGCGCCTTGGAGGCGGACCTCAGTCATAATGAATTCGGCCAGTGGTCCTCGGTCGAGGTGCAGCACACGGTCATCTGGGCGCTCAAGGACCTGGCCCGCCGGCTTTGGGTGCTGCGATTCAACATGGGGAAGACCTTCGAGCTGACCGACCAATGGGCTGGAAGGATTGGTCTTCCGGTCCGGCCTCCTGAGCCATCGTCGGAAGAACGACCGTAGCCTAAAGCCGCGGCTGA
>WNFS01003684.1_pt1 | contig 19207 bp, 17 predicted proteins | sample 5400141 | NCBI WGS metagenome assembly WNFS01 (sample SAMN13153358, study PRJNA577476) | soil metagenome | isolation source: 60 cm saprolite under Madrone tree | place: USA:California | collected 2016-06-14
TAAATTAAGAGGCAACCCTTTACGCCCAACTCTTCCGGCTTGATGCCGTGCCTTTTGCATACCTCCGGAATACCTTTTTCCAACTCATGCATGCTGGTCTGAATGCCGCGAGCCCTTAAAGCACGTTCGTAGTTTTCGAGCTGTAGCACCTTGACCACGTCAAGTGACGCCAGCCCGCCGCCCACCACTACGGCTTCGTCGGGCGTTTCATAGCGCGGTCCGAGATAGTCCTTTTCGTTCTTGTGGTTGTACCAGTAGATAAAAGGGTTTTGGTAAACGAGGCCTTTGTCGACGTACCGCTCTGCCTCCGGCACGCCCAATTCTCGGTCACGCCACGCGCCATTGGCGAGAATCACGGCGGAAAAGCCCCACTCGAAAAGCTGGGGGAGACTAAAATCTCGGCCCAGCTTGATAGAGGGAATGAAATAAACATTTGGCTTCTTCATGCGCGCGTCGATTCGGGCGTATTCCTGTTTGCGCTGCTCGACGTGCCAACGCGGCAGACCGTCTTCGATCTTGCCGTACGGCCGCGTGTTCTGCTCGAACACGGCGACTCGAATTCCGTGATCCGCCAGAATCTCCGTCGCCACCGAGCCTGAAATCGCACCGCCAATTACCGCCACGAAGTGATGCCCAGGATTCGTCATATATCAGCCATCCCCCCCGCATTGGCGCGCCATTGTACAACGCAATCGTGCAAAGTGTCCCGAAGCACCGAGCGTTCCTATGACTGTTTGCGAAACTCGTGCCTGGTAGACGCATGGAGGATTATGGTCTGTCCGACCGCCAGTCGACCGATGCGAGTGACCGCGCCGTAGATTCCCGCGTTGTTCTGGTTCGCACGAACGACCGTCTTCAGCACTTCTGGAGCAGGGCTTGCTGAGTCGGGATCAAGGTTCACCATCGAGCAGCGAACGTCGCGCATCGTGACGGTGATGGCGGGGGCGTCGTCCTCCGCGCCGAATGACAGCACACCGCCCAACCACTCGTCCTCTTGGAAGGGAACCGATCGCAGTAAACGAACCACAACATTTGGGCGAAATCGTCGCACGTCCGGGCTCCGCCCTGCGAGTCGTCCGATCTCGCGCACCGTATCGAAGGCGATCACGGAGATGCTCGCTTCATCGAAGATGCCATGATTCAACTGCATCATCTGCACGGGAGCCCCGTACCGACGTCCGACCTCCGTGGCCAAGTCCTCCCCGAAGACAGGCATATCTTTGCCGTCCGGTGTGCGGACATGCGTAGGAAGGTCTCCTTGAGCACCGTCTTCACGGCGGCGCGGAGCAAACAGGAGCAGGTCGGGAAGCTTGCTTGCTGTTAGCCAGGGGAACCCTCCGCGGTCATCAATCCGCCGGAATGCTAGGCGCCTGTCACCATCGAGGCCGTGCCAGCCCAGCTTGGCGGTCTCGATTCGTTCGCCGCGCATGGACTTCACGGGATACCGGAAGATCGCCTCCACATGTCCGATTTCTATAGGCATGCTCGATCCGAGTCCGCCAACGTCAGAGTTGTCCGGGCGCGACGACATCGCCGCCGCCCCCTAAGTGCCAAAGGAGCTGCGCGCCGAACGTCGCCTTGTAGCAGTCGATCGCAGCATTTCCGTCACTGACGGCCAACATGGGAGCGATTTGAGTCATCCATCACTTCCCTCCAAACATCAAGGATATTAGCAGGCTGGAGTCTTTGGAAGATAAGTCCTAACGCACTAATCGGAAACTGACCCACTCTCGAACCTCCGACTCGCTGGACGCCACGCGCGTCGGCGGCTACACTGCTTTGTTCCGCTGCTCCAAGTTTCCAACTAAGCGAGGGTGTTCGCGCAGATGCTGAAGTTCTATACCGCCGGTGAATCGCACGGACAGGCGCTGCTTGCGTTTGTTTCCGGGCTTCCCGCTGCGCTGCCGGTGGATGTGAACTTTATCAATAACGAGCTGCACCGGCGGCAGCTTGGCTACGGACGGGGCGGGCGGCAAAAAATTGAAAAAGATTGCGCGGATATTTTCGCCGGCGTTCGCCACGGGCAGACTATCGGCGCGCCGATCGCGCTGCGCATTGAGAACCGCGATTGGGCCAACTGGGAGAAAATTCTTCCCGTCGAGGCAACTGCTGAATCCGCGGGGCATGAGAGAAAACTTCTTGCGCCTCGGCCTGGACACGCCGATCTTGCCGGTTCGCAGAAATTTAATTTTCACGATGCGCGATATGTGCTCGAGCGGGCTTCCGCTCGCGAGACGGCCGCGCGCGTTGCAGCTGGAGCGTTTGCAAAATTGTTGCTTCGCGAATTCGGCACGAAGATTGCCAGCCACACCGTTCAAGTCGGGCACGTTCGCCTCGAACGGGCCGCGTCCTGGAAAGAAATTCAAGCGGTCAGCGCCGATCTGGAATCACCTTTGCGCTGCGTGGATGACGGTACGCAAGAGAAAATGAAAGCGGAAGTTGACGCAGCGTTGAAAGCGGGAAACACCGTCGGGGGGATTTTTGAGATTGTCGCCCACAATGTGCCGGTTGGCCTTGGGAGCCATGCGCAGTGGGACGAAAAGCTCGACGGGCGGCTGGCCCAAGCACTTATGAGCGTGCAAGCGGTCAAAGCCGTCGAGATCGGCGCGGGCGTGACTGCCGCGGGATCTTACGGGAGCGAAGTGCAAGACGAGATTTCCTACGAAAAGGCGGCCCGGCGCTTTCGGCGCTCGACGAACCGCGCCGGCGGCCTCGAAGGCGGCATCACCAACGGCGAAGATGTCGTCATACGCGGCTATCTAAAACCCATTTCCACGCTGCGCCAGGCGCTTCACACCGCGGACATGGTCACTAAGGAACCCGTTGCGGCGGCTTACGAACGCTCCGACTGGTGCGTGGTCCCAGCGGGCGCGGTCGCCGGGGAAGCCATGATCGCACTTGTGCTAGCGGATGCTTTTCTGCAAAAATTTGGAGGAGACTCCCTTTCCGAGATGCGGCGGAATTTCGACAACTATGTCCGACAAATCGACGAGTTCTGAAGTGGCCGCCACGGTGGCTCCGGCGTCGCCAGACGCCACAGCCCCCGCGCGCAAAATTTATCCGATCGTGAAGTACGGCGATCCGATTCTCGAAAAGCCGACCGTTACGGTGAAAAAGTTTGATGCCGAATTCGAACAGCTCACCGAAGACATGTTTGCGTCGATGTACGCCGCGCAAGGCGTGGGCTTGGCCGCTCCGCAAATTGGCATGAGCTTGCGCGTGGCTGTGGTCGACGTCACGGTTGGAAAAAATCCCGAAGCGAAAATCGTGCTTGCGAATCCCGAGATTATTCATGCCGAGGGCGAAGTTCGCGAAGAAGAAGGCTGCCTCTCGATTCCCGGCTTTCGCGGTTACGTGATGCGCCCGCAATTTGTCACGGTGCGCGCACAAAATGCCAAGGGCGAATCATTTGAGATTCGCGGCGAGAATCTTCTGGCGCGCGCTTTCTGCCATGAAATCGACCATCTGAATGGGATTCTGTTCCTGCAACACCTCAGCATGCTCAAGCGCGACCTTATCAAGCGCAAAATCAAAAAGCTCAAAAAACAAGGCGAGTGGTAGGCTCTGGAGCCGGTTGCTTTCGCGCCGCAAAGATTGTTGAGGCTTCGCATGCGAGCTGTTTTCTGTGGCACGCCGCTGTTCGCCGTTCCCACACTCAAGCACCTCCTCGCGCAGCCTGATTTTCAAATTGTTGCAATCGTCACTCAGCCCGACCGTCCGCGCGGCCGGGGGCAAGAAGTTTCCTTTTCGCCAGTAAAGGAAATAGCGCTCGCTGCTGGCATCCCCGTCCATCAACCAGAAAAAATCCGCGCTCCCGAAGCTCAAGACGTCTTGCAAAGACTTGCGCCCGACGTCATCGTGATTATCGCCTACGGACAAATCATCCCTGCGCGTCTTCTGCCCATTCCTAAACTCGGCTGGATCAACCTGCACGCTTCCCTACTACCGAAGTATCGTGGCGCCGCGCCCATCAACTGGGCCATCGTAAACGGTGAGACAAAGACTGGCGTCACGTCCATGCGCATCGACGCGGGCATGGACACAGGCGAAATCCTGCTGCAAAGGGAAATGGAAATCGGGCCGCGCGAAACGGCCCCGGAGCTAGCGGCTCGCATGTCCGAACTTGGCGCACCGTTAATGGCGGAAACGCTTCGCGGACTGGCGGCCGGCACGATCTCTCCGCACGCGCAAGCTCATGAACTTGCTTCGAGCGCCCCTATGCTGAAAAAGGAAGACGGCCGCATTGACTGGTTCCGCCCGGCACAGGAAATCTTCAATCGGATCCGCGGCCTCACGCCCTGGCCGGGCGCCTACACCTCTTTCCGCGGCCACACTTGTCACATTTGGGGCGAGCCGGCGTCTAATGACTTCAGCGGGCAGTATCCGGCCCAGGGCAAGGCCGCAACTCCAGGAGCATTGCTGGTTCAGCGAAACGCGGTGATGGTTCGTTGCGGGGGCGCAACCTATTTGCGGGTGCTGAGCGTCAAACTGGAAGGACGCAGGCAGGTTTCCGCGATGGAATTCGTCAATGGGGCGCGATTGCTTGCGGTGGAACGCTTCGGACAACCATAGTTTGCGTGCGGTCGAACGCTCAGGCATACTCAAAAATTGACCCACTCGTTAAATCCGTATCTGCCTGGGTCTGCGGCAGAATCGGCATTGGATACACCAGCATCGGGAGCTCACATTCCATGAACGTTTTCGAATCACCTTTGACACGCGGGAGCTTCAACCCCCGCGCGAAACAACTATTGCGTTTTTTTGCCTGCTGGGCGCTTGCGGGACAACTGGCCGCTTTGCCTCTCGCCTCCGCGACCGGCGAGACTTCCTCGTCTGCAGCCGCCGATAAACCTGCTGCGAAGGCGGTTAGCGACCCGGTTATGAAAGTCATGCAGGCCGAACTCGCTCGCGCCACTTCTGATCTCGGCAAAACGGACTCCGCGCCTTATTACATGAGTTACACCGTGTATGACCAGAATCTTGTCGTCCTCGTGGGCGCCTATGGCAGCCTGCTGACCGACGCTTCGCTGAAGCGCCGCCAAGCCGACGTTGTCATGCGCGTGGGCGCGCCCGCTCTGGACAACACGCATGGGCAGAGCCGCTCCACGGGGATGACCTCCGGCACGTTGCCTGTCGGCGACGATCAGGACGCCATCGCCCGTGTGCTGTGGGAATTGACTGACCGCGAGTACAAGCGCGCGGCTCCGGCGTTTCTGAACGTAAGAACAAACACCGCTGTGCGCGCCGAAGAAGAAGACAAGTCGCCGGATTTCTCGAAAGAAACGCCGGAAACGCACTTGGGCAGCGTCAATCCGCCGCCGGCATTCGATCGCGCGGCTTGGGGAGGCGAAGTCCGCCGTTTGTCGAGCGCCTTCCGCAAGTATTCCGATATTTATTTCGCTACGGTCGTCCTGCAAGTTACGGATTCCAATTCGCGCATGGTTTCCAGCGAAGGCAGCGCCATTGAAACTCCGAGCGCCACCACGCGCCTCATCATGGAAGCGCAAACCCGCGCGGACGATGGAATGGAGTTGCTGCGTGTCGAAACGTTCCAGGCTCCTTCCGCCAGTGGCTTGCCGAGCGAGGCCGATCTAAACGCCAAAATCGCCAAGATGGCCGACGACTTGAAGGCTCTGAAGAATGCTCCGGTCGCCGAGCCTTACGACGGGCCTGCTCTTCTGAGCGGACGCGCGGCAGCCGTCTTCTTTCATGAAGTGCTTGGCCATCGGCTCGAAGGTCACCGACAGCGCGATGAAGACGAGGGGCAGACGTTTACAAAAAAGGTGGGACAGGAAGTTCTGCCAAAATTCTTGAGCGTCTCCGACGACCCCACTCTCCACGAATTGGCAGGCCTGAAGCTGGCGGGTTCTTATGATTTCGACAACGAGGGCGTGCCTGCAAAACGCGTCGACGTCATCCAAAACGGCGTCCTGAAAAATTTCCTGTTGTCGCGCATGCCTATCAAAGATTTTAGCCAGTCTAATGGGCACGGCCGCAATCAGCCCGGCTTGATGCCCACGGGCCGCCAGGGGAATTTGATCGTGACTTCCACGCAAAGCGTTCCGGAATCGGAGATGCGCCAAAAGCTCATCGACGAAATCAAAAAGCAAAACAAGCCTTATGGTTTATATTTCGACGACATTCAGGGCGGCTTTACGCTGACCCAACGCTCTCTCCCGCAAGCCTTCCAGGTGCTTCCGGTAATTGTGTACAAAGTTTACGCAGACGGCCGGCCTGATGAGCTGGTCCGCGGCGTGGACATCGTCGGAACTCCGCTTGCGGCTCTCACGCGCATCCTGATGACCGGCGACCAGCAGCACGTCTTCAACGGCGTTTGCGGCGCGGAAAGCGGGCAAGTGCCGGTCTCCGCAGTGGCCCCGGCGATGCTTTTCTCGGAAATGGAAGTCCAGAAACGGCAACATTCCCACGATCGACCGCCTATCTTGCCTGCACCCGGTTTTGATGGCAGTCCCGCGGCAAAATCTGCCGCGAAAGATGACCAAGCCAAGCCGGCGGTGAAACCATGAAAACTCTTCGCACACTTACATATTCCGTTCTAGCGGGATTGCTTCTTGTCGGCGTCGCGCAGCTCCGCGCAGCCACGCACGATGCCGCCCCAAAAAATTTGCCGGGAACCCTGGGCGTACCGGACGCCGTTGCGTCGGATTCCGTCGCGGCACATCCTGGCGCGGCTGGCGATGCCCTGCTGGAAGCGCTCCTCACCGAATTGGACCGCTCAAAAGCGCAACTCAAGATTGATCAAGTCCAATCTCCCTACTACATCGAATATCGCGTTAACGACGTCGACGATTACGACGCCGAAGCCGCTTTCGGGGCGCTGCGCGAAAGCCAGCGCGTTCATCTGCGCATTCTCCGTGTCGTCGTTCGTGTGGGCGACTACAAACAGGACAGCTACTTCGGACAGGGCATGGGCGAGACCAACATTCTTCCGCTGGACAACGATCCCATCGCTCTTCGCCACCAAATCTGGCTGACCACCGACGAAGCTTACAAAGCCGCCGGGCAAGCCCTTGCCGAAAAGCAAGCGGAAATGAAGCGCTTCAGCGCGGACCCTAACCCCGTCGATGATTTTTCGAAGGAGCCGGTAGTCACCGCACTCGATCCGATCGTTTCGCTCAAGATCGATGAAGCCAGCTGGAACAAAACGCTCGAGGACATGACCAATCTTTATCGTCAGTATCCCGAGATTCAATCTGTAAGTGCCTCGGCTCGCTTTTCGGCGGTGAATGAGTACTTTGTCGATTCCGAAGGCACCGTTACGAGGAATGGCAAGACCACATACAATCTTCAGCTGAACAGCTCCGCGCAAGCCGAAGACGGGATGCGCCTGAGCCGCAATCCTTATTGGATGGTTGGCCGAGCCGAAGAACTTCCCTCACGCGACAAATTGTTCAGTGACGCGAAGCAGGCTCTTGAAACCGTCGTCGCACTTCGCAAAGCGCCTATCGTTGAGGAAGAATATCGTGGGCCCGTGCTCTTCGTTCCGGACGCGGCTGATGATGTGATCGCTTCGCTTGTGGGCTCGAATGTAGTGGGCCGCAAGCCGCAGCCTGGCAGGCCCAATCGCACCGTCGGCGCGTTTGCTACCAGCTACAAAACACGCGTGCTGCCGAGCTTTCTGACGATCATCGACGACCCGACCTTGAAAGATTTTCAAGGGCACAGTCTTGTGGGAAGTTACGACGTTGATAACGAAGGAGTGAAAGCCAAGACTGAGGGCAAGCCATACGCCTATCGCGTTGATACGCTGGGCCCGGCGAATACACCGCGTCTCTTGTATCGCGTGTACGCGGATGGCCACGAGGAACTGGTCCGCGGCGCTGTTTTCAATGAGCTTGATGTCCGTGCGCTGAGGAGCAATCTCATCGCCGTGGGCAACGACCCGCTCGTCAGCAACCGCAGCGGTGGCGTTCCAACAACCATAATTTGCCCTTCGTTGCTCTTCGACGAACTCGAAGTTAAGCGCGCGGACACCAGTAAGGACAAGTTGCCGGAGTATCCTGCTCCGCCGCTTAAGAAGTAAAAACGCTTTCCGATGCAGCTCAGGCGGTTTTACACTTGAGGTGGAGCCAAGCCAGGTCCTACGACTTGCCAACTCTATGACTCTCAGAGAACGACTCGAATGGGTAAGCCGGATGGCGCTGCTCGTGTTCATCCTGGCGGCAGCGGCATTTCTCAGCGCAATCACCGCCATGCGCATCGCCATTCACGGCCGCGAAGTCAACATGCCCAATCTCGTCGGCAAAAACGTTACCGAAGCGAACGGCTTGCTGCGCTCGCGCGGGCTTGTACTTCGTGTTGCGGACCGCATTTACAGCGAACTTCCCATCAACGTTGTCGTTCGGCAAAGTCCGCCGCCCGGCATGCTCATGAAAGTTTCTCAACAGGCTCACGTCGTTCTCAGTCTGGGCCAGCGCCAGTTGCAAATTCCGCTGCTAGAAGGAAACTCGCTTCGCGCCTCGCGGATTGAATTGCTCCGCGCTGGTTTGCAAGTCGGAGAAGTTTCCGGGATCACCAGCGCCGATGAACCCGCGGACACCGTCATGCTTCAGACGCCGCGCCCGGGAGGCGGTGCCGCCACTCCTCGCGTGGACGTCCTCGTCTCCAGTGGCCCGCGCGACAGCGCTTATGTCATGCCGCATCTCGTCGGACTCAACGAAGCCGACGCTCAGCATCGCCTCGATGTCTCGGGACTTCGCCGCAAATCGAACTACGTTTCGGCCCCACAGTGGCCTCACGGGGCCGTTATCGATCAAACTCCGTTGGCCGGCCAGCGCATCCCGGCCGCCAGCACCATCGAACTCACCGTAGCCAACTAGGCAAATATTTTAGAGTCCAGCATGGTTTTTTGCTGCTGCGGGATTTCGCGGCAAATTTGGTTTAATCCCAAACTGTTTAGATCCCCAATCGCAAAGGTCCTCGAGCATTGGAATCAACCTCTCACCTGACGCGCTTAGCGAATAAGTGACCTTTGGCGGGGTCGACGGCATAGCCGTCCGGATGACGACGCCATCCTTCTCCAATTCTCGGAGCTGCGCCGTGAGCACTTTCTCGCTAACCCCTTTCAGCAGATTCCGGAGTTCGGCAAAGCACAGGGGGCCAAAAGAAAGCCGCCACACTGCTTGAACTTTCCATTTGCCGCTTAACACGTTGATGGTCGCCTGAACCGCACAGCTGTGGTGAACTTTCATCAATACCTCTTCATCCGGGCCCAAGGGCTTACATTTTTGTGCGTACTTCTACGCGCTTCATCGCCGTTATACCATGCCATTGACAGATCGGGGCGCGCCAATCAGTACGAGATCCGAGCGTGTCGGCAATGCAAGTCCCACAGAACGGGAGAAAACCAATGATTCTCATCACCGGTGCCAGCGGAAGCGTTGGCAAAGCTGTTCTTCAGGAAGCGATCCGAAGGCAATCCAAAGTCCGCGCTATGTATCGATCAAAGGAGGAAGCCGCCAGGGCCCCGAAGGGCTGCGAGCCCCTCCTGGCCGACTACGCCGACAAGCAAAGCCTTCGTAACGCGCTCGGAGGAGTTACCTCCGTCTATGTCGTCTGTTCTCCTATTCCCCAACTGGTGGAACTCGAGAGCAACATGCTGGACGCTTGCAAAGAATCCGGCGTGAAGCACGTCGTTCTGAATTCAGCGATGGGCGCCGGCGGCTACGGAAGATCTTTTCCCAGCTGGCATCGCAAGGTCGAGGATAAGCTCAAGACCACAGGACTGAGCTTTACGATCCTGCGGCCCAACGGCTTTCTCCAAAACATCGTCGCCTTCAATGCCGCGAGCGTACGCACTCAAGGAGCATTCTACGCCGCCATGGGCGAAGCGAAGGTCAGCTATTTAGACGTTGCAGACATCGCCGTCGTCGCCGTGAAAGCGCTTAGCGGAGGTGCGCACGCCGGCAAAACCTACGAACTAAACGGTCCCGAAGCTATCTCAAACCAAGAACTCGCGAGGCGCATTTCCAAAGTGGCCGGGCGCACGGTGAATTTTGTGGATATTCCCGAATCCGCTCAACGCGAAGCCATGCTCGGCCTCGGCATGCCCGACTGGCAAGTGACCGCACTGCTCGAACTCCAGCAATACTACAAGCAAGGTGGAGGCGGGAAAACCGACGGCCTGCTGAAGTCCTTGATCGAGGGTGAACCCATAACTCTGGATCAATATCTCACCGCAAATGCCCACGAATTTAGAGCCGAAGCGGCCACAGCCTGAACTAGGAGATGCGCGATGAGCACCTCAGCAGAATTATCAGAAGGCAAGAATCCGAAGACAGGCATGACTCTGTCTGAGATGAAGGATTTCATCCGCAATCATTTTGAGGAATTCGTGAACCGTAAGAACCTGCGCATCGGCGAAGTGAATTTCGCACCTTGCTTTGTCGATCACGGCGCCGACGTTCCGCCCGGCCTTCCTCGAGGCCCCGTCGGCGCCTTTCAGTATGTCGGCGCCGCCCTCAAAAGAGTTCCCGACCTGCGAGTAGTCATCGAAGACCTAATCGCCGAGGAAGACAAGGTAGTCGTTCGCAACCACTGGACGGGCACCGACGCAGCCTCAAACCAACGCCTCGAATTCTCCGGAATTCTTATCTGGCGGATCGCCAACCGCCAGATCGTGGAGCGTTGGGCCTACCTCGAAACTCCTCACCCCGTACGCACCTAGATTTCTGGCCCATAGAACAATGGCGCGTTGCCATTCTCAGCCGAACAGTTAGCCCCGGCTCGCCGGAGCAGGAGCTCACGATGATACCGCAAATGCTGCAAAAGCTTTGTCAACACATCGGCGAAGAGGTGAAATCGGCAACCCAGCAAGTCCAGGGCTTTAGCGAGACCACGGACGTCCACAAGCCGGTCAGCGAACTGGACGACAAATTGCCCGACCAGTAGCCCACGCGTGTCCCTGCAGTGCCGTCAGCGTCCGTAAACCAAAACGTGAAACGTTCCCTGAATTGGAGCGCGATTGGGGTGCGGCCGGTCTGCCGTGGGAGCAGGCGCGGGGCCAAAGTCCGCCGTATCCAGGAACAAATTGTGAGTCTTCGTATCGAGACCCATGGTTTTGGCGCCGTATTCTGTTTTTATCGTTTCGGCTTCGCTGAACTTGTCGGGCGAATCTTCGTGGAATACGTGGACCATTCCCTCGCGCGTCGAAACAAAAATCATGCCAGTTTCGGGATCATACGCGGCCGCGTCCACTCCCGCAGAAATCGGAAAGGACTGAATCACTTTTCCGCTCTCAGAGTCCAGGACAACCATCATCTGCGGATTGCGCCCCGCGCTGAACAGCCGGTGATGTTGAACGTCCACCGCCAGCGCCGTTGGTGCCCCTGCAGGAGCCAGCGGCCAGCGCGATTTGATTTTCAGCGTTGCGGAATCAACGGCAACAAGCTCGCTCTTGTCTTCTAAATTGATGTATACCGTCCCCTTGCCATCGGCCACGGCAAACTCCGGTCCGCCGCCAAGCTCAATCGTCCCCACTGCGCTGCCGGTCTTGGCATCAATCACTGTCGAGCTGTGTGGATCGCCATTCATCACAAAAACGTGCTTCGAGGCAGGATCGTAAATCACGCAATCGGCGTCGTTATCAGCCTTGGCCTCACCCGTTACTTTAAGCGTCTTCAAATCAAAAATGATCACCTTGCCTTGGGCGCCGTCGCTGATGAACCCGCGTCCAAACTCGCTGGCTACCGCGACTCCGTGGTCTTGCTTCAAGCCAGTGATGTTGGTGATGAGCGCGCCGCTGTCGGCGTCAATGACCTTGATTTCCGTTCCATGCGAAAGATATACGCGGCGCGTGGCTGAATCCACGGTGACGTAGTCGAAGTATTCGCGAGTGCTGCCCTCGGCGGCCCCAAAGCTGTATTTTTTCAACAAATGATAGCTGTTCGCGGCCGCCATCGCCAGCGAGACAGCGCCTAGCAGGATTACAACCACTCTGCCAGCAAGACGTACAAAACGTTTAGATTTCATGCGAATCCTCCCTCGCGGTAAATCGTTTTCCAACGCTCTAATGCTGCAGTCACAATTTTGTTCGGTGAAGCGGGATCACGAACTCCGAAAGAAACTAGCGCGTCGAGCCTAAACAGAGGATAAATCGCGGCGGCCTACCTATCATTTCTCTCTCCAGCGCTTAAGCTCTAGGGCGTCTCACCATCAAACAAAACGCGGAACGCATACGCGTACCTCCCCGGGGCTTGTGGTGGGAGTTGAATCCGCAACCGATCAGCCTGCTGTTGAAACTCAATCTTCGCGTCCGTTCCAAGCAAAGCAACCGATCCGATTCTTCTCCCGCTCATCGCGCTGCTTCCCAGCGAACGTATCACTGCCTCGCAGCTAGACGGCCAACCCAGTTCGATTGCATACAGCGTGTTCCCTTTGGTAGTAAACCGGAAATCTTCCGGCGTGTAACCAGCCGTATCTGTATCGTGAAACGATCCCGCCGCGCCTTTTGTCGGGCCTTCGCCATAAATCTTCCACGGACGCGTTCCGTAAATGGCCTCGCCGTTCACTTTCAACCACGCGCCAACATCTCGCAGCACCGCCTGCACTTCCTCTGGTATCGTGCCGTCAGACCGCGGACCAATGTTCAATAACAAATTTCCGTTTTTGCTCACGATGTCGATCAGTTGCTGCACCACGAACTGCGGCGTCTTGAAGGTATCGTCCTTGATGTAGCCCCAAGATTTGTTGCTCACCGATGTGTCCGTCTGCCAGTAGAGCGGACGTATGTCTCCCAACTGTCCGCGCTCCAAATCCAAGACGGCGCTGTGTTCCTGCATAGCATAATCCTTGTAGTTGATCACTCCGATGTGATCGCCATACTTCAGCGAAGTGTTGTAATAAAACGCGGCGAAGCGCGTCAAATCTGGCCGCACCGAAGCCTGCCCGATCCACCAATCGAAATACATAATGTCCGGATGGTATTTCTCGACGATCTCTGAAGAGCGAGCCAGCCAATCCGCAATCCACGCCGCCGATACATACGTAAAATCATTCGACAAAGGCGTCCCCTGCTTCGCTTCCAGCCAGTTGTGCGCAGGCCCGTAGAACGCGGCGTACTTCGAATCATTTATATCGGACGTAATCCGCCGCCCAACGCCCAAAAAGAAATTGTGTTCCACGCGGTGCGACGACGCACCAAAGTGCAGACCCTCCGCCCTCATGGCCTTCGCCAATTCCCCAATCACATCGCGGTGCGGCCCCATTTTCGGTGCGGTCCAGTCGCTCAACGCGCTGTCGTACATCGCAAACCCGTCATGATGCTCCGCTACCGGCACCACGAATTTCGCTCCCGCCTCTTTGAAAAGCCGCGCCCATGACGCCGGGTCGAAGTGCTCCGCCTTGAACATGGGCACAAAATCCTTATACCCAAACTTATCGACGGGCCCGTACGTAGCGACGTGATGTTTGTATTCTTCGGATTCCTCGCGGTACATGTTTCGCGGGTACCACTCGTTGCCGAATGCGGGAACGGAATACACGCCCCAGTGAATGAAAATGCCAAACTTCGCATCCTTGTACCACTCAGGAACCTCGTACCTTTCTAAGGATTCCCAATCCGGGCGGAACGGCCCGTCGCGGCCCGCGCGATCCACTTCTTTCAAGAGGGCTGCGCGCGGCTCATCATATTTTGCGCCGGCCTTCTGCCAGGCTTGGTCAATCTCCTTTGGATCTTTAGCCGCAGTTGGAGCGCTCGAAGACGCTGCGGCCTGCGCCTCCGACTTCGAAGGAATGGCGGCAAAGACTCCGGACAAGCACAAAGTAATAACCCAGCGAATCGAGCATGCATTCAGCACTGAGATCACGTTTCTCCCCACCCTTCCTCGGAACAGGTCAATCTTGATCTTCGACCTCGTCAAACTTTTCACGCGCACAGCCGACCTACTTACTTAGAATTTCCATCGCCGTCAACGCATAAATCGCCCCGCATTCAGCCACGCGCCGCATGTCCACATATTCCTTCGGTCCATGCGCAACCGAGAGCAACCCCGGACCATAGGCGTAGGCCGGCATTCCGCGCGCCGCATAAAATCGCGTCTCCAGCAATCCCGGACACATCTCAAACCGCGGTGTGTTGCCCGTGACTGCGGCAACACTGCTGGCAAGCGCTCGCCCGAGGTGTTCTTCCTCACTACACGCGGCGGAAACGGCTTCCTGCAGAATTTCCCATCCCAGTGGAATTCCGTCGCGCTGGCATTCCTCGAGCACGCCGATGAGCCGCTCTTTTTCCGTCGTCAAGTCTTCTTCTGGATTAACCCGCCGGTCCACAGTGAACCAGCATCTCTCCGGCACGACATTGAAGTTCGTTCCTCCGCCGCTCTGCCCGCCTATCATCAATATGGAGTTACGGCCACGCGAAGCTCCCTCTTCGCCACCATCTTCTAAATCACTTTCCGCGCCAATGCTATGGCCCGTCCTGCGCGACTCAACTTCTTGCTTCAACACGAGCAGCCGTTCCACAACACGATTCATCCTTTCAAACGCGTTTTCTCCACGATGCTGCAAACCGACGTGCGCCGACTTTCCGCGCACCTCCACACGCAGCGAAATTGCTCCACGATTCGCATTCCACACTACTCCGCTCGTTGGCTCCGCGGTCAGCATCCCGGCGCCTCCGCGCCCCAGCAGTCCTTCCCTCGCCAACCACGCCGAGCCGCGCTCGCCTCCCGTTTCCTCATCCGGCACCAGCATCAATCCGATCTTCCCCTCAAGCCTCACGCCACACTCCTTCAAGGCGCGAATGCCGTACAGCATCGCCACTATCCCGCCCTTCATGTCGCAAGCCCCGCGTCCGAACAGAAAATGCTTCTTGCGCACTGGCTTGAACTGCTCGACGGTCTGCGCAGGAACTACATCGTAATGCCCGTGAAAATAAAGCGTCCGCTCTCGCTGCCCGTATTCCGCCAACAGACAAGCCGGACTCTTCTCCAACTTTTCTGTTCTGGTTTTAGGTTGAAACCGCTTTGAATCGAGACCGCACCTGCGGATATGTTTCTCAAGAGTTTTTGCAGCAACTTGGTAATTCTTCCCCGGGGGGTTTTCTGAATCTATAGCCACAAGCTCCGCCGCCGCCCGCGTCATCTCCTCTTCATGCGCGCGCATCCACTTCAAAATCACCACAGCCTGCCCCACCCCATCGCTTTTTCTAGCGCCCATAGACGCCGATGCTACAACTGGGCAACTCCAGCGCACAGCGCCATTTTGGTTTCAGCGCTGACCTGACATCCGTGGTGTCCGCCGTGCGTCCCGAACTGCTGTCGCACCAGCCATTATTCAAGTAAGGGCGCACTCACAGCAGGTAAATCCAAGAAGCTACGGTGAAGTAATCTGAAAAACGAAGAAAAAACGTGAGCGTTCGAAAATCAACCGACGCGGTTCTGCTGAACCTTTCCGGCTTCATCAAGCCAGCGCTCCAGAACCGGCTGGTATTCGGGCTCCGTCTCAAGGAAAGTAACGCCGGCGCCCATGTTTGGCTGGGAATAGACGATCTTTGACTTGGCCTGGAAGAACGCGTCGCCGGCGGAAATCTTCACCAGCACGAGGGTTCCCAGGGGGAACGGATTCATCATGTCCAGATAGCAGCCGTGGAGGCTCAACTCGCTGACGCGCGTGGCAATGCGCACATCGGACGCCTCCTCAATGAGCTCGGCACTGGCAATAAACGTATATCTCGGTGTGCGACGGCGTTCAGATCCCAATGAATTGCCTCCGGAAAGGATGCCTCTGCTTAAGATGTTACGACGGATTGGACCAATGTTGTTCGCCATTCGCCCAAATCATAACTAGTAGAACTCAAGTTAAATGTTAATTATCGGGAGGCGACTCTCGATGCTTGGAGTGAAAAAGTAGTGGATTTGGTGCAAGTGGAATTTGTTTGCCAGCGCGGGCCATGCTTCGAAGCGCCTGCTTACGCCGCCCAATATTTACGAGGGTGGTAGGATACGATGCTCTAGAAAGAGGAATATGAGTCACGAAGATGGTGCCGAAGGTCAGTTTCTGGATTGTTCGATGAAAACAGCGGGGGGCAGAGAAAAATGAAGGGGAAAGCGGGTGGGATCGAGATGAGAAAACTGATTTTGGTGCTCCTTGTTTCACAAGTGCTGACTGTTCAGGGAGCGTTTGCGCAAGAGCCGGCGGAGAGCAGGGTTGAAAAAGGGGAACGCCATGAATTTGTGATTGCGAATTTTAAGACGGAGAGCGGCGTGGTCTTGCCGCAGGCGCGCGTGGTGTATGGAACGTATGGGAAGTTGAACACGGCGAAAGACAATGTCGTGTTGCTGCCGTCGCACTACATGGCGAATTCTCACGGTTATGAGTGGCTGATTGGAGCTGATAAGGCACTCGACTCTTCGAAACTTTTTCTGGTGGCGACGGAATTATTTGGGAATGGAAATTCGTCTTCGCCGAGCAACACGCCGGAGCCGTATCACGGGCCGCGATTCCCGGTGACGAGTATCCGCGACAATGTGGAAGCGGTGCATCGGCTGCTCACCGAGGAGCTGAAGGTCACGCACTTGCGTGCGATTGTGGGATTTTCGATGGGGGCGCAGCAGGCCTTTCAGTGGGCCGTGAGTTATCCTTCTTTTTCGGATCGGATCGTGGCGACATCGGGAACGGCGAAATGCTATCCGCATGGAGTGGTGCGGCTGGAGGGGCAGATTGCAGCGCTGACGACCGACCCGGTGTTTGCAAATGGAGACTACAAAGAGCAGCCGAAGAAAGGAATAGAAGCGTTTGCGATTGTTTGGACGGGGTGGCTCTTTTCGCAGGAGTGGTGGCGGAAGGAGTTGTGGCGCGAGGGTGCCAGGCCGGGGACAACATTCGAGAGTTTCGTAAATGATCTGCGGACGAACTTTATTCCGGGAGCGGATGCGAACAATTTGATTTTGCAGATGCGGACATGGGAAAAACACGACGTCGGGACGACCCCGGGATTTGGCGGAGATGTGGAGAAGGCGCTGCGGTCGATCAAGGCGCCGTTTTTGTATATGCCGTCGGAGACGGATTTATATTTTCCGGTGGGAGATGCGAAGTACGAAGCGGGGTTCATGTCGACGGTGACGCTGACGCCGATTCCGTCGCTCTGGGGGCACACGGCGGGAGCCGCAAGCAATCCGGCGGACGCAAAATTCTTGAATGAAACGATTGGTCGATTTCTGTCCACGCGTAAGTAGCGGCTGGCAATGCGCACGACGTAAGGGGCCGTGGGTTCCTTCGGGCACCGAAGACCGTCACTCTTCGCGGAGAGCCGCGGTGGGATCTAGACTTGCCGCTCTCCATGCGGGCAACCAGGACGCCATGGCAGCGATCGCGAAGAACACCACTGCCATCGTGACAAAGGTTGCAGGGTCGGTGGCTTTGACGCCGACCAGCGTGGTGGTCATTCCGCGCGTGAGAGCGAAGGCCGCCATCAGGCCAGCAGCAACGCCGATGGCAGTGAGACGCAGACCCTGGCCCACAACGAGCTGAAAAATGTTGCCGGGCCGAGCACCCAGGGTCATGCGAACGCCTATCTCGGCAGTGCGTTGCCGGACGACGGTCGCGAGCACGCCGTAGAGTCCGACGCCCGCGAGCAAGGCCGCGATGAGCGCGAACGATCCGATGAGGAGCAACGAAAATCGCGTGCTGCTTTGCGCCTTTTCGACGACAGCATCCATGGGCCGCATGTCGGTGATCAAGAGGTGCGGATCGAAGGCCTTGATCATAGCGCGAACGTTGTCCGCGTATTTCGATGGATCAGCGCCGAATCGGAGAGCCCAGTGATCGGTGGCACCGAAGCCGATGTACGCGTCGGTGAAGTAAACTTGCTCGCGTCCAGGTTCACTGAGCGATACGCCGCGCTCGTGGGCGACGACGCCAATAATCTCGACCCACACGGGTTCGGGCGTTTGAATGCGGATAAGAATGCGTTTGCCGACCACGGACTGACCGGGATAGGCACGATTGGCTAGAATTTTATCGACGACCGCATAAGTGCGGCCGGGCTGGTTGTCCTCGTCAGTGAAGGTGCGGCCCTCGAGTAAAGTTGTGCCCATGGTCTCGAAGTAGCCGGGGAGCACGATGAGAGGATCGACGGCCTTATATTTGCTGGCATCGGCGAGCGCTTCTTCCGTGCCCCAGCGAATGGGGCTGAAGCCACCGGTGAGCGGAAATGGATTTGAGGCGGTTACGCTTTGGACGCCAGGGATAGCGCGCAGGCGATCTTCGAGCTGGCGAGTGGCGACAGCGCGTTCTTCGGGCTTCTGTAGAAATCGGTCGGACTGAGCTTGAAAGGTGAGCAGGCCATGAGGATTGAACCCGGGATCGATGCGCTGCAATTCGAGAAAGCTGCGGACCATAAGACCCGATCCGATGAGGAGTACATAAGCAAGAGCGACTTCGAGGCCGACTACAATTTTGCGCGAGAGACCGCCGCTGGCGAGGCCTTCGCTACGGCTAGTACCGCGGAGAACGATCATTACGTCTGGACGAGCTGCGCGCCACGCAGGCGCGAGGCCGAAGATCGCTGCGGCTAGGAGGCTTGAGATTACAGTGAATATCAGCACGGTCGAATCAATTCGAATCGTATCGAGGCGCGGAAGATGCGCCGGAGCAATGGCGAGCAGTTCGTGAATGCCGAACCACGCTATGCCGAGGCCGCCCACAGCGCCGATGGCCGCGAGCAGTAATGCCTCTGTGAGTATCTGGCGGGCGATGTCCCAGGTGCTGGCACCGATAGCGGAGCGAATGGCAAGTTCGCGCTGGCGCAAAGAAGCTCGCACCAACAAAAGGTTAGCTACGTTGGCGCATGCAATGAGCAAAAGAAAAATGACGGCGCCCATGAGCGCGAGAATTGCAGGGCGAACTTCAGAGACGAGATGCTGCCGCATCGGCTCGACGCGGATTGCGTAGCCCGCGGTGTTTTCGATCGAGAAATGTTTGCGCGCTTCTGCAGCGACCTGATCGGCGGCAGCTTGTGCTCGTGCGATCGTGATGCCTGGTTGCAATCTGCCGATCACATGCATCGAAACCGAATTTCGTTGTTCGGCGTCGTAGCCGAGCCGATTGGCGACCCAAATTTCAGGCGCGGCTTCCAAATCCGCGGAGGGCGGGAAGTAGATTTGTGCCCATGGTTTCGAAGTAGCCCGGAAGCACGATCCGCGGATCGACTGCCTTATATTTGCTGGCGTCGGCGCGCGCTTCTTCA
>WNFS01001210.1_pt1 | contig 19192 bp, 13 predicted proteins | sample 5400141 | NCBI WGS metagenome assembly WNFS01 (sample SAMN13153358, study PRJNA577476) | soil metagenome | isolation source: 60 cm saprolite under Madrone tree | place: USA:California | collected 2016-06-14
ACGCCCATGGTGGCAATTGAGCTCATCATTAAATCGTCGGGAGTGCCGGCTTCTCGCACTTGTTTCCACTCAATTGTATTCATTACTTGTTCGAGGATTTGCCGGTTGACCTCGTACGAATGCTTGAGCGGGGCGGGGGGCGCGATCATGGGAGCGCGTTTGTGGAAACTCCAGAAGAGATCACGCATCAGGGCGGACCCGGTTGAGAGAGTGCCTCCGGATTCTTCTATTGTTTGTCGGAAGTTTGGGTAATCGGAGATGGCTTGGTCGAAAGAGTCGAGATCAAAACTGTCGTGGTTTAGGCAGGCGACGCCGCTAGTGTCGGCGGCGAAGAAGCGGGACTCGCGTTCTTCGGGAATGAGTTGCTCAGCAGGTGTAGCGGTCGAATCTGTAGGGTTGATTTCTACAGGCTCGTCGGTTGAAAGTTGTTGGTTGTTCACTGGAGGTTTTGTTGAGTTGCTGATTGATTAGCCGAGTATGACTTTGCAGACTTCTTGGTGCTTGGCGTTCACTTCGTCGATCACTTTGTCAATCCGTGTCGTCGGTCGGGACTGTGCTTCGGCCTGTTGCTTGAGGCGGGCGAGTTTTTCGAGCGCGTCTTTGATCTTGACGTTGGTGTCGACTGCTGAGTTCATCTGCTCAGTCTTGTTAGCGGCAGTGGTTTGTGCTTCGTTGAAAGCCAAAAATGCGGAGTCGACCTGGTCGGATAGTTCGACGGCTTTTGCATTGAGGGGATTAGCGAGGCGGGCGGCCATTCTGCCAATTTCAGAACGCTGCTCGGGAGCACTCCAGAGGGCTTCTTTAAGGATCATCAGATCGTCTTCTTCCACTGCCGCGCGACCTTCGAGGAGGGCTTGGCCTTGGAGGAGAGTAGTAGCCCACTGCCATCTGCGATCGCTCACGATGATGCCTTTTCTCAAGAGGTCTTTTCTCAGGGTTTCAATTGCTCCATATGTGCCAGCGGGGATGGGTATTTGACGGACGGTGTTCTGGATGGCGATGAGTTCCGGTTTTGTGATGGTAGTGGTGAGAACTGGTGCGGCTGCGGTTCTGATAAGCCGGGCGAAGCCTGACTCGGTGGTGTAGTCGACCATTACGCGAAGAACGAGTCTGTCCCACATGGCGTTGAGATCTTCGCCCTGAGGCATTTCGTTGGAGGCAGCGAAGAGTGAAATGAGAGGTACGGGGAGGCGTTCCGTGCCGTTGTCGAATTCACGCTCATTCATGATGGTGAGCAGTGTGTTCAGGATGGCGGAGGATCCTTTGAAAACCTCGTCCAGAAATGCAAGCTCTGCTTCCGGCAGCATGTTGCTGATTACGCGTTTGAATTCGTCTTTCTTGAGGGCGGCAATGGAGATGGGACCGAAGAGTTCTTCTGGTTGAGTGGTTTTAGTGATGAGACGGACAAATGTTTTCAGTCCGTTGCCGTTGTGGCCATTGGTCGCAATGCGTTTGGCAAGCTTGAGAATGAGCCATGATTTGCCGGTGCCCGGAGGGCCGAGGAATACACCATGCTGGCCTGTGATCAAGGCAATGAGGATAGCGCGAATGGCATCGGTGCGTTCGATCATTTCGATGTTTAATTCGCCCTCGATGCGCTTGAGCTTGTCGATTGCTGGTTGTGTATTAGTCAGGTCAAGCATGGCAGAGATCGGTTCCTTTGGAGGTTGATAGAGTGATAGCGCTGATTTTGAAATCGAGAGTGTGTGTTTGAACTTGTCAGGCTAATCAGTGAATTCGCTGCTTGCGTTCCGCTTATTTCTTGATGGTGTCTCGAGCGGGATGAGTCAGAAACGCAGTCAACGGTGAGAGTGAAGACGATTAGTGAGCCGCGCCGCAGTGGCAAGCTGCGCGGTTACGAGCAAAGGCGGGATTAGTAGGGAAGGAGCAAACTTTTGGGGAGGGGATTTTAGGTACCCCGTCCCGGGGTGGGCCGCAACTTTTAAGATCGCTTTTTGAGGAGTCGGTGGTTCATACCATTGGTTCGATGTCCGCTATTCCATAGTCTTTAGCGTCAAATGATGGGTAGATGATCGCGTCTGCGTCGTGGTCGCCAGGTTCGCCTAATGGGAGGCGTAGTCCTTCGGTTTCATTTTTGGTCACGAGCCTAACGAGATCTATTGCTTTTTGAATTGCGCTGGTGCCGCTTTTGGCCTCGATGCTGAGATAGAGCGGGCAACGATCTATTTCTACGCGGTAACTTGCTGGCTCGTCGCTTTCGATTTCTGGTTCTTGTTGTTCATCATTCGTTGGCGGCGGAGTTATTGAGTGCAGTGTGGTTCGCGCGAGCTCTGCGCAGTCCTGGCCGGAGAGTTGACTCATTGAATGTCGAAGCGGATGGTTTTGTAGATTACCGTTATTAAGATCCCCATAGTTGGCAATCTGCTCCAAGGTCTTGATCGCTGCTTCATAAGTATTACAGGCGTGGACGATAAAGTCGGCATCGGCATTGAGCTTTGTTCGTATCTCTGTGGCTACATGCGGTAGTAATTGGCCGTCTTTGTATTCGCCTACGACTGCGAGGACCACGGGTCCTAATCCGATGATGTGGCCTGTGGTTGCGATGATGTCAAAGGCGTCGATGTTGGGGTCGTCCTGATGCGGACGAACGGCGTATGGTGGTGCGGTGTGCTCTAATGCGCTGTTCATCGGTTTGCCTGCATTCTGGGTTGAAGGGTTTGGGTTTAATTGTTGAACAGCCAGTTATGCGGCGTTGACTATTCGGTGAGCACTAGATGAGTAAGTGAGTTTTTGGTTTACATCGTTTGGCTTTGCGTGAATGCGGACCTGTACGGCCCGCTTCATTTTTATGGGAGGCACATTGCTTGAAGCGGTCCGTACGGGTGGATTGGATCGTGAACTCATCCTTACGCTGCGGCTTGACGCTTTCGACGTGTCTTAGGTGTGCCGTCTTCAGGTGCGACGAGTGTTAGCGGCGAAGCAGTTGGTTCTTGCTCTACACAGTTTGCTTGGACCTTCAGGCTTGCTTGCAGTGCTGTCATAATGTCGATCACGGTAGCTGGCTTTCGTACTTCGCCGGTGTTGGTGATCGTTCCTCCGGCGACTTTGGCATCGAGCATTTCTTTCAAGGCAGCGTGAAAGTGGTCCGTGGTGTCGATTTGGTCAAACGTGGTGACCATCTGTTCGACGAGCGTTGTGGCCAATTGCAGTTCGTTGTCTTGCGGCGTGGCTTGATTGGAAATTCCCGGAACATCGACCACACTGCGTACCTCGTGGCGGTAGTGCAGCTTTTGGATCATCAGGCCATCGCCGTTGGGGGAGATGGTAATCAGGTCTTCACGCTCCCGTAAAATTACCTTGGCTATTCCAATCCTTCCGCTTCGCTTCATAACTTCGCGTAGCAAGGCATATGATCGTTCGGCTGCCTGGCCGTTGGGGGCCGCGAAGTAAGAGGCGTCGAAGTAGGTGGTCGGAATTTCTTCCGGTTTGATGAAGCCGATGATTTCGATTGCTTCACTTGATTCTGGCGTGATGCTGGCGATCTCTTCTGGAGCGACTAGCACGTATTTGTCTTTTTCGTGTTGGTAGCCTTTGACGATCTCGTCGTTGGTTACGGTGACATCGCATTTCTTGCACTGTTTTTTCTGGCCGATGGGTCCGAGACAGTCGCCGGAGTGGAGTTGGTTGAAGGATATCTTCTCGCTGGTTTCAATGGCGTTGAAGACCTTAATCGGGATTGAGACGAGGGAAAAGGTTATGCTGCCCTTCCAGATGCTGCGCATGGTGTGCTCCTAATTTAGTTAGTTTGTTGCTCACTGCCCTTTGTATTTCAATTGCGAGATCAGGCAATGTTCCGGTTGGAGGTCGTCGCGGATGGCAACCATCCGTGGCTGGTACACGTGATTCGAATCGCGAAAGGCGTGTAGATAGCGAACGTCTATGACTATTCCGTCGTTAACGCGAAAGTGTTTGCTGCGAATTTTGACGTTGCCGCAGTCGATTAGCTGACCCTTGTCGTTGAAGAGGCCCAATGCAACGGAATCTTTTTCGTTCTTTTTAGTGATTACAAACGAGCTCACTACCGTGAACTTGTGTTTGAATTGGTCAGGCTGTCGATCGGTGCGATAGGGAGAATCAATTTTCTTCAGCACGATGCCTTCGAGGTTACGCGCATGAATTGTTCGCAATAGCTCGATCTTGCCAGCTTGCTCACATTCAGTTCTGGCTATCTGAATCGAGCTCGTCTGGGCAGCCTGGAGTGTTGCCAGTAGTTGGCTGTGTCGGTCGATGAATTTCCACGGGCGAATGTCTGTGCCGTTGATTTCCAGGATGTCGAATGCGTGGAGAGTTTTTGTTTCCCGGATCCACTCGCCATCGAACATGATGGGAGCGATGGGCTTGAATTGTCTTGCTTCGGCGATGATGTTTGGCGAGACACTGCAAGTGAGGCCTTCTCGGTTGTGTGCCGTAACGGAAGAACGCTCGATGTGCAGCATGATGCGCTTGCCGTCGAATTTTTGCTGGACCGCATAGTTTGGATCGAGAAGTCTGGCGGCGGCTTCATTTCCGTCGTCGATGGCGGTTAGAAGTTGACAGGCGGCTTTGTGCTTCACTGTGCGATTGAGCTAATGAGTGGTCTTTGCCTTGAGTAGAACTTTTTTGCGGGAGTGCAATGGGTTGCGTTCCGCTTCTTTATCCCGGTAGCCCGGTTAGAAGCATGCGGAAGGCAGAGTAATGCCAGCGGCATCTCCAGGGAGGAGATGCCGGTTGCTGTCGTGCTGTGCAGTTACGTCTGCGGAGTCGGTGAAGAGCCTACAAGCGACAGGGCATTATTACTGCGAGACTTTGGTTAGCCAAGGCAGCTCCCGGTACGAGCATTACTTGTGAGTTGCCATCTTTAAATGACAAGGTGACCAGATCCTGGTGTCCGAGGGCGTTGTAAGAGTCGAGTAGGTATTGGCTGTTGAAGCCAATGCTTGTTTCCTCGCCGTTGAAATCAATCGGAATGCTTTCGAGTGCCTCGCCGTCGTCTGGAGTGCTCGCGCTAAAGTTGAGCTGACCTGCTTTGATGTCGAGACGGATTGCATGGCTTCGACCATCGGCCATAAGGGAGACCCTTCTTACGGCTTCACGAAAGGCGGTAACGTCGGTTGCGAAGGAGTTGTCGTTGGCTTTTGGGATGACCATTTCGTAGTTGGGAAATTGGCCTGAAAGGAGTCGTGCGGAGAGTGAGCGAGATCCGACTTGGAAGTAAATGTGATTAGGGTCGGTGGTAAAGCGAAGCGTGCCCGCGTGCGCGGAGCATATCTTGGCCAATTCTGCCAGAGCTTTTCGTGGGATGAGTACATCGATTGTCGTCTTGCTGGTAATTTCTTTGTTTTCCGATTTTGCCAAGCGGTGGCCGTCGGTTGTGATCATTCTCATGCTTGATTCATCAATTTCGACTTTGGCGCCAGACAGCGTGTAGCGGCTCTCCTCCTGGGTAATTGCATAGATGGTGGAGGCGATCATGTTTGAGAAGATGTCTGTTGGTATTTCGATTGCGCCTTCTTTTGGTTCCTGGATTTCTGGGAAGGCTTCGAATTCCGGGGCCATAAGTTTGAAGCTGGCTCGCTCGCAGGTGAGTTTGGCGCCGCCGTTTTCAAGAGATTGGAAGGTCATGTCGGCGGTTTTGGGCAGGGTTTTGGTGATAGCGAGCAGTTTGCCCATTGGTACCAGGATCGTACCAGGTTCTGAAACTGCGGCTTCCGTCTGGCAGGAGAGGCTGACGTCAAGGTCGGTGCCGGATATCTTGAGAGATGAGGCGTTCTCGCTTGCGATGATGATGTTTTGCAGTACTGGAATCGTGTTGGATTTATTGGCGACGACTCCGGAGAGGAAAGCGAGTTCGGTTTGCAGGGTCTGAGCGTTGATGATGAATTTCATGAGTGGCTGGGTCCTTTTGTTTATTGAGTGTTCGCGGTTAATGACAGCAGGTGTTCGCGATCAAGAACAGGGCGAATCGCGGTCGGAAAATTGAGTAATCTGGAGTTGGTGATTTTGGTTCATACTTCCTTGGTCGCTCTGCGGTTCCTCGTCCTCGGTATTGAGGCCGCTATTTAGCGAGGGTGCAAGGTTCGTGCCGTTGGTGTTCTCTGGGTACTCGTGTTTAACGTGCCGCTTGGATTTTTATGCTTGGTGGTGAATGCTTAAAGGAAGAAGAGCGTAGCAGGCTCTGGTAGCTCCTGGCGTGAACTGCTTTTGGATGTTGATGGTATTACAGAAACTTGTGGAGAGTCTAAGGGCGTTGTGGGTGGTTGAAGGGCGCGCGTTTCTTGATTCTTGGCTTTTCGGATGGTGTGGTTTGGCTCGACTGCATTTGTAGATGTTGGAAGTGATGATGAAGGAGCGGCGCTCGGGGTCGCAGTTGAAGATTCGTGAACGGTCTTGTTCACTACTTTCAGTTCTTTGGTGGTGCAGGATGTTTCGTCGAACTCGGGGCGGAATCTTAGGAACGAGGCTTGTGTTAGTTGACCGGTTTCAGGGCCGATTGAGGGAGGAGCAGACAGGTACAGATATTTGACGCTTCCAACGATCGGGTCTTGGCGGAGATTTGCTTCTTTGATTTCTTTATGAGTGGCATCGTTTGGGAGCGTTGTGGATCCGAGGCTGATGAGAGTGCCTTCGTGGTACGCGAAGCATTCCGCGCTACGTTTTGAGTTTGCAACCAGTAATGCTTCGGTAGTTTCGTAAAGCTTAAATTTGAAGCTTAGGTCAGACTCGCAATGCTTGAACACGATGCCTTCACCGTCGCCGGCTTTGATCTTTCTGTAGAGAGCGATCTTTTCTTCGCGTGTTTTTGCAGTGTAGACGAACTTTATCGTCGCCGGGGCCTTTGCTGTTAATGAAGCCAGATGATCATTGAACATTAGTTCAAGCTTATCTTTGAGAGCAACGCGCAGATGCTGTGGAAGGGTGAGCAGCGAAGTTCCATTTTTCTCCCACACGGTAAATACGTGCAATGTGGAATTGAGGAATTCTCCTGCAAGGCCCAGTGAAATTTCACATCCGGCGATGGTTGCGAGCTGGCGAAGGGCAGTCGTGATTTTAGGCGGGACTGGGATGCCGTTACCGAGTTTATTTGATGCGGTCACGCGGCCGGTTTTGTAGAGAACTGATATGAAGACGCCGTCGCATTTTTGTTCGGCAAAATAATCGTCGTTGTCGAACAGCTTTGTGGCTTCTTCTTCTGTGACTTTCTTTGGGTGATTCGCTAAATAGCCGGTTGGTTCATATGTTGTTGCCGAAGATGAAGAATTTGATGGCGCTGGGGTTGCGACTGCGGACGCGCCGTTTCGCTCGACTACGGTGTAGGGAGTCTTTCGGTGATTCCGTTTATCGCGCTCTAGATCGTCGAAGATTCGTTTGGCTTCAGCGTAGGAGACGGGCGAATCCGTTTGCTTGCGTGGGATGAGGGTACTGCCGCGTTTTCCGTTGTATCCGGTAACGGTGAATTGATTGGGGCCTAGCTCCTCGAGGTGAATATTGTAGACCTTATCTGAGGAGCCGCCGTCGGCATAGTGTAATGAAACGGATTCGTAAATTCTGCTCATTGTTTTGGGGTGTACCGGGAACGGTTACTAGGCGTTTGAGAGCTTGGTGGCGCCATTTAGCTTGCCGCTTAATTTTCCGTATTAGTCGAAGGTGGGTGACTTGAGCGAAGTTGGCGGGATTGCGATGGTGTCTATGAGGGAAAGCAGTATGGGGACATAGGCAGCCTCGGGACATTAGTTGAGAGCCTTTGTCGGCGCTCTCTATCATCGCCGCTTTGATGCGCAGGCCCAATGTTGGCGGGAACGACAACGAACGGAGGCCAAGAGCTTTGATCAAAATTGATATTGTCAACTGCGTAGCCGATCGAACCGGCGTGCCCAAGCTGAAAGCCGAACAGGCGGTGGACGCGTTGTTTCATTCGATGAAGGCAGCGCTCGCGCGCGGAGATCGCATCGAGCTGCGAGGCTTCGGCGTCTTCGTCGTCAAGCCGCGGAAACGGGGCGTGGGCCGCAATCCACGCACCGGTCAGGAGGTCGCCATTCCGTCGGGCAAGACGATTCGCTTTAAGCCCGGCAAGGAGATGCAAGTTCGCGAAGATGGGGAAGAGTCCGGTGACAAGGCAGATCCCAGTTTAGGTTAGGGTGAAAAAAACCCAGTTAGTATAAAGCTGGAGAGGTTAAGAAGCTCAGTCGATTAGTGAACTCGGGTTTCGCGCACATTGATTACTTTTTCGCAATCACGGTTTATCACTTCGTGTTCGGTGTATTTGCAGGTGCCGGTTTGAGTCAGTTCTTTGGCCTGGTCTTCGCTGTCAGCTTCAATGTCATAGATAACGATCATGTCCCATCTTTCTCTTTGTTCGACTAAGAAATTTGGCATGGGTTGAGGTTTCTTTCCTGTAAAAGTGAGAATGGCTGGATGATTAGAGAGTCGGGAGCAGTTGAAGAATATCGTAGGAATTAGTCTGTCTCTGTTATTGACCCCAGTTTTATTGTATTTGGTGCCCGCCTTTTATGTTGATGAGCTTCCTTAGGAGCGTTTCGGCCGCCTGTCTTCCTGCGTCTGCAAAGTAAATATTTTGGTATAGCGGTTGGGCGAGCATGAGGATAGCAGAAGGGCCTCCGTGTGCCTGGTGCTCAGCCATTTCGGCTAGGGCTTTGCGGACTTCCAATATGACAAGCTCTGTCAGTTGCTCGGCGTAGGGCTCGTGATTTAGCCCGGCCAAAGCACATTCTGTACGGGCCTTTTGCATGGCAATGGCGGCCGCTTGGTTTGCGGGGTGAGGCTGTCGGTTACCCATAGGGTGAGATTTCGGAATTTGCTGTTTGTCTAACGGCACGCTGGGTGCAGTAAGACGTTTGGGTAGTCGTGTTTTTGCTTACGGCTCCTAATCTTTGGTGGTCGGTAGGGGACTCCATGTCAACTCACACATCCCAGTTGTTCACCACATCTCCGGGTTCACGCTGGTTAAATAACCAGGCGGTTAGTTCGGCGGGCATGGTCGATAAAATGGCTAGAGAGGATTTGCGGCGTGGTCATTTCTCTGAGATGGATGGCAGAGTCGCGCGCATTGAAGAGATGGTTAACGAGCATGTATTGGAAGCAGAGCATGAGCGTGAGCTTTTGCTTTTAGCCGCACTGCTTCTCGAGGGCGGCGGGGAGACACGCAGGGCTTATCGAATTGCGGGCAGGTTGTTAGCGGACAAAGAGCGATTGGAGCACTCGTTTTTGAGCTCTTTGCGGCGTTTTAGGGCGCGCTTGGCTCTTAATCGCGGAGATGTAAAAGAAGCTCGTGTTGAAGTGACCTTGACGGAGCGTGTGGTAATGGAAACGCTGCGGGGTCTCGGTCAGGTAACTGAGACTATCGATCACGATGACATTTCGAAAGTGACAGCAGCTACCTGGTTGTTATCGGCTGAGATCTCTTTGGCGGAGCGAGAATTTGAGAAAGCGTTGCAGGATCTTGCCAATGCTTGGAGTTGTATGTCGAGTGGTCTAAAGAGTTCGGATGAGGCCGCAACTTTTGAGCTGTTGTCGGCTCTGGTTTGTGTAGGCATGGGGGATACTAGTGGTGCGCCGGCGCTTGCGTATCTTTATCATCTTCACGTCAGTTTGCGTAACGAGTCTCCGGTTGAGGCATTGACCAGCGCGCGGGTTGCCGCTGCAGCTGGTGACATGGGGCACGTGGTTGGGATTAGTGAGTCGGAAGCGGCGCGTTGGCGTCAGTACGGACCTGATCCCGAAGTCGTTCAGCATTATTTGCGGGAGGGGGCGTGTGCTCCTGCGCCGGCAGCGCTTTTGGAGAAGTTGCCCTCGCCGCATGAGTTAATTGCGGCATTGGATGCGAGTTTAGTGGAGTCTGACGCGGTAGCGCAGGTGAGCGTCGAAAGTGTGAGCCAGGCCGAGGCGAGGAAATTTGCGTTGCTGCCCATGTCGTTTCTCTTTGAGTTTTTTAGACTCGAAGAAATAACGAGCATGTTTGATTACAACTTGAAGACAGGCCATCTAGTAGTTGATTGGAGTGATTGTGATGAGGGGTTGCTGCGGGATGCCATGGCGGTGGGCGCGATCTCAGAAGTTGCATTGCGCTGTAAGGGCGGAACGATTTATTTGAGCAACGGTTCTTATGTCGATGCTAGTCTTGATTCTGATGATAGTCATTTGCAAAACATGCCCGCAGTGGACGTGATTTTTGAATTGTTCAGGATTAGCACTGCTGGGCTGCCAGGTGCCGGCGCGAGGCAATTCAATGGTGGCCCGAAAGCGGCAAGAGTTCCTGAGGTTATTAACTTGCGGCCCAATAGATTCAATCTGGCTTTAACGAAACGATTGGATCATATGCGGTCTGGTCGGAGTGAGGATGAACCGGCGGACGAGGAAGTCGATCTGGATGTCGCTTTCGCGGGTTGGGCGAGTAGTCCTGTTTCGCAGACGTTGCGGTTGGACCAGGATGAAACAATAGAAGGCGGAGTCAACCAGGTTGTTTCGAGCGAGCAAGAGAGAATCGCGGAAGGTGGCGGGCAGTTGTTTTCTATGCGGTCCGGGGCCGGTTTATCTTCTTTATTAGGAGTCTTGGGATCGGAGGAGATAGCTGGTCTTGAAATGTCCGTAATTGAATGTCTGGCTTCGTTGGGGTTACACAATTCGAGAGTGGAAATCGTGTTGAGCGATCGTGGAGAGAAGATTCGTGAGTGTGGGTTAAAGGCGGAACTCTGCGATGTTTGGGGTAATTATCCGGCCGGTCCGTTAATGATGATTTTAAGTCTCGGTAAGGGCATGAAGGTAGCTTGCAGCGAAGCCGTTGATGTGGTTATGAGGACTGCTACACAACGATTGAGAATGCTTCCTGGGCGACGACTGGCTGGCGAAGTAGAGATGCCCGGTTTTGTGGCAGAGGATCCAGTGACACAGGCCATGCTTAGTGATTTGCGAGATTTGGCTCAGCTTGACGGTACGGGTCCGAGGCAGAAATTGAAGCACATTGTTTTAGTGGGCGAGCGTGGAACCGGCAAGGAATTGCTTGCGCGTGCGATTCATAATTGGTCGGCTCGTAGTAGTGAAAACTTCCGGGTGGTCAACCTGGGGGCGATTAATAAAGAGCTGGCTCCTTCTGAGATATTCGGATCCAAGAAGGGATCGTTTACAGGTTCGGTAGCGGATCGCCCTGGATATATTGAAGACGCTATAAGGGGTACGTTATTTCTAGATGAGCTGGACGAGGCCGATGATAATACTCAGGCATTATTGAAACGAGTTGTCCAGTTTGGCACTTATAACGCTGTTGGGAGTCCTGATGAATTAAGTTGCGACGTTCGCTTTGTAGCGGCGACGAACAGAGTTTCCGGTGCCGATGGTTTTATCAAGCCGGATTTGAGGGATAGATTCTTGGAAGTAAGAGTTCCGCCGTTAAGAGATCGTAAAGGTGATATCCGGCCGTTGGCGGAGTTCTTTGCCGCCGAATACAAATACAAACTGCCGGAGCCGGTATTGGGCTATTTGGGAGGACTTGAGTGGCCCGGCAATGTTCGGCAATTGCAGAATGTAGTTGAGCGCGTTTGCGCGCTTGCCAGGTCTGAAGAGGATGTCACGTTGGCTGCGTTTGAAGCTTCGGTGAAAGAGAGTGGAGCTAACCCGGCTGTTTTTGAAATGGAAGACGGTCGTTTTTATCCGTTGGCTGTAGGTGAAACACTTAAAGACCGGCAAAATAGTCAGGATCGGTGGCATATTAAGTATGCGTTGACTCTGTTCGCGGGCAATAGAACGCATGCGGGACGGTTCTTAGGTATGACTCGTCAACATTTGAGGGAGCGTATGAAGTCGTTTGGCATCGTTGATGACAATCCTTGAGTGGTCGGGTCTCCTGGTCCAGTTTTACAGATGGAGCTCTGCTTGTGAGTCGTGTTCCTGGATTAGGAAATCGAAGCCAATCTGATTCGTGACGGGATCGTAGTGAATGCGAGCTGGATTTTGCTTTGGGATGGTTGTGGTTATGTTTGCCGAATCGGAGTTTTTGCTTGAGATAACCTCGAAGGGTGAGGACAGCGAATCTGGTAGTTGTGTGCTGGATCTGCGTGGATCGTGTGAGGCGAGTATTAAATCCGGTTCGCGTCCTGTAAACGGATTTCTTTCTTCCGTTTGGATTGCATAAACTGGCTGAGTTTGTTTGGGCAGGTTTTCTTCTGGTGCGGCCAATAATTCTTCTTCCGTTAGATTGGTAAACCTCACCGCGGAATCTACGTTAATTCCCTGACTTTGTAGTTGAATGGCAAGGTGCTCATAGTGGTGGCGCATCTGTCTGTATTCTGGCAGATACTTCCATGGCTGTGTGACTTCGTTCTGCAGGTCTGCAAGCTTTTTGTCGAGACGTGCTTTTCTCGTTGTAGCGTCTTCCAAGTGGTGTTCGATCGAGCGGAGTTGATGATCTATGGACTGGATGATGCCGCTGTCGGTGTCGGTGACGGTGGCGTAGTAAGGCCGGTCGCCGTTTTCAGCGTACAGCTGGATATCGACGTTGCCTTCAAAAAGTGAGTTGAATTGGTGAACACTCGAAGATCCGTGGATGTAAATGTTGAAGCCGCGGTATTGTCCGACATGTTCGTGGACCTGGCTTCCTTTAGCTGCTTTTTTGATGGCATTGGAGGCGAGGGCGCTCAGGTGTCGCAAGCTGCGGCCGGCGTCTTGTCGCTTTGTGATAACAGTGAATTCTTTATCCTGATATGTCTTCTTCAGGCGAATGGCAAAGTTATCTTCAAGGAGCGGTGCTTGGCGCGCTGTGAGTGCTTGTTGGTGCCAGTCGATTTCTGATTGAGTGCGGTTGACCTGGTCGGGCAGATAGCTTAGCTCATACCGCATGGACGAGCGGTTGTTGTAGTAAGCGGCGCGGAGACGTTCCAGCTTGATTAAATTGAGCTCGAGTTGGACGCGTTGCATCACCTGGGGATTTCCGGAAGCGACAGCTTTTACCTGGGCCGCGGTTAGTACCATGTCGCCGATGTCTTCCGCCGTGCGCTGCGTGATTTCTCCGGAAAGTATCTGATGGATGAATCGCGCTTTTGATTCGAGGATTTGCCAGGTGTAGCAGTCCATCGATCCTTTTGTGACGTACTGGAATATGAAAACTTCGTTGAAGATGTTGCCTTGGCGTAGGATTCGACCTTCGCGTTGTTCGACGTCGCGTGGGCGCCAGGGTGCGTCGAGGTGATGGAGAGCGATTAGCCGTTCCTGTGCGTTCATGGCTACGCCCATTTTTGATGTTGAGCCGAGCAGTATGCGGACGTTTCCGGCGTTGACGCTTTCTATGAGACGTGCCTTTTTAGTTTGGGTATCGGCCGAGTGGACGAATTGTATTTCGTCTGCCGGTATTCCTTTGGCGATTAGTTTTCTCTTGATCTCGTAGTAGAGACTTTGGCGTAGAAGTCTTTCTGCGCTCGTCTCGCTATTGCTGGTTGGCGGTTCGGTTTCAGTCGTTTGTTCCAGCGTGGTTGCGGGGAGAAGGTATTTGGAATCGGTTGTCTTAGGGACCGATAAATCCAGAAACAATAGTTGCGCGGCAGCGTTGTGATGCGTTCGTTGCCATATAGCATGCACGTTGTTTGCGACGTGATTGATCTTGCTGTCGGGGTCCTCTGGAAGGTTCTGCATAACAAGCCGTATGTCGAGTGCGGCTTTTCGCCCGTCACTGGTGACCATAAGCATGTTGTCTTCGGTGGGCTTCACCTGGCCGCTTCTTATGCAGTCCGCACGGAGGGAGAGCATTTTGGTGAACTCTTGTTGCGCGGCACTTGGTTCTATATCTTCGATGATTGTGGAGCCGCCGATTAGGGCAGGCGTAGGGATGTTTAGTTCTTGCTTAGTTCTTATGTCCAGTACTTGTTGGAGCTGTCGGGAAAGTTCCGGGACGTTTACGAATTTCGCAAAGCGGGTATGTTGACGCCATCCGGAGCCGTCGACCTTTAGTTCTAATTCGGTGATGGTGTCCCCGAACATCTGGGCCCAGGCGTCGAAGTGACTGAGGCCAAGTTTGTCGAGCAGATCTGGTTGGAGATAACGTTGGACGGTGTAGATCTCAGCGACTGTATTTGAAATTGCAGTTGCGGTTAAGGCGATGACGCGGCCAGCTTGCTCGAGGAGATATTGAATCTTTACGTGCATGTCGAAGGCTTGCTGCGAGTCGCTGTTGGGCAGTCCAGCGATCCGAGTCATTTTTGTAGCAAAGCCAAGGTTTTTGAAGGTATCGAATTCGTCGACTATCAACGCGTCGACGCCCAGTTCCTCCCAGGTTATTGTTCGCTCGTCGTCACGGCGAATGACTCCACTCTCTTCCTTTAGTTGTGCTTCCAATTTCTTAGCTTGCCTTTCAAGTTGTTTGATTGAGAGGCGGTTGGCTGTTTCATCTTCTTTTTCGAGATCGAGAATGTAGGACCGTAGTTTGTCGATCTCCTTTTGTAGGAATCGCCGAAACGTTTCGGGCATGAGTGGTAGGAGTTTGAAGCTGGAGTGAGGGATTATGATTAGATCCCAGTTTCCAGTTGCGATGCGTGAAAGTGTCTCGCCACGGCGTTCTTTAGTGAAGTCGTTAACGTCTGTGGTAAGCAGGCTGATGCCGGGGTAGAGGGTTTGAGCTTGAGTCACCCAAGTCGATATCGCGATCGGAGGGACTGTTACCAGCGGCTTGTTGGCCAGGCCGAGGCGGCGGAGTTCCATGGCTGCGGCGATCCCTATAAAAGTCTTACCGGAGCCTACGGGATGATTGAAGAGTGCGGTTTGAGTTTGCAGTGAGCGCCAGACGGAGTCCTTTTGATGAGGTTTCAAGGTTTCGCTGACAGCTGTACCAGGCAGGGAAAGGTGAGAGCCGTCGAATTGGCGGGAACGGTAGACGTTATATTGTTGGTTATAGATTTCGCAGAGCTGCCGTTCACGAATTGGATCGTCCCAGACCCATTCCATGAAATGATCTTTTATTTCAGTTAGCTTGGCTTGGGCTGCTGCTGTATCTACTAGATTGAGAACACGTACTTTGTCTTTGCCTGTTCCTGTTTCGTCATAAATGGCAGTGCGGCGAAGGTTGAGAGCGTCTTCGATAAGTTCGATTGCGTGCGCGCGAGGGGTTCCCCAGCGTTGTGTAGCATCAAAGCTTGTCGTAGCGGCATACGATGCTCGTGGGACGATCCATCTGGCGAGGGGTGCGTTGTAGATAATTTGTTCAGGGTAGTCAGGGACAAGAGCATTTGCGAAGCTACTGATAATTTCTTGTGGAATCCAGCCTGCTCCGAGGCGAGCAATTATTTCACCGGGTCCAAGTGGGCGCGGTTGTACGGCGCGTAGCGCGTCGACGTTCTCTTGGAACTGCTGGTCCAGGTTTGCAGCGGCTTCGGCTTCGAGCAGCTTGGTTCGGACATCTCCGGAAAGATACTCGTCCGCAGTTACCCAATTGCCGGCGGGTGTTTGAAATATGAGACCGGAGAGACTCGTAACAGTGTCTGCAACACTTATGCGTGAGAGTGCGGCAATGAAGTCTAAATCTACTAAGCCGCGTTCATTGAGAGAATGCAGTAGGGCGTCTTGTGGGTTGTTGGCCTCAGTTGCGGGTTTGTGCGTGTTGATTGTTCTGGTATTGAAGATTTTAGACTTAATGAATCCGCCCGTAGGTGTTTGCTCTTCAAGCGCTCTAAGAAAGCTGACGAAGGGGTTGTCGCGGCGGAAAAGCTTTTGGTTCTCCTTTGAGTTGATGTAACCAAAGCGCGAGGCGAACCTGTCGTACAGCGTGCTTAGGGTGGTTTGCGCAGAATGAAGAATAATGTCGTCGGTATTCAGAAGCTGCAGGCTGAGAACTTTCTTAGCAGCGGTGAATATGTCAACCAGGGCTGTCGCTCGGCTTCCTTGTCTTTGAGTGGCGTGAAAAACGCTGGTTGCAGATTGAAGTTCGTCTTGGGCTTCGTGTTCAAGAGTCTGATCAGGAGAGACACGTGGTTGGGATGATGGTTGTGGATGAACCATCGGCAGGAGTAGATCTTGCGAGAGCGTTGATGTGATTGCGGCGAGGATGGTTTGTCGTAGGTTTGTGTTGTTGGATTTGACGGTCAGTTGTTCGCTGCCGTTGTACATGCTTGGGGCAATCAAAGGGATGCCGAGGATGTGTGATGGCTCGTCTATGAAGGCGCGGTTGATGATTGTCTTGGCGGTGCCGCCCTTGCGCATAGGAAATGAAGCTTCCTCGGCGTGAATCCAAGCTTCGCGCTCTGGGGCGGTTTCGTCGGGTCTGGCGCGTTTGCGGAGGATGACCAGGTCGGTGATGACCTGTGTGCCGGCATTCTGCTTGAAGACGTTGTTGGGGAGGCGAAGCGCTGTCAACAGCTCAGCGTGCTTTGAAAGATGGCGCCGGACGCGGTCGTCTTTCTTGTCTAAAGTTCCCGTGCTTGTGATAAAAGCGATGATGGCCCCGGGGCGTGCCACCGCGACAGCTTTAACGAAAAAGTAGTCGTGTATCTGTTGTTTTAAGTGTCTCTCTTTTATCAACGGGTCGGCGACGGGATAATCGCCGAAGGGAATATTGCCGATGACGAGATCGAAGAAATCTTTGGGAAGGATGGTATCTTCAAACGCTTGTTGATGAAGTTTAGTGTTTGGGTAGAGCAGTTCTGTGATGCTGGCGGAAACGCGATCGGGTTCCACTGCTACATACTCTGTGTTTTGCCGAAAGTGGGTGGGCATTGCGCCGATGAAGTGTCCAGTGCCGGCGGCCGGGTCGAGTATGCGAAGTGACGGAAGTTTAGAAAGGCCCAGGTAGTCGAGAGCGTCGTAGATTGCGGCAATGATTGGTAAGGGTGTAAAGAAGGCGCTTAGACTCGAGCTGCGCAGATTGTCGATTTCGTCTTGGGTAAGTAAAGCGTCGATCTCTTGGGTTGGTTCTCCCCATGACGATCGGGGAAAGGCTTTGTTGATTAATTCGGAAGAGCCCCAGCCGACGTAACGCGTGAGGGTTTTTAAGTCGGCTTCTGATGGGGTGCTGTTTTCATTCTGTTTTAGCGCGTGGAGAATTTTGAGGGCTTCAATATTTTGTTTATAGCGGATTGATGCGCTACCCAGATTGTTGAGTTCGTCAGCGTTGGAGAATTGGAAATCGGACATTGGATTGAAACTTTGCGATTTTGGGAGTCTCGGTGAATCGCTAAAGCACTTCCCGCTTCCTTTTATGTGCGTGTTTAGGTTTTGTCTGGAGATGAGTGTTTCTGCTGCCGCCTTTATCGTATTCGCAGCGTAAAGCCGACGCTGCCAGAATAGGTTGGGACAACCGCCCGCCGCAGCGATGTATCGCTTGATCTGCCGCGGTCAGTGCTGGGTGTACAATGCGGCATAGAGTATGGAAGACGTCGCTGCTGAGCGAGTGTTCAATAAGCGGCTGGATGATTAGGCGACGCAGTGAGGATGATCGCCGTTCCTAGCATTGGACAGATGGGGAAAAGAGTTGCCCAAGGGGAAGAACCACTACGTTCCACAACTTTACCTGCGGCATTTTTCAAGCAAGCCCCGGAAAATCCACGTTCACCATATTCGTTCTGGCCGCTTCATCTTTCACGCCGGACTAAGAGACCAATGCCAGCGTCACAAGTTCTACGGGAGAGATGGAAAGGTTGAAGATAAGCTGGCAGATTTTGAGGGAGAGATCGCGCCAGTACTAAATCGTATCATTGACAGCCAAGCCCTTCCGGAACAGAGCAGTCGCGAGTATCTGTATGTGCTTTCTTTCCTCGCTCTGCAACTAGTTCGCACTCCATCCGCGATCGATGATTTCAGCGAAGGAGCAGAAAAGATGCTCCAACTGGCATTTAAAGGGAGTCCCGATGCGTCGGAACGTGTTGCTGCACTCCGCCCATCGAAAGAAGAAACATTGCAGTTTCATCTAGGAATGGCAATCGAATTATCAAAGGTGCTATCTGATCTTGGCTCCGTCATTGTATCGGTGCGTGGTCCAACACCGCTGATCGCTTCAGACAACCCCGCAGTCAAATACAATCTATATTGCGAAGGTGTGCAGGGTGTTGGGGTGACGGGTCTCGTAAGTTCAGGATTCTTATTGTTCCTCCCGTTGTCGCCGAAGTGTATGCTTCTACTCTATGACAAACATGTGTACAAGACGAGGTCCGCAAGAGATAGGGTAGTTGAGGCAGGAGATCCGTCCGACGTGTTTCAGCTCAACATGCTACAGGCTTTGTACGCCGATAATGTCGTGCTTTTCTCTGAGGAGACCTCTGCAGCGATGGTAAGTGAATTATTTAGGAAGGTGCGAGGTGCGCGTTCGATTGCACAGCCACGCGCCGAGGAGTTCGTTGCCGATGATGATCCTGAACGTCATTCGCTCCTCGCTCTTCATGCGCCAATGCCAAACCTTAAACTGCGTCTCTCCTTTCTAACCGTGCGTAGGAAAGCCCGTCGGGTCGCTCTATTCGATCGAGCACGCGGGTATCGTCGGACGGTTTACATTCCGTCCCACGACTATCCGCTCCCTCCACCCGACAGCCCCGTGGGTCGTATTTTCCGACGGCCAAAGGAAGGCGAGGTGTAAAGTTTTTTTGGCGGAGTTGTATGCTTGCAATAGTTACCAGCGCGAGCGGAGTTTTGCCTTTCGGAGTTCTTTGTCATCCAGCTCAAACATTACTTCCGATGTGCTGTGAATTCTCAAGCTGCTACCACCGAAGTCCGTTATTGGTTTTCTGGTTGGTACAGGCTCCAGGGATATCGCCGTTACATTCGCCGATGTACGCGTATCTGCCATACACGGGTACTGGCGGCGGACTGTCGCCAGGGTATTTCGTGTCGTCAGGCTTGGTGGTATCGATCGTGGCGTGCAAGCTCTCAGTGTAGACTCGGTTGTAGACCGTTCCTGTCAGCTCCGCCCACATCGTTACTGAGCCTGCACCAGCTGGGACTTGCGCAGCCGGTATTTCGAAGACGGTTGGACTCGAATATGGCACGGCCGGCGTATGCTCGTAGGAGTAGCGTATGTCTTTGAACGGCACGCCGTCTCTGCTCAGTATGATGTGGTAATCGTAAGTCGTTTTTATCCAGTAGCCGTTGACGATCTCATTCCCCATGCCTCCCGTAGAGGCGTCGCCCCTGACATGGCCATCCGCGTAGGTCTCTAGAAAAGCAGTGATGTACATATTGTTATGGGGCGCCACAACTTCATTTTTTGCACCCT